>JAANMV010002310.1_pt1 | contig 18729 bp, 12 predicted proteins | sample 7279661 | NCBI WGS metagenome assembly JAANMV01 (sample SAMN14094540, study PRJNA606508) | bioreactor metagenome | isolation source: A lab-scale SPAN reactor treating ammonium-rich wastewater day 121 | place: Ireland: Galway | collected 2017-05-16 | reverse complement strand
CAAACAAGGACAATCTCGGGGTTGACGATGACAGTGTATTCCTTACATGGTATTACCTGTTCGCCCAACCTACCGGAAGGATTTCCTAATCGTAAGTAAATGATGCTTCCATCCTTTTCCATTTCTTCGTAGATTTATTTGCAATCAGTTTTATCCAACCACAAGACAATCCCTCACATGCTATCATATTCTCTGAGACTCAACTGCGTTCTCCTTGTCTCTTTTGTGACCGTCAGTTGCTCGACGGCGCAACAACATGATGCTTCGCAGGCAACAACCATCACCATCCTTCACACAAACGACATGCACGCGAGCTTCGTGCCTCACGAAGCGACGTGGATGAGGGAAACCCCGAAACCGATGGTGGGAGGGTTCAAAGAACTTGAATTCAAAATCGACAGCATCAGAAGAGTGAAGCCGCATGTCCTGCTGCTCGACGCCGGCGACGTGATGACGGGAAACCCGATTACTGACCGGGTCTACAAGGGTGCGGAAGGCGGAATATTGTTCGAGATGATGAACTTGATCAAGTATGATGCGTGGGCGATCGGAAATCATGAATTCGACATCTCACAGGAAAACCTCAAGGCGCTGATCAGGATTGCCCGGTTTCCGGCGCTTTCCGCAAATCTTGTGAACGATAAGGGAGAGTTGCCGTTCAACAATCGCGAGTACATCATCGTCAACAAGGGAGGGATAAGAATCGGAATTTTCGGACTGATTCTGCAATCATTGGCCGGAATGGTTCTTCCCGATAACGTGAAGGGAGTACGCGTTCTCTCTCCTGTCGAAACAGCGCAGAAGGTAATCGACAAGATTAGCGCTGAAACCGATCTGATCATAGCCTTGACACATCAGGGAGCAGACAATGATTCCGTTCTTGCCGCAACTGTTCGTGGACTTGATATCATCGTCGGCGGACACTCGCACACACGGCTGACGAAACCGAAGGTTGTGAATGATGTCGTTATTGTGCAGGCGGGTCGCTATTGTGAAAATCTCGGCGAGCTGGAAGTTACGGTTGAAAACGGAAAGATAACGAAGTTCAACGGCAAGCTCATTCAGTTGTGGCCGGGAGAAAACCGTCCGGCAACGCAACTCTCTGCCCTTGTTGATTCGATGCAACGAGAAATCGAAACGGAATACAATGAAGTGATTGCACATCTTGCGGTCGATTGGACGAGGCAACGCGGCGACAGCAATATCGGGCAGTTTATCGCCGACGCGCAGCGCGAAGCGGCCCTTGCGGATGTTGCGTTCATGAACGTCAGCGGCATTCGCTCGAATGTGTCCGCCGGTCCGCTGACGAAGCAGACGTTGTTTCAAGTTCTGCCGTTCCGGAATATGCTCACCACGTTTCAACTCAGCGGCAAGCAGTTGAAAAAGGTTGTCCTTCACAGCATGAAGGCGGAGGAATCCCTTGTGTTTTCGGGCATTGAGGCGACACTACGAAAGCTGCCAAACGGAACATTCGAGCTTGCATCGATACGGATCGGCGGAAAGCCCGTGGATGATGAACGTATGTACAGCTGTGCGATGAGTGACTTCATGGTCGGGCAAGCGAAAAAGTATCTCGGACTCGAAATAGACAAGCCGATTTACTCAAAGCACACGATATTCAACGTCATCGAGAACGCCGCACGCAAAGCGAAAACCATCGCCAACGTTACCGAAAAGCGGATCCAGATCATTCAATAACACGAACACGGAGCAGCGCATGAGTACAAGCAACTTTCCTGTTATCATTCTTACGGCACGCCCGGCGGCCGGAAAATCCGAAGTGATTGATTACCTGAAGAAATGCGACCCGGCGGAGCGACTGCAACGGTTTCACATCGGGAATGTTGATGAACTGGATGACTTTGTCTATGTGTGGGAAACATTCGAGATTGACGATATCCTTACGAAGTACGGCAAGCCGCGCATCTGGACGGACGAGAAGTACTGGTTCAAGGATCATTTCATCTGGAATCTCTACATCGAGCGCATCAATCTTGAGTATAGGAAAAAAGTCGCACGCAATCCCAACTATCACGTAAACACAACAACGCTTGTCGAGTTTGCCCGCGGCGGCGAAAACGGCATCGAAGAAGCGTTGAATTATTTGCACGAGGACATTCTTAGCAAGGCGGGTATCGTGTACATCCGCGTTGACTACGCCGAATCAGTCAGGAAGAATCGCCGCCGCGCCCGACCGGGGGAAGAACACTCCATTCTCTACCACTCACTTCCCGACGAGAAGATGGAGTTCTACTACAAGACAAATGACTGGGAGAAACTCGAAGCCCGGAATCCGGACTTCATTGAGGTGAAGGGAATCAAAGTGCCGTACGCTGTCTTTGAAAACATGCCGGAGAAAACCCTCGATCCGAAACTGATCGGCGACGAGTTGGAGCGCGTGACGAAGAAGTTGCGGGAGACAACGATCTGACCCTCGTTACTTTCCACAACGAGTGAATCGAGAATCAGACTTCGTTCAGCATTGCGAATGTGTTCTTGATTCGCGTATGATGAACTCTTCAACAGTCGCGCTGCAAGCCGTTCGATTCTTCTTGACATTGGATGCGCTGCGAAGTATCTTTTTACAGGGGATAAGAAATCCTATCACCCAAAGATGCCGCGACCGCGGCATCATAATCCGTTACAGACCACTCTAAGAGTATTCCGGGTGTACGCACCAACTGTTCTTTCTGCTCTGACGTTCCCCTGAGAGAATGCTGTTTGTTGAGAACTCTCTCCAGATCAACAACCCTAAGAAATCCTGTTCTTTTTCATTTTGCCGGCTCAGCGTCTTTATCATGGCGCTGGCTGCACGGCGTCCCCTGCACTATCACAGCCTCCAACCAACGTCCGGGGTTCACTTCAACCGGTCAGAGCATCGCGGCATGTATCTGTATCAAATCAAGGCCCGAGCTATGTGCAGACGAAGAAACTTGTTGTCGTGAGGTAACTCGGCAATAAGTCAACAACCTAAACACACAATACAATCACAGGAGAAAGACATGAAACCGAACAATTTCTTCATTACGATTCTTGTTCTGTCGTTTACTTTTTTGCTCTCAGCGCGCGGTGAGAAGAAGAGTGAGACAAGCGAAGCTTTGCTGGGTTCAACACTTGAAGCCGGTACTTCACAGAAGGTCGAGCCGGCCAAAAGTAGCGGCAGGTTGATTGCATATTACAAGAAAGCGGTTGCGTGGACCGAATCCGCCGAATGCAAGAACATCAAGGCGAAGAAAGATCTTGGCGCCTTCTTTGCCAAGCTTGTTGATATTGCCAAAAGTGTCGGGTACGAAGGCGATGCCAAGGCGGTCAATAAACAAATAAGCAGCGATCAGAAAGCCTTCAAGAAGGATCCGGAGGTGAAGGAATGGGATAAGAAGTTCCAGAAAGCAATGAAATAGCAGGGAGTTATCAACGGGTTCGGAGATCGACTGCACGCAAGCCCTGCTCCCACGTTCGTGGGGGCGGGTATCTTCATGAATGAAAGGGAAATGTACTTTTCACATCACAGAAAAAGAAAGCAGATCAAACGGGGAAGGAACTCCTTCGGAGGAACCAGTGACCTCCTGCTTGTTCCATTCCGACCGAAGTTAGCATACACGCGCCTGATCTTGCGCTAACTTCGATGTCGGAATGAGAATCCCGACACGCTGTTTGTCGGGATAAGGCGGGATGCTTGTGGACGCTACTGGAGTCGAACCAGTGACCTTCTGCTTGTAAGGCAGACGCTCTAGACCAACTGAGCTAAGCGTCCTAAACAAAATGATATCACAAAGTACATTGATGTTCTATATTTACCGCTACCTTCAACCAGTGACCTTCCCGTCTCTTACGAGACGGGACGCTCTAGACCAACTGAGCTAAGCGTCCCTAAAAATTTCCTCATTAGGTTAATGAATTTCGTTGTGGAAAGCAACTTGCTTTGGGTGATGCCTTATTTTGACGTGCACCGTCATTCTGAATCCGCCGAAGGCGGATGAAGAATCCGGAACAGCGCAACAATCTCTGGATTCTTCGCCTCTGCTTAACGAGGCTAACAGGTGAAGAAAGAGCCAGTTTACGCGTCATTGCTAGTCCCGCCTTTGTTCGGCGGGACGAAGCAATCCCACCCCTGAATCTGAAAAGACAAACGAGATTGCTTCGTCGTCCCGACAAGTCGGGACTCCTCGCAATGAATGTCAAAGTAGTTTTTCCTGGGTCTGCCAGCTTTGAATCCCGCAGATTGACGTATCAACACTCTTCGAAACACAAACGCACCGCACGTCTGCGAGGCGTTTTAGGTTGTTCGCTGCATTTGCGACGCGGCCTGCGACCCATGACGGTTTTCCCGTAGCGCTCGGAGAAAACGACGTTTCCCATCCGACCAGAGAGGCCGTCGAGGAATGAGCCTAACCTTGGAGTAGCCATAATAAGTACCTTTCTGTTAATGGTTGATGTATGATTTAGGTATTCACTCTGGCCATGAGTGTTCTCTCAGTCGTAATGCGTTGGCGTTGTGCATTGCCCGGAACCACTTGCCACTCCGGAACGTCTCTCTCCGATGTATCTCTTTCAAAGATCGTTTCTCGCTAATCGTCCGCTACTTGTCCGCTACTTCCTTGCTACTTCTTGCTACCGTTAGCTTTCTCCTTGCTGTTGTGTTGTGTACCCGTTCGTGTTGTTGATTTTCTCAACGAGAGGGCTCTACCGATGGTATGCCAGAACAATTCGTTGCTGGAGTGTAGCAAGAAAAGTGAATGTGAGGAAAATCGAGGGGGAAAAAATTGGATGAAGAGTGAAGATTTTACAGAGGGGCAAGGCAGAAATGGTTGGGCATTATTCGGAAAACGCCGCAATCCCGGTCGTCACGGTTGCGTCGGGGCGCGAAGCACCGTGACGACACCCCGAGCCCGATTTGCTGTCACGGTACGGTGACGGCACTTGAAACCGCCTAACTATGGCGGCAGGCGTGACAGCATGGTATACAAATCCCGACAACTACTTCGTCCCCGCGGGCCTTCATGCCGCCACATCTTGCGGTTCGATATACGAAGCTCGCGGGGTTCGGTGGAGCGACTCAATACCAAGGAAATTGCTAACGAGGAGAAACTTGGCTGTTGGATGATCGGCTTCTTCCATGCTCAGGCCTCCGTTGCTTCCGGTTTCTCTTCCCCCCACACCCGCGCGAGCGTATCCTGGATTTTCTTCTCGAAGCGGGTTATCAGCTCCTTATTGGCGGCGACAAGCGCTTGCTCGGCTTCGATCCCGGCGACGATTTGCTGCTGCGTGGCGAGGGGAGGCAGAGGCAACCTCAGTCCTTTCAGTATCTCAACGGAAGCGACATTCTTGATTGCTGCCCCGTAGGTGAACTCGGAAAGTCTTTGCTGGAAGTCTGAACTCTCCATCCAGTGTTTCAGAAACACACCCAAAACTCGGTCTGTTGGAGATAGTTTCAACAATGCTTGATTAATTACACCTGGCGGAGCTTGGTCTGGAATGATGGCTACTTTTCCCATCGTCCCAGAACAACTCATTATCAAGTCACCAGGCTGAACTTGGAATCCCCCCATTTCATCAAATTTTGCCTTGTCAACAAAATATCTGAACTCTGAGAAGTCGTCAGCTATAGCGTGGCCTTGTTCATACACCGCGTATCCACTCCTGACGAAAATCTCTTTTTTTAAACTTCCTCCGAATGGACCTCGTCTAAACACGCACACTTCCCCCAACTCCACCATCGGCCACTCCGGATTGATGGGAATATGCGGCCTGTAGTTCTCCACCACGGCGCGGGCGCCGTTGATGACCTTCTGGTACCCCTCAATCTCCGCCACGATCTCCTTCTGCACATCGAGCGGCGGGAGAGGGATTTCTATGGACCTGAGCTTCTCTTGGTTTAACTTAGGAACGGTGACGCCTGTAACGTAAGGCGTGAGATCCGCCTCGTTGAGTATCTCGATCAGGAATCGGTCTAGCACACGGTCACGTTTCGGACGCAATACATGTGCGTGGTTGTTGACCCAAACCTTGCCTTCAACTGCGAAAGCACTATTTTCTCCAGATTCCCACTTTGCACCGTCCTCACCCACAAGAACCAGAGGCTCGTCAAACAAGTATCCTTCAACGAAATCAAGTACGCCGGTTGCTCCGTAATACGGATATGGGCCTGGCTTTCTGTCGCTTTCTCTTACGGGCCGTCTGAGTGAGTCGAGTATGTCTACGACTTCACCGAGGCTCACATGTGGATACTCAGAGGTTCTCTGAAGCCCCTCCCGATACCTCTCCCCACTCAAGTTGTAGTCACCATTCGCGGCAATCTTCTCTTTCGAGACTATCAAACCGAGAGCCGACTGGAGTTTACCTGTAGGCTTGTCGTTCCTCAGGGCGACGAGGTAGTCGGCAAGTTCTGCCTGTACCTGCGGCAGGTCGTTCTTCTCAATAGCACGGCGCTGGGCACCTAATCCGAACCCGTCGTTCTCCACTTTGAAGAAGGCAATGGTTGCCGCCTTCCGTGCAAGTGATTTGTCGAGAATGAGAATCGAAGTCTTCACACCCGAATAGGGATTGAACACGCCGGCAGGCAGGGAGACAACGGCAACGAGACTGTTCTCCACCAGCATCTTCCGCAACTCGGTGTACGCCGTCTGGCTCTGAAAGATGATCCCTTCCGGCACAATAATCCCTGCGCGGCCCATGGGTGTGAGATGCTCGGCCATGTAGTCCACAAAGAGCACTTCGCTCCGCTTGCTCTGCACGGAAAAACGCTTATGCGGCTTGATGCCCCCTTTCGGAGACATGAAGGGCGGGTTGGCGAGAATGACGTCGGCAAATTCGTTCCAGCGCTCTTCCTGCGTCAACGTATCGTACTCGTAGATGTGCGGGTCTGTGAAGCCGTGAAGATAGAGATTCACCAGCGAAAGACGCACCATGTCGGGGGAGATGTCGTAGCCCGTGAAGTTTTTTGCGAGGCGGCCTTTCTCGTCGGGCGTAAGAGAACTAAACATCGATGGAAAGGATGTAGAGGATTCCTCCTTCTTATCCTGCCCATCCTGTTCATCCATGTTAATTCTATTCGCGGCGAGTATGTGCTTGTACGCCGAGATGAGGAACCCGGCCGTGCCGCAGGCAGGATCGAGCACGGTTTCATTCTTCTTCGGGTCCACAACGGAGACAATGAAATCAATGATGTGGCGCGGCGTGCGAAACTGTCCGGCGTCCCCCTGCGAACCGAGAACGGAAAGAAGGTATTCGAATGCATCGCCGAGTCGCTCGCTGTGGTCGTAGGTGAACTCATCAATGATCTTGAGGAATGCTTTGAGCGTTTCGGGATCGCGGTAGGGCAGGAAGGCATTCTTGAATATGTCCCGGAAAAGCAGTGGGATCCCGGGGTTCTCCGGCATCTTTGTGATGCCTTCGGCGTAGAGTCCCAGCATCTCGTGGCCGCCGAGCCCTGCACGCATGATTCGAGCCCAGCCGTAGCGGGCAAAATCGCCGGTGAAGAACTTCCGCTTGCCGCCCAACTCCTCCGCCTCGGCGTCCATGTCATCCATGAACTTGTAGATGAGGGCAATGGTGATCTGCTCGACCTGGGATTTCGGGTCGGGGACTTTTCCTACAAGAATGTCGCGTGCGGTATCTATGCGGCGTTTGGTGTCGGTATCTAACATGGAAAGTGCTCTATGAACGTGGCGGCCGTTGTCGTCTGGTGGAACGGATGCGATAAAGGCGCTCAGTAAAACCACCTTCCTTTTCGAAGGCGGCGGCTTGAGCTTCGAGCTGACGACTGAGCAAGTAGGAGGCAAGGTTTAGCAGCGAGAGCGCGGCATTCGCCACCAGTTCCTCTGGCTTTGGTATAGACCCACACGGACGGTCACGGTCCGTCACGGACGTTTTTGTACTCTGTCGGTGTTTGTCCGTGCCAGTCCCTGACTGTCCTTCCTTTGGCACCTTTGCCCTCGCCCTCTCGTCTTCCACCCAGGTACGCACTTGTTCGAGTGTGGCACAGCGTTTCGCTTTGAAGCGGACCAGCGAAGGGTGATCAGGTGGATAAAGGTTCAAGCTTCTTTGCCGTAGGAAGTCCTCGTAATCCAGCCGCAACTCCTCGAGGCTGGCACGTGCCACGTTTGTGAGCTTGAGTTCAGTCTTCTTTGATGTACCCGACGCCTTGCTCCCCTCGGCAATATTCTGTACACCGCTGCGCGCTGCCTGCACCATCTGGTCATGAGTACGGCTCCGCTTGTCGATGTAGCGGTCACAGAATCGCACGGTGACGTCATAACAGAGTTGCGCCACCTGGAAACTCTTGAGCTTGCGGTAACCGCCGTGTTTGGGAATAAGCGTGGCTTCGTCCATTCTCATGCCGCAAATTGGTTCAATGAAACGTAGTCTTTGATGTATTCCGGTATGAGGGTACGGTATTTGCTGGGTACGGCCTTGAAGTCTCGCGTTGAAAACACCGGATTTGTGGCCAGATCGGTCAACTGACCTGATTCAATAATGTAGCGAATCTTCTCGCTGGTTGCATACGCCTTGAAGTAGTTCTTGATTGCCGGGATCGCTTCGGCTTCCTCCGGTTTGTAGTCGGCGACGAACTTCGAGAACTCCTCTTCAAGCAACTCATCCTTGGACTTGAACCGAGGAATGAGGTTGAAGATCTTCTCAAGAATCTCACGAAGCGTAAGACGACGGTCAACGCCTGCGGCCTTCCTCAGTTTCTCCAACGAGTAGTATTCCTCCGGCCTGTCAAAGACCTCTTTGTTCACGTACTCAATCACCCGATCCCACTGTCCGGCTTGGACACTGGCGACGATGAAGTCGTTCTCCCGCACACGTTCCTCGAATTTCTCGTAGAACATCCGGTCGATCTTCATGCCCTCGTAACCAATGACCTCTTCTTTGATCGTGGCAAGGATGTCCTTGCCGAGGTGTTCGTAGGATTCGAAGGTCACCGGGCCTTCGCCACCGCCTCCGCCATCACCTTTGCCCTTCGGTTTGGGGAGTTTTAGAACTTCATCATAGTTGTAGTGTTCTTCGAAGTACTCGCAGTTGGCAAAAAAGTCGAAGAGCTTGAACTTCTTCTTTTTTGGTTCCTTGACGCTCTCCTTTATCGCGTCGTCGAAGAGTTGTTCGCGGAAATCATGCTTACGAGTCCCTCGCCCCTTGATCTGGATGAAGTCGGTGGGCGAAAAAATAGGACGGAACAGGCCCAGGTTTAAGACGTCGGTGCAGTCATAGCCGGTTGTCATCATCCCGACAGTGACGCAGACGCGTGCTTTGCTTGTCTTGTACGTGGGTATGAAGTTCGCAGAACCAAGCAGGTTGTTGTTGGTAAAGTTGATGGTGTGCTGCTGGGCGTTTTCCACTTGGGAAGTTACCTGCACGGCGAAGGCGGAGTTATACTTGCCGGGAAACATGCGGTCAGCCATCTCATTGAGAATCTGTGTCAGCTTTGCTGCGTGGTTTTGGCTTACCGCGAAGATGATGGACTTCCCGATCTCACCGCTAACGGGGTCGCGCAGGGCGTTTTCGAGAAACACCTTGCAGAAAAGCTGGTTTGTAGCAGGTGAGAAAAAGCGCTTCTCAAACTCGCGCTGTTTGTATGCCTCCTTCTGATCGTCTCCCTCATCGTCTTTGAACTCAACGACAAAACCCGCCTCGGACAGGAGTTGTGTCGTTACTTCGCTCCGTGCATCAACGACGGTCGGATTGATGAGGAATCCATCCTTCACACCATCCAATAATGAATAGCGGTACGTCGGCTGGCTGTCTTCGCAACCGAATGTGCGATAAGTGTCGAGAAGCAGACGACGCTCAAACTCACGCGGGTCTCTGGTCGAGGGCTTACTCTTGTTGAACTTCTTGAGGTAATCGCGCGGCGTTGCCGTTAGCCCGAGCTTGTAGCCAATGAAGTGATCGAAGACGGCGCGTGCATTCCCGCCAATGGAGCGATGGGCTTCATCCGAGATGACGAGGTCGAAGTCTGTCGGCGAGAAGAGCCGTTGGTATTTGTTGTTGAAGAGCAGAGACTGAACCGTGGTGACGACAACTTCTGCGTGGCGCCAGTCATCTCGGCTCTCCTTGTAGATAACGCTCTTGTAATCATTGGCCAGGAGCTTCTTGAAGGCCTTGAGTGCTTGATCCTCTAATTCGAGTCGGTCGACGAGAAAGAGCACGCGCCGCGCATTACCCGTGCGGAGAAACAGCTTGATGATTGCAGCGGCGGTGAGAGTCTTGCCGGTGCCGGTCGCCATTTCGAGCAAGAAACGATCATTCCCTTTTGCCACAGACTGCTGAACGGCATAGATGGCCTTCATCTGATATGGGCGAAGGAAGCGAAGCCCATTGGTCTGAATGAACCGTTCCCGCTCACTCTCGTTCTTCCAAGCGGCTTCAGAAGCGTACCCTGGTCGCTGAGTCAGAACGATGTAGTCATCGCCGACAACTTCCTCGACGACGCGGTTCGGGTCGGCCACAGTCTTCTGATAGCCCGTGACTGAAGTAGGTGTGGGGAAGGTTGTGATGACGTAAGGGTTGCCGCGCTTGAGGTCCCAGAAATAATGCAGGTTGCCGTTGGAGAGAATAACGAAACGGCAATTCTGCGACTTGGCATATTTGCGTGCTTGCTCTTTGGCTGAAAGGGGATTCTTGTCCTCGGCCTTTGCTTCCAAGACAATGAAGGGGAAACCCTTCTCGTTGAGCAAAAGGAAGTCGATGAACCCCTTGCTTGTCTTCTCGAAGTTCTCGCCGAGAGCGTCGAGATCCTTTGGCTTCAGTTTGACGCTGAGTTCGAGTTGAATGTTCGCAGAACCATTGGCGTCGTCAAAGAAACGCCAGCCCGACGCTTCGAGCAGCTTGTTGATCTTGATGCGGGCAGCGGCTTCTTTCATACGACAACGCGCAGAGGTTTAGGATAGCAATCTCGCGCTCAGAAAAGCGCAGTTCTGTTTCGAAAGTGAATCATTTCCCCTTGCATCAGGTCCTTGTGCCAAATCAACGACCGTGAAAACGCACGGTCACAAAAAAGAACGCATGTACGCCTCAGCGTACGGCACCCCGTTACCTGGACCGAGGTGGGTAACGCTTGTAGTTATTGTTGTCCGCGGCCCTGATAGCGCAGACGGTTGGGGAGATAAAAACCCTGTTAAACGATAGGAAATGAAGGGGAGATTTGCAAGAATCTTTTGCTTTACGTGCGAAGATCAAGGCGAGTCAATGGCATTCGGGGGGTACCGAGATCCCGAAACGCACGTTAGTCACCAAGCGCGTTGGGGCGCTGAGTCAATCGGTAAGGTTGTCAGAAGGTTCCTGTCGGAAGAACGGCACCAATGCCGACGGCAATCCCCGTCGGTTGTGGAATCGTCGGATGAAGAATGACGTACTTTAGCTGCTCTCCCCGCGAACTTCCCGAGCCGGGACCTCAGAGACAATCCCTACGAGAAGTCATCCATATCACGCATTGCACTGCGTTCCACGGCCGGGATCACGACAGAGAATGTCGGCGAACTCATGCCCTCACCAATCTTCACATAGTCAGTTTCTCGACAATAGTTCTGCATTGCACACCATGGACGAGAGATGCCCCACCTCTGACGGCAGCGGTAACATGAAGCGCCTCGGTCATCTGATCGAGATTGGCGCCGGTTTCGAGACATTGGTTGGTGTAGGCATCAATGCAATACGGACATTGGACGGTGTGAGCGACAGCCAGACCAATCAACGATTTCTCGCGTTTGGTAAGCGCACCCTCTGTAGTGGTTGCTTCAGTATACCACGCAATGAATTTGTCCCAAAGGTGTTTTTGGTTCTTACCGATGTCACTGAACTTGGCGAGGTCTTTGGATTCATAGTATGATGACATTATTCCTCCGGATTTTGGACGAGATATGTATTCTACATCTGTAGTGGGTGACTTGATGCCGCCTGTTCTTTCAAGGTAAGCGTTGTAATCAGTCATTGTGTCGATATCAGCAAGTTCATTCAGTTCAGCAAAGGAGAGCCGAAGGCGGCGAAAGCGCTCCAGGGTCTCGTGATAGACAGTCGCTGCGCTCCAGACCAAGCCATCGAACACATCTTTTACCGGTGCGTTCATTCCCAATAGATAGTATCCCCCATCAGTTGACGGGCCGATCACAGCGTCGTGATCCAGCAGCGCATCGAAGGCACGTTCGAGACTGCCCGCGTCCAGTTCAGGAACATCCGTACCGATAATGACGGTACGGGCTGATCCTTGTGCAAATGTCTGCTCGAACGCATCGCGCATACGGTCGCCCAACGTTTCGCCTTTTTGCGATGCCAGACGGAACGATGGCCCGACCCATGATCGCATCTGATCCGCACCGGCTCGCGGTTCGTAGAACACGTATATCTTCTTCCCCGTTGCAAGAAGCTGATGCCCTAATGAAAACGCATGCTCCGCAAATGTTCTGTACACCTCTGCAGCTTCCTTCATTCCCAGGTTTTCACCAAGCCGGGTTTTAACTTCTCCGGGACGGGGGAGCTTCGCGAATATGATAAGGGCTTCATGACTCATGACGATCGTACCAAGGGGAATCTTGCTCTTCCGCGTGAAAGTTCCCACATCAGCAATGCAAAGAACGGCAGATATTCCAGCAACAACACGACGGGATTATCCGCCCAGACGCCCGAGGTCCTGTATTCGTACACCACGATATTGCTCAGATTGGAGAGAATCAGTAACGAGAACACTGCCGGCGACCAACGGACTACGATCAACGCCGCCAACCACGTCAGGTACCAGGGGTGCACAACCGGGGAAAGGATGACAAATCCCAGAAATCCCAAGAAAGTCTTCTCGATGAGTGTTCGGTCCAAAAAGACAAGCATGAGAATCCACGCGCTGAAAATGATCGCGCACACAATGCGTGATTCGACGTTCATTCCCGTAACGAACTTCATGAGTGAGAACACGGACCCGTTGAATTCAAACTGCGAAGTGAAGACTTTAAATGATTCGACAAGCCCGCCCGTCGGTTCTACGTAGGCCCAGCAGCCAATACCGAAGACCAGGAGGGGCAACAACACAACGGCATTCTTTTTCACATTCTTCCCGCGTTGAAACAACAGTGGAACGACAAACATCGGATAAAGCTTTGCAAGACCGGCAAGCCCCATTGCTGCAGATCCCAATATTCTTCTCTCCCTTATGATGAGATACACAGCAAGCAGCAACAGCGGGATTCCGAAGGCATCAATATGTCCATCCAGTGCAACGTACATGATCGGAACAGGACTCCAGGCATACAGTACAACCCTTGCAGGGGGCAGGGCAATACGTCTTAGAAGAACCACAAGCAGAATCATAGTGCCCAGATCGCACAGAACAAGCAACAACTTCATCCCGGAAACAGAATCACCGAACAGGAGGTTGGAAAAAGCGAAAAACATTTGCGCAAATGGCGGGTAGATCGTCCGCATGTCGGGGAAGTTGATCTTGGATGGAAGGTCTACGGTGTGTAAGTGTGAAAGTCGGGGGTCGCTCGGTGCAAGCGCAAAAGGATTCGTGCCCGAGAGAGCAACTTTTCCATCCCAAACATACCGATAGATATCATCGGAGGCCACGGGATCAAGAGGAATAAGTGCAAGTCTGAAAGCCATTCCGAAGAAGAGAATCAGCAGGAGAGCTCGTTCGTCAGAGACTGATTCCGACTTTCTGATGAACGCACGGAACACCACCACAAGCGGCACAAATGCCAGAGCGTTCACCGCAATAAAAAGCGCCACCCTGCTTCCGGGTGAATCGGGAATGTAGAGACTGAGGTAGAGGACAGTCGTAGCAATGCCAAGTCCAACAAGCTTTCCGGAAGTCATTTACACCTTGATGAACACATGCTTGAAAATCGTGTAGAGGATTTTTGCCGAGGCCTTGATGGTGCCTGCAAGTGTGCCCGTTACCTTCGACCGTCCAATCCGTTTGCGGTATCGCACCGGAACCTCGGAGCAATTCAATGTTAGCTTTGCAGCTTTGATTTGCATTTCCACCGTCCACCCGTACGTCGGGTCAGACATGTTCATTTGCCTGAGAGCATCGGCACGAATTGCCCTGAACGGTCCCAAGTCTGTAAAGCGGTAGCCCCAGAACAACCGGATCAACATCGAGGCAAGCCAGTTTCCGATGATTGCTTGAGGGAGCATTCCCCCCGGTTCTCTCTCGCCGATCATGCGAGAACCTATGACAAAGTCAACCTTGCCCTCCAGAATGGGACTTAATAGGTCAGGTAGATCTTCAGGGTAGTCACTGAAGTCACCATCAAGGAATACAATGATTGTCGCCCTGCGGTTCAGAAGATGATCAATCCCTTTGAGACAGGCGTAACCGTATCCCCTTCTTGGCTCATGAAGCACAGTAGCCCCCGACTGTATTGCAGCTTCCGCAGTCCGGTCAGTCGATCCGTTATTCACCACAACGATTTCATCAACAAGCGGGGGAATACTCTTGATAACTAATCCGATCGAATGCTCTTCGTTGAAAGCCGGTATCACCACGCCGATTCGCTGAATGGAGGGCATCGTCTCATTCGTGAAATGCAATGGGCACAGTCAATTCTTCTCTCTCATCAAAACCGGTGACGCGTCAAGGACATCGCGCCTTATGACGGCGCCGCTTGAACGATCAACTTGTCCAAACTGCAACACCCCGGTGGGACACGATTGCACACACGCGCTGCAACGGACACACTCGGGGTCTTCCATAGGCAGTCCTTTGTTGGCGAAGTTCATGATGTCTATCCCCTGGTGACATACCGACGTGCAGACGTTGCAGGAAATGCATTTCTTCTTATCGGCAAGGATGCGGAAGCGGCTAAAGCGCGCATAGATGTGCATGAGCGCGGCAAGCGGACAGGCAAACCGGCACCATACGCGTCCGCTGAACCAGAAGTACGCTCCATACCCCACCGCTCCTGCAAGAAACAGGTCAACAATGTATTTGTAGTTGAGCTGGATGCCAAGGAGCGACCAGTTCTGGAAGAGGCCGTTGAATGTTGTGTTGACCGTCCTTCCAAAATCCGTACCGGGCGTTATCCATCCGACCACACGGAGGATGAGCAACAGGAAGGCAACCGCGAGGATGAACTGACCGACCATGTTCACGCGGTTCCATCCCGCGCCATGAGGCATCTTGTGGCGATGCGTATCGCCGAGTGTCTCGGCCATCGCCCCACAAGAACATATCCACCCGCAATAGGCACCTTTTCCCCAGAAGTACACGATAACAGGAATGATGACAAATGTTTGTACGAGACTTATACCAAGCCACCACCAGAGAGGTTGCGAGGTAAAGACATTCCACACAAACAGCGGCCATGCGAGGATGATTCCGAAGGCCCGCCAGTACTCACGCCCGTGACCGTAGTTGACGGCAGGGAACAGCGCGTCGGCAATACTCTTCCCGAAACCTGACTCGAAAGCGCCGTTGTAGCCGAGATACGGCAGAATGAAGTAGGGCAACAGGAACAGCGGAACAAGCTGGATTGCCGTCAGGGTCAATGTCTGCGTCGTGACGTACGGGGTCTTCCTCCTCTTAATGCGCCTGTAGCCGCAGATGATGATGATGAGACTGTAAACAAATGCGTAGTAGAATCCCCCCTCACCCAGGGAGAGCATCATCGTACCAAGAACTGTGGTCTTGTCGGCTGCCGCGGCGGCAACAGACTCGCCAAGTCCCGTGACAACCGCGGGGATGTTGTGCGGGAACCAGTTATTCCGCTCGAACAATTTCGTGACCTCGCCGCCCGCTTTCCAGTTGTAGATAAAGAGACAGAAGAGGAAGAAGAGCGCGAAACCTGTCCATCCCTTCCACCCCAATTCACCGGTGATCTTCACTCCGGTCCGCCGGAAGAACTCCAATGGCGCTTCGCGCCCGATCATGGAGAAGACTGCATCATTCGGGAGCGTGACCTCCTTTCCTGCGGCATCAATTAGCGTCACCTCTTTCTCCCCGATGTTCTTTATTTGGCTCTTCATCATGAGCGTAATACGGCCGGGTTTGTTTGCATCACCCATGAATCCGCCACTGCTTGTCGTGACGCGCTCGGAGGTTGGTGTTTCAATCGCAACGTCGGCCATCGGGTCAGCCATCAGCCTGTTCAGACGTTCCACATTGTCGGGCTTTGGTCTGGAGAATTCCTCCTTGCGATACGAGATGGTCACGTAGCCGCCGCATTGAGCGATGGCGATGGAAGTTTCCAACGCGCTGTCGCCTCCGCCCACCACAATTACATTCTGACTAGTGTAGTCCTTCGGGTCGTGCAGACGATTGTACACCTTGTCGCGGTTCTCGCCCGGCACACCGAGTTTTCGGAAGTCGCCCGAGCGTCCGATACCCACGATTACCCTTCTCGCGCGCAGACTCTCTTCCTTCGGAATCACGACTTCGAAATGCCCGTCTTTCTTCACCACTTTCTCAACACGCGCTATGCGCGGAGTGATGCCCTTCGCCAGCGTCTGCGCTTTCAGTTCGTCAACCAACGGCTCCTTCACCTGCGCGGTGAACTGCAAATCACCTGCCGGCGTCATGTCGGTTGGATACGTGAAGATGGGTTTTCCTTTGGGAAAGTTGACGATGGTGGAAAAGGGTTCTGTGGCCTCGAGTATTTCGAAGCTTAACCCTTTCTTCCTCGCTTCAAGTGCAGCCGCCATACCCGACACACCGGCGCCAACAATGACGACGTCGAGTATCGCATGGTGAGAGGCGGTTGTACGTGCTTTCCGGAAATCGGGATCGGGCAGGATGGCTTGAATTGCCCTTGCGCCGCTGTCTGCCGAAAACTTCAGTAACGGAATGCCGGTAAGATCGCCGACGATATAGAGACCGGGGATGTTGGACGAGCCATCCGAGTTCACGTGCGGTAGCTTTTCCACAATGCCTGCAGGCCACCTCGTATGGAGCCACTTCGTGTACTGCGTAAGAATGTTCATTGTTTCAAAGGTATCTTACTGAGTGTGAATTTCCATCCGGAACATTGTATGAAGATACTGTCACAGGACGGTCACAGACAATACACACTATGAAGTCACTGTGACATTTGTTTTCAGCTTGTCGAATTGTTTTATGGTGAGAGCCTCCCGGGAAAAATCAATGAGGCCCGCGCTCCTGCGTTCGTTCAGAGTTGTTGTTACAAGTTTGACGCGCTGACCCGGTAAGAAACGCAATCTCCTGATGGGAAAGATGCATTTTGATGGTCACAATACCCTGTTTCATCCTACCGAACTCTTTCTGCATAGGCTACAAGGAAGCTGGCAATCCGCTTGCGCACATCTTTGAACACAAGGGCTGTTACCCGTTCCTCAAACTTCTTCATCCGCAGGCCGATGCGCTTGGTGACCTGGAAATTCAGTCCCGGGTTTTTCATCATCAGCCGTTCAAAGTCGTCCTGTTTCACCGCGCAAAATCAGAACATCGTCCAATGCCTGGGCAATCTCGCTTCGTTGAGATCCGGCTTCCAACTGTGACAGCTCTCCAAAAATCTCCCCCGGTCCGAGTACTTCAAGAATTGCTTCCTTCCCTTCCGCGCTCAAGCAGGAGACTTTTTACATGCCCTCTTTTGAGAAGAAAAATGGAGTGGGAAGGTTCATCCGGAAAGTAAATCGGTTGATGTTGTTTCACCTCGCTCATGGATGCTATGCGATTCGAGTTCCATCATCGTTCCTTCGTCCAAACCTTCAAAGAGGTTGAAGTGATTCAGATACCAGAACTTGGTTTGCTCGGCCATGCTCGATCACCATCAGTTGTGAGTGGAGATAACTGCGAGAGACTTTGACACTTCAACAACACATGAATGAGTATCGTCGTTCCTCAAGAGCGGAAGAGGAGTATTGGAGACGGACCACGTACAAGATAAGGAAAAAGGTGTTGTGGGCAAAAGAGTATTAATCATTTCCATCGGTCTCCAGCTTTTCTCACGTAGTGCATCCAGACATACTTCCATGGAATGACAAACGGAATAATGACTGCTACTAAGCAGTTCTGAGCTGTCTCTAAATGAGCCGCGTCCATTTTGTCCGCAGACCACTTTTCTCTTGTTGAGCGTAGTTTGCGAAATCCCTCTGCCGCGTAGCGGGGACTCTGACCTTTTATAAAGTGTTATGTGTTCGTTGGCTTGCGGCGCTTTTTTATTGCACCACCATTCTTGAGTCAGGCGGCGTAGATGTTTGCTGCACGTTGCATCTTAATGTTTAGCATTGAGCTCGCTGTCCAGTTGTTGTTCTTTGACACCTATAACCAAAATCCAAAAGAGGGTCGGGACTACTCCAAGACCACTAACAAGCATCGCCATTTGTGTAAATATAGCAGGATAGAATTCCGGGATGAGTAGCTTGGTAAAAGTATTGATGGGAAAGCCGATGCTTCCGACGATCATCAAAATACCCAACATTCTTGGAATAAACCTTGATTTAATAATGAGTAATCCAAAAGCAAAGAGATACAATCCCCAGAAAATCTCAAAGAGTGCTTGTCCATAGTTGCTTAGTCTGAGGAATATCATCACAAGTGCATGAAGTTGTTCTTGTTGAAATATCTTCAGGTAATCAGCTTTGCTGAGAATGACGAGAGGTGCAACATAGTTAAGCGTATTGACGACAGTTATGGCAACGGACATCAATATTGATGTCCAAAATATGCTCACCCAAGTTTTTGTAATGCTTCAACGGAAAATGGACTTTTGGGGTAGCGTGATTTGTGAACGATGTTCATGACGTTGTAGTTCCAGACTGCCGCCGTCGCCTGCAAAG
>JAANMV010002301.1_pt1 | contig 18806 bp, 13 predicted proteins | sample 7279661 | NCBI WGS metagenome assembly JAANMV01 (sample SAMN14094540, study PRJNA606508) | bioreactor metagenome | isolation source: A lab-scale SPAN reactor treating ammonium-rich wastewater day 121 | place: Ireland: Galway | collected 2017-05-16 | reverse complement strand
GTTCAGATTTGAACGCATATTATCTGAATAAAAGAACCCATTTAAAAGGAGTGCAATCATGTTTGAAAACATCTCTCGAAAAATGCCGGGGAGAACAAAAAGGTTTTCTTCCTATGACATCACTGGATGCAATCGCGACTGCTGGTTTCTCAAGCCGGGAGAAACACGGGTACTGGCAGATATCAAAGGCCCGGGACGGATCAACCATATCTGGATGACACAACACCACCACTACCGCGAATGCCTGCTGCGCTTTACCTGGGACCATGCAGCACACCCGAGTGTCCTGGTTCCTCTGGGAGATTTCTTCTGTCTTGGACACAGCCTGGTCAACTCATTCCAATCGCTGTTTTTTACCGCATCCACACACGGCAACAATCAGATGAACCAGGGTTGTGCCCTCAACTGTTATGCACCCATGCCCTTCAGGGAACATGCCTTGATCGAGCTGATCAATGAATCTCCAGATGAAGAGCATGGCCAATACTTCTACATCGATTATGAAACCTTTGATCAACCATTGCCGGCCGACCAGCTCTATTTCCACGCAGAGTTCCGCCGTGAGAATCCATTCGGAGGCTGGGGCCATGAAATTCCGGTCAATGTGCCTGAGGTGGATATTCCCAACAAAGAACGGCGCGCCTGGTCGAACAACTATGTCATCCTCGACACCACCGGATGCGGCCATTATCTTGGCTGCAATCTGAGTGTCACCAACTTCCAGGGCACCTGGTGGGGCGAAGGGGATGACATGATCTGGGTCGATGGCTACAAGTGGCCACCGGATCTGCATGGCACAGGAAGCGAAGACTACCTCAATCAGGCCTGGGGAATGCAGCCGAATGCATTCCTGCGCAATGGCTCATCGATCTTTGAAGGCCACACGGGTGGTTATCAGACCAGCTATGTTTTTCATGCCGAAAACCCGGTCCGCTTCAATAAATCCATCCGAGTGACCATCGAGCATGGCCATGCGAATCACCTGGCCAATGAGATGAGCAGTGTGGCCTACTGGTATGCCGATCAGCCTTGCCCGGCTGCCGCTGTCCCACCGGTCGAAAAACGCCTGCGGGTCATGAAAGACAATCGCGGACATTGGCACAACCCGGCATCTGCCCAGGTCACATCCAAAATCATACCGGCAGCCAGGGATATGGCATCCGCCAAAAAGGCCTGGAAGAACCGGAAAAAATAACCGTCGCCAGGTTTCAGTGGGAGCCTGTCGCAGCCGGCCCTTCTTTCGATGCGCTGTTGAATGCAGAAAGAACCGGCTTGCCATCCCAGCTGTCCGGGATCGGGATATCCAGAACCCACAGGGCGGTGGCGGCGGTATCGAAAACTGTCACCGGTTCTGTTATCGCAAATCCCGGCTTGACTCCTTTGCCCCAGATGATCCAGGGGATGGTCATGTCTTCGGGGGAATCGCTGCCATGGGTTTTCTCATGGCCGCCATGATCAGCGGTAATGATGATGACACTCTGATCCGAAATTCCACTGTCCGTGAGCGCCTGTCGCAGCACCCCGAGGGCCGAATCCTCATCCCCAAAGGCCATTTTCTGCTCACGAGAACCCCAGCCATATTCATGTCCGGCGCCATCGGATTCAGCAAAGTGAATGAAACACACATTCGGTTTCTTTTCTTTGATGTAAGCCGCCGCATCTTCAATCACCAGCCGCGAGTAATAGGAGGGAACCCGGAACTCATCCACACTCCCGGGAATCGCAATGTGGTTCAGCTTCTGTTTTCCAACAAACATCGCGGTGGAAAGCCCTTTTTCCTTGGCGAGCGAGAAAACAGTCGGGACTGTTACATGCCCCTTTTCTGGATCCCAGCCATTCCAGTCGATCTTGTGTTTGGCGGGTCCAACTCCTGTCAGCATCGAGGTGTGGGCGATCAGAGTGACACTAGGAAGAATCGTCTGCGCATTCCATGTAGCCGCACCCTCTTTCACCAATGCCAGCATATTCGGAATATGGCTTTCATGCAGCACTTTTGGGCTTCCCCCATCCACGCTGACAATGAAGACATGCTCGGCAACTGGTGCTGCAACTGCGCTCAAACTGGCCAGGATGACAACAATCAACGTCAATAAGCAATGGTTCCAACGGTACATCACAACAACCTCCAGACTTTGCAACTGTCATTCGTGAGATGAACAGCATCTCATTCAATCACTCTGTCATCCGGTTGGAAAATGCTTTTCCACACCAGGACCGGAAATCCATCATTCCGGGGATCAGGGAAGGATGTCCAGCACCTTTACCCCACTTGTTTTCTCTTTTTCTCGTACCGGTGCAAGAATCTTCTCCATCTCTTCTGCAGCCGCCTTTTCTCCAGTGGCCATGACCGGCGACTGCAGGATTACCTTTCTCGGGGAGACAGCAGCCATCAGGTCAGGGATATCAGCGATTTCAAGAATTCCTGGAGCGATATTTGAGAGAATTCCCCGGGTGTAAGGGAGCTGAAAAGCAGAGTCCCAGGATATCAGCCCTTCGTTCAGTCTGATCTGGCCGATCCTCTGATCGTTTACAGCGGCCAGCAAGGCAGGGATGGTGGCCTCGTTATTGGCAATCACTTCGATTTTCTGGCCAGGGAACTTCTGAGCGAGGAAGTCAGCTGCCTTCAGTACATCCGCAGCCCGCTGCCCCACAAGCGGACGATCCAGATGCAGTGCCAGAAACGAAACCACCCAATCACCAAAATACTGATCCAGCTCACCACCTTTGTAGCGCTCCTGCATATCAAGTCCGCGAGGAATGACCCGCAGGACCGGATATCCCTCACGCGCCCTGTTTCTCATATCATCTTCAGATTCGAACTGGCCGATCGAATCTGCAACAATGAGGATCGGCGGCTGGCTGGAGCCACTGTTTTTCTCATAGAGTGTGGCCAGAAGATTCCATCCGGGTTCGATCTCTGTGGTCCATGTTGTTTCCCTGATGCCATCGGCTTCTGCATGGCTTTTTTCAATCCAGGCAGATGTGGCCCGGGGAGTAATCCCACAGATCTTCTGAAGGCCGCTCAACCAGGCCTCGGATGAATTTGTCGCAAGATATGACAGGCGTTTTTCACGAAGTCTTTGCGCCTCTTCACGGTAGATCGATTGCAGTGTGCGGGCTTCAGGGATCGAGGTCAGCACCTGGCCTGTTTCAGTGCAGTTCAGGTCCTTTGCCGCCTGAGCTCTGGTCTCGGGTTCCGGTTCTTCGTCGATTGTTCCTTTCAGCCAACGTGACATCCAGTGATACATTGCTGTTCTCTGGGGGAGGTGATAGCCATGTTCCTCAGGAGATTCGATCAGATCGACCCGCTCTGGCATGCCGAATTTGCCAAAGTATTTCTTGGCCTCACGAAACGTTTCCCAGGTGCCCCGGATATCGAAAAAATCTTCCGATGCACAGCAGATCAGAACTGGATTCGGGAACTGTGACTCGATAAAATCAGCATGGTCGATTCCTCTGGCAACCTGGCCAATCAGGTTCTGCTCGGCATCCTGTGGACCGATGGTTTCAAAAAGCCTTTGAAGCGATGTGATGTAGCAGGAAGCTGCGGCGCATCGGATTCGAGGATCGATAGCCATCAGGTAAGCGGTCTGTGTTCCGCCGCCGGAGTTTCCGGTGCAGCCGATACGGGTTTTGTCAATGTCGGAACGGGTTTCGAGATAATCGAGGGCGCGGATCCCATCCCAGATCTCGTCACGTGCAAAGGAATGTCCCAGCAGAAGGGCCAGTGCGCCCAATTGTGTGTGTTCTGTGGTTCCCCAGAAATCCGGGGAGCCATCCTCCTTCAAGTATCCAAGGCGCTCTCCCTGGCCGATTGGATCATAGGTCAATACAGCAAACCCACGGCGTGCCAGATTGATCCAACAGTACTGATAGGCCTCCATAGCCTTTGCTTCGAGGGCGTGTCCACAAGGCCCCAGGACTGCCGGGTAAGGGGGCTCCCCCTGCTTCGGGAGATAGAGATTAGCGGTGACCGGGAAGTCTGGCCGTGAGTTGAAAATCACCCCTTCGACAACATAATCGCCAAAATCACGGGTCCATACAGTGCGGGCGTTCAATGGGCATCTTTCAGGGAACTGCCCCATCCCCTCAATGATCGATGCACGCACTTTCTCCCCCCGGGCCTTATATGCATCCGGCCCAGAGAGAGAAAGGATTTCTGCTTTTCTTTCATCAAGCCGTTGGACAGCCTGGTTCAACAGGTGCTGGTAAAGGGGTGAATTCACCAGGGAACCTCCAATTGAAAAAGCGGGGAATACCACCAGCAGGGCAATAAATCTGAAAACTCCCATTTCGGCTGCACCTCGATCTTCATTCGGTCATCGATCCTGGATGAAAAGATGGCACTTTTTTCAATAAGCACAGCCAGGAGTCTAGGTTTTCAATGCAGGGGATTCAACCGACTCCCACAAGGAAACAGGTCTCTGGCATACATGGATATTCGATTCTGGCTGGTTTATAATTTTTCCCTCTGTTAAGAAGATTTCTTCAATACTGAGGCTGTTCAATCTCACAAGTTCGAAACGAGCGAAAAAGACCCATGTCTGAAAAACCTGCTGTGATTCATCTGTTTACCTTTCTGCTGGCGATCCTGCTGGCAGTTCCCGGATTCTGCCTGGAATCTTTGAAAACTCATCCGGATACAGCAGGCTGGCCCAGCCTGTTTGACGAGGATCTCTCCAATACCGACAAACCGGAAGGTGTGTGGACAGTCAGCGAAGGTGTTTTGACTGCCAGTGAAGACAAGTCCATCTGGAGTAAAAAAGAATACAAGGATTTCATTCTGGACCTGGAGTTCAAGAATGCCCCGGAAACCAACAGCGGTGTCCTGGTGCGCTGCTCAGATATGGGTGACTGGATCCCGAATACCATCGAGATTCAGATTGCTGATGATTTTGCGGAGAAGTGGGCTTCCTCTCCCAAGACCTGGCAGTGCGGGGCGGTATTTGGCCACCTGGCTCCATCGAAAAGTGCTGTGAAAAAGCCCGGAGAGTGGAACCGCATGACCATCCGGTGTGTCGGCAAACAGATCGATGCAGTTTTGAATGGCGAGCCGATCTTCAGCATGGATATGAACCTCTGGACTTCGGCCACCACCAACCCGGATGGTTCTGAAATTCCAGCCTGGCTGAGCAAACCATTGAATACTTTGCCGACTTATGGAAGGATCGGTTTTCAGGGCAAACATGGGGGAGTGCCGGTCTGGTTCCGGAATATCAGGATCAAGGAACTCAACTGAACTGCTGAGGCCGGTGTTGTTGATTCCTTGCAGGATCAAGCCCCTGAGCGGGAAAGACGACCTTCTGGGTACTAGACAGTGAAAGAAGGTCTGCCATAATTCTTCCCCGTCTTTCAGAGAGAGGAATCATCGTTCTTCCTTGAAAACAATCAGGTGAAGGTGAGTTGAGCGGATAGCTCAATCGGTAGAGCAGCGGCCTTTTAAGCCGTTGGTTCTGGGTTCGAGTCCCAGTCCGCTCACCATTTCAACCATTTGATTTTATTCAACTTTCGTCATCCCTTCCTGGTTCGCCCATTCCGGTAAGTGCACTCTGAGCCGAAAGGGCTCATCATGCCATAAAACTACCTAAATGACGGTCTATGGGATGAGAGCCTTATATCAAAACACCAGCGCGAGTGGATTTATGCTTGCAGAAGGGCACAACCTCCTCTAAATTAACCACGGAACCACCTAAAAGGCCCGGGAGGCATGGTGTGCGCACTTCTCTGTCATTGCAGCGACTGTTGATTCTCCAGGTGTGGGCATTTTCTTTACTCCTGCTGCTTTCCCCACCAGCCTTGGCTGAAGAACCCATCCCGATCCGTCCTATCGATCCAGATCAGGCTGGGCGGGTCAGTTATTCTCTCCAGATTAAACCGCTCCTCGAAGCCAAGTGTGTCGGATGCCACGCCGGAGCCAGGCCCAAAGGGTTGTATGATGTCACCAGTGTCCACAACCTGATGCAGGAAGGCGGCTCTGCGGGTCCTGGAGTCATCCCCGGCAAACCGGATGATAGTTCTCTGGTTCAGTATGTCCGCGGCATCCTCCAACCCCGTATGCCCAAAGAAGAGCCACCCCTGTCTGAAGATGAGGTTCACCTGATCCGTGAGTGGATCGCATCAGGCGCCATCGATGATTCATCGACACAGATTGAAACTCAAGCAACAACTGCCGGTGCAGCTTCAGCGCCTCCACTCTCCCAGGAAGAGGCCGAAGCTGAACTGCAGGCTCTGCTGTTCACTGCTGATCCTGTCGAGCAGCTGCTGAAAAAGCGTGCCTATCGGCTCAGATATCTCCCAGCGCCACCCCAGCCTCCCGAGGTTACCGGGCCAGTGAACAACGACATCGACCGGTTTATTGTGGCCAAATGGGAATCCAGCCCGAACCCGGCGGTGAAATCCAATGCTCCGAAAGTCTGTGATGATCCAACATTCCTGAGAAGGGTTTTTCTGGATGTCATCGGCCGGATCCCCTCCATCACCGAAACCGAATCCTTCTTAAACGATTCCTCTCCTGAAAAACGGCAGAATCTGGTGGATCAGCTTCTCGCCAGAAATTCCGAATATGCCGGGCACTGGACTCCTTTCTGGGAAGATGCCTTGTGCAGCAATGGCAACCATCAAGGGGGAGTCGGCACGCATGGCAATTACCGCGACTGGGCCTTCAAAAACTTCGAACAGAACAAGCCCTACGATATTATGGCAGCCGAGCTGATCGATCCAACCATGCCAAACCATCCGGAGCGATACATTCTCAATAATGAGCCGATGAAAACGGTTCAGAGTGCTGCGAATACCGCCCAGGTTTTCCTGGGGACCGGATTGAAATGCGCCAGCTGCCATAACCATTTCGAAAACAAAGAGTGGACTCAGGCACGATTTTTCGGGTTCGCTGGGTACTTTGCTCCGGCAGACCTGGAATTGGTCCGTTGCGAGCAACCGACCGGACAGTTCATTCCCACCCGCTTTATTTTCGATCTGCCTGACATGCCCAATGATGTCCCGGCCAATCCGACCTCCCGACTGCGGCGTGTGGCGCAGCTGTTGGTGGATCCCACCAATCCGCGCTTTGCAAAGACCATTGTCAACCGCCTGTGGAAACGCCACTTCGGACTGGGTTTGTTCGAGCCTGTCGATGACTTCCGTCTGGACCGTCCCCCCAGCCATCCTGAGCTGCTGGACTGGCTTGCCGATGATTTCATGCGCCATGGTTTTGACATCAAGCATACGATCCGTTTGATTCTCAACAGCCGCACCTACCAGCTGGCCTATAATCCCGAGTTTGAGGATCACTATGATGTTGGGAAGCCTGATCAGCCCCGCTATTATCAGTCCCCTTCCCTCCGGCGGCTCACAGCGGAACAGGTTCTGGACAGCCTGCTGCTGGTGGCAGGACGCACAGAGTGGCGCGGAAAGCAGCGCACCTTCCAGGATGATGAATCCACCCCACTGACACGATCCCTGGGGCGCCCCTCAGCCCGGAATGATGTCAGCACCAGCCGCCCTGAAGATGTGGCGGTGGTGCAGGCTCTCGAGCTGTTGAATGGCGATGAATTGTTTGAACGCATTTATCAAGGCCCGGCCATATCTCAGATGGCCTCACAGGGGAAACCGGAGCAGATTGTCCATGAGATTTATCTGCGGATTCTCAACCGGCCCCCGGGGGAGGATGAAAGATCTGCCGGAATTGCCTTCCTGGAGAGCTGTCAAATAGAAGGTGAGCCAAGGAACCCACAATCATTGAATGAGGTGATTGGTGACATGGTCTGGGCTTTTGTGAGCAGCCCGGGATTTCAGTATATTAATTGACAGCCAATCAAATCCTCACTGGAGGTTAGCCTGAAATGGACCGCAGGGATTTTCTCAAAACCACAATTGCTGGTGGTGTCGGAATTTCTTTAGGAAATGCAGTATCCCATGCAGCGGAGCTGCCGCTTCCCATGCAGGCCACTGCAGATTCGATCATCTTCATCTGGCTTCCTGGAGGGATCGCCCAGACCGATACCTGGGATCCAAAGAAACACACCCCCTACACCCAGGGGATGAAAGGGAGTGAAATTCTCGGCACCTGCCCATCCATTCCCACCAAAGCCGATGGAATTTACCTCGGAGAAGGGCTGGAAACGATTGCCTCGGTCATGGATAAAGGCGCCATAATCCGCACATTGACCAATAAGACCAAATTCGGGGCAGTCCATCTCAAGGCGCAGTATTACATGATGACCGGTTATCTCTTTCCTGCCGGATTCAAAGCCCCCAGCATGGGCGCAGTCGTGGCGCGCACACTCGGGCGCCGAGATCCGAATGTGCCGGCCTATATCGATATCGGCCGGGATATCAATACCAGCAACGAGGAATACCTGTTCATCAATGAATACAGCGGGCCGGGGTTCTATGGTGTCAATTATGCACCCTTCATGATTCCTGAGCCGACACAAGGGCTGCCCACCCTGAATGCTGTCGCCGGAATGGAAATGGACCGCCTCGACCGCCGTCAACGCTACCTGGAAACAATCACAGGTCTCGGGCCGAAAGAACTTCGCGAATCCGGGAAGGTGAAGGATTATATGAAAGTCATGGAAGATGCCCGCGCCATGATGGACTCTCCGGTCAAAAAAGCATTCGATTTCATGAAGGACGAGAAACCGGAAACCCTGGCGGCCTATGATGTCGGGCACCGGTTTGGGCATGGCTGCCTGCTGGCTCGACGCCTTGTTGAGGTCGGAGCACGCTTTGTTCAGGTGGAATATCAATACGCCCCATTCATGGGGTTCGACATGCACGAGAGTGGACAGCCCCGCATGGTCGAGATGAAAAAATATATCGACCGCCCCATCGGGAACCTGATCCGTGAACTCGATGAACGAGGGTTGCTCGACAGGACACTGGTTGTCATTGCCACAGAGTTCGGCCGGACAGTTGCGGACAAGCCTTCCGCCGGGCAGGAGCCGGATGGATTCACGGAGCTTTCAACTGGAGAGAACCTGGTGATCGAGAATGAAAAAATGTATGGATTTCACGGGCACTTCAGCAGCTGCAACTGCATGTTGCTCTTTGGGGGCGGCATCAAGGGGGGGACAGTTTTCGGGAAGACCGCCGATACTCACCCGATGCTGCCGGTTGAAAATCCAGTCGAGCTCCCGGATGTCCATGCGACCATCTATCGCGCACTGGGAATCCCCCCCGACACAAACTACATCACAGAGGGGCGTCCGATCCACATAACCAACCTTGGGCAGGGAAAACCTCTGGAAGGATTGTACAGCTGATCCAGCCTGATTTATGACGGAGAAGCCAGAGTCTCCAGGATGATGCTCAACATGCCCTCAGGAGATGATCGGGGGGCCTGATGCACCTTTTCAACTCCATGTTCCGCCAGTGAACGGGTGGTAGTCGGCCCGATGCTGAAGACCTGCCCGGCCCGGCAGATCCGTGAGGCATGATCGGCGCCCAGGATTTCCCAGAAGCCATCCACAGCGGACGGGCTGGCGAATGACAATCCATCACACCCGGATTCAATGAGCCGCCTCCGGCAGGGCCAATCGCTCCGCCTGGTTATTGTGCGATAAGCGGTCAGGCGGTCGACCTGGGCACCAGCCTGAGTGAGCAGATCGCTCATGTCCACACCCGCAATCTCCGAACAGGGAAACAGGAACCGTCGATCCCGGACCGTTTCCCCTGCAATCAATTCTCTGGCAAGGCAGGCACCAGTTGATTCTACAGCAGGAACCAGATCCGGGCGAATCCCCTGTTTCATCAGATGCTTCGATGTTGTCACTCCAACGGAAGCGATCCGGCAATGGCCGATCTTCCGGGCATCGAATCCAAGCCCTCTGAGACATTCAAAAAAGAAATCGACTGTGTTTCGGCTGGTAAACAGGATCCAGTCATATAAATTCAGATTCCGGATTGCCTCCTCCAGGGGTCTGGCATCTTCGGGAGGCACAATTTCAATCGAAGGGCAAAACAGAATTTCGGCTCCATAAAGCCTGAGCATCCCTGGCAGCCCCTCTTTTTCTGAGGACAATGGGCCTGTCAGCACCACCGATTTGCCTGAAAGGGGCTGGCGTTTGAGGTCCGGCAGGGTAAGGCCGGCCACGGAACCAACCAGCACGATAAACGGGGCGCCAGGCGCTGGAGGAATGTGGCCTTCGGACAGTTGAAGCAATGACCCGATCCATTTCTTTTCATCCGGGAGAGTTGCATTCTGGACCAGAATCACGGGTGTTGCAGGAGGGAGTCCCGCTTCAATCAGCCCCTGCCCCACTTCACGGGTTTTGCCCCCAGCCATGTAGAGCGCCAGGGAGCCTGATTGTGCCAGCACCCGCCAGTCAAGCCCGATTCCTCCCTTCCCGGGATCTTCATGGACAGTGATCAGGGAAACACAGGAAGACAAGCCTCGTTGAGTCAGCGGAATACCGGCAGCCGCGGCCGCGCCAGATGCGGCAGTGACCCCCGGGATGATTTCAAATGGGATGCCCGCTTCAGCAAGGGCGGAAGCTTCTTCCCCGACACGCCCGAAAATGGAGGGATCTCCCCCTTTCAACCGGACAACATGCAGCCCACGGGAGGCTTTTTCGATGAGAATCGTGTTGATGAAATCCTGGGGGATGCGGGTCTGGCCGGGGATCTTCCCGACATCGACAAGCTCGCATCCCGCTCGGGCATCCAGAAGCAGCTCGCAGGGGATCAGGCGATCATGGACGATGACATCACAGGCAGTCAGGCGCTCATATCCGAGCCGGGTAATCAGCAGTGGATGTCCCGGCCCGGCGCCAATCAGGCTGACAAAACCCTTCAGAGCTTCATGAGCGTTCTTCAATGGGGACATATTCGACATGTAATGGTCCCACATAGACCGCCCGAGGCCGGAAGATGCGATTGTTCTTGAGATATTCGAGGGCGCGCGCACCCCAACCGGACATGCGGCTCACAGCAAAGATCGGGGTGAACATCGCTTTTTCAATCCCCATGGCGGTGTAAACAATGCCTGAATAGAAATCCACATTCGGGAAAATGCCCTTTTCCTTGCCAAGGTCACCGACAACCCATTTTTCGAGTTCGGCGGCAGTGTCATAGAGGCGCCGAACATTCGGATCCCGCCGTGAGAGCAGCTCCGCCAGTGGGTGCAGAATGCGAGCACGTGGATCGTAAGCCTTGTACACACGATGGCCGAAGCCCATGACACGGCGTTTGCCCACCTTGCTCAGGCTGTACCAGGCCTGGACATTGTCCACAGAACCAATCTCTTCAAGATCAGCCAGCACTGCCTCATTGGCGCCGCCATGCAGCGGCCCTTTCAGGCTGGCTATACCCGCGACAATGGAGCTGTACATATCCGAGAGAGAGGAATTGACCACCATGGCGGAGAAGGTTGACGCATTCATTCCATGGTCTGCATGAAGAATCAGGCAGATATCCATGATGCGCGCATCTTCTTCATTCGGCATTTTTCCAGTCATCATCCGGACCAGATCGGCAGCGAGGGAAAGGCTGGTGTCCGGTGCAAGAGGCTTCTCTCCTTTGCGGATGCGTGCGATGGCGCCGGTGATCGTAACAATCTGGGCGATCAGTTTGATCGCTACCTCAGTTTCAGCCTTGACTGTGGTTACATCGGAATTGGGATCCATCATGCCCAGGGCAGAGACGATAGTCCGCAGGGTCGACATCGGATGGGCTGATTTAACCGGCAAAGAATCCAGAAGCCTGAGAGCTTCATCCGGGAGGGTTCGGTATGAATTCAGTTTGGCCATGAATTCATCCATCTCAGTCTTGCTGGGGAGTTTACCGAAAAGCAGCAGGTAAGAGGTTTCTTCAAAAGTGGAATGCTCTGACAGGTCGAAGCAATCCAATCCTCGATAGATCAACCACCCTTTCGGGCCATTGACATATCCGATTTCAGTCTGCCCTGTAATCGCCCCTTCCAGGCCCTGCTTGACATCACAGTTGACCGGCCACTGGACCGGACTGATCAAACCAGGCTCGGGTTCGGCATCCGATTCCTGGCGGGCACGCACCTTTGCCTGGCGAACAATCTCCTCAATATACTTTTTCATCCCAATCCCTCCCTGTCAGTTTATTGTTATTTTTTAATGAGAACTTCCGCAATTTGAACAGCATTCAGTGCAGCCCCTTTTCGCAGCTGGTCCCCACTGATAAAGACATCCATGCCACGGCCATCCGGAATCGAAGGGTCGATGCGAATACGCCCGACAAGAACATCATCCCGGCCGCTGGCTTCGATGGGCATGGGGAACAGATTCTTCTCAGACTCATCCACCAGAGAAACTCCCGATCCGGTTCTGATGGCCTGGCGTGCTTCTTCCACACTCACAGGGCGTTCAAACTCGATGTTGACCGATTCGCTGTGGGCGCGCATGACTGGAACTCGAATGCAGGTGGCCGAGATCCGGAGATCCGGATCTCCAAAAATCTTCTGAGTTTCAGCAACCACCTTGTTTTCTTCGCCATTATATCCATTCGCCTCGATTGCGGCATTGTGCGAATAGACATTGAAGGCCAGCTGATGGGGGAGTGCTTTCTTTGTCAATGGTTTTCCCTCGAGAATTTCGCGGGTCTGAAGTTCGAGCTCATGCATTGCGGCGGCACCGGCCCCGCTGGCTGATTGATAGGTCGATACAACCATGCGTCGAATCCGGCTGAGTTTGTATAATGGCCAGATGGCGACTGTGAGTATCGCGGCGCAGCAGTTGGGATTGGCGATAAGCCCCGCATGTTTGAAAATTTCTTCTTCGTTCACCTCGGGAACGACCAGAGGAACTCCCTCTTCCATGCGGAAAGCCGATGTGTTGTCAATGATGACCGCTCCTGCCTGGATCGCTTTTTCACGAAAGGAACGGGTGATCTTGGCTCCTGCCGATGAAAGGACGATTTCGCCTTTCAGGAAAGTGTGTTCTGCCAGGTCCTGAATGGTGTATTCTGTTCCCTTGAAGGTGATTTTTTTTCCTGCGGAACGGCTGGAGGCGAGAGGAATCAGTTCCCCCACGGGAAAGTTCCTCGTTTCCAGGCACTCCAGCATCACTTGACCGACTGCACCGGTGACTCCAACAACACTGACACGATAATGACTCATTGATAACCTCGACATAGGATCGGAACGGTCCTCTCACGAGAACCGAAACATGCGCAGGAACTCCGTTCTAACAGGTGAATCAAAATGGAGGTCAGCCCGCCTGTTTGTGTCCGGGTATATTAGCAGAACGAATAATCGGTTGGCAGGGGTGTCCGGGGCTGCTGGTCCGGTTTCGGGATCAGCCAATATCCGACTTCAGGGAGAAATACCTTCAATGGCCGAGTGGATCCATGTTGTCTCCGGCAAGCCTGAGGCGCAGCAGTCCTCAAAAAAAGAGAGATTCCCCAGAAAACAATGGGGTGCAGGGATATTCAATCCATCCCTCTGAAATTCCCGGATATTTCCGCTAGTATGAAGTATAGTAATTGATTGAATTGGAAGGATCATTGAACTGGCTCGCTGACATGAATATGGCTCAATCAGATGATGAACTGCTGAAACCTCAAGATATCTCAGTCCTGGTGGTGGATGATGATTATTCGGTAATCGAAGTGGTTGAAGAGATGCTTCGACGGGCAGGTTTTCGGGTTACAGCGGTCACCAGTGGCCTGGAGGCCAATCGACTGCTCCAGAATCAGGAGTTTCATGTCCTGTTAGCCGATCTGCGCATGAGTCCGATTTCTGGCTGGGATGTGATCCGGCAGGCAAAGGAATTTGGCAACACCGAAGTAATCGTGATGACTGGATACGCCTCCTTGGACAGTTCTCTGGAAGCCCTTCATCACAGAGTTTTTGACTTTTTGCAGAAGCCGATCGACTTTTCAAGGCTGGAACGGGCGATCCGAAATGCCGCACATCACAATATCCTGACCAAAAGGAACCGTGAATTGACGCAGGAACTGGCGGCAAAAAACAGGCAGCTTGAGGAAGAAGTCCGGCGGGTGCGGGCGGAAATGGAAGTTCTTGCAACCCATGATGAACTCACCGGGCTGTTCAATTACCGTTATCTTCAAAACCTGCTTTCGAAAGAAGTTGCCCGAGCGCTTCGTTACCACCACCCGCTCTCACTGGCGATGCTGGACCTCGACCACTTTAAAATACTCAATGATTTTCATGGACACACAGTAGGGAACCGGGTCCTTTCGCGGATCGCGAAGATTCTTCAGGATGGCATCCGCCAGAGCGACTGTGTCTGCCGTTTCGGAGGTGAAGAGTTTGCCATTGTGCTGCCTGTCACCTCGAAGCAACAGGCGGAACCAATCCTGCAGCGTGTGTGCAATGCGATAAAGAAAGAGCGGATTCTGCTGGATGAGTCACGCATCCTGACCTGCTCAGCAGGCCTGGCATCAGTCCCCGAAGATGCCGGCACTGTGGATGACCTCCTCCGCCTGGCCGATGATGCCCTCTACATGGCCAAAGCTGGCGGAAGGGATAGAGTGGTCTTGGCCTTGCCCCAGGGTATCAAGTAAAGTTTTTAGAATATGGTCAAGATCGAAGCCATCATTAAACCATTCAAGCTGGATGCAGTCAAAGATGCCCTGGCGGAAATTGGTGTGCGTGGGATGACAATTTCCGAAGTGCGTGGGTTTGGCCGCCAGAAGGGGCACCGTGAGCTTTTCCGTGGGAGTGAATATGTGGTCGAGCTCCTTCCGAAAATGAAAATCGAAGTGGCTGTCCCGGATGACATGGAAGAGGAAGTCACACGAGTGATTCTGGATGCGGCGCATACCGGAAATATTGGAGATGGGAAGATTTTTATCAGCCAGCTGAAGGAAGTCATTCGAATCCGGACACGCGAAAAAGGGCCGAATGCGGTCTGACATCCCCGGACTGGAACGAAATACATCAAACAGCCTGTTGGAAAGGGGACGAGGAATGCAGATATACATCAATGGGGAGTATTTTTCCAAAGAGGATGCCAGGATTTCAGTTTTTGATCATGGCCTTCTCTATGGAGATGGAGTTTTTGAGGGGATCCGGATTTATCACAAGCGGGTTTTTCGGCTGGAGCGCCATCTCCAGCGCCTGTACCGCTCGGCCAGGTACATCAATCTGGATATTGGGATAACCCCAGAAGAGCTCAGTGCGGCGGTCCTGGAGGTCTGCCGTCGAAATGCCCTCAGCGATGGATACATTCGATTGATTGTGACTCGTGGGACTGGAACACTCGGGCTTTCCCCTAAATCCTGTCCGAAGCCCACCCTCATAATCATCGTGGACAAGCTGGCGATTTATTCCCCGGAAAAATATGAAAATGGGCTGAAGGTTCTGACCGTTTCAACCCGCCGGAATATTGTGGATGCCCTGGATCCTCAGCTGAAAACCCTCAATTACCTGAACAATATCCTGGCATCGATCGAAGCCGGCCGTTCGGACTTCGATGAGGCGCTGATGCTCAACTCTCAGGGATTTGTGGCTGAAGCCGCAGCCGATAACATCTTTGTAATTCGAGACCAACGGTTAAGCACCCCAGCGACTTACCTTGGTGCTTTGCCGGGGATTACACGAGAAGCGATTCTTGAAATCGCACCTCAAATCGGGCTGGAGACTTGCGAGACCCACCTGACCCTGGCGGATATCTACAATGCCGATGAGTGTTTCCTGACCGGAACAGCAGCGGAGGTCATACCCGTATCCAAGCTGGATGGGCGCCTGATCGGAACCGGCAAAGCCGGACCGGTTACGAAGCAGATCATCGAAAAGTTTCATCAGATGACTCAAGCCGAGGGGACTCCATTTTAACAGGAGGCGGGCCATATCGCCGAGGATATGGCATCCAACCCCTGTGGGCACTGAAAGGCCTGGGATTTGAGGGCAAGCCCAATGAGTATCCTCCTGCATGGTTGAAGCCTGATATGCGGGTGGTGGAGTGTGTCTGACCCCAGGGATCCGATGCAGCAGCTCGAGGCGCTTCTGGCCGATTTTCATGACCCTCTGCGTAGTATAAGCGCCATAAAATTACGCCAGCTGGTTGAAACCAATCCCGATTTTATCCCCGGCCTGGGAAGCCTGGCATGGCATGAGCTCAGCATGCGGCATTTCTCAGAGGCTGCCCGGCTCTATCAACACATTATCGATCTGGAACCGGGGATCGAGCAGGCTCATTTGCTTCTGGCTTCCTGCCAGCAGGCCTTGGCTGAGCTGGCCGAACTTCAGGACTCGCCTGTCCTTTCTGGAAACCGACGGCAGGAAATCTGCTCCAAAGCCATTCATTTGTGCCAATACAATGATTCACGCCCCCCCATGGAGTTTCCTGTCCCCTGGGAGGTGAAGGCCCCGTTCTGGAGCCATGCCACTCTGCTCCTTCTGCTCGACAGGCAGAGCCACAATGCGGAAAAGGCCTTGTTTCTGACCAATCTCTCCCATGAGCCACTCACTGCCTGGGAAAAAAGATTCCTTAAAGGGGTTCAGGCTGTATCGCACTTTCCCATGGGGCCTTTCGGTGAAAAGCTGGTGAATGGCCTGCTCGAAATGGCTTTCCAGCATTATCAGGCCCACCCGGTGATGGAGCGCCCCCCCTGGGGGCTGTTCTGGTGCCTTTCCCTGCCCTGGGCAAATGTAAATGGAATTCTCAAAGCAGCGCACCACTTCCGAAACCTCCGCAGCCGTGCCTTTCCCTATTTCAGCCTGGAGCGCTGCCTGTTACTGGAGGCCCACAGGCACAGCCCTCAACATCCCGATGTGCTGAAGGGGTTAATTCTGGCTGCCTTGGATGAAGAAAATCTCCCGGAGGCGAAAGGGTGGTGCCAGGCACTGATCGATGCCTCTCCCTCTTCTTCCTGGGGTTATCTGGCGCATGGTTCCGCACTGAGTTTTTTGAGGGAGTGGGATCTGGCCAGAGCGGCTTACGAATCCGCATCCCGGGCAGGATTGGATGACACAGAGATTCTTTTCCATTCAGGCCTGGTATCTGTTGCTCTCGGGGAGACAAAACCGGCGTCCGAAATCCTTGGAAGGGTCCGAGGATCCCTCGCCAATGAAGTCAAAGCGGCATTCATCTCCCACACACTCAAGGCCCCTCCTCCGCAGACACTGCTGGAGTGTTCTGTGTTTATTGAAAAAGCCTCAGAACACCTCGGAGCCAGGGAGGATTTGCTGGAAGCCTCAACCACCCGGCGGGTGCCTGTGGATGAGGGTGTTCCGGTCCATGCCTGTCCGATCTGCTGCGGTGACCAGGTAAGGACGGCAGGCGCCTTCGGGCATAACCAGGCGCAGGTGGCTTTTTGCAGCCAATGTGACTTTTACCATATCAACCCCCAGGCCGCCAATCACTCCACCATGCACCGTTACAGCAGCGGGTACCTGGATGGAATGTACCTTAGAATAATCGAATGGTGCCGGTCATCCGAAGGGACCGAGGATGGCCTGTATGGCTTATACCACAACACATTCCGCTGGCTGGAAGCGGATCCACGGGTGGATTTCAGGAACCTGCCGGGGGGGGCCGCGCTGGATGTGGGATGTGCTGTCGGGGCGATGGTCAAGATCCTGAAGCGCCGCGGCTGGAATGCGATCGGAGTGGAACCATCGGTTCCTCTTTCGGAACTGGCGCGTTCGGAACATATCGAGGTTCAAACCGGCTTCCTTGAGGATCTCGAATATGATTCAGGCGCCTTCGATCTGGTGACATTGATGCATGTCCTCGAGCATGCGCCGCACCCCTCCGCCCTGGTCCACGAGATCGCGCGCATCACTTCCCCGGGAGGGCACCTGCTGCTGTCTCTGCCGATTGCCGGGACACTTCGCCATTATGTTCAGGGCGCCGCTTATTTTGACCAGCCGGATCATGTCTCCTTTTTTACCCCTGCCAATATTTATCGACTCCTGGATGCCGCAGGCTTCGATGTCATCGCGTTCGAGACTCCGGAAGATGTGGTTCATGCCTTCGATCAGCTCCGACAGGGAAACCTCCCCTGGCATCCGGTGCTTGTCGATCGGATGGTCGGATGGCGTCAGGGTTCGATCCTCGATGTTTTCGCCCGGAAAAGAAAATCGATCGAGTAAGATTCCATGTCTTCCCTTCCCCTCTGGTGTGACATCCCTCTGTTTATTCTGGTTTTCCTGTGCCTGCTCGGTTATGGAAACCTGATATCCCATCTCCTGATCCGAGGATTGGGGTCGATCCCCTCTGGGGATCCGGACAGCCAGGCGATTCTCCCTTTTCTTGGTGGGATTGGACTGGGGAGCGGGTTCGTCTCACTTCTGGTTCTGGGGATCGGGGCCGCAGGGCTGCTGTATCGGACGGTCCTCATCGGAGTGCTGATCACCGGGCTGATTTTTTACATGCGTGGAAGAAGGGACTATCCATGGCAACGGCTGCTCGAGGCTCTGCTGCCGGATGGAAAGGTCGAGGTATTTTTCGGCTTGATGGCTGCAACAATCTTTCTCTTCCATCTGGATGGTTGTTTTCTCCCGGTCACCGGCCAGGATGAGCTCACCTACCATCTGACCATGCCGCGCCAGTATCTGGTGGCACATCGAATTTATGCCACTCCCAACCTGCTGCATGGCAACTTTCCATACAATGCCGAAATGCTGTATACCTTCTGCCTCGCGCTCGGAAGCGGTGTGCTCTGCAAGTTACTTCACTGGTTTCTTTTTGCAAGCACATGTATCGGAATTCTCGCATACAGCAGGAAACTCTGCAGAGGAGCGGGATATCTTTCCCTGCTGCTGTATCTGGTAGCGGTGGGAATGGTTTATGTTCGATCCCCCATGGAGGCAGGCTCCGATGTTCCCTGTGCGCTCTACCTGATCCTGGGGCTTTATTTCATCG
>JAANMV010002299.1_pt1 | contig 18826 bp, 16 predicted proteins | sample 7279661 | NCBI WGS metagenome assembly JAANMV01 (sample SAMN14094540, study PRJNA606508) | bioreactor metagenome | isolation source: A lab-scale SPAN reactor treating ammonium-rich wastewater day 121 | place: Ireland: Galway | collected 2017-05-16 | reverse complement strand
GCAGGTTGAGGCGCTGCAAATCCTCGCAGTTGGCGCGCAGGGTCTGCTCGTCGTTCGCGCCGCCGTCGATGTAATCGAACAGAAAGCGCGGCAGGCGCTGCCGGGCCAGGCGCCGGTAGTCGGCGCAGCTGGCGGCCAGACGATAGGACGCAAGGGTCATGGCGTGCTCCTCAACCGGTCACCCGCCGCCACAGCGCCCGGCTCACCACGCGCAGCTTGTCGCGCGGGGTGAAGCGCTTGAGTGTGGCCTTGACCACGCCCTCGGTGAAGCGCGTGCGCTTGCTGTAGTCGATATGCACGTCCACCAGCACCGGCCTGCCCTCGCCGGCCAGCGTCATCGCCCGGGTGATGCCGTCGGCACACTGCTCGTTACTCTCGATGGCGACGAACGCCGCGCCGGTGGTTTCGGCCAGCGCGGCCAGGTTGAGCGGCCGCAGCACGGTGCAGGTCTTGCGGTTATAGGGAATCTCCTGCGCCTGGGCGATCTGCGACAGCTCACCATCGTTGAACACGAACAGCACCAGATCGAGCCCCAGGCTGCTGGCAGTGACCAGTTCCAGGCCGGTCATGCGCAGCGCGCCGTCGCCGACCACGCCCACCACCTGGCGCTGCGGATTGGCCAGCTTGGCACCGATCATGCCTGGCACGCAGTAACCCATCGCATTGAAGTCGCTGGGCGAGATGAAACCGCGCGCGGCGTGGATCGGCATCAGCTCGGCCAGCAGAAAGGTGTGGTTGCCATCGTCGGCGACCACGATCGCCTGGTCGCTGAGCTGCGCACGCAGTGCCTGGCAGAACACCGCCGGATTCACCCGCCCGTGGCTGTCGTGCTGCAGCCACTCCTTGACGTACGCGGCCTTGTCGGCGGCGATCCGTTGCGCCAGCTCGCTGCGCGGCGGCGCGCTGCGCATGGCGCGGACCTCGGCCAGCAGCGCCGGAATTAGCTGCTCGGCCGCGCCGGCCAGGGCGACGCGCGCGGGGTAGTTGGCGCCGAACACCTGCGGGTTGATGTCCAGGTGAATCAGCTTCGCCGGCACCGGCATGCTGTAGCTGCCGGTGGGGATTTCCGCGAAGCGCGTGCCCACCGCCAGCAGGCAGTCGCAATCAGCGAAGGCGTTGGCCGCGGCCGGCACCGCGTAATCGCCGAAGCCCATGCCGACATGCAGCGGATGCGTGGCCGGGAAGGCGCTGAGCCCCTGCAGGGTGGTGCACACCGGCGCGGCGAGCAGTTCGGCGAGCTGGATCAGTTCGGCCTGCGCGCCCATCGCGCCCCAGCCGAGAAACAGCCCGGGCTTGCGCGCGTCGACCAGCAACCGCGCGGCCTGGCGCAGCAGCGCCGGATCGAGCGGCGGCGACGAAGGCTCGGCGACGAAGGCTGGCATCTCCTCCACCTCGCCGAGGAAGTTGCCGATGTTGTACGGCAGCTCGACGAACACCGGGCCCGGCTCGCCAGTGGTGGCGATGCGATAGGCCTCATACAGCGTGGGAATCACCTCGGCGTGACTGAGGATGCGAAAGCTCGCCTTGGTGATCGGCGCCAGCAGCGCGTGCTGGTCGATGTCGTGCAACTGGAACTGCCGGCCGCTTTCGCTGTGGATGCCGCCGGAGAGGATCAACATGGGAATGCCATCCAGCCCCGCCTCGCCGATGCCGCTGGCGGCGTGGGTGACGCCGGCGGCCGGCACGATCACCAGCGTGCCGATGCTCGAGCCGGTGCGGCTGAACGCATCGGCCATGAAGGCCGCGCCGCATTCGTGCGTCACCAGCACCGGCTGGATGCTGGACGAAGCGTTCAGCTCGTCGTACAGCTCGGTGTTGTGCACGCCGGGAATGCCGAAGGTGTGGCTGACGCCCAGCTGTTCCAGGGCGAAGCGTGCGAGTGCGGCGCCGGTCTTCTTCATCGTGGTTCTCCTTGTTCTTATGCTTGTTCTTGAGGGTCAGGCGTCGCCGGCGATGGTCTGCGCGGCGCGGCGACCGTTGAGGATGCAGTTGGAGAGAAAAGTGCCTTCCAGCGAGCGGATGCCACTGATACCACCGCCGCCGAAGCCGGCCGCCTCGCCGGCCGCATACAGGCCCGGCAGCGGCTCGCCGCGGGCATCGAGCACCCGCGAGTGCAGGTCGGTGAGCATGCCGCCCATGCTCTTGCGGCTGATCAGCCGGGTACGGATGGCGATCAGCGGCCCGCTGCCGGCCGCCAGGATTGGCCGCGGCGCGCAGGTGCGCACGCGGTCGCCGCGCCACTGCCGCAGCTGCTGCAGACGGCGCAGCTGTTCGTCGTTGTACAGCGCCGGACCACGGCGAATTCCGGCGTCGTAGCGTTCCAGCGTAGCGCCCAGCAGGTCAGGGTCGAGACGGCCATCGGCGGCCAGCGCGGCCATCTTTTCAGCCAGTTCCGGCAGCGTGTCGGCGGCCAGCACATCCGGGCAACGCTCGACCATCCAGCGCACCAGCTCGCGGTTGCCGGTAGCGAGCTGCCAGAGCAGCGGCAACAGTTTGCGGTCGCGAAAATGCGGATTGCTGTCGGTGCCGGAAATCGCCAGCTCCTTGATCGCGATGCGCCAGTTGAGCAGCTGCCAGCCGTACTGACCGGGCAGGTGGCCGATGCGTTTGCACTGGTCATGAGTGTCGAAGCCGCCTACCAGCGGCTGCGGGCCGATACGTTGACCACTGGCATCGAGCCAGAGCGCCGAGCGCGAGGGAATCAGGCTCAGGCCATGCTGCGGATACTGCGGCTCGGGATGGGCGATGCCGGCGGCGTAGTTCCACATGCGTCCGAGCTTGACCACCTGGCCGCCGGCGGCCTGCACCTGCCCATGCAGTGCGCCGTCGGCGCGCGGGTCGGTGCCGTTGAGGATGTTCTCGGGATAGGGGCCGTACAACCGGTCCCAGTGCTGGCGCACCTTGGCCAGGTCACCATTGATGCCGCCGCTGCACACCACCACGTGCTCGGCGTCGATGCGAAACTCGCCCGCGCCGCTGTGGCCGTGGCAGCCCACCACGGCGCCGTTACGCGTCTCCAGGCCCAGCACACGATGCTCGAACAGGCAACTCAGGCCGGCATGCTCGAACATCCGCCGCGCCAGCGTCTGCGCCACGCCGCGGCCGCAGCCCCAGGCCACGTGATAGCGCGGCAGCGCGTTGCCGTCGCCGAAGTTGCCGCGCTCGACCCACTGCACCGCCGGGAAGAAGCTCACGCCGCGCTGGCGCAGCCAGTCGTAGATGTCGGCCTTGTTGCGCTCGGCATAGTGCTCTGCCCAGCGCCGGCCCCAGTGGTCGTCGGCGTCGAAGGCGGCGACCCGCAGCCAGTCTTCCAGCAGCAGCTCGGGCGAATCCTGCACCTTGTTGCGTCGTTGTTCCGGCGTGCCGCAGAGCAACATGCCACCGAACGCATCGTTGGCCTGACCGCCGTACTGGCTGCGCGGCGCGGCGTCCAGCAGCAGCACCTGGCGGCCGCGCTCGAGCAGCTCCAGCGCCGTGCTGATACCGGCCAGCCCCGCGCCGATCACCAGGGTTTCACAACGATGATGCGTAGGCTGCATGTCCGGCCTCCTGGCAGAAGTGCGATTCAATGCCCCCAGCCTAGGCAAGCGCCACGTTGGCAGCCTGACTTTTCACGAATGCCTGATTGACATATTGCGAATCCACGCCCGCAATGCACCCGTCGCCCAATGGATGCCGAACATGACCCAGATCGCCCGCAGCGCCGTGTTCATCGGCTTCGACAGCCTGTGCCGGCGCTACGACCTGAATCCGAACGAGCTGCTGCGCCGCTGCGATCTCGACCCTCTGGTACTGCGCCGGCCGGATCTGTACGTGCCCTACGCCAGCTTCGCCCGCGCGCTCAACCTTGCCGCCGCCGAGGGACCGGCGCCCAGCTTCGGCCTGCAGTTGAGCGAGTATCACGACTACCTGGTGTTCGGCCCGTTCGGCCTGCTGCTGGCGCAGGCCGAGAGCTTCGCCGAGGTGCTCAAGCTCACCCAGCAATACGTGCATTTGCATGCCCAGGGCATCGCCCTGCATCTGCACAGCGAAGGCGAGCGCCTGCACGTGGAATACCGCCTGCAACTGCAGGATGCCGTGGACCTGCGCCAGCTGCGCGAGCTGGGCCTGGGGGTGATGCAACGAACCATGACCGGCCTGTTTGGCGCTGGCTGGCAACCTCGCGAGCTGCTGGTCGGCCATGCGGCGCTCGGCGAGCCGGCCGACTACGCGCGGGTATTTCCCTGCCCGGTGCGGTTCGAGCAGCGCAGCAGCGGCTTCGTCACCGACAGCAGCATCTTCGACCTGCGTCCGCTGGAGCAGCGGCATCAGCTCAAGTCGCATTTGATCGAGCAGTACCATCACAACCGGCACCTGCCGACCGACCTCGCCGAGCAGATTCGCTACGTGTTGCAGTCGATCCTCTCCACCGGCGAGGCGCGGCTGGAGGTGGTCGCGCGCCTGCTCGGTCAGCATCCGCGCAGCCTGCAGATTGCCTTGCAGCGCGACGGGCACAGCTTTCGCGGGCTGCTCGACCAGGTGCGCTATGCCGAGGCGCGCCACCAGCTGCGGCTGTCCGCCCAGTCGATTACCGATCTCGCGCTGCACCTGGGCTACGCTGACGAAACGGCGTTCTCCCGCGCATTCAAGCGCTGGAGCGGGATGGCACCGCAGCTGTGGCGCAAGGGCAACTTCGACGTCAGCTGAACGCTCTCGAAGCGCCACGGCAGCTGTTAAGCTCGCCGTCACCCATTCGGAGGAACCACCCCATGCTTCGCATCGCCACCTTTGCCGCCGGCCTGCTGCTGTCTGCCGGCGCCTTTGCCCTGTCGCTCTCGGACCTGACCCAGAGCGACGCCAGCGCCGGCCTCAAGGATGCCCTCAGCCAGGGCGCCAAGGTCGCGGTGCAACAGCTCGGCCGCCCAGGCGGCTTCAGCAGCGACCCGGATGTGCGCATCGAACTGCCGGGCAACATTGGCAAGGCCTCGCGCATGCTGAAGATGCTCGGCATGGGGGCGCAGGTCGAACAGCTGGAAAACAGCATGAACCTCGCCGCCGAGAAGGCCGTGCCGGAAGCCCAGCAACTGCTGCTGGATGCCGTACGCAAGATGACCGTGCAGGATGCCAAGGCGATTCTCGCCGGCGGTGACGACTCGGCCACCCAGTACCTGAACAAATCCAGCCGCGAGCAGATTCGCGCCAAGTTCCTGCCCATCGTCAAGCAGGCCACCGATCAGGTTGGTCTCGCGCAGCAATACAACGCGGTGGCGGCCAAGGTGCCGACCGGCCTGTCCGGCGGCTACGCCAATATCGAAAGTTATGTGACCGAGCAGGCCCTGGACGGCCTGTTCACGGTGATCGCCGAGCAGGAGGCGAGCATCCGCAAGAATCCGGCCGCGGCAGCCACCAGCCTGGCGAAGAAGGTCTTCGGCGTTCTTTGATTCGTACTACCGAGTCGCCAACCGCGTGGATGGCTTCGGCCATCCACCCTACCTTCATCACCCGCCGTAGGGTGGAAAACGCGCGCAGCGCTTTTCCACGCATCCCCTAGCGCCGCCTCAGCGCGGCCCCATGATCGTTTCCAGCACATCCGGCTGCGGCGCGCCCTGGTGCTGTTGCAGCCGGCCGTTGGCGTCGAGGTAGAAGATCGCCGGCGTCGCCTGGGCGCCCAGTTCGCTCATCAGCATCAGGTTGTCGGTGAGCTGTTTTTCCAACGCTGCCGGGATTTTCTCCAACGGCTTCAGCTTGCTGGCCTTGCCGGCCGCCTCGTGCTCGTTGAGCGCTGCCTCAGGCTTGCTGGCGCTAAGCAGCGCGGCGGACTTGCCGGCGCTGTCGGCGCGCAACATGCCGACCATGATGTGCCGCAGCTGCACCTTGCCGGACTCGACCCAGGGCCGCGCCTGCTTCCAAAACATGTTGCAGTACGGGCAGTTCGGATCGCTGAACATGTAGACGATGCGCGGCGCATCGGCCTTGCCGTCAGCGATCCAGGTGCTGCCTTCCATGCGCGTCCACATCTCCTTGCCCAGCGGCTCGTAGACCAGCTTCTCCAGATGCGCGCGGGTCATGTCCTCGCCCTTCGCATCGAGCAGGCTGCCGATCAGCACGTGCTCGCCATCGGGCGTGAGATACAGCGCCATGCCCTGCCCGTTGTAGCGTGCGGCATAGCCCTTGAGCCCGCCGGGCGCATCGAAGCTGCCGACGACCTCGGCACCACGCGCCTCGACGGCCTTGATCGCCTCCGGCAGTTCCTCGGCCTGAGCCACGGACAGGGCCAGCAGGCTGACGCCAGCCAGCAGGTAAGGTAACGGCTTGAATCGAATCACTGCGCAGCATCCTCTTTCAGTTTTTCCAGCGCGCGCGCCAGGCTGGCGTGCGAGAGTTCGCCGAGATGGCTGCCGATCTGGCGGCCATCGGCGTTGTAGAACAGCGTGGTGGGCAACGCCGTGGAGCCGACGTGCTGACCCAGACGCCCGCCGCTGTCGAGCAGGACGTTGTCCAGCGCCAGCCCTGCGGTTTCCAGGAAGCGGCCGATCTCGCCCTCGCCTTCGCCCTGGTTGACGAAGAGGAACAGCGTGTCGCTTTCGCGCGCCTGCGCCTCGGCGAGCACCGGCATTTCGCGTCGGCACGGTGGGCACCAGGTCGCCCAGAGATTGACCACCAGCGGCTGTCCGGCGTAATCCTCCAGCGCCACCGAACGGCCCTGGCTGTCACGCAGGGCCATTTCCGGTAGGCGCGTGCCCTGCTCAAGGGAATGCCAGGCCAGGTTACTGAAGCCCCAGCTGAGGACGCCCACCGTCAGCGCGATGCCCAGCGGCTTGCGCAGCTCCCGGTCGCGCCAGCTCCACCAGACGCCCAGCGCCAGCGCGGCGAACAGTCCCGGCCAGGCGATGAAGCCACCGTCACGGATATCGATGACGCTCAGCCAGTCATCCCGGTAGTACGCCCAGTACAGCGCAACGAACGCCAGGCGAGCCACCAGCAGCGCCACCAGCAGCAGGCGAAACAGCTGGCGCTCCGGGTTGCGCTCGCTGCGGCGGCCGATCCACCAGCCGGTCAGGGTCGCCAGCAGCAGGCTGCCCAGCAGCAATACATGGGGCACCGCCAGGGCCAGCGGCCCGATATTCACAGTCAGCATCAACCTCGCTCCCGGGTCTGGTTCCAGTTCTGCAGAAAGTCCCTGGCACCGACCTCGCCGGTGATGCGTCGTTCACGGCGCTCCTCGCCATCCGGGCCGATCCACAGCAATGTCGGCGGGCCGAGCACCTGATAGCGCGCCAGCAGCACGCGGCTGGCGGCGTCGCTACGGGTCACGTCGGGGCGCAGGACGCGCACACCGTCCAGGCTCGCCTGCACCTCGGCGTTGCCGAAGACCTCCTTCTCCATGACCTTACAGGAGACGCACCAGTCGGCGTAGTAATCGACCAGCACCCACTGGCCCTGCGCCTTTGCCGATGCCAGCTCCCGATCCAGCACGGCCGGATCGCTGAAACCAAGCGCATGGGATTCGACAGCCGGGGCCGTCGCCACGCCACCGGCATAGATCGCCAGCGGCCGGCGCGGATCGTCCCCTCCGCCGGCGGCACCCAGCAGCATCGCTGCGCCCCACAGCCCCAGCAGAACGCCGCTAGCCTGACAGAGCACGCGCAGGCGCTGCACTGCCTGCGCTACATGCAGCAAGGCGGTGGCGAGCACCACCAGCAGCGCGCCCCACAGGCCCAGCCACAGCCAGTCGGCCAGCAGCGGACGCGCGACGAACAACGCCGCTGCGAGGAAGAGGAAGCCGAACACCACCTTGACCCGATCCATCCAGGCGCCCGGCTTGGGCAGAAAGCGATTGCCAACCGTCACCAGCAACAGCAACGGCGTGCCGATGCCCAGGCCCAGCGCGAACAGCACCAGGCCACCCTGCAGCGCACTGCCGCTCTGTGCGATGAACAGCAGCGCGGCGGCCAGCGGTGCGGTCATGCAGGGGCCGACCAGCAGGCCGGAGAGCACGCCCAGCGCGCCAGCTCCGGCAAGACTGCCGCCGCGCTGGCGGTCACCGGCACGCTGCAGGCGATCACGCAGCGCCGCCGGCAATTGCAGCTCGAACAAACCGAACATCGGCAGCGCCAGCAGCACGAACAGCACGGCGAAGCTACCCAGCAACCAGGGCTGCTGCAGCGCCGCCTGCAGGTTGGCGCCGAGCAGCGCCGCGAGCACGCCTAGCCCGGCATAGACCAGCGCCATGCTGACCACGTAGGTCGACGCCAGGGCGAAACCACGGCGCGAGGTGGCGCCGCTGCCCACCACGATGCCCGCCAGGATCGGCAGCATCGGCAGCGAACAGGGGGTGAAGGCCAGCAACAGGCCGAGGCCGAAGAAGACCAGCAGGCTCCAGGCCAGTGCCTGATTCTCGAGGCCGCTGACCAGCGTCTGATCTTCGGCCTGCGCGGAGGCTACCGAGGCGGTGCCGGTACCGCTCAGCGAAACTTCACGAGACTGCGGCGGATAGCAGAGCCCGGCATCGGCGCAGCCCTGCCAGCCGAGGCGCACACTCTTTTCCGCGCCCGGCGGGATGGTCAGTTCGAGGCTGTCGCGGTAGATCTGCGAGTCGCCGAAGAACTCGTCGCTGTACCGCTCGCCCTCGGGCAGCGACGGCTGGCGCTCCGGCGGCAGGCCGTCGAACTGCAGGCGCTGCTGATAGAGGTAGTAGCCCGGTGCGATCCGCCAGTGCAGCAGCGTCGCGCCGTTCTCCTGCGGGCTGACCGTCAGCGCGAACGCCTCGTCCACCGGCAGAAAATCACCCTGCGAGCCGCCGCCAAACGGGCCGCCGGCCGGCAGCGCCAATCCGGGCGCCAGCAGAAACAGCAGAAGAACCAATGTGCGCATGAGAGTCCTGGCCGAGAAATGACTGCCGCGCAGCATGCCGGGGCGGGATTAACGCGCCATTAACAGGCTGTTGAAGAACGTAGGCGAGGCAGCCAGCGCGAGGTTGGGCGCCGCCGGCAAAAACAGGCGAAAAAGCCCAGTTTACGAACGGTAAATGAGCATTTTGAGCCTGTTTTTAACGCTGCGATGGCAATGCAGGTAGTTTTTCAGCGGCCTGCTAACGCCAGCGCACGGCTGCATAACGCTGCCTTAATCGCTAAGGTCCATTCTTGAGCTATTTCGCCGGAACCTACCCATGCACGTGCTGCTTGCCGAAGACGACGCGCTGATCGCCAGCGGCATCGTCGCCGGGCTCAATGCCCAGGGCCTGATCGTCGACCATGCCGCGACCGCGGCGGATGCCGAAGCCCTGCTGCGCGCGGCGCATTTCGATGTGCTGATACTCGACCTCGGCCTGCCCGACGAAGACGGCCTCGCCCTGCTGCGACGCCTGCGCCAGCAGGGCCTGGAGCTGCCGGTGCTGGTGCTTACCGCGCGCGATGCCGTCAGCGACCGGGTCACCGGCCTGCAGGCCGGTGCCGACGATTACCTGCTCAAGCCCTTCGACCTACGCGAGCTGGCCGCGCGCCTGCACACGCTGATGCGGCGCATGTCCGGACGCAGCGTCAACCTCATCGAACATGGCCGGCTGAGCTACGACCCGAGCCGCTGCGAAGCACGCCTGGACGGCCGCCTGGTCGACCTGTCGCGCCGCGAACAGGCACTGCTGCAAGCGCTGCTCAACAACCAGGGCCGGGTGCTCAGCAGCGAGCAGCTCAAGGACGCAATCTACGGTTTTGCCGACGACGTCGAGAGCAACGCGCTCAACGTGCACATTCACCACCTGCGCCGCAAGCTCGGCAACGGCATCGTCGAGACCGTGCGCGGCCTGGGCTACCGTCTCGGCCCGGCCGGCGACGAGGACGCGCCATGAGCCTGCGTCTACGCCTGACCCTGATGCTCGGCTCGGCCTTCGTGCTGCTCTGGGCGCTAGCCGCGACCTGGATGCTGGTCGATCTGCGCGGCCAGATGATGCTCTCGCTCGACCAGCGCCTGGCTGCCTCGGCACGCATGGTCGCCGGCCTGCTGGTGCAGTTGCCGCAGCCCGTGCCCGGCGACGGCCCGCCGCAGCGTCTGAGCGCCGAGCAACTGGGCATTCCCAACGGCCTGGCCTGCCAGGTCAGCTCGCTGCGTGGCGAGGTGCTGGCGCGCAGCCACAGTGCGCCCGACCAGCAGCTGGACGCCGCGCAGAATGGCTTTCGCGACCAGTTGATCGACGGCGTGCCCTGGCGCAGCTTCACCCTGATGCAAGGCGAGCTGCGCATCACCACGGCCGATCGCCTGGATGAGCGTGCCGCGCTGAAACGTTCGGTGTTGCTGGCGGCGGCGCTGCCGGTGGCGGTCGCCCTGCTCGGCAGCCTGGGGCTACTCTGGCTCGGCCTGGGCCGTGGGCTGGCGCCCCTGCACAGGATTCGCGAGGCACTGACCCGACGCAGCGCCGATTCCCTCGAATCCTTGCCGGTCGAAGGCCTGCCGCCGGAGCTGCTGCCACTGGTGCAGACGCAGAATCAGCTGTTCCAGCGCATCGCCCAGGCCATCGAACGCGAACGCCGACTGACCGGCGACGCTGCCCACGAACTGCGCAGCCCGCTGACGGCGATCAAGACCCACCTGCAGGTCGCACGCATGACCGAAGGCGTCGCTGCCGAACAGGCACTGGCCAACGCCGAGGCCGGCGCCGACCGCCTGCAACGCACGCTCGAACAGCTGCTGTTGCTGGCCCGGGTGGAAGGCAGTCTGGATTTCGACGATGGCCTGCAATGCTCGGCTGCCGAGGTCGCGCGGCTGGCGATTCAGGACGCCAGTGGCGGTGACGGCGCGCCAATCCTGCTGCAGATTCCGACAGAATTGCCGGACACGCCGCTGGCGATGCCGCCGGTGCTGGCCATCGCCGCGCTGCGCAACCTGCTGGAGAACGCCCAGCGCCACACCGCGCCGGGCACTGCCGTCACGCTGACCCTGCACGCTGAAGCCGCGCGCGTGCGCTTCGAAGTTCGCGACCAGGGACCAGGCATCGCCGCCGAACATCGCGATCACCTGACCCGACGCTTCTGGCGCCACGCCGCCAGCAGTGGCAGCGGCCTGGGCCTGGCCATCGTCCAGGCGATCGCCCAGCGCTGCGACTGCACCCTCGCCTTCGACAGCCAGGCCGAGGGCCTGCGCGTATCGCTGACGGTGCCGTTGCAGCGCTGATCAGCTGGGGAACTCCAGGCGAAAAGTCGTCCAACCCTGCTCGGAGCGGCAGTGGATACGACCGCGATGGGCCTGCACGATTGAGCGGGTGATCGCCAGCCCCAGGCCGGCATTGCGCGGGCTGCCCTCGCGGCGTGCCGGGTCGACCCGGTAGAAGCGGTCGAACAGGCGCTCCAGATGCTCGGGCGCGATGGTCGTGCCGGGATTGCTCACCTCAAGCACCACGCAATCGGCGCTGCGCTCGATGGTCACGCGAATCACCCCGGCATCCGGCGTGTAGCGCAGCGCATTGGACAGCAGGTTGGACAGTGCCCGGCGCAGCATCGACAAGTCGCCCTGAACGGTGCCGTCGCCGCTCAACTCGAAGCGGATGCCGCGCTCGTCTGCCGAGAGCTGGTAGAAATCCAGCAGCTGCGCGCACAGCGCTTCCAGCGCCACCGGCTGCGCATCGGGGACGATCAGGCCGTTGTCGGCCTTGGCCAGGAACAGCATGTCGTCGATCATCCGCGACATGCGCTGCAGCTCCTCGAGGTTGGAATGCAGGTTGTCCTGGTACTGATCGAGCGTGCGCGCGCGGGTCAGCGCCACCTCGGTGTGGGTCATCAGGTTGCTCAGCGGCGTGCGCAGCTCGTGGGCGATGTCGGCGGAGAAGTTCGACAGCCGCACGAAGGCATCCTCCAGCCGCGCCAGCATGGCGTTGAAGGCCTGCACCAGCTGCTGCAGTTCTGCCGGGATCGACTCATCGGGGATGCGCTCGCGCAGCGAGCGGGCCGACACCGAGGCGGCCACCTGGGTCACCTCGCGCAGCGGTTGCAGCCCGCGGCGCACCAGCAGCCAGCCGAGCAACCCGCTGAGCGCCGCGCAGAGCACCAACGCACCCCACAGCCAGCCGCTGAAGGTATGGAAGAACGCCTTGTGCACGGTGACATCCAGCAATACCAGCAAGGTCAGGCGCTGCGAGCCGATCAGCACATGCCCCGCCTCGCCGCGCCAGACGCGCCCATCCAGCTGCAGCTCGCCGGCCCGCTGCCCGACCAGCTCCAGCAGCCGTGGTTCGGCCAACGCGCGCCGCGCTTCGGGATACAGCTGCGCGCCCGTCTCATCGAAGACGAAGCCACGCATTTCGCTGTGCCCGCCGAGCAGCGCCTGCAGCTGCGGGCGAACCCGCTCGAAATCCTGCAGATCGTCCAGCCCGCTGAGCAGGCGGCGCCCGGCCTCAAGCTTCTCGTGCAGGGAGTGGCGGTCGAGTTCGTCGAAATGGTGCTGGCTTAGCTGGCCGAAGAAGTAGCCGGCCGCCGCCAGTACGCCGGTGACGGCGAGCATGAACATCAGGCTCAGCCGCGCGGTCAGCGACAGCCGCGTCATGGTGCGTCCGGCTCGTCGAGCATGTAGCCCATGCCGCGCGCGGTGTGGATCAGCTTGGGTTCGAAGCCGTCGTCGATCTTCGCCCGCAGCCGGCGGATCGCCACCTCGATGACGTTGGTGTCGCTGTCGAAGTTCATATCCCACACCTGCGAGGCGATCAGCGACTTGGGCAGCACTTCGCCACGCCGGCGCAGCAAGAGCTCCAGCAGGGCGAATTCCTTGGCGGTCAGGTCAATACGCTGGCCGGCGCGCGTGGCGCGGCGCTTGAGCAAGTCGACCTCGAGATCGGCGATCCTGAGTTGGGTTTGCAGCGTCGCCGCATTGCCGCGGCGCAGCAGCGTGCGCACCCGCGCCAGCAACTCGGAAAAGGCGAACGGTTTGACCAGGTAGTCGTCGGCGCCCAGTTCCAGCCCCTTGACTCGGTCCTCGACGCGGTCGCGCGCGGTGAGGAACAGCACCGGTACCTCGTTGCCCGAGGCGCGCACCAGGCGCAGCACGTCCCAGCCGTCCAGGCCCGGCATCATCACATCAAGGATCAGCAGATCGTAGGGCGAGCTCAGCGCGTGCTGCAGAGCATCGGTGCCGGTGGTGACGCGGTCGACGGTGAAACCCGCCTCGCTCAGCCCCTGCTGCAGGTAGGTGCCGGTTTTCGGTTCGTCTTCGGCGACCAGCAGTTTCATGTCCCGTTCCTCGGCTCGGCGATGGGCGAAGTGTGGCAGCCGCAACGGCCGCCGCGCCATCAGCTGACAGAAACGTAATCTTTCTATCAGCGCGGCGTAAGGCGGCGAGGACTATGGTGAAACCATCCCATTCCGGAGGCCGGCCATGCAACGCAGCGGAACTCCCCAGCCTTTCTGCCGCAGCCCCGCCGGCATCGCCCTGCTGATGCTGGCGTCGATCGCGCTGTTCTACCTGGTGCGCGAACATCTGACGCATACCGCCGAAGCACTGCCTTACCTGATCCTGCTGCTCTGCCCGCTACTGCACCTGTTCGGCCACAGACACGGAGGCCACGATGGCGACCGCTGACCAGCCCGGCAACCACTCCCACGCGCATCACCACCCCGCCCACAATCACCCGCACCCAGCGCACGCCGCCGAAGCCGCGACCGAGCACGACCCGGTGTGCGGCATGCCGGTGGCCAGCGACAGTGCGCTGCATGCCAGCCACGGCGGGCACGATTACCACTTCTGCAGCCAGCGCTGCCTGGACCGTTTCATCAGCGAGCCGCAGCGCTATGCCGGCACCGAGCCCGCTGCGGCGGCGCCGGTCGAAGCCGACGCGGGCGCCGAATACACCTGCCCCATGCACCCGGAGATTCGCCAGATCGGCCCCGGCACCTGCCCCAAGTGCGGCATGGCGCTGGAGCCGGTGATCCCCGAACTGGAGGAACAGGAAAACCCCGAGCTGCGCGATTTTTCCCGGCGCTTCTGGTGGACCCTGCCGCTGACGGTGATCGTCACCCTGCTGGCGATGGCCGGGCATTCGCTGGCGCTGTTCCACGGCGCCACGCAGAACTGGGTGGAACTGCTGCTGGCGACGCCGGTGGTGCTCTGGGCTGGCTGGCCGTTTTTCGTGCGCGGGGTGCAGTCGATCCGCCAGCGCAGCCCGAACATGTGGACGCTGATCGGCCTGGGTACCGCCGCGGCCTATGTCTACAGCGTGGCAGCGACACTGGCGCCACAGCTGTTCCCGGCGACTTTCCTGGAGGATGGGCGCATCGGCGTCTACTACGAGGCGGCGGCGGTGATCATCTCGCTGACCCTGCTCGGCCAGATGCTCGAGCTGCGCGCGCGCTCGCAGACCTCGGCGGCGATCAAATCGCTGCTCGGCCTGGCGCCGAAGACCGCGCGGCGGATCAACGCCGACGGCAGCGAGGAGGACATCGCCCTGACCCACGTGCACCTCGGCGACCGCCTGCGCGTGCGCCCCGGCGAGAAGGTGCCGGTGGACGGTCGCGTGCTCGAGGGCGAAAGCGCGGTGGACGAGTCGATGCTCACCGGCGAGCCGCTGCCGGTGACCAAGCGCAGCGGCGACGCGTTGATCGGCGCCACGCTCAACACCCACGGCAGCCTGGTGATGGAAGCGCAGAAGGTCGGCTCGGCGACCATGCTCGCGCAGATCGTGCAGATGGTCGCCCAGGCCCAGCGCAGCCGCGCGCCGATGCAGCGCCTGGCCGACCTGATCGCCGGCTGGTTCGTGCTGGTAGTGATCGCCATCGCCGTGCTGACCTTCTTCGGCTGGGGCCTGTTCGGCCCGCAGCCGAGCTGGGTGTTCGGCCTGATCAACGCGGTCGCGGTACTGATCATCGCCTGCCCCTGCGCGCTGGGGCTGGCCACGCCGATGTCGGTGATGGTCGCCACCGGCAAGGCCGCCGGCAGCGGCGTGCTGTTCCGCGACGCCAGCGCCATCGAGAACCTGCGCAAGATCGACACGCTGATCGTCGACAAGACCGGCACCCTCACCGAGGGCCGCCCGGCCTTCCACAGCGTGGTCGCCGCGCCCGGCTTCGGCGAAGACGAGGTACTGCAACTGGCGGCCAGCCTCGATCAGGGCAGCGAGCACCCGCTGGCCCACGCCATCGTCGAGCGCGCCCGCGGGACCGGCGTGCAACTGAGCCCGGTCGAGCACTTCGAGTCGGCCTCGGGCATCGGCGTGCGCGGGCGCGTCGCCGGCCGGCGCCTGCTGCTCGGCAACACGGCGCTGCTCGATGAGGGCGGCGTCGACAGCGGCGCACTGCGTCAGCGCTCCGAAGCGCTGCGCGCCGAAGGCGTGAGCATCATGTACCTGGCGGTCGACGGCACGCTGGCCGGGCTGCTGGCGGTGGCCGATCCGATCAAGCCGACCTCGAAGCTGGCGGTCGAGCGGCTGCAGGCCGATGGCGTCCGGGTGGTCATGGCCACTGGCGACGGGCTGACCACCGCGCGCTCGGTGGCGCGCCAGCTGGGCATCGAGGAGGTGCACGGCGAGGTCAAGCCACAGGACAAGGAGCGCCTGGCCGCCACCCTGCAGCAGGCCGGGCACCGCGTGGCGATGGCCGGCGACGGCATCAACGACGCGCCGGCGCTGGCGCGCGCCGACGTCGGCATCGCCATGGGCACCGGCACCGACGTGGCGATGAACAGCGCCCAGGTCACCCTGGTCAAGGGCGATCTGCTGGGCATCCTGCGCGCCCGCAGCCTGTCGGTGGCGACGGTGCGCAACATGCACCAGAACCTGACCTTCGCCTTCCTCTACAACAGCCTGGGCATACCTCTGGCCGCCGGCCTGTTCTACCCGCTGACCGGTCACCTGCTGTCGCCGATGATCGCCGCGCTGGCGATGAGCGTCAGTTCCGCCTCGGTGGTCTTCAACGCGCTGCGCCTGCGCAACGCCGCCATCGACGGTGGCAGCGCTTGACCTTGCCACGATGTCAGGGATGAACATCCAACCACGTTCACGCAACCATCCTGGGAGACGCACATGAACAGCATCGAACTCAAGGTAACCGGCATGACCTGCGGCCATTGCGTCAAGCATGTCAGCGAAGCGCTGCAGGCCGTGCCCGGCGTCACCGCCGTCGAGGTCGACCTGGCCGCCGGGCTGGCGCGTGTCGCCGGCCAGGCCGACAGTCCGGCGCTGATCGCCGCACTCGACGAAGCCGGCTATCCTGCCGCCATCAACACCGCCGCAACCACCTCCGCCGCGCAGACTGGCTGCGGCGGCAACGGTGGCTGCGGCTGTCGCTGAACCCTGATCTGGAGACGTACATGAAGCCTTATCTCACCGCCCTCGCCGCCCTGTTGATCTCCGGTGCGGCACACGCCGCCGATGTGATTGACGTACATCGCGACGCCAACTGCGGCTGCTGCAAGGACTGGATCAAGTATCTGGAAGCCAACGGTTTCGAGGTGCGCGATCACGTCGAAGCCAACATGTCGGCAGTCAAGCAGCGCGCGGGCGTGGTACCGCGCCTGGGCTCGTGCCACACCGGGGTGATCGACGGCAAGTTCGTCGAAGGCCATGTGCCGGTCGCGGCGATCCGTGAGCTGCAGCAGCGCGACGATCTCGCCGGCGTCGCGGTGCCGGGCATGCCGGCCGGCTCGCCGGGCATGGACTACGGCCAGCCGCATGAGCGCTACCAGGTGATTGGCCTGACCGAACAAGGCCGTGACGTGGTGATGGGCGATTATCTCGGCAGCCAGCCGGTACGCTGAGTTTCGCGGCAGCGCGTCGTCGGGAGGCCCATGGCCTGGATCGTCACCAAGTTCCTGCTGACCGCCGCCGTGGTGGTGCTGATCTCGGAAGCCGCCAAGCGCAGCGACAAGCTGGGCGGCTTTCTGGCCGCGCTGCCATTGATCACCCTGCTCAGCCTGATCTGGCTGTACATCGAGCGCCAGCCGACCGAGAAGATCGCCAACCACGCCTGGTACACCTTCTGGTACGTGCTGCCGACGCTGCCGATGTTTCTCGTATTCCCTCGCCTGCTGCCACGCCTGGGCTTCTGGCCGACGCTGCTGGCGTGCGCGGTGCTGACCGTCATCTGCTTCGGTGCGCTGGCACTCGTGCTGCGACGCTTCGGCATCGAGCTGCTGTAACGCCGCAGGCGGGCCACATCAAGCTGACAGAACGGTAATCTTCGGCTCAGCTGCGGGTCAGCTGAGCGCCGTTATGATGACCAGACATGTTTGCCTCGCGCGCCCACTGGAGCAGCGCGAACAGCCACCATCGAACAGGACCTGCATGCACTCGAACAGCTCGCGGCGCACCTTCGTCAAAAGCCTTGCCGCCGGCAGCGCCTTCGCCGGGCTCGGGCTGTGGCGCCAGCCCGTCTGGGCGCTGACCAGCCCCGGCCAGCCGACGGCACTCAGCGGCACCGAGTTCGATCTGACGATCGACTCGATGACGGTGGATTTCACCGGCAAACGCCGCACCGCCATGGCCATCAACGGCAGCATCCCCGGCCCGCTGCTGCGCTGGCGCGAGGGCGACAGCGTGACCCTGCGTGTGCGCAACCGCCTGCCGCACGATACCTCGATCCACTGGCACGGCATCCTGCTGCCGGCCAACATGGACGGCGTGCCCGGCTTCAGCTTCGCCGGCATCGCGCCGGACGGCATGTACGAGTACCGCTTCAAGGTGAAGCAGAGCGGCACCTACTGGTACCACAGCCATTCCGCCTTCCAGGAGCAGCTCGGCGTCTATGGCCCGCTGGTGATCGATCCCATCGAGCCGGAGCCGTTCAGCTACGAGCGCGACTACGTGGTGTTCCTCTCCGACTGGACCGACGAGAGCCCGGCGCGGGTACTGGCCAAGCTGAAGAAGCAGGCCGACTACTACAACCTGGGACGCCGCACCCTTGGCGATTTCATCGAAGACGTGGCCGACAAGGGCTGGCGCGAGAGCTTCAGCGAGCGCTGGGCGTGGGCCAAGATGAACATGTCACCCACCGATCTCGCCGACATCAGCGGCGCCACCTACACCTACCTGCTCAACGGCCAGGCGCCGGACGGCAACTGGACCGGGCTGTTCCAGCCGGGCGAGCGCATTCGCCTGCGGCTGATCAACGGTTCGGCGATGACCTATTTCGACTTCCGCATCCCCGGCCTCAAGCTCACCGTGGTCGCCGCCGACGGCCAGTACGTCGAACCGGTGACCGTCGACGAAGTGCGCCTGGCGGTGGCCGAAACGCTCGACGTGATCGTCGAGCCGGACGGCAGCCAGGACGCCTACACGCTGTTCGCCCAGGCGATGGACCGCTCGGGCTTTTCTCGCGGCACCCTGGCGGTGCGTCAAGGCCTGCAGGCACCGGTGCCCGAGCCCGATCCGCGCCCCGAACTGAGCATGGAGGACATGGGCCACGGCGACCACGCTGCGCATGGCGCCGCCTCCACGGGCAGCGACATGGAGCATGGCGGCATGGATCACGGCCAGATGAACCACGCCGACATGGGGCACGATGCGAGCGCCGAAACCGTGATGCAGACGCACCCGGCCAGCGAGACGAACAACCCGCTGGTGGACATGCAAACCATGATGCCCGTGCCCAAGCTGGACGATCCGGGCATCGGCCTGCGCGACAACGGCCGCCGCGTGCTGACCTATGCCGACCTGCGCAGCAGCTTCGCCGATCCGGACGGCCGCGAGCCGAGCCGCACCCTCGAGCTGCACCTGACCGGCCACATGGAGCGCTTCTCCTGGTCGTTCGACGGCATCCCATTCGCCGATGCCGAGCCGATCCGCCTCAAGTACGGCGAGCGGGTACGCATCGTGCTGGTCAACGACACCATGATGCACCACCCCATCCACCTGCACGGGCTGTGGAGCGACCTGGAG
>JAANMV010002290.1_pt1 | contig 18863 bp, 17 predicted proteins | sample 7279661 | NCBI WGS metagenome assembly JAANMV01 (sample SAMN14094540, study PRJNA606508) | bioreactor metagenome | isolation source: A lab-scale SPAN reactor treating ammonium-rich wastewater day 121 | place: Ireland: Galway | collected 2017-05-16 | reverse complement strand
GGCGAAGCCGACGCGGGCGGCGGCGATCGGGCCCATGAAGGGCACGCCGGAAATCGTCAGCGCGGCCGAGGCGGCGATCATGGCGACGATGTCGGGATCGTTGACCAGATCGTGGCTCAGCACCGTGCACATCACCAGCACTTCATGCTTGAAGCCGGGGGCGAACAGCGGGCGGATCGGACGGTCGATCAGGCGCGCGGTCAGGGTTTCCTTTTCCGAAGGCCGGGCCTCGCGCTTGAAGAAACCGCCGGGGATCTTGCCGGCGGCATAGTATTTTTCCTGGTAATGCACCGTCAGGGGAAAGAAGTCCTGGCCGGGCTTGGGTTCTTTCGCGAAAGTGACGTTGGCCATCACGCTGGTCTCGCCCAGGGTGGCGATGACCGAGCCGTCGGCCTGGCGGGCAACCTTGCCCGTTTCCAGCGTGAGCGTTTCCTGGCCCCACTGGATGGATTTCTTCACTTCATCAAACATCTGGTTTCCTCTGGCGACGCGCCGGCCCTTCCGGTCGCGTCCCGTGTCAAATGGCGGCCCCATTGCCGCCGCCCCTATCCTTCGCATGTGCCCAGGGGCCTGGCGTCACGTCACAGATGGAGACGCCCCATACAGGAAATCAAGGCACATGGAAAGTGGCTTGGCATCCGCCCCGCCCCTGCGAATCGAAGCGGGCGGCGCCCGGTCGGCAGCCGCCCGCCTTGTTCCGCGCATGGGGCGATCAGGCCACGGCCAGCGTTCTGGACGCGGCGGCTTCCTGATCGGCCTTCAGCACCTTCACCGCCTTTTCGGTCCTTTCGGCGGCCGCGTCGGTCGGCCAGGGCCGGGTGCTGAGCGCGGCGACGCGATCGACCATGGTCTGCACGCCCTCCCTGTCCTGGGCCTTGATCGCCCAGGCGCGGGCCAGCGCCTCGGCATCGGGATCGGCGGCTTGGGCCGCGCTTCTGGCCGCGGCTGCGGCTGGGGCCGCAACCTCGTCCGGGGTGGCCGCATCAACCCCGCCGGACGCGGCCGCCGCCTGGGCCGGAGCCTGCGCGGCCAGTACCACGGCGGCCGGCCCCGCTGCCGCCTCCGCCGGATCGGCGCCCCCGGCCGGGGCCTGGGCCGCGGCAGGGGCTGCAGCCTCGGGCACCGGGTGCTTCGCGGCCGCGGCGGCGACAGGGGCCGGTGGTTCATCGGCCGGGGCCGCGCCATCGGCAGAAGCCTGCATCGCTTGGGACGAGAAGTCGAACCGGACCCCGTCGCCATCCTCGGGCTTCACGCCCAGCAGCGATCCGGCCAGCGTATCGACGGCGTTCGAGACAGCCTGCAAGGGCGTCGAACCGGCCCCCGAGGCGGCGGCTGGGGCAGAAGAGGAAATAGGCTTGAAAAGTGAACTGATTACCATCTTACGATCTCCATCTTGAAGACAGCCACAGGATAAAGGCCGCCCGTTAGGAATCCAGAAAGCAATCCGTTGGATTTTAATTGACCGGCCGCACCGCAACGAAAAACGCCCGCAGCCTTTGCTGCGGGCGTTTCCTGCAATCCAAGGGCCGCGGGATCGCGGCCGGCCGGTCAGCGGCGCAGGCCCAGCTTGCCGATCAGGTCGGTATAGCGGGCTTCGTCCTTGCGCTTCAGGTAGTCCAGCAGCTTGCGGCGCTGCGCGACCAGCTTCAGCAGACCACGACGCGAATGGTTGTCCTTCTTGTGGGTCTTGAAATGCTCGGTCAGCGTGGCGATGCGCGACGACAGGATGGCGACCTGCACCTCGGGCGAGCCGGTGTCGCCTTTCTTGGTCGCGAATTCGGTCATCACGCGGTTCTTTTCCTCGACGGTGATCGACATCGGGGTCTCCTTTCAGGATCAAAGGGTTATGGCACAGGCCGGGATGTCGTCCAGCACAGGCCCGTGGAGAGATCCGCCGGAATCGCCCGGTCGGATGCGGGCGTATAGGCAAAATCGGCCGAAAAGGAAAGGGTTTTCTGCGGCTCAGCCGCCCGGTGCGATCCGCGTCAGGGCGATGTCGGCAACCCGCAGCCCTTCGGCCTGCAACACCCGGCCCACCGCCACCCCGTCCACGCGGATCACCGCCGATCCGTCGGTCTCGTGCTCCAGCGCGACCACGGGATCGGCGCCGTCGCCGCGATAGCGCAGCTCGATCCGGTCCAGCTGCCGGTCGAAATCGGCGATGACCGGCAGCGTCTCGCCCGGATCGTCCAGATCCTCGCCCGGCACGTCCAGCAGGAACAGATCCTCGCCCTCGCCACCCTCGGCGAAATCGCCCAGGCCGGGCTGCAGCGTGTCGCGGCCGGCGGCGCCATGCAGCCAGGCCCGCTCGGGCTCGGCCGAGCCGATCAGCAAATCGTCGCCCTCGCCGCCGTCCAGGTCATCCTCGCCGCCGCCGGCGATCAGCGTGTCGTTGCCGGCATTGCCCGAGATCCAGTCGTCGCCGTCGCCCCCGGTCAGCAGGTCGTCCCCCTCGCCACCGAAGATCGTGTCGTTGCCGGGGCCGCCATGCACGGTGTCGTTGCCGCCCTGCCCGGCCAGATAGTCGTCGCCCGCGCCGCCGTCGATGGAATCGTCGCCGCCCGGACCATAGTCGCCGTCGCCATAGATCCAGTCGGTGCCGTCGCCGCCCAGCAGCGTGTCGCTGCCCAGCCCGCCATGCAGGTCGTCGTTGCCGCCAAGGCCGGTCAGCAGGTCGTCGCCATCGCCGCCGGCCAGCCAGTCCGAGCCCTCGCTGCCCTCGGTTGTCAGCCCCTTGGGCCCGTCGCGATCGGATGATTCAGGAAAAGGCGGGTCGTCGGGGTCATGCTCGCCGCCGGGAGTGCGGGCGGTCCCGGTCACATCCACGGCAAGGCCGGCGAATACCAAACTGAGCAGACTACTGATCAACAACATGACGGGAACCCAAGCGAATCACGCGACCCACATTGGCACCTTATCCCGTCGCCGCCCGCCCCGCATCCTTATTGCTAATAAAGGCTTAACGAACCGGGGCGCCCCCGCGGTCAGCCGTAGTCGCGCGCGCCAAAGATGGCGCTGCCGATGCGGACATGGGTCGCGCCCTCGGCGATGGCGGTTTCGAAATCGGCGCTCATCCCCATCGACAGCCCCGCCAACCCGTTCTGTGCGGCAATATCACGCAGGGCGCGGAAATGCGGCACCGGGTCCAGATCCTCGGGCGGGATGCACATCAGCCCGGCGATCGCCAGGTCCAGCGCGCGGCATCGGGCGATGAAGGCGTCGGCCTCGTCCGGCAGGACGCCGGCCTTTTGCGGCTCGGCGCCGGTGTTCACCTGCACGAAAAGCTGCGGGCAGGCCCCGCGCGCCTGCACCTGCCGCGCCAGTTTTTCGGCCAGCGAGGGGCGGTCGAGCGTGTGGATGGCGTCGAAAAGCTCCAGCGCGAGTTTCAGCTTGTTGGTCTGTAGGGGGCCGATCATGTGCAGCTCGATGCCGGGGAAACGCTCGCGCCAGCCGGGCCATTTCCCCGCCGCCTCCTGCACGTAGTTTTCGCCGAAGACGCGATGGCCGGCCGCCAGCACCGCCTCGACCCGGTCGGGGGGCTGCACCTTGCTGACGGCGATCAGCGTGACCGCGCCAGGCGCGCGTCCGGCAGCTTTCTCGGCCGCGGCAATGCGGCGCCTGATGTCATCCAGTTCCATGGCGGCATGATTTCCAAAAGAAAAGAGCGGGCGCAAGGCCCGCTCTTCCTGTTTTCCGTATCCCGTAGGATCAGAACTCGAAGCGCACGCCCATGTCGGCGGTCACGCGCTCTTCGTAGTCGCGCTGGAGCGACGCACCCAGGCGGGCACCGCCCAGGTCGTAGTTCACGCCGATACCGAACGCGTTGTCGGTTTCTTTCGCAGCCCAGTCGCCGTCGTTGTTGGCGATGTAGGCTTCGATGTTGGTGCGGCCGTCAACCAGGGTGTAGTCGCCATAGAGGGCGAAGGTCTGACCATAGTTGTTGGTGGCCGACACCGGACCCGCGTTCACCGCCGAGTCCTCGGCGTTGACATAGTTCAGGCCGATGCGGGCGTTTTCCATGACGGCATAACGGGCGCCGAGGAAGAAGATGTCGTTGCCGTCGATGCCTTCGCCGTTGAACGCGGCAGCGGCCGACAGTTCCAGACGGTCGTTCCAGGTGTAGTCGGCCGACAGCGAGAACTCTTCTTCGTGGTTCGCTTCATTCACGCCCGACTGGTCGGGATCGACATAGGACGCTTGCAGCTCCACGTCGGCCAGGGTGTAGAGGGCGCGGATGCCCACGCGATCAGCTTGGCCGAGGCCATAGCTCTTCGCCGAGTAGGCGAAGAAGTTGCCGGTCACGGCGCTGAAGCCGACCGAACGGTCATAGGAGCCGAGTTCGGTCGCGTAGATCAGGCCGTTCGAGTCGAAGGCGGTGTCGACGTTGCCGACCTCAACGGTGAAGCCCTGGGCGCTGACCCACAGTTTGCCGGGGTTCGAGCCGGTGCCGGTATCGCCCTGGTCCCACTGAAGGCGGAAGCGGGCACCGAAGTCGACGCCCGAATCGGTCGAGGTCGAGGCGTCGATGTTCATCCGCAGGCGGCTGACGATGCGCGCTTCGTTCACGCCGGCGGCGTCTTGAGCAGCAGTGTTTTCGTAGTAGATCACACCGGTCCGGCCGTAGCCCGAGATCGTGACGTCGGCGGCGGCCACGCCCGCGGTCAGGAGCAGCGCGGTGGAGGCGATAAGAGCCTTTTTCATGATGTTTCCCTCTTGTCTCTCTCGTATGCCCCACCCGGTATGCCGGTTTGGGGTATGCCAGTTGTGTCGCGCTTTCCCCCCTGCATTGCAACGGAATCGCATCGGCTTAGCCCGATTCCGACCTGCTGTGATGCACATGGGCCACACCCCGTTGCAACGCCCCCCGCCCCGCCGCGAACGCCCTTACGCGCGCGAGCCATATCCCCTCCGGGACGGGGGATCGCGGGCCAGGGGCGCAGCCTCTCTTGTCGCAAGGGGCGGAATTGCGCTATGGCTCGCGGCAAGGACGATCCGGGGGACATCAGATGACCAGACGCGCCGCACGGCTGACCGCCGCCCTGCTGATCCTGGCGGGGCTTGCCGCCTGTTCGGGGGGCGGCTCGGGCTTGGGTTCGGCAGGCTCGGCCGGATCGGCGACCTCGATGCCGGGCGGCGGGAATCGCCAGGCCCAGCCGCAGACCGTCGAGCGGCGCGAGACGATCTGGGACGTGTTCTCGGACCGGCGCAACCCCAACGACACGGTGGCGGTCAACAAATACCTGTGGAACGCCAGCCTGGACGTGCTGAACTTCCTGCCGATCCAGTCGATCGACCCCTTCACCGGCGTCATCGTCACCGGCTACGGCACCCCGCCGGGCGGCGGGCGGTCCTATCGCGCCACGATCAAGGTCAGCGACCCGGCGCTGGATGCCCGCGCGCTCAAGGTCTCGTTGCAGGGGGCGGGCGGCGCCGCCGTGGCGCCCGATACCGTGCGCGCGGTCGAGGATGCGATCCTGACGCGGGCCCGGCAGCTGCGGGTGCAGGACCGCAACCTCTGATCCCGCCGAGCCCGCTGGACCTGCATCGGGCAAGCGGCTAATACCCTGCGGGCAATCTGTCGCCCGGAGGTTTCCATGCCCTATGATCCCGCAATCAGCGAACCGCGCTGGCAAGAGGCGTGGGAGCAGGCCGATACGTTCCGCGCCGTGCGGGACGAGCGGCCCAAGTATTACGTGCTGGAGATGTTCCCCTATCCCTCGGGGCGCATCCACATGGGCCATGTGCGCAACTACACGATGGGCGACGTCGTGGCCCGCTTCAAGCGCGCGCAGGGCTTTTCCGTGCTGCACCCGATGGGCTGGGACGCCTTCGGCATGCCGGCCGAGAACGCGGCGATGGAGCAGGGCGGCCATCCGCGCGACTGGACCTATGGCAATATCGCCACCATGCGCGGCCAGCTGAAGCCGCTGGGCCTGTCCATCGACTGGAGCCGCGAATTCGCCACCTGCGACGATGCCTATGTCGCCCAGCAGCAGGCGCTGTTCCTGGACATGCTGGAGGCCGGCCTCATCACCCGCAAGTCGGCGCAGGTGAACTGGGATCCGGTCGACATGACGGTGCTGGCCAACGAGCAGGTGATCGACGGCAAGGGCTGGCGATCCGGCGCCACGGTCGAGCGCAAGGAGCTGACTCAGTGGTTCTTCAAGATCTCGGATTACTCGGACGAGCTTTTGTCGGCGCTGGACGGGCTGGAGGGCTGGCCGGAAAAGGTGCGGCTGATGCAGGCCAACTGGATCGGCAAGTCGCGCGGGCTGCAATTCCGCTTTGAAACCGTCGGCCTGCCCCATTTCCCGCAGATCGAGGTCTACACCACCCGGCCCGACACGCTGATGGGCGCCAGCTTCGTGGCGCTGTCGCCGGATCATCCGCTGGTCAAGTCGCTGGCCGCATCCGACCCCAAGGTCGCGGCTTTCGTCGAGGAATGCCGCCGCATCGGCACCACCGAGGAAGCCATCGAGACCGCGCCCAAGATGGGCTTCGACACCGGGCTGACCGTGCGCCACCCGCTGGACCCGGATTGGCAGCTGCCGATCTGGATCGCCAATTTCGTGCTGATGGACTACGGCACCGGCGCCATCTTCGGCAGCCCCGCGCATGACGAGCGCGACCATGAATTCGCCACCAAATACGGCCTGCCGATCCGCGCCACCTTCGGCGAGCGCGGCATGGACCTGGCCGCCGCCGACGCGCTGGTGGCCAAGGCGCCCTATGTGCCGCTGAAATCCGAGACCGTGACCTATGTGCGCGGCTTCGCCGGCGAGGCCGACCAGACCGGCGAGGCCGCGGTCGATGCCGCCATCCTGCACGCCGAGGCCGCCGGCTATGGCGAGGGCGTGACCAAGTTCCGCCTGCGCGACTGGGGCATCTCGCGCCAGCGCTATTGGGGCTGCCCGATCCCGGTGGTGCATTGCGACGCCTGCGGCACCGTGCCCGAGGCCAAGGCGAACCTGCCGGTGCTGCTGCCGCAGGACGTCAGCTTCGAGGTGCCCGGAAACCCGCTGAACCGGCACCCGACCTGGGCCGCGACCACCTGCCCGAAATGCGGCGGCCCGGCCCGGCGCGAGACGGATACCATGGACACCTTCGTCGATTCGTCCTGGTATTACGCCCGCTTCACCGCGCCGCACGCGGCGACGCCGACCGACCGGGCCGAGACCGACTACTGGATGAACGTGGACCAGTATATCGGCGGCATCGAACACGCGATCCTGCACCTGCTCTATTCCCGCTTCTTCGCCCGCGCCATGGTCAGGACCGGCCACCTGCCGGAAGGCGCCAAGGAGCCCTTCGACGCGCTGTTCACCCAGGGCATGGTCACGCATGAGATCTACATGACCCGCGACGAGCGCGGGCGCCCGGTCTATCACCTGCCCGAGGACGTGGTGGACGGCAAGCTGGCCGACGGCACGCCGGTCGAGGTGATTCCCTCGGCCAAGATGTCGAAGTCCAAGAAGAACGTCGTCGATCCGGTGAACATCGTCGAAAGCTTCGGCGCCGATACCGCGCGCTGGTTCATGCTGTCCGACAGCCCGCCCGAGCGCGACGTGGAATGGACCGCCGCCGGGGCCGAGGCCGCGAACCGCTTCCTCGCCCGGGTCTGGCGGCTGGCCGACGAGATCCCCGAGGGCGGGGCCGATCCCGAGCTGACCCGCGCCGCGCATCGCGCCATCGACGAGGTGACGCGCGCCATCGAGGGCTTTGCCTTCAACAAGGCCGTGGCCAAGATCTATGAGCTGGCGAACGCGACGGCCAAGTCGGCCGCGGGCGGCGAAAGCCGGCGCGAGGCGCTGCGCATCCTGGCGCAGCTGATGGCGCCGATGGTGCCGCACCTGGCCGAAGAGGTCTGGGCCAAGGCCGGCGGGCAGGGCATGGTGGTCGATGCCGCCTGGCCCAAGGCGGACCCGGCGATGCTGGTTTCCGACAGCGTGGTGCTGCCGATCCAGATCAACGGCAAGCGCCGGGCCGAGATCGAGGTGCCCAAGGACATGCCCAAGGACCAGATCGAGGCCATCGTGCTGGCCGACGAGACCGTGCAGCGCTTCATGGAGGGTCAGGCGCCGAAGAAGCTGATCGTGGTGCCGGGGCGGATCGTCAATGTCGTGGTTTAGGCGGGCGGTGATCCTGGGCGCGCTGGCCCTGGCCGGCTGCGGCTTTTCCCCGGTCTACGGGCCGGGGGGGACGGGGGGCAAGCTGTTCGGCCAGGTCCGCACCGCCGATCCGCGCACGCCCGACGACTTTGCCTTTGCCGGCCGCATCGCCGAGCGGCTGGGGCCCGATGCGCAGGCGCGCTTCCTGCTCGACTACCGGCTGCGCATCGCCGTGGTGCCGCAGGCGATCACCCCCGACGAGGTGACGACGCGCTATGCACTGAACGGCACCGCCGATTTCACCCTGACCGAGGCCGGCACCGGCCGCGAGGTGACGCGCGGGCAGGTCAGCAGCTTTACCTCCTATTCCACCACCGGCACCACCATCGCCACCATGGCCGCCGAACAGGACGCGCATGAGCGGCTGGCGCGGATGCTGGCCGACCAGGTGGTGACGCGGCTGCTGGCCATCCAGCCCGACGCCGTGCCATGATCCTGAAGGGCGCCGAGATCGGACGCTACCTGGCGCGGCCCGATCCGACGCGCCCGGCGCTGTTGATCCATGGCCAGGACGCGATGCGCGTGGCGCTGAAGCGGGCCGAGGCGGTCAAGGCCCTGGTCGGGGCGGGGGCCGAGGAAGAGATGCGCCTGACCCGCATTCCCGGCGCCGACCTGCGCAAGGATCCGGCGGCGCTGTTGGACGCGGTCAAGGCGGTGGGGTTCTTTCCCGGCCAGCGCGTGGTGCTGGTCGACGACGCGCCGGACGCGGCGGCGCCGGCCATCGCCTCGGCCATCGCGGAATGGAAGCCGGGCGACGCGGTGATCGTGGTCGCGGCGGGCGGATTGAGCAAGTCCTCCGCGCTGCGCAAGCTGTTCGAGCCGCATCCCGCCGCTGTGGCCGCGCCGATCTATGACGACCCGCCCGGCGAGGACGAGGTCGGGCGCTGGCTGAAGGATGCCGGCCTGCGCGAGGTGCCGCGCGACGCCATGCGCGACCTGATGGCGCTGTCGCGGGCGCTCGATCCCGGCGATTTCCGGCAGACGGTGGAAAAGATCGGTCTCTACAAGCATGGCGATGCCGAGCCGCTGACACCGGCCGAGATCGCCGCGCTGGCGCCCGCGACCATCGAGGCCGAGGTGGACGAGCTGATCGACTGCGTGGCCGAGGGCCGCGCGCGCGAATTCGGCGCGCTGATGCGGCGGATCGAGGGACAGGGAACCCTGCCGGTGACGCTGTGCATCGCGGCGCTGCGGCATTTCCGGGCGCTGCACGCGGCGGCCTCGGACCCCGGCGGGCCGGGGGCGGGGCTGGCCCGGCTGCGGCCGCCGGTCTTCGGCCCGCGCCGCGACCGGATGATTCGTCAGGCGCAGGACTGGGGCATGCGGGCGCTGGAGGATGCGATCCACCAGTTGATCGACACCGACCTGGTGCTGCGCTCGTCCTCGCGCGCGCCGGCCATGGCGCTGATGGAGCGGATGCTGTTGCGGCTGTGCATGATGCCGCGGGGCGGGCGGTGAGCGAGGCGGCGGAGGTCGAGGCGCTGGTGATCGGTGCCGGGCCGGCGGGGCTGATGGCGGCCGAGGTGCTGGCCGGGCAGGGCGCGCGGGTGGTGGTGGCCGAGGCCATGCCGACCCCGGCGCGCAAATTCCTGATGGCGGGAAAATCCGGGCTGAACCTGACCAGGGACGAGCCCTGGGCGCTGTTCGTGACGCAATACGGGGGCTCTGCCCCCCGCGCGCCCGACCCCTCGACGGGGTCGGGCGCGCGTCCCCCGGAGTATTTGCAGAACGAAGAAATCGGGCCCGAAGCGGTGATGGCCTGGGCACGCGGGCTGGGGGTGGAGCTGTTCACCGGCTCGACCGGGCGGGTGTTCCCTGTGGGCATGAAGGCCTCGCCATTGCTGCGGGCCTGGCTGGCGCGGCTGGCGGGGCAGGGCGTCGCCTTGCGGACGCGCTGGCGCTGGACCGGCTTTCAGGGCCAGGACTGGTGCTTCGAGGTTCCGGGCGGGGTGGCCTTGCTGCGGCCCCGCGTCGTGGTGCTGGCGCTGGGTGGGGCAAGCTGGCCGCGGCTCGGCTCGGATGCGGCCTGGGTGCCGTGGCTTCGCGACAAGGGCGTGGTGGTGGCGCCGTTCCGGCCGGCGAACATGGGGTTTCGCGTCGCCTGGTCGGCGCAGATGGTGCGGCATTTCGGCCAGGCGGCCAAGGGCGTCGCGCTGCATGTCGGCGATCGCGTCGGCCGCGGCGAATGGGTGGTGACGGCCGAAGGCATCGAGGGCGGCGGCATCTACGAGGTCGCGGCCGCGATGCGCGACGGGGCCGAGGCTTTCGTCGACCTGGCCCCCGATCTCGCGCCCGAGGAACTGGCGCGGCGCCTTGCGCGCGCGCCCTCGAAGCTCTCGGTCGGCAACCGGCTGCGGCGGGTGCTGGGCGATCCGCTGCGCGCGGCGCTGCTGATGGAATGGGGCCGGCCCTTGCCCCTTGAGCCCGAGCGGCTGGCCATGCGCGCCAAGGCGCTGCACCTGCGGCACCAAGGCGCGATGGGCATCGAGCGGGCGATTTCCTCGGCCGGGGGGATCGCCGGCGAAAGCCTGACCGCGGGGCTGGAGCTGAAGGCGCTGCCCGGCGTCTTTGCCGCCGGCGAGATGCTGGACTGGGAGGCGCCGACCGGCGGCTACCTGCTGACCGGCTGCCTGGCCACCGGGCGGCTGGCCGGGCGCGGCGCCGCCGCCTATCTGGCCGCGGCCCGCAGATAGGCCGGGCGGGCGCGCATCATCTCGAGGTAGTCGGTCAGCCGGTGTTCGGTGATCGGGAAGCGCGCGGTCAGCGCCCAGGTCAGGCAATGCGCCAGGATGATGTCGGGCACGGTCATGCGGTCGCCCATCAGGAAGCCCCCCTCGGCGATGCGATGCACCAGGGTGCGCTGGCTGCGCTCGAATTCCCAGCGCAGCGTGTTCTTGATCGCCGCCAGCCGCATCTCTTCGGGCAGCACGAAGCTGTGGCGCGCCGCCAGCCACAGCGCGGCGTCGAATTCATCCAGCACGAATTGCGTCAGGCTGTCCTGGCGCGCCCGGTCCAGCGTGCCCGCCGGATGGGTCAGCGCGCCGTGCTTGTCGGCCAGATAGGTCAGGATCGCGGTGGAATCGGTGACGGGCACGCCGTCCACCACCAGGACCGGCACCTTGCCGGCGGGGTTGAAGGGCCTGACGCCCTCGCTATGCGGGTTGACGGCGACATGTTCATAGGGCTGGCCCAGTTCCTCGAGCATCCACAGCACGCGCATGGCGCGGCTCTTGCCGGTTCCGATCACCTGATACATCCAGTTCCCCGCATGGCGTTGAAACCCAAGGCTAGCGCCGCCGCCCGATTCAGGCAATCGACGCCATTGACGCGGCCCCCGGCCGGGCGCAGGAATTGCAGGCTGCGAGAGGGAGGGCAACATGACCAAGGCAATGCGCGCGCCGCTGTTCACGCCGGTGCTGATCGGCGGCTCGATCATCCTGCTGATCAACTTTGCCCTGCGGGCCAGCTTCGGCGTCTTCCAGATCCCGATCGCGCAGGAATTCGACTGGCCGCGGGCCGAGTTCAGCATGGCCATCGCCATCCAGAACCTGGCCTGGGGCATCGGCCAGCCGATCTTCGGCGCCCTGGCCGAGCGCTGGGGCGACCGCTGGTCGGTCATCATCGGCGCCTTCCTTTACTCCGCCGGGCTGATCCTGACGGCCTATGCGACCGACCCGCTGGCCATGCAGCTGCTGGAGGTCATGGTCGGCTTCGGCATCGCCGGCACCGGCTTCGGCGTCATCCTGGCGGTGATCGGCCGCGCCGCCAGCGACGAGAACCGCAGCCTGGCGCTGGGGATCGGCACCGCCGCCGGCTCGGCCGGGCAGGTCTTCGGCGCGCCCCTGGCCGAGGTGCTGCTGATGCATTACCCGTGGCAGAGCGTCTTCGTCATCTTCGGCGTGATCGTGCTGGCCTGCCTGTTCTTCCTGCCCATGCTGGGCAGCAGCAAGCCCGCCAGCCGCAGCGAGCTGGAAGAAAGCATGGGCTCGGTGCTGAAGCGCGCCTTCACCGACCCGTCCTATCTGATGATCTTTGCCGGCTTCTTTTCCTGCGGCTACCAGCTGGCCTTCATCACCGCGCATTTCCCCGCCATGGTGACCGAGATGTGCGGGCCGATCAGCCCCATGGGCACGCTGGCCAGCATCGGCATCACCACCACCTCGACGCTGGGGGCGGCCGCGATCTCGCTGATCGGGTTGGCGAATATCGCCGGCTCGATCTTTGCCGGCTGGCTGGGCAAGCGCTATACCAAGAAATACCTGCTGGCCGGGATCTATACCCTGCGCACCATCGCCGCCGCCGCCTTCATCCTGATGCCGATCACGCCCACCAGCGTCATCGTCTTTTCGCTGGTGATGGGCGGGCTGTGGCTGGCCACGGTGCCGCTGACCTCGGGGCTGGTCGCCTATATCTACGGGCTGCGCTACATGGGCACGCTTTACGGCTTCGTGTTCCTGAGCCACCAGATCGGCTCGTTCCTGGGCGTGTGGCTGGGCGGCAAGCTCTATGACATCTATGGCGACTACACCATGGTCTGGTGGGTCGGCGTGGGCGTCGGCGCCTTCAGCGCGCTGATCCACCTGCCGGTGCGCGAGGCGCCGGCCCGGCTGGAGGGCGCCGCGAAAACCGCCTGATCCGGCCCGCGGGGGCCATTGCGTCCCGCCGGGCAATCGACAAATCTCGGCCCGGTGCAGCGGAGGGGGACGGTTCATGCGCGCATTGCTGTCGGCGGGGATCATCAGCCTGATCCTGGCCTATACGCTCAGTCAGTTCTACCGCGCCTTCCTGGCCGTGCTGTCGCCGGTCTTGCAGGCAGAGCTGGGGGCAGGGCCCGAGGATCTGGCGATCTCGTCGGGGATGTGGTTCCTGACCTTCGCGCTGATGCAGATCCCCATCGGCGGCGCGCTGGACCGCGCCGGGCCGCGGCGCACGGTGGCCGTGCTGCTGGCGCTGGGGGGCGCGGGCGGGGCGGCGGTCTTTGCCCTGGCGCAGGCGCCCTGGCACCTGCATGTCGCGCTGGCTCTGATGGGGATCGGCTGCGCGCCGGCGCTGATGGGCAGCTATTACATCTTTGCCCGCAACTATCCGGCGGCGCTGTTCGGCACCCTGGCGGGCGCGGTGGTCGGCTTTGGCTCGATGGGCAACATCCTGGGCGCCGCGCCCTTGGTCTGGGCGACCGAGGCCTTCGGCTGGCGCGAGACGCTGTGGGCGCTGGCCGGGGTCACGCTGGCGGTGGCGCTGGCGATCCTGGCCTTTACCCGCGACCCGGAACGGCTGGCGGCCACCGCGCCGCGCGGATCGCTGGCCGAGATCCTGCGGCTGCGGCCGCTATGGTTCATCCTGCCGCTGTTTTCCGTGAACTATGCCGCCTCGGCCGCGATCCGCGGCCTTTGGGCCGGGCCCTACATGGCCGAGGTCCACGGCGCTTCGGACCAGCTGATCGGCTGGGCGACGCTGGCCATGGGCGTGGCCATGGTGGTCGGCAGTTTCCTGGTCGGGCCGGCGACGCGGCTGGTCGGCTCGATCCGGCGGCTGGCGCTGATCGCCAATGCCGCGGGCGTGGCGGTCATGGCCGGGCTGTGGCTGTTTCCGGCCGAGGGCGTGGCGCTGTCGGTGGCGCTGCTGGCGCTGGTCGGGCTGTCGGGCGCGACCTATACCGTGCTGATGGCGCATGGCCGGGCCTTCCTGCCCCCGCACCTGGTGGGGCGGGGCGTCACCTTCCTCAACCTGTTCTCGATCGGCGGGGCCGGGGTGCTGCAATTCACCTCGCGCCCGGTCTATCGCTGGGCCAGCGCCCACGGCACCCCGGCCGAGGCTTACTCGACCCTGTTCCTGTTCTTCCTGATTCCGCTTACGGTGGGGTTCCTGCTGTATTTCCTGACGCCCGAGACCCCCGATGCCTGAGATACCCGCCGACCGGATCGACGTGGTCGCCCCGAACCTGAAACGCCGCCTGTCGGGCGTGACGGCGACCGTGGTGCGGCTGATCCCGGTGCAGGCCGGGATGATCGGCATCGTCGCCACCGGCCCCGGCCTGCCGCCCGGCCTGCCGCATATCCCGCTGGCCCGCGCCGCGCTGCTGCCGCGCGACCGCTGGCGGGTCTGGCACGCCCGGCGCAACACGGAAATGGCGCTGGGGCTGGTGCTGCGGCATGTGCTGCGGCGGCGCTATCGGCTGCTCTTTACCTCGGCCTCGCAGCGCCGGCACAGCCGCTATACGAAATGGCTGATCTCGCGGATGGACGCGCTGGTGGCGACCTCGGCCAGGGGCGCGGCCTATCTGGAGCGTCCGGCCCGCGTGATCCACCACGGCATCGACACCGACGGCTTCGCCCCCCCCGCCGACCGGGCCGCGCTGCGCGCAAGCCTGGGCCTGCCGCCGGACCAGGTGCTGGTCGGCTGCTACGGCCGCATCCGGGCACAAAAGGGCACCGGCGATTTCGTGCAGGCGATGCTGGCCCTGCTGCCCTCGCGCCCCGGCGTAACCGCGCTGGTCATGGGCCGGGCCACGGAAAAGCACCGCGCCTATCTGGCGGACCTGAAGGCGCAGGTGGCCGGGGCGGGCCTGTCCCAGCGCATCCTGTTCCCGCCCGAGGTGCCGGTGGACCGGATGGCGGCATGGTATGGCGCGCTGGACCTGTATGTCGCGCCGCAACGCTGGGAGGGCTTCGGCCTGACCCCGCTCGAGGCCATGTCCTGCGGCGTTCCCGTGGTGGCGACCCGCGTCGGCGCCTTCGAGGAACTGGTCCGGGACGGCGTGACCGGCAGCCTGGTCCCGCCCGAGGACCAGCCCGCCATGCAGGCCGCCGTCGCGCGCTGGCTGGACGACGATGCCGCGCGGCAGGCGGCGGGGCAGGCGGCCCGCGCCCATGTCGCGGCGAACCACGCCATCGAGACCGAGGCCCGCGCCCTGGTCGAGGTCTATCGCGGGCTGCTGTCGTGAACCGGCTCGGCTTCCTGGTCGCCCGCACCCTGCGGGATGAGGGCGCGCTGCAACGTCTCTCGGCGCCGCAATCCGCGCTTCTGGACGATCTGGCGGGCAAGCGTGTCGCGCTGATCGGCAATGCCCGCGCGCTGGCCGAGGCCCGGCACGGCGCGCAGATCGACGCCGCCGACCTGGTGATCCGCATCAATCGCGCGCCGATGCCCTCGGCCGAAAGCCACGGCAGCCGCACCGACTGGCTGGCGCTGGCGGTGCGGCTTTCGGATGCCGACCGCGCCCGCATCGCGCCCGCGCGCCTTTTGTGGATGTCGCCCAAGCGCAAGCGGCTGGACTGGCGCACCGCCTCCAGCCCCGGTTTCTACCTGCACCCGCTGGCGGATTACCGGGCGCTGATGGTGCGGCTGGGCGCCCCGCCCACCACCGGCGCGATGATGATCGACCTGATCGCGCGCTCGCAAATGGCGCGGCTGGAGCTTTACGGCTTCGATTTCTTCGCCTCGCTCTCGCTTTCCGGCCGGCGGACCGCCGAGCAGGTTCCCCATGATTTCAAAGGCGAATCCGAATGGGTGCGGGAACTCATTCTGGCAGATCGCCGGATTCTTCGGTATTAAGACGAAATCCTGCCAGATCAGCGGGCGTTTTGACGAAATCTCGCTTTCCCTTTGCCGCAATACCCCCTATATCGCGGCGTCCTTTGTTGAAGGAGACCCCAATGGGCTACAAGGTCGTTGTCGCCGGCGCCACGGGGAACGTGGGCCGTGAAATGCTGAACATCCTGGCCGAGCGCCAGTTTCCTGCTGATGAGGTTGTCGCTCTGGCTTCGCGCCGGAGCATTGGCACTGAGGTCAGCTATGGCGACAAGACCTTGAAATGCAAGGATATCGAGGGGTTCGACTTCACCGGCTGCGACATCGCGCTGTTCGCCATCGGCTCGGACGCAACCAAGACCTATGCGCCCATCGCCGCCTCGCAGGGCTGCGTGGTGATCGACAACTCGTCGCTTTACCGCTACGACCCCGAGATCCCGCTGGTCGTGCCCGAGGTGAACCCGGACGCGGTCGAGGATTACCGCAACAAGATGATCATCGCGAACCCCAACTGCTCGACCGCGCAGATGGTGGTGGCGCTGAAGCCGCTGCATGACCGTGCCCGCATCAAGCGCGTCGTCGTCTCGACCTACCAATCGGTCTCGGGCGCCGGCAAAGAGGGCATGGACGAGCTGTGGAACCAGACCAAGGGCGTCTATGTTCCGGGCCAGGAAGTCGAGCCGAAGAAGTTCCAAAAGCAGATCGCCTTCAACGTGATCCCGCAGATCGACGTCTTCCTGGACAGCGGCGACACCAAGGAAGAATGGAAGATGGTGGTCGAGACCAAGAAGATCGTCGATCCGGCGATCAAGGTCACGGCGACCTGCGTGCGCGTGCCGGTCTTCGTCGGCCATTCGGAATCGGTGAACATCGAGTTCGAGGATTTCCTGGACGAGGACGAGGCCCGCGACATCCTGCGCGAGGCGCCGGGCGTGCTGGTGATCGACAAGCGCGAGCCGGGCGGCTACTCGACCCCGGTGGAATGCGTGGGCGATTTCGCCACCTTCGTCAGCCGCATCCGCCAGGACGTGACGGTGGAAAACGGCCTGAACATGTGGATCGTCAGCGATAACCTGCGCAAGGGCGCGGCGCTGAACGCGGTGCAGATCGCCGAGCTTCTGGGCAATCGCTGCCTGAAGAAGGGCTGATCCGATACGGATATGTGAGGGCGCCCCCGCGGGTTTCGCGGGGGCGCCCTCTTGCATTTCAGGGCCCCCTCGCGGACCTTGGCCGGGTCATGACAAGGGGGGCCCGATGCGCCATCTGCTGATTTCCACCGCCATCCTGCTGGCCGGCCCCGCCCTGGCCGATCGGATCGAAACCGTGGCCCGCGTCACCGATGTCACCGTCTATCCCTGGGGTGCCGGCGTCACCCGCGAGGCGACGCTGGACCTGCCCGCCGGCGCGCATGAGCTGGTGATCCCCGGCATGCCCGCGGGCATCGACCCCGCCAGCCTGCGCATTGCGGCCGAAGGCGCGGTGATCGGCGCGACCGGCCTCCAGCAGGAACGCGCCTTGCCGGAAACCCCGGCGAAATCCCCCGAATTGCGCGCGGCCGAGGATGAGGTCCGCCGCCTGAAAGCCGCGCTGGCCGAACGCGATGCCGGCGTGGCCGAGATCAAGGCGCGGGCCGAGGCGGCCGAGGACAGCATCGACTTCCTGATGAAGCTGGCCGAATCCGACGCCGCCGGCACCGCCGACATCGCGGCGCTGGCCCGCGTGGTGGGCGAGCAACTGCTGCAGGCCCGCCAGACCGCGATCCGCGCCGGGCTGGAAGCCGAAGCCGCCGATGCCGGCCGCGAGGAGCTGGCCGACGAATTGGCCCGCGCCGAGGCCCGGCTCGAGGCGCTGCGCGACCCGGATGCGGATCGCGGCGCGCTGGTGATCGCCGTGCAGGGACAGGGCCAGCCCGCCCGCATCCGCATCACCAGCCTGACCGACGCGGCCAGCTGGGAGCCGGTCTACGACCTGTCCCTGCAGCGCAAGGAGGGTAGGCTGCGGCTGGATCGCGGCTTGCTGGTGCGGCAGGACACCGGCGAGGACTGGCGCGGCGTGCATCTGGTGCTGTCCACCGCCCGGCCGATGGACCAGTCGGCGCCCAGCGAATTGCAGCCGGACTTCCCCCGCATCGGCGAGTCCGAGGCCAAGCTTTACAGCCGCTCGGCCGCGCCCATGGCCGAAGCCGCCATGGATTCGATGGAACGCGCGATAGCTGCGCCGGCACCCGTGGCCGGCGCGGCCTTGGCGGGGATGGTGGGCGAGACCGTAGTCTACGACTATCCGACGCCGGTGGACATGCGTGCCGGCGCCGATGCGCTGCGCCTGCCGCTGGATTCGCACGAGCTGGCGCCCGAGATCGTCGCCGAGGCGGTGCCGCGACGCGACAACACCGCCTATCTGGTGGCGGATACGGTCAACTCCACCGGGGCGGTGATCCTGCCCGGCGACGCGACCTTTCATGCCGACGGCGCCATGGTCGGGCGCGGCGCGCTGGAACTGACCGCCGCCGGGGACGACATGAAGCTGGGCTTCGGCCCGCTGACCGGCATCAAGCTGGAACGCCGCATCCCCGACGAGATCGAGGGCAATCGCGGGCTGATCTCGAAATCCTCGGAGCGGCGGGAAACCGCGATCCTGCGGCTGCGCAACCTGACGGGCGAGGAATGGCCGCTGCGGGTGATCGACCGCGTGCCGGTCTCGACCCAGGAAAACCTGCGCATCGACTGGTCCGCCGATCCCAGCCCCGACGAGACCGACCCCGAGGGCAAGCGCGGGCTGCTGGTCTGGAACGGCAGCATCGGCGCGGGCGAGGAGCGCATCATCACCCTGACCACCACGCTGCGCTGGCCCGAGGGGCAGGTGCTGGTCGGCGGCGACTAGGCGCCTGGCCCGCCGCCGGCAAGGGGGCGAGGGCTGGTTAAGCCCTTCCCGCTTTCGGTCGACGGGTCGATGATGCGCAACCACGCGATGATCGAGATCGCCGGCGACGATGCCGCAGCCCTTGTCGCCGCGGTTGTGCTGGGCGATGGCGCCATCCCGCAAGGCACTGGCCGGCGCATCTTGCCGCAGGCCGGCTTTGCCCCGATGACGCGCGCCCTGCGACGCGGCAAGGGCACCGGACGGGCTGGACGCGGGCGCGCCCTGCCTCTCGCCGGAGCCGCCAAG
>JAANMV010002289.1_pt1 | contig 18879 bp, 17 predicted proteins | sample 7279661 | NCBI WGS metagenome assembly JAANMV01 (sample SAMN14094540, study PRJNA606508) | bioreactor metagenome | isolation source: A lab-scale SPAN reactor treating ammonium-rich wastewater day 121 | place: Ireland: Galway | collected 2017-05-16 | reverse complement strand
AAGACGGGCGCCATGATGAAGGCGGCTGTCGCTTTGTCCGCGCTCAACTGGTTGAAGTAGGGGGAGCCAGGGTGGAGATAGTCGGACAACAACAGGAGAAATGCCAGTTGCAGGATTGCCGAAGCGCCCGCCGCCCGAGGGGAAAACTGCAATGTCCGCGCCAGTTCGTACCAGCACAAAACGGACAGGATCACGAGGAAGGGTTCGTAATATCCGCTCAGGATCAATATTCCGGGCGCCTGGCTCAGGTCGGCGAGAAGCGCCTGGGCAAAGGGAGCGCTCATCAGCCAGAAGCGCGGATGCACCAGGCTGGGTTCGCCGAAGATCAGGTCGTTGAAGTCGAGGCGGTTGGAAAATTGCCAGCGCGTGAGGTAGGCAAGGTAGGTCATGTCGTCGTCGGTCAGGACCCGCTGAATGACCACCAGGCAGGCGGCAAGGGCGACCAGCAATAACGTTGATAAAGCGATTATCCTTGCGGCGTTTATCTGTTTCAGGTTGATCTGGATGCCGTCCCGGATCTTTCTCCGCAGGTAGATGACCATGAAGATATAACCCAATCCCGCCATCGCAAATTTCATCGCGTCGAACGAAAGATGGAAGTAACGTCCCAGCGTACCCAGCAGGGCAAACATGAGATGCGAAATGACAAAGCCGAAGGTGACGTGGCTGAAAGTGACTCCGCCCCGGTCAACCAGAATGCCATACACGCAGGCTCCCGGCGCGACGAAAAGGATCAACGCGCCGCCCAGTTGGAGCCAGACGATGGAATGAAGTTCCGCCTGCCAGGGCAGGTACCAGAGCGCCAGCCAGGCGGACGCGACAAGAACCGCCCATAACAATGGATGAGGCAACTTCAATGGGTTCGCAAACGCTTTGGAAATCTGATTCATCATTCACCCTGCCTGCGATGGTCACAGTTGTTGAGCAAGCGGTTCCTTCGGCACCGAGCGCAGGTCAACCTCGATCGCCGCAACGATGAACTGAATCCCAACGATGACGGCAAGAGTCGGGATCATCACCGTGCCGGTCGACGCCGGGACCTGAAGCCTGGAAGATTCCACCCATTTGACGATCCCAAAGATCAAACCGAATATCAGGAGCGGGAACCCGGCAAGCATATAAATGGAAGCCATGGAAAAATCGTGGATAAGATTCTTTATCACCAGCCGTTGGAGCAGGGTTTTGATCAACTTCACCGAAAACTCGATCAACGAACGGTGGATGGACAGGTTCGATACTTCCTTGCCGTAGCGGGCGGGCATCGGGACGTCCTTCACGACCGCACCGAGTAAATACAGCCTGGCGAGCATGGAGGTTTCGAAGAAAAAGGTCTTGTCTATCTTGTCGAGGGGCAGGTGGGCAAGCGTCTTGCCGTGGATGGCTACAAACCCATTGGTCGGATCGAAAAGGTTCCAATAGCCTGTGGCGGCTTTTGTCAGGAAACCGAGCGCCAGGTTGCCCATGCGCCGCACCGCAGGCATTTGTTGAAGCGCCTGAAAATCCCTGAAGCGATTCCCCTTGGTGTAGTCCGCCTGACCCTGCAGGATGGGCATCAACATCTTCGGCAGATAGGTCACATCCATTTGACCGTCCCCGTCAATCTTGACGACCGCGTCGGCGCCGAGTTCGAGGGCTTTTCGGAAACCGCTGATCATGGCGCCCCCCACCCCCTGATTCCTTTCGTGCCGTATCAGGATGATGTGCCGGTCCCTTTTTGCGGCTCGCGCGACGACCGAGGCTGTTCCGTCCGTGGACGCGTCGTCCACGGCGACGATATGTTTCAGGTAACGCGGCAATCCCGCGAGGACATCTCCGATCTGCGCCTCGACGCGGTAGCAGGGAATGACGGCGACGATGTTGCTTTTTTCCAGTTCTGTGGGAAGGGAATTCATGGTTTGTAAAATGTATCCGGAAAGATCATTCTGCTGTGAAATAATGGCTCCGCATGGAGCGGCGCGAAATTGCGGGATCGTAAACCAAACCTTTGGGTATTTCTCATTATAATTGACGGATACCATCCAGGTTGAGACATTGCATGAAGGATACAAAAAGTTCCCTCGAATTGGCAAAGGCTTCCCCCGGCGGGCTTCCAGGAATATCAATCATTACGCCGTCGCTGAACCAGGGTCGTTTCATCCGCAGGACCATCGAATCGGTGCTTTCGCAAAATTACCCGAACCTCGAATATCTCGTCATGGATGGCGGTTCATCCGACAACACCCTCGACGTGCTGAATTCCTATTCCGGGCGGGTGAAGTGGGTGAGCGAAAACGACCAAGGGCAGACTCACGCCATCAACAAAGGGTTGCGTATGGCGACAGGCGATATTGTAGCCTATCTCAATGCGGACGATCTGTTGTTGCCCGGTTCGCTCCTGAAGGTGGCGCGGGTCTTCATGGACAACCCCGAAGCGCTGTGGGCGACCGGCAAATGCCGCATCATCAACGACGACGATCGGGAAATTCGCGGCTGGCTTACGATGTATAAAAATTTCTGGCTTCACATCCGCAGCCATTCCGTGTTCTTGGTGATGGATTACATATCGCAACCCGCCACGTTCTGGCGGGCGGATGCGCTGACCCGCCTCGGTTTCCTGGACGAAAGCCTGCATTACGTCATGGATTATGATTACCTGCTCCGCTTGTATGCCGAATCCCCCCCCGTGTTCATCCCCGAATACCTTGCGGCGTTCCGGCTGCACGTCGAGTCGAAGACCACCGCGAAAACGTCGTCCAGCGAAGGGGGGGCGGGGCGTTATCTCGAAGAGGAAAGCGCCGTCATCCGGCGATATACGCGGTCGTGGTTTTTGTTCCTGTTGTATCGTATCCATCGGCGATTGATGGTCTGGGTGTATTCCCTCCTCAAAATGATTTGACACGGCGGCTCCGGCTGCGAGTCAGGGTGGGCGTTACCATTCAATCGCGATGGCGTCGGTCCTGCGTTCTATCGCCTCTCAAACCAGCCAGGTGGAGCCTTATCGAAGCCAGTTGACTGGCGAGCAATCCCAGGAAGAAAAAGAGGGTTCCTAGAACAATCGCCAGCATGGCGCCAACGCTCACGCCGCGACCCGCAATGATGATGGGAATTCCCCAAAGCAAACCAACCACCATGCACAGGATCGAAAGCGGAAGAAATATTCGCAGGGGATTTACCAGCATGGCGAGACTCAAAATCTCGATGACCGTTTCGAAGGCGGTGCGCGTATTGATCGAACTCGATCCGGCAATGCGCTTTTTTACCGTAATGGGAATTTCGCGCACCAAATGACCCTGGTTAAGAAACAACAGGGTGATCACATCGCTGAAGGCCATGGAATCGGGACATAGAGGAAGGTACAGATTTGCCAGTTCCGTGCGATAGAGTTTGAAGCCGGAGTTCAAATCTTCGATGGGGAGGGGGACAAGGATTTTTGTGAAGTTGCGAATGATCCATTTCCCAAGTTCCCGATAGAAATTGACATGTTCGATGTGAGCGCGTGAACCGATCACCATATCCGCATCGTTTTCCACGGCGAATTGATACATCTTTTTGATGTCCGCGATCTGGTGTTGTCCGTCCCCGTCCATGGTGATTACGTAAGGGGTGTCCACCATGGATAATCCGGTTTTTAACGCCCCCCCATATCCCCTGTTGACCTTGTGATGAACGACCTTCACGAAACTCGATCTCTCGAAATCCGAGAGGAGGCGGGCTGAATCGTCCCGTGAGCCATCGTTCACAAGGATCAAACGCCATTTTTGGGCTTTGCAGGTTTTTATCAGGTCCGGCAGAAAATGAGGCAGGGATTGCGCTTCGTTATAAACGGGTATGACGATCGTCAGGTTGCTGCCCGGAGGCGTTTTTTTAGGCATGACCAGATTATACATTCAAGTTTGCGCCTGCAAGGAAAGCGGTCACTTTACGCCCATCGTCAGCAGGAATTTTTCCCATCCAGTGATGCACCCGTATTGGAAGATAATATCGTTTTGAACGGGTTGTCCGTCTTCGAAAAGCGTCCCCGCCGGGTATTCGGGTTTTAGCGAATAGGCAATCATCGGACCTTCCCCCTCCCCGCCGCCCGCGCCGCGGATGCTCAATGTGTATGTCTTGCCGGCAGAATCCCAGTCCGGCGGAAAATTCAGGGGGTACCACGAATCATCGGGCAGTTCGTTGTTCGGAGTTGTTACCTTTACAAGGTCAACGTTCCGTTCGCTGTCGCGGACGGTGAATTCCGTGGACCCGCTCCCTGCGGAGGAATTGATCCGTACTTGGACCAGGGTTAACCCGTTGCAAACCGGCGCGATCTCCTGCGCGAGATGGCTCCCGTCTGAAATTGGGGCGGTGGATTTCAAAAGAGGCGCATAGTTCTTGTAACGAGGCTGGACGCATAACCCCCGGCTGTAATATGACGTGCCGCACGTCACGTGAAAACTAAGGAATAGACCGGCTACGTAGGCGGTTGCCGCAAGCGCGGAAAAGGTTGCCGCGTGGGTGGCTGTAAATTTGAGCCTCTTTGGCTCGGAAAGCGCCGGCAACGCCAGGACCAACAACGGGGCAACCGGGACAAAATACCGCCCCTGCACCCCGTAAACGACCTTTTCGCCGACCTCGGTCAGCGTGAAATAGAACAGGGAAACGGTTGCAAGGCAGATCGCCAGAAAAAATGAAACCAGAACGAGCCTCGTTCTGCGATCGGGCTGTTGGGCGTCTTCCTTCAGGAACAATGTCCCAGCCATTCCAAGAAGGAAGAATACATAAGTTATTCCGGGGACTTTTCCCGTACCGTACCCATAGACGCCGATCCACTGAAGTAGGTAGGCTGGTCCGCGAAGGAAGAGGTCGTTGAAGATGACCTGCAAAAAATGAGGGGGATTCGAAAGGATGTATTCGATCTGCCCGGAGAGGCTGATCCCGTTTCTGGCGATCGCGGAAACGTTCGAGCTCGCCAGCCAATTCCAACCGACAACCTCGACTGCAAAGAGGATGACCGAAGCGGCGATCAAGAGCAGGTATGAAAATTTCGATCTGAATTTTTTCGGCGGAATGAGCGCGAAGGGAAGCAGAACCAGCGGGATCTGGTTGACCTTCGACAGGAACAGCATGAAGACGAGCGCGATCAACCATCCTGTTTCCTTCCACCCCAAATTCGACCTTTCGCGCAAGGCGAGACAGGCGGCTATAAAAAGGAAACCGATACCGTTCGAGACCGCATCGGCGCTGATCGTTGACGCCTGAAATATCGCCATTGGAGAGAGAGTCAGAAACAGGAACCGCCATTTGTAATAGGGCATCAGGCGGACGGCAAGCCACGTCAGGAGCATGTAACTGAACAAACCCGCATAGCGAATCGCGTAATATACGGTCAGGGCGGGAAGATCCTCCCTTCGTCCCAAATACCGCATGACCAATGCCTGCGGAAGGAGGAGAGGGGGCGAATACACGGAACGTGTCCTGAGCGGGCGATAGTGATAACCGCGGTCGTAGAGTCTCAGTCCCGCGTTCTTTTCCCAGAAATCCGCCGGGACAGGTTCGATCAACGGCTGTCTCCTGTACGAAAGATCGAAGAATGCCTCCGGGAATTCCATCTCCGCCGCAGACAATCTTCCCGGCGCAAAGACAAAGCCGGACATCTCCCATACGCGAATCAAATGCTGGTCTTCGTCATAACCGCCGTTAATGGGTGTGAGAAAGACAACCAGGCTTCCAAATATCAGCAGGCTGGCAATAAGGAACGCCTCCAAGCCCGACGGTTTCGGAAAAACGTTTTTGTTCAAGCGATTAACCTGCTCCTGAAATCCAAAGTTCGACGCTTCGTATTTTACCCGACGAGGAGATCGTTCCCTGCACCCACCGTGATTTGCCTGGCAGATCACGCGGCGTCATCGTCGCCCTGCGGACTCCTCACATCGTCCCGATGCCCTTCAGGAAAGTGGCATGCACAAATTTATGATAAATCAGACCTTGACTCTCCTGTTAGGGGAGGTTGTAGACTACAATTGCTATCATGCTAAAGATCGGAGAATTCTCCCGCCTGAGCCAGGTGACGATCAAAACCCTGCATCATTACGATGAACTGGGTCTGCTTAAACCTGCCCATATAGACCCGGTCACGAACTACCGTTTCTACACCGTCGAACAACTGCCGCGCATCCATCGCATCATGGCGCTCAAGGAGATGGGACTCTCGCTCGAGCAGATCGGCATCATGCTCGAAAAGGAACTGTCCACGGACGAGATGCGCGGCATGTTGCGAATGCAACAGGCACAGATCCAGCAGCAGGTGAATGAGGCGCAAAGGCAACTGGCGATGGTCGAGTTCCGCCTGCGGATGATCGAGGCAGAGTCCAACTTCCCTGAACTGGATGTGGTGATGAAACGTCTCGAACCGATGCGCTACCTGTCGCTCTTCGTGCCGACACATCCGAGCATCGAGCATGGCATGAAGCACATGATGAAGACGGCAACCGCGCTCAACAATGCCATCGCGGCGGGCGTCATCCAACACACGGGACTGACGCTCGACATCTTTCACGGCGATGAACTCCTGCCATTCCACTCGCCCGACATCAGCCCGACACAGCATGAAATCCGATTGAGCGTGACCGAGTCGCAGAAGGACGTGACGGTAGATGAGATCGGTCGCCTTTCTGTCAGGGAAGAGCCTGCCAAGGATCACGCCGCCACGCTGATGATCGCGAACACCGACATCAGCGAAGGGGTTGAAAAATGGGTTTTGCTCCACCGCTGGACGGTTGCACAGGGATACAAACCTCATCCCATCCTGCTCCAGGTGGCGCATCGCGGACCGTTACACACGTTCAACATCAAGGAATGGATTCTCGAAGCGCAAATCCCTGTGGAGGAGGAGGGTTGAATGGAATGAAAACCGCGTTCGCCCTACTTGCGGATGACGAAACCCATAACCTCGTCCGCAAACTATCCTGGGACATTCACCGGAAATATCGCACAGGCATTGACATTTGCCGCCTGCCGCCGCACATCTCTCTCAAACAGCCTTTCGATATTTCGGATTTGGATTCGCTGTCAGACTACATGACCGAACTGGCGCAAAGCCTCCAACCTTTTCCAACGCTTCTGACTCACCTTGAGCTGATCGAAACGACGATGGACGGACTCCACACTGGCATCTTGTGGCTGAGTGTGGAGGAGACCGAGTTCCTGCGCCGACTCCACAATCGGGTCAACGAAGAATTGACTGCGCGCTTCGGGCATGTCCCCGCCGAGTTCGATGGTGCGGACTATCACTTCCATATAACCGTTGCCATCGGCGGTCAACCCATCGAGACCTATCGCGAGATTTTTGATGAATTCAAAGATCGGCTCGTGGACCTGACATGCACCGTTCGGGAAATGGTCATGTTCGTCTACGATGAACGCGCCGCGGTCAACGCGGGGTATATGACGTACATGATCCTCCCATTGTCACTCTGAGCGGAGCGAAGAGTCTCGAATGAGCCTGTGAGAGATTCTTCGCCACTGCGCGGCTCAGAATGACATGGCAAAATTCACGATAAATCAGACCTATCCTCCTGTTCAAGAGTGCCCTGGAGTCTGAAGAAACATGAAACCGCGATGACATCCCAAACCATCCTCCTCCACCCAACTGAAGATGAACTTGCCATCGCTGTTCATGAGAATCTGTATGCGCTCTTCCGTTCCATGCGGGCGATCCCGGGTTGCGAGATGCTCGAAAGCGATACATTTGCCTGCCATCATGCCTCTCTCACCAACCCAATGTTCAGGGGTGTCTGGAAAACACGCCTGTTCCCTGATGAGATCGAAGACGGAATTGATGGTGCAATCACGTGGTTTGAGGAGCGCAATGCGTCGTCCTTCTTTTGGTGGACTGATTCGCTGGCCCAGCCGTCTGACCTTGCCGAACGATTGATGATGCGCGGCTTCGATGGGAATGTGGAAGGCGATCCCGGCATGGCGGTGGATTTGCATAGTTTGGCGGGAGAAATGAGTTCGCCAATTGGCTTCACTATTACGCGGGCATCTGATCGGAAATCACTTGAAGATTGGCGAGGCGTTTTTGCGGCGGCATTCGATATGCCACTATCGGGCGGGCAGGCATGGGTTGATACGACGGTTCAATCTGGCGGCGAAAATGCACCCTGGCAACTCTATGTCGGTTATTTCGAGGACAAGCCCGTCTCAACAAGTATATTGTTCAAAGGCGCCGGTGTGGCGGGGATATATGGCGTTGGCACACTTCCCAAATGGCGGGGTCATGGATTCGGCGCGGCGATCACCATGAAGCCACTATTGGATGCGCGCCAGCAAGGCTATCGTTTTGCCGTTTTATTCGCCACGAGACTGGGATATCCCATGTATCAACGGCTGGGCTTTCGTGAGGTCGCTTGCAAGATCGGAATATACATTCTGGAGAAAGGGTGATGCTATGACAACGGAGCAAGTCATCGCGTTGGTAAGTGAGAAAAGAATAACATTGAGAAATTCATGACAATTCAGACCTTGACTCTCCTGTTACAGGAGGATGTAGACTGATACTGGTTTACTTCCGCTTTAGTGCAGTGCGCCGATGAGCGCACTGCGAAAGGAGATTGAAATGAACAAATCAGATTTCATCAAGTTGAGCGGCTGGGCATTCATCGTGGGAGCAATCGCATTCCTGCCGGGAGCTATTGGCATGTTGTTCTGGGAATCCCAGACAATTGACTGGGATACTCCTCCAATGCGACTGGCGGCGTTTGCCGTGTTTTTGGCTCCGCTCCTTCTGGCAGTCGGCATGTTGGGCTTGCGGGCTTGCTATGGGATTGGTAGTGGTGTGCTCCTGCTCGGCGCTGGAATTGGAGGACTCATCGTGATTGTCGGGAATCTCGGGCAGATGTTCGCGCCTGTTTATTCCATATCTGAAACCTACTACGGTGTCTGGCTGTTCGGTGTGCTTGTCCTGAATCTCTGCCTGTCCATTTATGGCATTCTGGCGTTGATCCAAAAGCCCCTGCCGCGCTGGAACTGGCTGCCGCTGGTTGCCGGGGCATCGCTTCCCATCATTCCGCTTCTGGCTGGCATCACAGGTGGTTCGCCTTCCTCACCAATTATCATCGCGGTGCTTGTCGTCATGACGATTGCGCAGGTCATGCTCGGATACACCCTGCAAGCGGACGCTCCGCAGGAAATGGCAACAGCCTGAATGCCATGCTCAAAATCGGAGAATTCTCACGGCTGAGCCAGGTGACGATCAAGACCCTGCATCACTACGATGACCTGGGTCTGCTTAAGCCTGCTCACATAGACCCGGTCACGAACTATCGCTTCTACACCGTCGAACAATTGCCGCGCATCCATCGCATCATGGCGCTCAAGGAAATGGGACTCTCGCTCGAGCAGATCGGTATCATGCTCGAAAAGGAACTGTCCACCGAGGAGATACGCGGCATGTTACGCTTCAAACAGTCGGAAATCCAGCAGGAGATGCGCGAGGCGCAGAGACAACTCTCGATGGTCGAGTTCCGCCTGCGGATGATCGAAGCGGAGATCAACTTCCCTGATCTGGATGTGGTGATGAAGCGGTTGGAAGCGATGCGGTTCCTGTCATTTTTTGTCAGGACGGAGCACGCTCTTAGTCTGGAGGATGCGCTCGCGTATAGAGAAAGAGTGGCAGGTATCCTCAAAAAGGCGATCGAGGACGGCGTGATCCAACACACCGGCATCGTGATTGACGTTTTTCACGGCGAGACGATCATCCCGTTCCATTCGTCTGAACTCGGCGAACGACAGCATGAAATCCTGCTCGGCGTGACAGAGGCTCAAGAGTCGATCACGCTGAAGGGCATTGGGCAGCTCAAAGTCCGGAATGAACCGGCGGTCGAAACTGCCGCGACGCTCTTCCTCGAGCAGACCAGTGATCTCGCCGGATTTGTCGAACCGGCGACCCTGCTCCGCCGTTGGGCGATCCTGCACGGATACCAGCCGCGCGACCAGATGCGCTTTTTTCATCATCGCGGTCCGTTGCAGACGAACGATGGTTCGGAATTTATCATCGAAGCGCAATTGCCGGTGGATGCGGATGGAGGATGAGAATCTTGATATGAAGGCATTTGAACTCAGCCCATTAATTGCAAAATCATCTCTCGTCATTTTCATCGTGTTAATGACAGGGTGCGGCGTGCCGTCTGAGCAACAGGCGCCTATGGAAACCGTGCCAACCAACACCAGCATCAGTGAGGTTATTATCACCAGCACGGTTGCGCCAAGCCCGACAATGACGCCTACGCTTGAACCTCTGCCCGTCATCGCTTCGACATTCGAAGACGGCGGCAGGAATTTGACGCTCCAAAGCGCTGACGTGAAGATCGTCTTCGATAAGACCTGGGGCGGGGTGATCCGCGAGATCTGGCTGGATGGCGAAAACATGGTCAACAATTACGATGGCGGACGATTGCTCGGGGTGTCCTTTTACGATGGCAGTACCACGGAGGGAAGCACCGGTCATCCCAACGACACCGGCTGGAACCCGACGCCCTCGGATATGTTCGATAATATCAATGAGCCCTTGGAATATTCGTATTCGGACAACGAGTTCTACCTCAAGACGCGCTACATCCAATGGTTCCCGCTCGACAAGGGCGGCGGGCGGAACAACCCCGTGGAAACCGATGTGGTCGTGGAGACGTGGGCAAAATTCCTGGGCAACCCGCGTCTCATCCAACTCACGTACCGGTTCACGCATGAAGGCGATGACCATCACCTGGTCGCCTCGCAGGAACTTCCCTTTGCGTATGTTCGCAGTCCTTACAATCGCTTTGTCGCGTATGCAGGGAATGCTCCCTGGACGGACGGTGCCGTATTCATTGACGAGGGTTCGCCGGTCGCCCCGAACCGGGGAGGCACGAAAGCGACCGAGTATTGGGGAGGCTACGTCAATGACCGGGATGTGGGTCTGCTCCTGTACGCCCCGCAGAATTACCCCGCCTTTACTTACAATTATTTCGACAATCTGCCTCCCGTTGAAAACTCCTGCTTTTACCTGCTTCCGCTTGCCAGCATGGAACTCAGCCCCGGGCTCAGCAAGGAGGTCAATGTCTTCCTGTACATCGGGGAGTGGCGGGAGGCGCGGGCTCGATTTGCATCCCTGCATGAACGCCATCGATTTGCCGACATCATGGATGGGCAGGGATTCATGGATTCCATCCCTGCCGGGGCAACTCTATCAGGCGCCGTGGATGTGGCTGGCTGGGCGCTGGATGATCGCGGCATCGAAAAAATCGAAGTCCTCGTGGATGGGAATATCGTTGGAACGGCAAGATACGGTCATGCCAGACCGGACGTGGCGCAAGCCAACCCCATCATTTCAAAAGGGAACAACTTTGGATACATCTATTCGTTGGATACCGGGCAATTTCCCAACGGCATCCATACGCTGGAAGTTTTGATCACAGATACATCGGGCAACACCAGCATCGCCGCGCCCGGAGCGATGGAAGTTAGTTTCAACAATTAGGCTCCGCGCGAGGAACCTGGGGCAAAAACAAAGGAATAAGTAAAAACGTACAGCGGCAATAACCAGGTTATTGACCGGGATGCAAACATGCCTCGGTTTTGTTCGACGCGTCAACAAATTGAAAAGGAGATTCCCATGAGCGACAAAAATATTGAACCCAAAGGTTCCTTCTGGACCACAGTCCCCGGTTGCATTACGGCGATCGGCGGCTTGGTCTCTGTTGCAATCGCCGGCGTGGTGGCGTTGTCCGCCGCGGGGTTCATCCAGCCTCCATTCTCTGCCACCGCCACGCCTCCATCAGTGTCTATCGCAGCGCCAGCATCAAATTCAAATTCGGTTGTGGAGAGCGCGCCGGTTGCAACAAATACTGACCATCCACCTGTCATTTCAACGATAGTGCCTCCTACAAGTACACTCGTACAAGTGCCACAACCCCCATCAGTGTCATCTTCAATAAATTGGGCTATAGATACAACAGGAGTTTGCCGGGATAATACCGGAGGCTATCCGCGTTGGAGCCATTATGAGTGGACGCTCTCGCAATGCGGAGAAGCCTGTCAAAACAACCCCAACTGTCAGGGATTTGCCATGTCCAAAGAAAGAAATTATTGCCAGTTGATGGGTTCCGACGGCAGCAATCAAGCCAGCAATCCCGGCGCTCAAATCACTCGCGGCGATAAAGCGCAGCCTCAATATTCTTGTTATTTGAAATCGGCTGATCAGACATCCATATCATTTTGGGTCATGGACTCAACGGGAGTTTGCCGGGACGATGCAGGAGGCTATCCCCGTTGGAGCGCATACGATTGGACGTTTTCGCAGTGTGAACAAGCCTGTCAAAACAATCCCAACTGCCAGGGCTTTGCCATGTCCAGGGAAAGGAACTATTGCCAGCTGTTTGGCTCCGACGGCAGCAATGAAGCCAGTAACCCAGGCACGCAAGTTACTCACGGTGATAAGTCCCAACCCGGTTTTGTTTGCTACATAAAGCGTTAGAAAATTATGAGGAGTCTAACATGGACACAACTCAAACCATTTCCAAACCCGCCCATCCCTTCGTTGCCGGGTTCTGGTTGATCGCAGCCATTCCCATAACCTTGATGATCCTGGCTCCCTTCGCAGGAGTCCTAGGGCTTGGCGACGACGTAACCGAACCATCCATCGTGTTTGTGATGTTCGTTGTGCATTGCCTGACGGGTTACCTTTGGGCGCGTTCACTGGGTCAGCGCGCGGGTCTGCCCGATAACAAGCGGATGAATGTATCCGGTGGAATCGGTTTTGCCCTTGGCGTGGTTGGGATTCTCGCGGCGCTCGCTGAATTTGCCCGAAATCCCGTAACCCGCTGGCTTGAGCAATTTCACGGCGTCGGCAACCTCGAATTTGGCGCGTTGTTCGCCCCATGGACCGGGCTTGCCTGCGGCATTTCAGGTTTTGCCTTGGGGCTTGGGTTGAAAGACCTGAAACTCGCGCTGAAACTTCTGATACTGGGATTCGTCACCGGGCTTGGCTTGTATCTGGCGATCATGTTCACCATGGAACTGCTCGGCTTCAAAGTTGGGAGCGGACGACCCGTGATGCTGCCGACGACCTTCCTGAGCATGTGGTCCGCGGCATTAGTGGGAAGCGCGATTTTTGGGAAGATGTTGGCGAAGCAGCCCTCAACTCGATGAGGAGATATTGTCCCAACAACACGGGATTGCTTCGGGTGGTTTCGAGACGGCGGAAGAACGCCGCCTACTCAACCACCCTCGCAATGACGGGATAGGGGTTATCGTTTCAATGTTCTCTAATTGACCCAATGCAGAGTCAGATCCGATAACCTGCCAGTTTGCCGAGGAATCCCAACACATTGGCAACGGGCGCGGGCGGGACGATCGGAATTATTTCATCCTTGAAACTCATCATTAACAGTGACAGATAGAGCATGGCTCTGAAGGTCACCTCGCCGTTTTTTGTCACGCCGCTGTGGGCGATCTTGTGCAGCCCTTCGAAGTATTGAGCCATTTTTAGGGCGGGTTGATGCGTGTTGTAGACGCGCGTCTTCGCATCGCTGTTGTTGCGGAAGGCATGGGGCACGCCTTTCGGGACCTCGACCTTTTCGCCAGCCTGATAGGTTCTCCAGATGCCATCTACATAGGCGTCGAAACGACCTTCAAGCACCTCATAGGTTTCGAGTGCATGTGGGTGAATGTGGACGGGAGTCCCGCCAGAACGCGGTCCCAGCTCCATCTCCACGTCGAGGGTCTCATCGGTGAACTGCTTCACTGTCAGCGTAATTTGAAACGGACCCATATCAAGGACATCACCAACTTTTAACATGTTGCTCTCCTTTACGAATAAAATCAAGCCGTTTTCCAGGCTTGTTCAAACACCCTGACCGCGTCAGGGATCAGTCTGCCAAATCTGCCTTCGCCGATGGGAAGTTGCGGATCGTTCGCGAGGTGCATGGAAACCAATCCGTGCATCATCGCGTTGACCAGGTCGAAGGCTTTGTCCATGGGGATTTTTGGATCGAACCCGCCTCTTTCCGCCCACAAGTTGATCCTCGACATGGTGCTCTCGATTACCTTGTTGACCACCTTCATGCTTTCCTGTGATGGAACAAAGCCCGGCACGTGACGCTCAAAACACAATTTGAAAAGTTCTGGATTCTGCAGCGCAAAATTCATGTAGGCTTCCATGCTTCGCCGCATGTCATCGAAAGTTGTTTCCGCCGCGTCTGCGGCTTCCTGCATGGCGCGGCTGAACAGTTCGAAACCCAGGCGGAACAGCTCGTCGTAGATTTCCATTTTGCCCTTGTAATAGTTGTAAAGCGAAGGCGGGCGGATCTCAAGCCTGCGCGCCAGTTCCTGCATGGTCAATGCCGCCACGCCTTCCTCGCGCATGATCTCACGCGCCGTGTCGAGGATGGTTTGCATCATGGCTTCGCGGTTGCGCTGGCGGCGGGGGGAGGAGGGTTTCTTTTCCATTTTCCTAATAGCATTAGTTTTTACTAATTATATTAGGAAAACGAGGTTTGTCAAGAGGAATCAAAAAGAGACAGTCGCCTGCGAGGTGACTATCTCTTTTATGGGTACGTCATTGCGAGGGCGATGCTTTTCGCCCGAAGCAATCTCCTGCACAATGAGGGGATTGCTTACTTGCACCGAGCGCAAGTACGGTGTCGTCGGCTCGGTCTCGATACAGGCGAGAAGAATGTTCGCCTTACTCGACCAGCGCGTTCTCGCAATGACGGGATGATGGTTATCGTTTCAACGTTCTGTCTTTCACGCGATGCGGCGCTTTTCAAGAATCCTTATGGCTGTTCGAACACCATTCTCTTCACGAATTCCATTCCCAAGGGCAGCTGCATTTTCACGCATGTGAGAGTCGTCAACTCCGACCTTGATAGCATCGAGCAGTTTCTCGACCGCCAGTTTCGCATGGGGTATGGGTTCGGGACCAACCCCCAATTGAAATGCCCTCCGCCCCCAATAGAATTGATCGAACACGAACGGGATCACACAGGATGGCACACCCGAACGGAACGCATAGGAAGTTGTCCCTGAACCGCCATGATGAAAGATCATAGACATCTGTGGGAATAACCAACCATAGGGTGCATACTCGATCTTGAACACATTGTCGGGAAGCGCCATATCCCCCAGCCCGCCCCAGCCCGAGTGAAGAATGCCGCGTTGTCCGCTTCGCTTCAAGGCTTCCAGAACGATCCCGGTGGTCCGGCGCGGATTTTTGACCGGCATACTTCCAAACCCGATGAATACAGGCGGGTTGCCTGCATCCAGGAAGTCAAGCAAGTCTTTGGGAGGGCTCCATTGTTTCTCTCCCGCGAACCAATAACCGGTGATGTGAACGTGCTCGTTCCAATCGCCGGGGCGCGACACGACATTCCGACTAAAGCCGTTCAGAATGGGGAATTTCTGCGTTCCAAGTTGGTCAAAATATCCTTTGAGCGGCAAAGGCGGCAGGTCGAGCGTTTGAGTCCGCCAATCATTGATCACGGAACGAAACATCTGCCACACGACTTGTTCCCCCAGAAAATAGGTCATTTTATTGTAACCGGGCAAAGGCAGGCTTGGAAAGCCCATTAACGGCATTGTGCCTGTACGGGCTAGCGGAATGACAGATGCCAGCGCCATTGGCACGTTGTACTTTTCCGCCAGGTCGAACCCATACAAGCCGCCGGGCAATTGGTTAATGATGATATCGGTTTCGCCCAAACGCGGGTCGGATAAACTCCGCGCATATCCTTTTGCAAGGCTGGTGAATGAACGCACCAAACCCAGCGTGCTTGCCCCGCCGCCCGCCACCAATGCCTGCGCATCGCCGGGAATGGGGTGGAAATCCAAACCCAGTTCGGCGATCAGGGAGGCAAAACTTTCGAACGTGATAAAGCGGACCTGATGCCCCGCAGATTTCAACCCGCTGCCAAGAACGGCATAAGGCTGAACGTCGCCGCGCGAACCGAGGGCAAGGATCGTTATGTGCATGGCATTGTTATCTTTCACTCCAAAGCGCCCGACAATCCAGATCGTCCATGGCGGTCAAGGATCGTTGTAACATGCGCATCCAGACGTGCGTCCAGCGTTCGTTGATGCCGCCGCGGCAGTATTCCGTGGCGATGTAAACGCCCATGGCAACGCACAAGCGATAATCGTCGTACAGCCGCTCCCACGAATAATCGGAAACGCCGTTTTGAATCAGCGTTCCGTGATAGCGTTTGAGCATGGGCATCTCACACTGCCTGCGCAGTTCCACATCCCAATCCAGCACGATGGCATAGGCAAGGTCATACACTCCCAGCCATGTGGTCAGGCTCCAGTTGAAGGGCTGGCGGTCAATGATATACAGCGGACGGTCGCCATCGCGAGGGACAAGCACATTCGCCGACCCCACGTCGCCATGGATCAACGTGAAGCCGTTCAAATCCTGCGAACGTTGAATCAACGCCTTTGGATGACGGGCATACAACTCTCGGATGAGATCTGCCCAATGCGGTTTCAACTCTGATGAAAATCGTTCGATGATATGACCCGCGCCCGGCTCGGCAATATCTACAAAGTTCTGGATGTGCTTCGCATCATGCCCGCCCGCGCCTGATTCTGCCAGCCGAGCCTTTCCCCACCACCGGGCATGGAGAAGCGCCAGTCCTTCCGCCAGCGCAAGACCATAATCGAGAGTCGGCTTTTTGTCGTACGCTTCGATGTGCGTTTCAGAGACATCCTCCAGCAAAAGGTGATAACGGTTGAGTTCCTGCGAGTACGCGGCATCGTAACAACGCAGCAGCGGAGCGTGCTTCATATCCACGTAATCGCGGGTGTAATAAGTGACTTCGGAATCGGTGAAGAATTCGCCGTCGCCCAATTCAGTGTCTACCATTTTGAGGAAGAGGCGCGGAGGCAGAGTCCCTTGCGCGTCGGCGGTGTAGGTTACTTTCAAGTTCGCGCTTGTGGACCAGTTGCCCTGTCCCGTGCCGAGTTCGAAGGCTTGCACCGCGCCGCGAGTCAATGCTCCGTTACGGGAGGGGACGGAGGTCAACCAATCGGTTGTGATCCGGTCGAGGTTGGTGATGACGTTTGCAGTCGTCATGAAGCGCCTTTCAGTTTGTTTTGAAAGACTCCCGCAGGAATAGCAGGGTGCGGATGGATCCCCATCCCAGAGTCAACAAAAGCAAAAGGATGTACATCAACCCGATATCGGGATTGAAGCGCAGGGCAAGGGAAAGGGTGTCCTTGGATTCGGGCAGCCTGACCAATAGCAGACCTCCCGCCAGCGCCAGGTCAACTATGGCAAGCAGGGTCATTTGAATAGCAAGTTTTCGCTTTTGCCGCGAGCCAGCCTCGGGCAGCGACCGCAATTGACGAATGTTCCGCGCTGACCAGATCATGCCGATACCAAGCAACACGATAATGATCGCAAGCAACACACGGATATTCCTCCCGATAAAATCTGCAGTCTGAGATTCCAAAGGCTCCAACCCCACAGCCAGCATGGACAGGGACCAGCCAATTGAAAAATATTCGGGCATTCGGGCTGGATCGTGCTTGTTCATCAAAAGCACAATGCCTGTTTCCAACTCCGGGATAAACACCAAAAGCGAGGTGTAGCCCACCCACTCGCCTGCATGTGTGAGACCAATCGGCGTGGAGCTGTCCGGGGTTGCCGCTGCTATGTCTGGAAATGAAAAGACCGACCAACCCATGGCATAACCGGCGTTTTCACTGAATTCGATGCCAGGTGTGTGAAGAGCGGTAATTCCTTCCTGGGAGAGAATCGAGTTGCCTTGATACTGCCCTTGGTTTAGATGGGTAATCAGGAAATGAGTGAGATCCTCTGCACTGGAAAACAAACCCGCCGATGGCTTGACGATCCGTGAATAGGGCATGAGGTGGTCGTAGGCTGTCGTGATTCCAAAGAAGGGATAATAGCCGCGGGTCATGTTCCCAGCCCGCGCCTCGTCAAGCGATGTATAAGACTGTTTCATGTCCAGCAGGACGAATATCTTTTCTTCAATGTACTCTTCGTAGGATTGACCTGATACCGTTTGGATGATCAAACCCAAAATGTCGTAATTCGTGTTGGTGTATTCGAACGCTTCCCCCGGGGCAAAATTCAGTTCTGCTGCGCTCAAAGCGCGAATGCTTTTCTCCAGCGCGTCGTCGGATGGGTCGGTATTCAGGTTTCGGATATAACTCTCGCGTTCATCGAATCCGCTGGTCTGATGGAGGAGGTGTCGAACCGTAATTTGGGATGAGGCTTCTTCATCCGCAACCCGAAACCACGGCAGGTAGGTTTGAACGGGCGTGTCCAGATCAACCCTGCCTGCTTCCACCAATTGCATGATACCGACCGCTGTGATGGACTTGCTCAGGGATGCGATCAGGAACGGCGTGTCTGGCGTCATGGCGCGACCTGTGTCGTCTGCCACGCCGTAACCCTGCACATAGACGACCTGATCCCCACGCACGATGCCGATGGCAACGCCGGGAATGTCCAGTTCGTTCATTTGCTTTGTAATGTAGGCGTCAATGGATTCGATGTTCTGCGAAGGTGTGTCAGATTGCGCCGCAACCAATTGCGATTTGCCGAACGTTAGGAGCAATCCCGCCAGGAGGAGGCAAACGACCATTCCTGAGACATAACGATTTGGCATGTTCTGGACTCCTTGATAAATATCCTGTGCTTCTGTAACGATAAGATGTATGGGTGGAACACGTTATGAATCAGCAAGTGGCGGTCACTCATATAATGACCGTCACTTGGTCATGTATCTTCGATGTTTTATATTTTACTCGATGCGGAGTCAGATTCTCGGCTTTTGCAGCACATTAACAACTGAATAACCAAATTGCCAATCCAATCCAGCGGCGCGATAATCAAGCTGGAGGTGAGGCATGTATCCTTTGGTG
>JAANMV010002288.1_pt1 | contig 18887 bp, 19 predicted proteins | sample 7279661 | NCBI WGS metagenome assembly JAANMV01 (sample SAMN14094540, study PRJNA606508) | bioreactor metagenome | isolation source: A lab-scale SPAN reactor treating ammonium-rich wastewater day 121 | place: Ireland: Galway | collected 2017-05-16 | reverse complement strand
GAGAAAACTCGTCGGGGGTATTACCGCACGGCGCCGGGCAGAGAAAACTCTTGCTTTGAAGAAAACGAAACAGTACAATGGCAACACTTCATCCAACACCCAAAAACGCCGCAGTGAAGGCTCCGTTCGCTACGCTCACTCCGCCTCCACTGAACACGATGCTTCACCCTGACATTCCTACTGAGCGTAAAACCATGACATTTCTATTGGGCTTCTACAGATGAAAGAACGAAAGCAACATCAGGAGAACGTAGCCTTCTCATCAAAGCGGAGGGAGATGGTTCTCTTGAACCACCTCCCGATGCCTTTTCGCTTTGTACCGCTACCTGTACAGCGCAGGAGCTACATTTCTGCCCCCGTACTGCAGAAACAGGAAGTCTTCAGCGTAATATCCGATCGTGCCCAGGCGGCTTTGAACTTCTCATCAGTGGCAGCAGCTTCTTCATGTTTGCCGCTTCGGTGCAGACATGTTGCAAGCCCTTTCAGCGCCCAGCCGTTGTTCGGATGCCGCTCCAAATCCTTTCGATAGACTTCCTCTGCCTCTTTCACCCGGCCCTGTTCCAGAAGCAACGCGCCGAGAGAATGGCGTACAGGCATCATCCACCCCCACGGCTCATCATAGCGCAAAGAGTCGTCAAACTGAACCGCTTGGCGCAAAAGAGCAAAAGCTTTCGTGTAATTTCTGCGTCGGTATTCGAGTTCACCCTCTGCCATTCGAAGTCCGATCTGTAGAACGGTGCGGACGGGATTGTTGCCAATCAAACGACTCTCCGGTACTGCGGCTGCAGCTTTCTTAAACGTTTCAAACTCGACCGCGGCTTCCGGCACACGACCCAGGGCTGCGTAAGTTACCGTACGGCCATAATGCCAGAACGCGCTTGTTGCGACAAGATCTTCCGGCGGTTTCGACTCGTTCAGCAATTCTTCCCACATCCCGAACCGAACCATCACATGTACCGGTACAGCAACGAATCCATCGAGATAGTCGGCATACTCGCGTACCACCTCAAGGGGAATTTGCTCGACCATATCGCGAGCAGCCTTCATGGCCAGTTCTCTTCTTCCCTCAAACATCGCCGCGTAAGCAAGAAAATGATAGTTATGTGCCCGATAGAATGTGTAGAATCCCCCGCGCTTGATCCACGCCGTATCGGCAATGATGGCACGCTGGTTTGCTTTCACTGCCTCGTCATAGTGTCCAACGCGAATATCGATATGCGACGGCATGTGAACGAGATGTCCTGCACCCGGAACCCGGAATCGCAGCGAGTCCGCGGCTGCGAGAGCTTTTCCCGGAGTTGGCGATGCTTCCATGGTATGAATATAGAAATGACACGCTCCGGGATGATTCGGCTGCAATTCAAGCACACGCTCGAGTGTAGCAACAATTTCGGGCGTTCCGGGTTGTGGCGCGCCCGCCGGAGTCCACAAATCCCACGGACGAAGATTCATCATCGCATCTGCAAACAATGCGCCGACATCCGCGTCATCCGGATAGTTCTCCCACACACGACGCATTGCATTTGCATACTCGATATCAAGATTTTTCCGATCTTCCGGAGGGGGCCACGTGTAACGGGCGGCAAGAGCAAAGATCAGATCCTGCTCAACCGGCGAAGCATATACGGCAACACCCTTTGCCTTCTGCAGAGCCTCCCAAGCCGCAACTGCCGCGCTACTATCCATTGCCGGATTATTGATGTTGGGACCTGCCGAAATTGCTTGTCCCCACCATGCCATCGCGCACAGTGAGTCCAACAATGACGCCTGTCGGAACGATGTAATCGCCGCCTCATGATTGAATCCGTAGTACAACGTGAATCCCTGATCAAAGTACTTCTGCGCTTCCTCGTTTTTTGTCGTCACGGTGCGGTTGTAGTGCGAAAGATTCTCATACAGCGGGATGAGGCGGGGTTCAGGCGGTCCGCATGACACAAACATGAGAGAGAGAAGCAGATTGGCGACGAGGGACTTACGCATGTAACCTCCTTTGGGTAATGAAGGTCTCTTGGGAAGAATTCCCGCCCTTTGTATCAAAAGAGCAGCCGAAGCAGACGTAGGAATATAAGCAGAGGGTTTAGATTTTGTCAAGCAGCTAAAGAAGATGCCCCCGGCGGCTTCATGATGTTTGCACTTGGCATCTGGCTGCCGTATATTTTGCTGTGCTTATTTCGAGCAATTTTTTAGTATCCGCACATTTGCTGTTCTTTCACAAGTTTCGGAGGTACACATGAGAGCAATCTGGAAAGGCCATATTCGCTTCTCGCTTGTCACGATTCCCGTTCGTATTTACAATGCGGTGGATACGGATCAGACAATCCGTTTCAATCAACTCCACAAAGAAGACCACGGACCGATCGGGTACGACAAGAAATGCAAGAAATGCAGCAAAGTCGTCACCTCCGAGGATATTGTGAAGGGCTATCCGTACGAGCCGGATCGGTTCGTAATTGTTGAGAAGGACGATCTCGATAAACTGAAACTGAAGAGTACCAAGATCATTGAGATTGAAGGATTCATCGACGCGAAGGAAGTGCACCCGACACTCTACGAGGCCCCGTACTATGCCGGACCCGACGGCCCGGTTGCCGTAAAGGCCTATTCCCTTCTTGCAGCAACGTTGAAGGAAACGGGTAAGATGGGAATCGGAAAAGTGGTGCTGCGCGACCGCGAAGATGTTGTGATGATTGCGCCGCAGGAGAACGGCATTTGCCTGTACAAGCTCCGCTCGCCAAAGGAAGTCCGCAAGATCGGCGAAGTGCCGCAACTCGACAACAAGGGCGTTGACAAGAAACAGTTGGAGCTTGCAAAGAATCTTGTTGAATCTATGAAGACATCGCTCAACAAGCTCGATCTGACCGACAAGTACAATGACGCATTGAGAGAAATGATCGAAGCCAAAATCGAGGGCAAGCAGATTGTGACCGTCGAGGAGGAAGAGAAGCCGATCGTGGACATTATGACGGCGTTGAAGCAAAGTATCGAGCAGGCAAAGACACAACGCAAGCCGATGGAAAAAGCAAAAGGAGAGAAGAAGAAAGTTGCGGCAAAGGCCTCCGCTAACGGAAAACAGGCCAAGACAAAGAAAGTGAAAGCCGCATGAATGATATCCGTGATGCAGCCTCCAACGTATGTGAACCAACGCAAGGATGCTAATTGAGTAGGGCAGTGGGAAAAATTCTCGACTTCATACCGAAGCAACCCGACAAATTCGGTTTCGAGCGTGTCAGAAAGCGCAAGAAAGCACGATTCCCGAACAAGGGTCAGTTGAATTTGTTTTCGCCTGCGGCGGCTCAACTCCTGAAACTGCCGACAAACATCGGGCCTTTTGAGGAAGCGTTGCTTCTGGATGAACGCGAAGATGCACGCGCCGAAGAAGCGTACTTGCGTGCCATTGAGGAAGGCGATGATGTTGCCGATGCCTATTGCAACGTCGGCATCATCATGTCGAAGCGGGGCATGACAGCAAAGGCCTTCGATTGCTTCACAAAATCGCTTGAGCTTGACCCGCGGCATTTCGAATCCCATTACAATCTGGGAAATCTGTACTTTGAGGCGGGCGATTTGCGGCTGGCAAGAATGCACTACGAACTTGCCGCCGAAGTGGTACCGGATCATGCGGGTACATATTTTAATCTCGGGTTGGTTCATGCAATGAATAATGATGTTGTTTCCGCTCTGAAAGCTCTGGAAAAGTATAAGTCGTTGGCGTCAAAAGAGGAAGGCAGCAAAGCCGACGATCTCCTGGAAAATCTGCAACGCGTGAAAGACCTTCAACGCTGATGTAAACCGGGCCACGGCCCGTTTATCGGGGGAGGACGAGGAGAGTGTCATGTTGTTTCAGTCTTCACAAATTCTATCCGGCGTGAGAGTGGTATGAGATTCCTTCACGCCCTCATCATTCCGACGCTCATCTTCTTGGGCCGCTGCAGCGACAAGCCATCCGATTCCATTTCCGTTTCCCCCGTCAGCGTTCTTTCCGTGGTTGTTCCGGATACTGTCCGGCTTGGTTCGCCAATAACGCTGAAGGCAACTTGCGGGACGCCGACGCCTTGTTGGGAATTCGAGCGATTCGAAATCTTTCATCACGACAAGCAGTTTACCACTACGATTCTCGCCCGGTACGACGGGCGGCCATGTATTCAAGTACTTGGCTCATTCAACGCGGATACATCCATTGTTGTTCAGGAGCCGGGAACGTACACATTCAGGTTCAATCAAGGAGAAAACTCTATTCTCGAAAAATCAGTCGTTGTGCAGTAACACTGTTCGTTACTCTCAACAAATCAACCATCCACACTTTGCAAGGAGGCAGGTATGGCAGCACAGTTGGAAGATTGCAGACGCGTCTTGCGCGACGTTCGTCGTGAGTTATTTCACAAACCCAATGTTGTTGCAGTCGGAGTGGGTTACAAGACAGTGGCAGGAAAGAGGACGGAGCAACTCTCTCTGATATGTTCGGTTGAAGTGAAGAAATCGAAGGGAAGCCTTTCTCCCGCTGAAATCATCCCCGAAAGCATTCAAGGCATACCGACGGATGTGTACGCCTCGGGAATTCTGTATGCACAACAAAGTCCCACCGGAAGACACAGGCCTGCACCCGGCGGCGTAAGTATCGGGCATTATCTTATCACGGCAGGTACGCTCGGATGTCTCGTACGGAAGAACAACACAACCTACATTCTCTCAAACAATCACGTTTTGGCAAATAGCAACGATGCATCTTCGGGTGATGCAATACTGCAACCGGGCCCGTATGACGGCGGCCAGCAAGCTTCCGACACGATCGCCACGTTGACGGAATTCATCCCCATCCAATTCACAACAACAACAATCCCGTGCCCTATCGGCAATGCCGTTGCTTCGACACTGAACGGTGTCGCGGCGGCAATCGGAAGCAAGACCCGACTGCAGGCGGCTGCACCAACCGCAGCGGCGGCAGACAATCTCGTGGACTGCGCCATTGCCCAGCCCATCAATCCGAACGATGTTGTGAACAACATCCTCGGCATCGGTCAGATAACGGGAGTAGCCGAAGGAACACTCGGCATGGCGCTGAAAAAGAGCGGGCGTACAACAGGATTGACTACCGGAACAATTACACAGATTGACGTAACGGCGAATGTGAGTTACGGTTCAAACAAAGTGGGAACCTTCGTTGATCAGCTGATGGCAGGGGCAATGAGTCAGGGCGGCGACAGCGGCTCCGCAGTACTGAACAATCAAAATCAGATTGTCGGATTGCTGTTTGCAGGAAGCAATACGTCGACCATCATCAACAGAATTCAAAACGTATTTCAACTCTTGCAGGTGACATTGCCGTGAGCGCGGACGAACTGGAACGCATACGAAGAATCAAGCATGCGCACGAGAAGTTGTGGCTTGCATTGGATTCTGTGACGGCGGTAGGCATCGGAACAACCTCGACAGGAAAAGCGGGATTGATAGTCTCGGTCAAGGACGATCCGGGAAAGATACGGGAACAGATTCCCCGATCAATTGACGGAATTGATATAGAAATTCAGTTTTCAGGAGAATTAAAGGCACAATAGACTCGAAGCCCTCAGTTCGCTTCCCGGAACGTGGCCGGATCTATTGAGTATTCCGCCATTTTCCGGTAGACAGTTTTCCTGTCGATCTCCATCAACTTTGCTATCTGGTTGATGTTGCCCTTGTATAACCGGAGCATCCGCGTCAGATACTTTTCCTCTGCATCCCTTACAATCGCGCTGATATAGTCTTTGTAAGGAGTGTTGAGGTCGACCTCGGCGATAGGTTCTTTTGCAGTGGATGGCGCGTGTTCATTCGTCGGCAGCTCGATTGTCATGATCGTCTCTCCCGTTGTTTTAATGATAGCCCGTTTCATCAAATTCTCCAGTTCACGAATATTGCCGCGCCAATTGTAGTTCATCATGTCGGTAATAACCAACGGCGAAATAGACTTGACGCGTCCCCCGGAAAGGTCGGCGTGACGCGTCAGGAAATGCTCTGCGAGCATCGGAATGTCTTCCAGCCTTTCGCGCAGCGGCGGAAGATGAATGGGAAACACATTCAACCGGAAAAACAAGTCTTCCCGGAAATCCCCGTCACGCGTCATCATTTCAAGATTCCTGTTTGTCGCGGCAACGATGCGTGTATCCACCTTGATCGGAGTGTTCCCTCCGACACGCTCGAAGATCTTCTCCTGAAGTACACGCAGTAACTTCGTTTGCACGGTTGGGGCAAGATCGCCAATTTCATCAAGAAACAGCGTGCCGCCGTTTCCTTCTTCGAACTTGCCAGCTTTCTGCTTCATGGCCCCCGTGAACGCACCTTTTTCATGTCCGAAAAGCTCGCTTTCGAGAAGATTCTCGGGAATTGCCGAGCAGTTGACCGCCACGAACGGCTTCTCGCTCCGGTTACTGTTGTAATGCAGTGCCCGCGCAACAAGTTCTTTTCCCGTTCCGCTTTCCCCTTGAATCAGTATTGTTACGTCGGTGTCAGCAACCTGCCGGATGCTTTGCATGACATTCTTCATCTTCTCGCTGCGCGACAGCATATTGCCGAAACTGTACGTCGCGTGAAGTTGTTCACGCAGTTGCCGCAACTCACGATCCTTCTGTTGTGCATCGAGAGCCCTGCGAATCTTCAGCAGAAGCTCCGTGTTATTGCAGGGCTTCGTCAGGTAGTCGGTTGCGCCCAGGTGCATTGCCTCGACAGCGGTGGAAATGGAGCCGAACCCCGTCACCATAATGACCATGAGATGAGGATGGATGGCTTTCACTTTCTCCAGCAACTGAATTCCTGTCATCTTCGTCATCACGAGATCGGACAGCATAATGTCCACATTGTTCGCCCGCAATGCAGAGAGTGCCTCTTCTCCGCTTGTCGCAAGCACTACACCGTACCCTTCATCCTCCAGCAGCGTCTTGGTCGCAACTCGAAACGCCTTGTCGTCATCAACAACCAGTACCCGCTCGCGTTGTATCGTCGATGATGGCTCTTTAGTCATGAAATGTTCTCGCAGTAGGAAGTTCTATGATAAATGTTGTGCCTCTGCCGGGCGTGCTGGCTACACGAATTGTTCCTCCGTGCTGCTGGATGATTCCGTACGTGACGGAAAGACCAAGCCCGACACCGCTTACTTCTTTCTTGGTAGTGAAGAATGCATCAAAAATCCGACCGAGGTTTTCCGGAGGGATTCCAATTCCTGTATCGGACACACTGACCTGTATCGCGTTGTCGTGATCGGACAATCGCACCGTCAGGGCTCCACCATCCGGCATTGCATCACGGGCATTCAGAATCAGATTCAGGAAAACCTGCTTCAACTTGTCGCGTGAACCAAGAACAGACGGAAGCCCGGGGGCAGCCTCCACTGCCGTGTTGATACCGAACTCCGCCAGTGTCTCCCGATTCTCTTTGAGAAGATGGTCAAGCAGATCCGCAAGATCAACCGGGCCTTTTTCAAACTCCAGCATCGAACCGCGGTAGAAGTCCAGCATTTGTCGCGTCAACTTGGACATCCGCGTCACTTCTTCGAGGGCTAATGCGACCAGCTCTTGGGCAGGTCCATCGATCTTGCGGAGCGACGATTGCAGCAAACTCTGGATATTGTGAATGGGATTGTTGATTTCGTGCGACAGCTGTGCCGTCATCTTACCGGTAGCTGCAAGACGCTCGCTTTTCAGAAGTTCCTTTTGCGCCTCTTTCAACCGCGCAAGCGCCTGCTCCAGTTGCTCATTGCGCTCCGCCAAATCCTTGTTCACTTCATCAAGCTGGCGGATTTTCTCTTTCAGTGATTCACGCATCGCGTCAAATTGCGACGAGAGATACTCAAGTTCATCGCGTGATCCTGTATGGTGAGTCTTGTCATGGTCAATCGCATAGTCAAGATTGCCGCTGCTGATTTCCGCCGTTGCCTTCACAAGTTTGTCAACGGGTTGTGATACAAATCGCCGGAACATCAGACTCGCAAACACGGTTGCAACAATCGTGAATCCGACAAAGATCATGAACGAACGATTCCAGTTGTCCTTTGCCGCACTTGAAATTTGTGAGAACGAAATGTGCAGATCCACGGCACCCAGCGTATACCCCACCGGAACAGCGTGGCATTTCTGGCATACATCGGTTGCGTTAAACGGCACCACACCTCTGAATTGATCTCCCACACGGACAAACATCGGCTCGCCGGTTTTCAGCACTTCAACCTCCATATCATCGTGTGCAATTGACGTACGATACCGGCTCTCGTTGTATAAGATTCCCTTTTCGGCAAGCACTTCAGGGCGGAGTTTCAGGTTGTTCACTGTGATGTGCAACGTGTCGAACGGTTGAAGAAGAGTCGTGCGTGCAAGGAAATTCTTGTCCACTTCCAGGTTGTTGACCATCATGCTCACAAGAGATTCCCGGATGATGTCGGCGTATGTATGAGCAGCCACCTGTGCCTGTTCCATCATCTGTCGTTCCTGATAGTAGTTGTTCGCGGCAACGCTTAACGCAATGAATGCCAGGAACAACGGTAGAATGCCAAGAAGGATCTTTCTTGACACAGACCAGTGCCGGAATGCGAACATGTTCTTCATGTGATGTTTCGGGATGGATTATTGTACCGAATAGAGCCTTGAGAATCAACGAATGTTCTCATCTCGCCTCCATCCATACCAGTAAAGAGGTAACGGGCGATGAAAGTTCCAATACAATTGTTTCTCCCTCTTCTCTCATATATATTTAATGAAAGGGCAAAGGACTCCACATGCAATTCAGTGAACAGACGGAAATCCTGCTCCGGCAGGTTGAGCAACTGGCAAACAAGAACCTGGTCAACAGGAATGATGTCGGTACTCTCCTTGAGATTGCCGGGAAGAACCAGTGTATTCACATTCTGGATGAACTGAGCTTCATCGCCAAGTTCGCGCACAAGGCATTCGGCATCATGAAGCGTATAGGTAAAGATGCCGATGGCTACGACAAGATGTCGACGGAATTCGGCGAGAGCATTATACGATCACAGCATCTGATCGCCCGAATACTCGATTTCGCCCCTGAAGCCGCGAGAAAGCGCTTCACGGAGAAGTACCTCATCGCCTCGCCTGCGTCCTTTGAACAACTTCTTTCGCTTCTGGCAGATCTCAGTTGGTACAAAAACTACCTCATCGACTCCCGTGAAGGGAAAAGCGGTTAGAAAGTCGTATTGAAAACCCATGATAAAAACTGTACATTGAACTATGCCAGCGAGACAACAATCCGCTTCCCTTTCCGGTTCTTCAGGCACGAATTCGGCGCTGTGGCGCTTTTCCCTGTTTGCGTTCGTTGTTGCGTCAATCATTTGGCTGGGGGCGGTGAATGCACGCCTGTTGATCGGGAACGATATTCTCAAGACGGGCACTGCGGAATTTCTGGAGTATATCAATCCGGATGCGGAACGTGAGGTGTACAGACTTCTTTCCTTGATGTCGATTGCGGTGATAGGCGGCTACACGATAGCATTCACAAGCAGTATCATCTTTCTTGTATTCTCGCCTTTACGTGTCAAGGAACACGGCTGGTTGTTGATGAGTGCAATACTTTTTTATATGTTCGTCCCTGTTGAAATATACACGCTCTATTTGGATTGGAAGATGATTTATCTGGAATTCTTCACGACTACCGACAATGATATGTTTCGCGAGATATTCATGGAACGGATTCGTGCATTGCAGGGCATTCCATTGATCGCGATGTTATGCTACTACACGGTTATCGGACTTGCTGTGTTTCAGCCGATGAAGAACAGATTGGTTCTCTCTTCCGTGCAACGGGAGCAGCCCGCATGAAACATGAACATATCATCATGGAACTCGAAGATGTTGCACGGCAACTCGACGTAACAGTCCGCTACGAAAAAGGTGATTTTGAAGGGGGATTTTGTATTCTGAAGGACAACAGAATTCTTCTCATCAACAAGAAGCTGGCGCCCAACAGAAAAGCAGCAGTCCTCGCGGTCGCAATGCAGGAAATAGGATTGGAAAACGTTTTCCTGAAGCCTGCATTACGCGAGTACATTGAAGATGAAGTTGCACGGGCTTCGAGAACCACAAAGCAGGGGCAGGTTTCTGCACGATAGTAATCCGGAAAACGATTCTCTTCCTGAACAACCCCGATGATCAAAGCTGTTATTTTCGACCTTGACAATACGCTCGTCGATTTCATGGCGATGAAAAGGCAAGCCATCACCGCCGCAATCGACTCGATGATCGATGCAGGCCTGAAACTCTCCCGCGACGAAGTTCAGACACGGATCGATGCCATTTACAATGAACGGGGCATTGAATTTCAGAATGTATTCGATCAATTGCTGTATGATATTTTTCAGAAGGTTGATTATAAAATTCTTTCGGCGGGAATTATTGCCTATCGTCGGGCGCGGGAAGCGGCCCTTGTCCCGTATCCGCATGTGAACTTGACGCTTGTTTCGTTGGTGAAGCGCGGTTTGAAACTTGCAGTCATTTCCGACGCCCCGAGCCGGGAAGCATGGCTGCGTCTTTGCTATTTGAACCTTCATCACATGTTCGATCATGTGATTACATTCGACGATACCGGGGAGCGCAAACCGAGTCCGGTACCATTCTTGAAGGCGCTGGAACTGTTGCAGGTTCAGCCTCACGAAGCAATTATGGTGGGCGATTGGGCCGAACGTGATATGGTGGGCGCTGCACAAGTCGGCATAACAACAGTCTTTGCGCGATACGGCGACACCTTCGGAACAGTTGATACCAACGCCCGGTATGATATTAACGACGTGTCGGAGTTGCTGGACATTGTTGAACAAGAAAACACTCGCGCTTGATGGTCAAAGGAATCGGCGTCGATATCATAGAAATCGACCGCATAGAAAAGAGTATTGCCCAACTGGGAGACTCCTTCTTGCACAAGGTGTTCACTTCCGGTGAAATCGCGTACTGTTCGGCAAAAACGACCGCCGCCCAGCACTACGCGGCACGATTCGCAGCAAAAGAAGCACTGAGCAAGGCACTCTCGACCGGCTGGGCGGGCGAGTTCCGGTGGAAGGATGTTGAAGTAACAAACGAGATGTCAGGGCAGCCGCGTATCGAGTTGCATGGTTCGCTGAAGCATTCGCTTGAGCGTTGTTCGGTGTTGGTGTCGCTTTCCCATTCGGCATCGCATGTTGTCGCTATGGTTGTTATCGAGGAATTGTCACCGTGAAATTTTCCATCTATAGAAAACTGCTGTCCAGCTTTGTGCTGATCATCGTTTTGATGGTCGCCGCAAATGTGTATGTCTTATGGCAGTTGCACGAAGTCACCACAACAACCAGCCTCACATTCCGCAACGACGTACGCTCAATCAATCTTGCAAAACAACTCCAGGTGGTATTGGATGACGAGGAGCAGTACGCCGAGAAATACCTGATCCGACGTGATAGTTCCTACTTGCCTCTTTTCGCACAGCAGGTCAGGGTATTCAACCAGCTCGCCGATTCGATGTACGATGCTATGCCAAGTTCAGCCGAGATCGATTTGTTGTTTCGGTTGCGCACAGGACACAGGTGGTTCGTTGAGAATATGGAAAGCGAAATCGCCAAACATGCACGGGGGGGAACGGGAATTGTCAGCCTCGGCAACGCGCATCTGGACAGTCTTGGCGTAATGCATGGATTGGTGGACAAGATCATCCGGCTGAACGAACTTGAAGTGAGCAATTCCGTTTCGGGCATTAGCGAGGCGATGGTACGTTCTTCAAACGTTGCATGGCTCATCACCGTGGGTGCCTTGCTTGTGGCTCTGACCGTTGCGTTAGTCATCACCAGAACTCTTGTGCGGCCTATTCGTACTCTGATCAAGGGAACAGAGAATATTGCCAGAGGCATTTTCGATCCCATCGAAGTGAAATCGCGGGACGAAATGGCTTGGCTTGCGCGGGCTGTCAACGAAATGAGTTCCCGCTTGAAGCAAATCAACGACCTGAAGACCGAGATGCTTCATCATATCTCGCACGAGTTGCGGACTCCGTTGCAAACGATGCTCTCCGCACAGTACCTTCTTGCCGAACAGAAACGCGGTCCGTTGAACGAAGAGCAGCAACGACTTGTTTCCTCAATCAAAGAGGGAATCAGAAAGTTGACAGTGTTCAGCAACCAATTTCTGGATATTCAGAAAATCGAGCACGGCGCCATGGAGTACGCATTCGACCGTTTGAACTTCTTGGAAACAATAACGCCGACGGTGGAAGACGCAACGTTAATCGGGGCGGAAAAGGAGATCACCGTTTCGTTCACACACGAAGCCGATCTGCCCGACATCAAAGGAGATGCGGAGAAGATTCCGCAGGTGTTCAGCAACCTGCTGAGTAATGCAATCAAGTATACTGAAGCCGGCGGAACGATTCGCGTTCACGTCGCAAAACACAAAAAGGGAGTTCGCACAACTGTGTCGGACTCCGGCGCAGGCATCTCACAGGAAGATTTGCCGCGCATCTTCACGAAATTCTATCAGGCAAAGAATGCAAAGAAGGGAACAGGAATCGGACTGGCTCTTGTAAAACACCTCGTCGAAGCACACAAGGGGAAGATTTCTGTTGAGAGCGAACTCGGCAAAGGCACAACATTTACAGTTGATTTGCCGGCCATGACTTCCGCGGCAAAACCGCACACCACGCAATCACGAATTAAGGAGGAGGCGGCATGATGCGTTGGGGGATAGTGCTGTTTCTTTCATCGGTGTTCCTGCTAGGCGGATGTTCGTACAAATCGGCATCCGACTATGATTCCGAAACTCTGGCTGGATATCACATGCAGCGGGCCGACAGCCTTGAAGCTGCAAACTTGCTGGGCGATGCGGCATTTGAATACAAACTCGTCGCCGAACTCTACCCGAACACAAGTCATTTTCCCAATGCCGTACGCAACACGGCGCTTCTCTACAGCAATCCCGCCAACCCGGTTCTTGATGACAGCCTCTCTCTGACGTGGTTTCAAAAGTACCTGACTCTTTCAATTCCGCGGGAAGAGCGAGTGAAGGCGGAAATCTATGTAACCATGCTTGCCCGTTTGACTGCGTTACGCAAAGAATTGAACCGGAAAACCCATGCTCTCGACAGCCTGCAGAACACAAGCCGGAAACAGTCGGGCGATCTCGCTGCACGAAACAAGCGAATTCAAGAGTTGGAGGCAGAATTGAAGCAGTCAACGGTCGAATTGCAGAAATTGCGTGAGGTTGATGTCAGAATCAGCAGACGAAAGAGCGGCAAGTAGGCGGATCAATTCCTTTGCAATTCTAAGCACAAATCGTTAGTATTCGACCAAGAACTCTGTCAGAAGAACAAGGTTTGAGATATGAAAGCAACCGGCATCAAGAAACTCTACTACTCGATCAGCGAGGTCAGCAAAATCACCGACCTTGAGCAGTATGTTCTTCGTTACTGGGAATCGGAATTCGACGAGTTGAAGCCGCAAAAAAACCGTGCCGGCAACCGCATCTACACAAACCGCGACATCAAGCTCATTCTCTATATCAAGAAGCTTCTTCGGGATGAACGCTACACGATTGAGGGAGCAAAGCAAGTTCTGAAATCGTACACTCCCGATATCGATGCAGGAGAACAACTCGAACTGATCGATGCGCCAAAACCGAGAACAAAAATCAAGGACGAGCAATTGCGCAGTGATGTTATTGAAGTGAAGAAGTTTCTTGAAACACTGCTTCAGAAGTTGAATTGACACAAGCCCGGCCACTCGCCTCTTCCCCTATACGACAGAGTTCTTGCAGAGTATGTTGTCGAGTTGAAGTCCATCTCTTCATGTGTGTATGTGATAACGGTTGAAATGAACTGATGCCGGTTCTGATGTTTGCACGACACAGCTCTGTCCGCTTCCTCGTGATTGCATTTCTGTTCTCGACGCAATCCTTTGCGCAACTCCACACCCGGTGGCAGCAACTCCCGAATCCCACTTCTATCGATCTGAAGAAATGCTTCTTTCTGAATAGCACCACCGGCTGGATTGCCGGGAGGGAAGGTCTGATACTCAAAACAACAAACGCGGGGACCTCCTGGAATCAACAGCAGTCGGGCGTACCAACCGACATCATCGACATCTTCATGCTCGATGAACAACGCGGGTGGGCACTGAGCTTCACGAACTGGGTTGATACTGTGACGTGGTGGGGAGCGACAATTTTGCAAACACGGAACGGCGGGGACGCATGGACGCACGAACGGTTCCAGCCTGAAGGAAGATACTTTCACACGATCATGTTTCTGGATACGCTTAACGGCTGGATAGGCGGCGAATTCGGAGATCTTCTCAACACAACCGACGGTGGCACAACGTGGAATCCTGCCACCGTGGATTCCACTGAGTTCGGGCAAGTGTCCATTGTCAATATCATGTTCTTTTCCGAAAGCACGGCTTTTGCAACAGGTGGCTTGTTCGATATCGCGGGAGTTGTTCGAAGAACGACGAATGGCGGACTTCGTTGGGTTGAATACGGCGTTAGTCCCGAACCGGTGTATGATCTTCACCGCATCGATTCGTTGAACCTCATCGGGGTTTCGGGAGATTTCGAGTACGGAGTGGGTGTTGTCCGTTCGAGCGATGCGGGAGTGCATTGGGAATACGAGTGGCTTGGAATTTTCGGCAGACCATCAACTCTCAAGTTTCGCACAGCAAACGAAGGCTGGGTCGCAACCGAAATAGATCCCAAACTTCTCTTTACTTCAAACACGGGTGCCACCTGGCATGAGGTTCCTTCTCCGTCCGGGAAGGTCATTCATGATCTTGTTTTTGTTGACTCGGCAACGGGGTACGCAGTGGGAGATTCGGGAACGATCTTGAGATATGTGCCAGCGCCGACCGCAGTCCGCGAACAGTCGAACAACATGCCTTCCGCTATTGTTCTTATGCAGAACTACCCCAATCCTTTCAACGCGTCTACAACCATCAGGTTCCGACTGAATGAAGAGTCACCTCTCAAACTTCAAATTGTGAATCCTCTCGGACAATCCGTGAAGACACTCATTTTCGGCGAGCGACTCAAGGCGGGCGTTCACTCATATCAATGGGATGGCACAACGCAATCGGGCGCCGAGGCGGCGAGCGGAGTGTATTTCTACCAGGTCATTACGCCGGTTTCTGTTCACACCAAAGCGATGGCGTTGATAAAATAGGTCTTCGGGTTTCTGCTTGTTTTCACGATGGAAGTTTATTATTATCATGTTGTTGTTTTGACCCAGTACTTAATACGTAAGGCAAGGCCATCCGGCGAGAGCAATTCCCAAATCGCCAACAGGATGGCTTGAGTCTTAAGAAACCAAATTCGGAGCGTGGCGCAGCCCGGTAGCGCACTTGCTTGGGGTGCAAGGGGTCGTGGGTTCAAATCCCGCCGCTCCGACAAAAGATGGATTCCGACAGAGCGTGGCACAGCCCGGTAGCGCACTTGTTCCGCTTCTCAGAATCCCGCTCCTGTGCGGAATCCCTGAAGGGCGGGACTTGGGGTGCATGGGGTCGTGGGTTCCCCGCCAAAAGCGGATCAACCACCGGCTGAAAATCCCGCCGCTCTACCGGTCCTCTGAAAGGGAGTGCATTGCTCTACAACAAATATATCCCATGCGTTCTTCATGCGAGGCAAAGCCCCTCTCTTCACATTCCATCTGAACCGACCGCTTCGATGGACAGTACGCTACAATCTTCCTTCCGTTGCATCCGCTCGCGAAAAACAATTCAAGACACCATCACTAATTTCCAAAGGGGGTAGAACCGTGCTAAGAGTATTGTTGTTGCACACGCTCATTCCTGTTTCGATCCTATTTTTGGGATCAGCAGTATTGGCGCAGGAGATCATCCGGCCTCCGGAGCCTCCCCACCCGAGAAGCATCGAGCCTGCCGATCAATCGGCACAAGCGTTGTTTTCACCTTTCTCCCCCGCTGCCGACATTGTTCAGTCGTGGGAGGGAATGGCTCAGGTCGGTACTATCCGTCCTCCTGACCCTCATGGAGCTGCAGGACCGAGCGGCGTCATCGCTACAGTAAACTTGAGAATTACATACCATACAAAAACCGGTTCGATTGTTTGGGGCCCCTTTAGTCTTTCCGGAGCGGGCGGATTCTGGGGCGGAGTTGGCAACACGGGCAGCGGCAATTCCGATCCGCGGGCGCTGTACGATCCTGCAACGGGCAGGTTCTTTGTTATCATGCAGGAGAATACGTCTCTCAACCAAGCGTTTCTTAATCTTGCCGTCTCCAAAAACTCCCACCCTACAACGAGCGATACAAGCAACTGGCATTTCTACAGATTGAATATCACACAGACTGTCGGTGCGACGAACTACGGCGCCGACTATCCCGGGATGGGAATCGACAGCCAGGCGGTATATGTCACGTTCAACATGTACAGTCTTCCTTTTTCAACAGGAGTGTTCAAAAATTGCCAGATCATCATTCTGAAGAAGGCGGATATTATTGCAGGAACGGGCACGTACTCTCTACTGTACACACCGGACGATTTTACCAATGCGTTCACGCTACAGCCCGCAACGGTTCTCAGCCCGACCACGCCGGGAAACAAGGTGTATTTCGGAGATATTTCGTTCGCCAACACAACCTCGGTTAGAGTCTGGGCGGTCAGCGATCCGCTTGGCACTCCTTCCCTGTCGTTCTCCACAGTGACGGTGCCCAATCATGGCGGAAGCACCGGAGTATTCAGCGCTCCGCAATCGGGGACATCAACAACAATCGCTACGCTCACTCCCCGGACTCAGGGGAACGCGTTTTGGCACAATGGTTCGCTTTGGTTCTGCCATACGGCCGGGGGTGGATCGGGCAAGTCGAGCGTATACTACTACAAAGTGGCAACGAACAACTTTCCCGGCGGAACTCCCACGCTTACAGAATCCGGATTCATCAACGGAGGAACCGGGGTTTGGACATATCAGGGATCGATCGGCGGAAATGTGAACGGCGACGTTGCACTGGTCTATACACAGTCCTCTTCATCAACATTTCCCACTATCATGTTCACAACCCGATTGAACTCTGCATCGAGCTTTGATGCACCCCAACTGCTGAAAGCAAGCCCGGGGTTTTCAAACAGCGACAGATGGGGAGATTATGCGTCGGTAACAGCGGACCCGGTTGATAACACGTTTTGGCTGACACACGAATGGGCCAAGACAACGGCATCGCACAACTGGAGTACGTGGTGGGGCAACGTTGCGCTGAGCCCCGTTCCCGTCCAACTTGCAAGTTTCACAGGAACACTGACAACCTCCGGCACCGTGCAACTGGAGTGGATGACATTGAGCGAAATCAACAACTACGGCTTTGAGGTTCAGCGGGGAGAACATCATGGCGGGCCGTTCGAGACAATCGCCGGCAGTTTCGTCCCGGGCCACGGCACAACGCTGGAACCGCGGCATTACACGTGGACGGATATGACGCCGAGCCGTCGCCTTCCTTATTATCGACTCAAGCAGATTGATTTGGATGGAACGATCCATTATTTCGAGCCCGTGTTTGTGTCAATCGTGACACGTGTTAGCGGCGGATTCGCGCCGGCAGAATATGTGCTTCAGCAGAACTATCCCAATCCGTTCAATCCTGAAACTGTAATACGATATGGTCTGCCTGAGCAGACTCATGTTCGTCTTGAAGTGTTTAACGCTCTCGGCCAGCGGGTTGCTTCGCTGGTAAACGGAAGCCGCGGGGCAGGATACCATGAGGTCACATTTGATGCCGGTTCACTGGCAAGTGGCGTGTATGTCTACAGACTAAGCACCGGGGGGTTTGTCGATTCGAAGAGGCTTGTGCTTGTAAGATAACCTGCCGTAAAGAGCTGAAGTTGAGGGTCGGAAGAATCTTCCGACCCTTCTTCTTTTCAAATATCAATCCGCATCCCGACCTTCACATAATCTGTGTGTGTCACCGAATTCGTTCATTCAATAGCTCGATAATCTCATCGCTGCTGTCTTGACCCCCGACGCTATCACTTGAATATTCATGTCTTTCAGCATTCTGATAGTCACGTCCACATCCTTCTGGGGAAGCGAATCAAGCGGACCGGTTTCGGATTCCACCGTTGCACATCGGGAAGTCCGCCCAACCGCTTTCCAGTTCGATCAGCCTCCTTCGGATTCGACCTCTTAGAGTGTTCTCATGATCATAGCCAACCATTAGACCTGTGTAGCACAATCAAGAGCAATAAATCACCTTGAAGATGACCTCCCTTTTCCTTAACATTCTTGTGCTGGTTGGCCCGGATGGCGAAACTGGCAGACGCGCTAGCTTCAGGAGCTAGTGGCCGCAAGGTCGTGCAGGTTCAAGTCCTGTTCCGGGCACAATATAAACTGATAACATCCCGCTCGAACGTGTACAATCCTTCAACAGAAGTATTCACGAGCGGGATTTTTCTTACGTAGAACTGTGATGTTTGGTTCCTTAGGAACAGTCTAAGCGACATTTGAGTAGGTGATTTGTGATTGCTGCTTATGGTCATTGATGACTTCCATGGGCGTTTTGTAGTGGAGCGCTTGATGAATGCGCTCAGTGTTGTAAAAGGTTCTGAACTTCTCGATACGTTCTTTGGCAACGAGAGGATTCTCGTACATGGCACCCCAGACTTCTTCGTATTTCAAGGTGTGGTGAAAGCGCTCAATACAGCCATTCGTCTCGGGATGATGATTGCCGGTGCGCAGATGAATGAACGGCGAACTTTTGATGTACCGGGCAAAGCGTTGCGAGATCATCGCCGGGCCGTTATCGGTCAAGAGCTTGATGCGATCGGGAATGGTGATGCCGAGGTTCTGCGCTTCCCGCAGCGCTGCGTTGCAGGCATCGATGAGTGTCTGTGCATTGTGTCGGTCTGACCAGAGCGTCACAAGGGTGTATTTGGAAAAGTAATCAATGACATCAC
>JAANMV010002280.1_pt1 | contig 18970 bp, 14 predicted proteins | sample 7279661 | NCBI WGS metagenome assembly JAANMV01 (sample SAMN14094540, study PRJNA606508) | bioreactor metagenome | isolation source: A lab-scale SPAN reactor treating ammonium-rich wastewater day 121 | place: Ireland: Galway | collected 2017-05-16 | reverse complement strand
CAAGGGCGATGTCCACGACATCGGCAAGAACATCGTCGGCGTCGTGCTGGCCTGCAACAATTACGAGATCATCGACCTGGGCGTGATGGTGCCCGCGACCAAGATCCTGGAAACCGCCAAGGCCGAGAAGGTGGACATCATCGGCCTGTCCGGCCTCATCACCCCGTCCCTGGACGAGATGGTGCATGTCGCGAGCGAGATGGAGCGCGAGGGTTTCGACATTCCGCTGCTGATCGGCGGGGCGACCACGAGCCGCGTGCATACGGCGGTCAAGATCCATCCGCGCTATGCGAAGGGGCAGGCGGTCTATGTCACCGATGCCAGCCGCGCGGTGGGGGTGGTGGGCAGCCTGCTCTCGGGCCAGAAGAACGCCTATGTCGAGACTATCCGTGCCGAATACATGGACGTGGCCAACAAGCACGCCCGCGCCGAGGCGGAAAAGAAGCGCCTGCCGCTGGCCTCGGCCCGCGACAATGCGCTGCGGGTCGACTGGTCGGGGTTCGAGGCCAAGGCGCCCGAGTTCCTGGGCCCGCGCGTGATCGAGGATTTCGACCTTGCCGAGATCGCGCGCTATATCGACTGGACCCCATTCTTCCAGACCTGGGAGCTGAAGGGCGTCTATCCGCGCATCCTGGAGGACGCAAAGCAGGGCGAGGTGGCGCGCCAGCTTTTCGCCGATGCGCAGGCCATGCTGCGGCGCATCATCGACGAGCAATGGTTCCGGCCGCGGGCGGTCGTCGGCTTCTGGCCTGCGAACCGGGTTGGCGACGACATCCGGCTTTTCACCGGCGAGGACCGGGCGGCGGAACTGGCGACGCTGCACACGCTGCGCCAGCAGGTCAGCAAGCGCGACGGCCGCCCGAACGTGGCGCTGGCCGATTTTGTCGCCCCCGAGGGGTATCGCGACTATGTCGGCGGCTTCGTGGTGACGGCGGGCGGCGAAGAGCAGCAGATCGCCGAGCGCTTCAAGGCCGCGCATGACGATTTCTCGGCCATCCTGGTGCAGGCCCTGGCCGACCGTTTCGCCGAGGCGCTGGCCGAGATGATGCACGAGCGGGTGCGCCGGCAATACTGGGGCTATTCCGACGAAAGCTTCGCCCCCGAGGAACTGATCGCCGAGCCCTACAAGGGCATCCGCCCGGCGCCCGGCTATCCTGCCCAGCCCGACCACACGGAAAAGGTGACGCTGTTCAGGCTGCTGGACGCGACTGCGGCGACCGGGGTCGAGCTGACCGAGTCGATGGCGATGTGGCCCGGCGCCTCGGTCTCGGGCCTCTATATCGGCCATCCCGAGGCCTATTATTTCGGCGTCGCCAAGGTCGAGCATGACCAGGTCCTGGACTATGCCGACCGCAAGGGGATGGCGGTGCGCGAGGTCGAGCGCTGGCTGGCGCCGATCCTGAACTACACCCCGCAGGCGGCGGTCGCGGCCGAGTGAAAAAAATTCGCGCGGCGGGTGAAAAAAATGCCCTTTTCATCCGCCGCGCAAGCGTCTATGAGACGCGAGCCTACGAAAGTGCGGTCGTGGCGGAATTGGTAGACGCGCAGCGTTGAGGTCGCTGTTCCTTAACCGGAGTGGAAGTTCGAGTCTTCTCGACCGCACCATTTTCATCCCCTGAAAATCTGGAAGAAACCGTCGCGGCATCGTGGCGATTCATGGTTGCGGCTGGCGCGTCACCGCCTGGCCTTGGCTCAAGGCCGCCCTGGTCCGCCAAGCGGTGCCAGCCGGGGGTGGAAGGCCAGCCATCTATCGAGATTTGCACTCACACAAAATAGACAATAATGCCGCTTTCTGTCTGTCGGAAAGCGCCTCATGCCCTGGGATATTCCTGCGCCCTTCGGGCATTTCCATCGGCCGGATTCCCTCTCCTGCCTTGAAAAGTCTTGCCTTGAAAAGCCGGGTGGGGGCAGGGTCGCCATGAAATACCGTCGAAACGCTCGGCTACCGAGGGAATATCTTGTAGTCAGACAAAATAGACAATAAAGCCTTCTCACTTTGTTGAGAGGTTTCCCATGATCGGACGTGTTTTTGCGCTTTGCGCAGCCTTTTCTCTGGCAGGCTGCGCCACCATCACCCGCGGGACGAAGGACGTGCTTGTCGTCAATTCGACCCCCGGCGGGGCCCAGGTCAGGCTCAGCGACGGGCAGACCTGCGAGAATACCCCCTGCAGCTTCAAGGTTCCGCGCAAGTCGGAGCTGAACGTCGCGGTGACGAAGGACCGCTGCAAGCCGCAGCAGGTCCGCGTGACCAACCGCGTGGCCGGCGGCGGCGGCGCGGCGATGGCCGGCAACGTGCTGGTCGGCGGGATCATCGGCGCGGGCGTCGACGCCTCTTCGGGGGCGATGCTGGAACTGGTGCCGAACCCGGTCAACGTGCAGCTTGAATGCCGCTGAGCCATCGGCCCGGCCGATGCGCGAGGCCCGCCGGACATCGGCGGGCTTTTTCATGCGCCGCGCGCCGCCCCGCAAGGGCGGGCTTGTCGTCGCAGCCCGGTCCTTTCGCGAAACGGCGGGGGAAATCACGCGCCCCAGGGGCCTGCCCAGCGGGACGGCCGGCTTTTCCGCCCTTCCGCGGCGGGTTTGCTGTTCCCTTCGCCGCCCGCTTGCGCCTAGTCTCTGCCCGAAGAAGGGGAGAGTTTCCATGTCCGAGAATTGGGGTTTCGACACCACCGCCATCCATGCAGGCAGCGCGCCCGACCCGGCGACCGGGGCGCGGCAGGTGCCGATCTATCAGACCACGGCCTATGTCTTTCAGGACGCCGCCCATGCCGCGCGGCTCTTTGGCCTGCAAGAGGTCGGCTATATCTATTCCCGCCTGACCAACCCCACCGTCGCCGCGCTGCAGGCGCGGGTGGCCGAGCTGGAGGGCGGGGCCGGCGCGGTCTGCTGTTCCTCGGGGCATGCGGCGCAGATCATGGCGCTGTTCCCGCTGATGGGGCCGGGCCGGAACCTGATCGCCTCGACCCGGCTTTACGGCGGCACCATCACCCAGTTCAGCCAGACCATCAAGCGTTTCGGCTGGTCGTGCAAGTTCGTGGACCTGGACGACCTGGACGCGCTGCGCGCCGCCATCGACGACGACACCCGCGCCATCTTCTGCGAATCGATCAGCAATCCGGGCGGCTATGTCACCGACATCCCGGCGGTGGCCAAGGTCGCGGAGCAGGCCGGCCTGCCGCTGATCGTCGACAACACCCTGGCCACGCCCTGGCTGTGCAAGCCCATCGAGCTGGGCGCGACGCTGGTGGTCCACAGCCTGACCAAATACATGACCGGCAACGGCACGGTGACAGGCGGGGCCATCGTCGATTCGGGCCGGTTCGACTGGTCGGCCTCGGACAAGTTCCCCAGCCTGTCCCAGCCCGAGCCCGCCTATCACGGGCTGAAGTTCCACGAAACCTTCGGCGCGCTGGCCTATACCTTCCACGGCATCGCCATCGGGCTGCGCGACCTGGGCATGACCATGAACCCGCAGGCCGCGCATTACACGCTGATGGGGATCGAGACCCTGGGCCTGCGCATGGCCCGCCATGTCGAGAACGCGCTCGAGGTCGCGGAATGGCTGGAAAACGATCCGCGCGTGACCTCGGTCACCTATGCCGGCCTTGCCTCGTCGCCCTGGAACGAGACGGCGCGGCGGGTCTATCCCAAGGGGGCGGGGGCGCTGTTCACCTTTGCGATCAAGGGGGGCTACGACGCGGCGGTGAAGCTGGTGGATAACCTCAAGCTCTTCAGCCATGTGGCGAACCTGGGCGATGCGCGCTCGCTGGTGATCCATTCCGCCTCGACCACGCACAGCCAGCTGACCGACGAGCAGAAGATCGCGGCCGGCGCCGGGCCGGACGTGGTGCGGCTTTCGATCGGGATCGAGGACGCGGCCGACATCATCGCCGACCTGGACCAGGCGCTGGCGGCTGCCACGGCCTGAACCGGAAAGGGCGGCGCATCGTTGCGCCGCCCGTCGGGGGATCAGTTCGCCGGAGCCTCGACCGGGGGCTCCTCGGGTGCGATTTCGCCCTCGGGTGTGATTTCACCTTCGGGCGGCTCGCCGCCTTGCGGCGCATCGGCCGGGCGCATGGCGAAGACCGCGGTGACATCGGCGCTGACGGCCAGCTCGCCCGCCTCGGTGGGCGTATCGGCCGAGCCGGCCGCTTGGGCGCGCATGGCCATCATCGGGCGCGGCCCGCCGCCCGTCGGTGCCTCGGAAAGCGAGATCAGCCGGCCAAGCCGCATCCCCGCCGCCTCGGCCATCACCTCGGCGCGGCGGCGCGCCTCGGCCACGGCCTCGCTGCGGGCCTGGTCTTCGGCCTCGGCCATGTCCTCGCGCGAAAACGCGATGCCGCTGATCTCGTTGGCGCCCGAGGCGACCAGCTTGTCCAGCACCGCGCCCAGCCCGGCGATGTCGCGCACCCGCACGGTCACGCTGTTCTGCGCGCCATAGCCGGTCAGCTTCGGCGGCTGGCCCTGGTCCGAGTAATCCATGACCGGCGACAGGTTCAGCCCCGAGGTCTGGATGTCGCGCGCCTCGATCCCCTCGGCCTTCAGCGTCTCGATGACCTTGGCCTGCTGCTCGGCGTTCTGCGTCATCGCCTCGGCCGCGGTGGCGGCGCGGGTGCTGACGCCCAGGGTGATCGTGGCCATGTCGGGCTGGATCGTGGCATGGCCGGTGCCGGTCACGGTCAGCTTGGCGAAGGGGGCTGCATGTTTCATCATGTGATGTCCCATCTGCGCGGGCGGCGGCGGCGCGTCGGCCGGGGCGGTCTGGGCCAGCAGCGGGCCGGCGCCCAGAACGATCAGCGTCGTGGCGGCCAGCAGGGGTCGGAATCGGGGCATCGGGTCTTACTCCTTGGCGCATCGGGTGCTTTGCCCTTGCGCGGTTGTCTTCACGAGCCCCCATAACGCCGCAAATGCGTTCCGGGATGCGTCACAATCCGGTGTTCGACTTTTCACGGATCGCGTTCTGGGCTAGTTCAGAACCATCAATCACGAAGATGCGTCCGGGACAGCCCAGGGCGCCCGGAACCGAAAGCAAAGCCTGTCGATGTCGCTTGATTCCGTCACCGAATACGCACTCTCCTTCAGCGAGGATGCCGTGCATCTGGAACGTCGCGAGCGGGGCCCGCAGGGGCAGGACGGCGTCGCGCCGGGGGCTTGGCGGCGTCTGGGCTCGGTCGATTTCGCCTCGCCCGACTTTCACGACGCGCTGGCGCGGCTGCGCGCCATGGCGACCGGGGACGAGGCGGTGCTGCCCGTCGTGCTGATCATTCCCGACGACCAGATCCTCTACACGACGCTGACGGTCGCGCCGGGTGCGGATCGCGACCATGCGGTGGGCCGCGCGCTGGACGGGCTGACCCCCTATGCGATCGAGGATCTGGCCTTCGACTGGCAGGGCGAGGGCGACAGCGTCCGCGTCGCCGCCGTGGCCCGCCAGACCCTGCGCGAGGCCCGCGATTTCGCCCGGCAATACGGGTTCGATGGGCGGGGATACTGCGCCGCGCCGGCCGCGGGACTTTATCCGGGCGAGCCGGTCTTCGTGCTGGAGGCGGCGCCGCGCAGCCGCCCGCAGGTCGATCCGGCGCAGGCCGGCGTGACGGCCTCGGCGCTGCTGATCGAGGAAGAGCCGGCCGAAACCCAGGACGCGCTGGATCTCGACGGCGACGGTTCCGAGGCGCCGGAGTATGCGGCGGAAAATGCGCCCGAGCCGGTGGCTGACGGGGAGGCCGGCGAAGATCCGGCCCCGCAGGCGGAGCCGGGCGAGAGGGTTGGGTTTTCCGAGGAAGCTGCGGTATTCATCGGAAATAAAAGCGAAAAATCTGAGGAATCTGAGGGGGCTGATCCGGCCTCGACCCCTGAGGAGGCCGCCCCAGCGGAAAGCGATGCTTCGGAGACGCTCGAAGCGGCAGAGCCGGACCAGCCTGACGCCGCGGCGCCGGAGGCCGGACCCGGCGCGCGGCCCGAAGCCGTGCCGCAGGCCGGCGCCGCGCTGAACCCGCGGGCCCGCGCCGTGCATGAACGCGCGGCCGATGCCCGTCGTGCCCCCCGACCGGCGGGCGCCGCCCCGGTCCAGCCCCGCCGTCCCGGCGAACGGGGCGGGCTTGCCGGGCTGATCGCCATGCTGGGCGCGCTGGTCGTCGGGCTGATCCTGATCTGGGCCTTCCTGGTGCCGGACCGACAGGAGGCGCAGCTTGCCGCAGCCGCCCCGGCCGAGCAGGTGCCGGCGGCCGCCGCCCCGGCCGAAGCCGAACCCGCGCCGGAACCCGCACTGGAACCCACGCCCGCACCGACCGCTTCTCCGTCGGCCGCGACCGAGCCCGCCCCGGCAGAGGCTGCGCCTGAGCCAGCGTCCCAGCCCGCGCCGGCCCCGGCGCCGGAGCAGCGCGCGGCGGCCGAGCCTGCAGCCGCGCCGCTTTCGGCCCTGACCGAGGAGGAACGGCGCCGGGTCATGGTCGCCGCTGCGGCGGTCGCAGCTGCCGTGGTGCCGCCCGCGGCGCAGAACGCCGCGCCAGCAGCGGCGCCGGAGCCCGCCGCGCCCGCGCCGGACGACGCCCCGGCCAGCGCTGCCCAGGCCGCCACGCTGCCCGCCGCGACCTCGGCCCCCGCTGCCGCGCCGCCCCGGCCCGCGCCGGTCGCCGCCGGGCTGACCAGTTCGGCCCGGCCGCAGCTTGCGCCGCGCCGCAGCACGCCGCAGACCTCGGCGCCGCGGGCCGATACCGCGCCGCGCGTGCCCTCGAACCCGCTGCCCTATGAGGCCAGCCAGTCCCGCGCCCAACCCGTCGGCAGCGCGCGGCCGCCCGGACGCAGCCGCGCCGCGCCGCCCGCCGCCGCCCCGACGTCGACGCCGGCGCCGACACCGGCCCCGGTGCAGGAGCCCACCGTCCAGCCCGTCGCCGCGACCGGCAATGCGATGCTGCGCGGCTCGGCCCGGCCGCCGTCGCGCCCCGAGGGCTCGACCCCCGAGGTTCCGGGCGCGGGCCTGTCTGCCGACGACCTGACCCCGGCCGAACAGGGGCATCTGCGCGACCTTATCCGCGACCTCGGCCGCGATGGGCTGGTCGTGCAGCAATCCCCGCCCCGCGGCGAGCGGCTGGCGCAGGTGCGGCCGCAGCGCAAGCCCGGTTCGGCCAGCGATGCCGCCAGCCCATCGGCCATCGACGCCGCGGTGAGATCGGCGACCACGCCGCCACCAGACAAGCCCGACCATGTCGAAAGCGCCGCCGCGCCCGCCCAGAATTCGGGCGGGCTTTTGCGTGGCTCGGCCCGTCCCCGCGCCCGTCCTGGCGCGTCGGCCGTCGCCTCGGCAGGCGGCGGGGTTTCGGACGGGGCGGTCGAGGCCGCCATCTCGGCCGCGGTCGCGGCTTCGCCCGCCACGCCGGGCGGGGTGCGGCTTTCGGCGCTGGCTTCCTCGCCCCTGCCGCCCCGGCGCGGCGAGCGCGCAGCCCCCGATGCGGCACCGACGGCCGAGGCCCCGGCCGCTGCGCCCGCGGCCGCGCCCGGACCCAGCGAGGCCGAACTGGCCGCCCGCCGCAAGCTTGACGAGCAATTGCAGGCCCAGGCCGAGGCGCGCATCCGCGCCCGCGCCGCCGCCGACGCCAAGGCCGAGGCCGAGGCCCGCGCCCAGGCCGAGGCCCGCGCCCGCGCCCAGGCCGCAGCCGAGGAACGGGCCGCACGCGCCCAACGCCAGGACTACAAGCCGCCCGAGATCGACAACGAGCCCGAGATCGCCGCCAACGCCCTGCCCAAGGGCGCGACCTCGGCCTCGGTGGCCAAGGCCGCGACCCAGGCGCGCGGCATCGACATGGGCCGCACTACGGTCATCGGCATCATCGGCGCCGGCAAGGCCAGCCGCGCGCTGATCCGGCTGCGCAGCGGCAAGGTGGTGACGGTCCGGCTGGGCGACCGCATCGACGGCGGCACGATCAATTCCATCGGCGACGGACGGCTGACCTATGTCAAGGCAGGCCGCACCCATGAATTGCGGATGCTGGACGGGCGCTGACCAAGGTTTCCTGCCAGTCGCCTGGCCATTGCCCGAGCGGCGGGACGATCCCCCCGCGGGCCCGCCGCCCTGTGAGAGCCCGGCGCATTTGCCTGTGGGAAGCCTTCGTGACCTGGGGTTGCATCCTGCGCGGGTCGCCCCGATGGCGGTTGCCGGAATGCCCAGCCTCTGCTGGAGTCGTATCCGACATGGGGCCCGTTCGCCCCGCGTCTATCGCAATCATCACCGTCAACGCGGCCGGGCATTCCCGCCGAGGCGGTGCCGGACGCGGCCAATCCGTGCCGGGGCCGGTGCGAATCGCCTGCCGGTCTAGCCGTTCCGGCGCAGCACCTGCCCGGCGAGATAAAGCGAGCCGCAGATCAGGATGCGCGCGCCGGGGTGATCCGCGGCGATGCGGCCGACCGCCGCCAGCGCATCCGGGGCGGTGCTGGCCGCAAGCCCCACCGAGGTTGCGGCTGCGGCGGTGTCCTCGGCCGGCAGGGTGTTCGGCTCGCCGGGGATCGCCACGGCGGTCAGGCTGTGCGCCACCCCGGCCAGCGGCCGCATGTAGCCCGCCACGTCCTTGGTGTTCAGCATGCCGCAGACCAGATGCGTCGGCCGGCGCGGCAGGGCGGCCAGCGTCGCCGCCACCGCCTCGCCCCCGGCCGGGTTGTGGCCGCCGTCGAGCCAAAGCTCGCAGGCCCCCGCCGCCTCGACCAGCGGGCCATGGCCCAGGCGCTGCATGCGCGCGGGCCATTCGGCCTCGGTCACGGCGGCGCGAGCCTCGATGCGGCCGAATCCCAGTTCGCGCAGCGCGGCGATGGCGGTGCCGGCGTTCACGATCTGATGCGGGCCGGGCAGGACGGGCAGGGGCAGGTCCATCAGCCCGTGTTCGTCCTGGTAGACCAGGCTGTCGCCCTCGCGCCGGCTGTCCCAGTCCTGCCGGCCGATGCGCAGCGGCGCGAACAGCCGCTCGGCCTTCTGCTCGATCACCTCGCGGGCGACGGCCTCCTGCGGGGCGACGATGCAGGGCACGCGGCGCTTCATGATCCCGGCCTTTTCGCCGGCGATCTCGGCCAGCGTCTCGCCCAGATATTGCGTATGGTCGATGCTGATGGGGGTGATGACGGTCAGGGCCGGCGCCTCGATCACGTTGGTCGCGTCCAGCCGGCCGCCCAGGCCCACTTCCAGCAGCGTGTAATCCGCCGGCGTGCGCGAGAAGGCCAGGAAGGCCGCCGCGGTGGTGATCTCGAAGAAGGTGATCGGCGCGCCGGCGTTCGCGGCCTCGCATTCCTCGAGCGCCGCGGCCAGGTCGGCCTCCGAGATCAGCTCCCCGGCCAGCCGGATGCGTTCGTGGAACTGCGCCAGATGCGGCGAGGTATAGGCATGGACGCGCTTGCCGGCCGATTCCAGCCCGGCGCGGATCATCGCCTGGGTCGAGCCCTTGCCGTTGGTCCCGGCGATGTGGATCGCGGGCGGGATGCTGCGCTCCGGGTTGCCCAAGGCGGCAAGGATGCGGTGCATCCGGTCCAGCGACAGGTCGATGACCTTGGGATGCAGCTGCATGAGCCGCGCGAGAATGGCGTCGGAGGAGGTCATCGCGATGTCGTCCGGCCTAGGCGGAGGCGTTGTCGGCGGCGTTTTCGGGGCGCGGTGCGGCGATGGTGCCGGGCGCGGGCAGGTCGCCCACCACCGGCGCGGGCAGGCCGCCCAGCATGCGCAGGATCGAGATCAGCTCCTCGCGCAGCTTCTTGCGATGCGTCACCCGGTCCAGCATGCCGTGTTCCAGCAGGTATTCGGCGCGCTGGAAGCCCTCGGGCAGCTTTTCGCGGATGGTCTGCTCGATCACGCGCGGGCCGGCAAAGCAGATCAGCGCGTTCGGTTCCGAGATCTGGATGTCGCCCAGCATGGCATAGCTGGCGGTCACGCCGCCGGTGGTCGGATGGGTCAGCACGACGATATAGGGCAGCCGCGCCTCTTTCAGCATCTCGACGGCGACGGTGGTGCGGGGCATCTGCATCAGCGACAGGATGCCTTCCTGCATGCGCGCGCCGCCGGCGGCCGAGAACAGCACCAGGGGCCGCTTGAGCTTTACCGCGCGTTCGGCGGCGGCGATGATGGCATTGCCGACATACATGCCCATCGAGCCGCCCATGAAGGAAAAGTCCTGCGCGGCGGCGACGATGGGGGTGCGGCCGATCTCGCCCTCGGCGACCAGCATCGCCTCTTTCTCGCCGGTGGACTTCTGCGCGGCCTTCATGCGGTCGGGGTATTTCTTCTGGTCGCGGAAGCCCAGCGGGTCGGCGACCGGCTCGGGCACCTTGACCTCGACGAAGACGCCGCCGTCGAAGAGCGCGGCAAAGCGGCCGCGCGGGCTGATCGCCAGGTGATGGTCGCAATTCGTGCAGACGTTCAGGTTGTCCGACAATTCGCGGTGGAACAGCATGGTCCCGCATTCCGGGCATTTGGTCCACAGGTTCTCGGGCACCTCGCGGCGCGAGAACAGCGAATTGATGCGCGGACGGACATAATTGGTGATCCAGTTCATCGGCGGCCCCCTGCGCTGCGTTCTGGGCTCAGATATGCAAAGCGGTGCCGAATTGCAATTCCGCGCTGTCCGGGCTTTCATGGCGGCATGTGGACCGAAGCCCTTGTGTTCATGCATTACGCAGCCGCGCTGGCCGTTTCGGTGCGCGTGCTGCTGCGTCCGCGGCTTGAGCCGACGGTCCGCCTGTCCTGGATCCTGGTGATCGAGCTGGTGCCGCTGGTCGGCATCCTGGCCTATGTGCTGTTCGGCGAGATCCGCATGCGCGGCGCCGAGGTCGAGACCATGGCCAATGTCCGCTCGCGCCTGTCCGGCCTGTGGCAGTCCAGCCCCGAAGAGCTGAAGGTGCTGCCCGATTTCGCCGAGCCGGTCATCAAGGCGAATCGCGCCACCACCGGCTTTGCCGCGGTGGCCGGCAACCGCGCCGCGCTGCTGCCCGAGGACGACAGCGCCATCGCCGCGCTGGTCGAGGCGATCGACGGCGCGACCGAGCATGTCCACATGCTGTTCTATATCTGGCTCGACGATCCCTCGGGGCGGTCGGTGGCCGAGGCGGCGATCCGCGCCGCCGGGCGCGGCGTCAAGGTGCGGGCGATCATCGACGCCTTCGGCTCGCGCGCCTTCGGCCGGTCCGAATCCTGGTCGCGGATGAAGGCGGCGGGGGTCGAATGCGTCGAGGCGCTGCCGCTGAGCATCCCGGTGATCGGCGGGCTGTTCCAGCGCATGGACCTGCGCAACCACCGCAAGATCGTGGTGATCGACCATGTTCTGGGCTTTACCGGCAGCCGCAACTGCTCGGACCGGGCCTTTGCCATCAAGCCGCGCTATGCGCCCTGGATCGACGTCTTCCTGGCCATCGAGGGGCCGGTGGTGCGGCAGATGCAGGCGGTCTTCCTGCAGGACTGGATGAGCTATACCGGCGAGGACCTGGGCGAGATGCTGCGCATGACCCGCCCCGTCACCGCGCCGGGCGAGGTGGCGCAGGTCGTCGCCACCGGGCCGGACGAGCGCCAGGGCTCGCTGTCGGACTGCATGGCGACGATGATCCATGCCGCGCGCGAGCGGCTGGTGATCACGACGCCCTATTACGTGCCCGACGCCTCGCTCGATTCGGCGATCCGCACGGCGGCGCGGCGGGGCGTGGACGTGACCGTGATCCTGCCCGAGCGCAACGATTCGCTGGTGGTGCAGGCCACGTCCGAGGGGTTCTATTACGGGCTGGTCTCGGCCGGGGTCAGGCTGATGCTGTTCCAGGGCGGGCTCTTGCATTCCAAGATCATCACCGCCGACGGGCGCATGGCCATGCTGGGCAGCGCCAACATGGACCGCCGCAGCTTCGAGCTGAACTACGAGATGAACATGCTGTTCCTGGGCGGCGACATCACCGAGCGGCTGGACGAACGCCAGCAGGGCTATATCGACCGCGCCCGGCCGATCGCGCTGGAGGACATCCGCGGCTGGTCGGTCCGGCGCCGGCTGCGCAACAATCTTCTGGCGCTGGCGGCGCCGATCCTGTGACGGAGGACGCGATGACGGACCGCAGCAAGGACAAGATCGTGGACGGCGCCGCCGCGCTGTCGCCGGAGGAATTGCGCAAGGCGCTGGCCGACCTGCCCGAGTGGCGCATGGCCGAGGACGGCAAGTCGATCCAGCGCGAATGGCGCTTCAAGAACTTCAGGCAGGCGGCGCAGCTGGCCAATCTGGCCGCCTGGCAGGCCGAGGCCGCCGGGCATCATCCCGACATCGCCTTTGGCTGGGGCCATGCCCGCGTCACCTATGCCACCCATTCGGCCGGGGGCGTGACCATGAACGACCTGATCATGGCCGCCCGGCTGGACGCGGCCCTGGGCTGAGGGCAGGCGGCAGCCCCTTGCTCCGCGGGCGGGCTGGGCCTATCCAGAATCCAGCCGGAGGATGCAGCCATGAAGAACAGCCGTTTCGACAAGTCGACCCTGCCCAGTCGCCATGTCACCGAGGGGCCGGCCCGCGCGCCGCATCGCAGCTATTTCTATGCCATGGGCATCTCGGACGAAGAGATCCATTCCCCCTGGGTGGGGGTGGCGACCTGCTGGAACGAGGCCGCACCCTGCAATATCGCGCTGGCCCGCCAGGCCCAGTCGGTCAAGCAGGGCGTCAAGAAGGGTGGCGGCTGCCCGCGCGAGTTCACCACCATCACCGTCACCGACGGCATCGCCATGGGGCACGAGGGGATGCGCTCGAGCCTTGCCTCGCGCGATGCCATCGCCGACACGGTCGAACTGACCATGCGCGGGCATTGCTATGACGCGCTGGTCGGGCTGGCGGGCTGCGACAAGTCGCTGCCGGGCATGATGATGGCCATGGTGCGGCTGAACGTGCCCAGCGTCTTCATCTATGGCGGCTCGATCCTGCCGGGCAAGCTGGACGGGCGCGACGTGGTGGTCCAGGACGTGTTCGAGGCCGTGGGCCAGCACGCCGCCGGCAAGATGACCGATGCCGAGCTGGAGATCCTGGAGCGCGTGGCCTGTCCCTCGGCCGGGGCCTGCGGCGGGCAATATACCGCCAACACCATGGCTTGCGTCAGCGAGGCCATCGGGCTGGCGCTGATGAACAGTTCGGGCGCGCCGGCGCCCTACGAATCGCGCGATCAATACGGGCTCGCCTCGGGCGAGGCGGTGATGGCGCTGATCGAGAAGAACATTCGCGCCCGCGACGTGGTGACGCGCAAGTCGCTGGAAAACGCGGCGCGGGTGGTGGCCTGCACCGGCGGCTCGACCAATGCCGGGCTGCACCTGCCCGCCATCGCGCATGAGGCGGGCATCCCCTTCGACCTGTTCGACGTCTGCGACATCTTTCGCGACACGCCCTATTTCGTGAACCTGCGTCCCGGCGGCGACTACGTTGCCAAGGATCTGTTCGAGGCCGGCGGCGTGCCGGTGGTCATGCGCGAGCTGCGCCGCGCCGGGCTGATCCACGAGGATTGCCTGACCGCCTCGGGGCGCAGCATGGGCGAGGAACTGGACCTTGTCGCACGCGAGATCGATGGCAAGGTCATCCATCCGGTAACGGCGCCGCTGTCGCGGACCGGCGGCGTGGTCGGGCTGCGCGGCAACCTGGCACCCGACGGCGCCATCGTGAAGGTCGCGGGCATGGCGCCCGAGCATCAGGTCTTTACCGGCCCCGCCCGCGTCTTCGAATCCGAGGAAGAGGCCTTCGATGCCGTCACCCGCCGCGACTATGCCGAGGGCTGCATGATCGTCATCCGCAACGAAGGCCCGGCCGGCGGCCCCGGCATGCGCGAGATGCTGGCGACCACCGCGGCGCTGTCGGGGCAGGGCATGGGCAAGAAGGTGGCGCTGATCACCGACGGGCGGTTTTCCGGCGCGACGCGCGGCTTCTGCGTCGGCCATGTCGGCCCCGAAGCGGCGCATGGCGGCCCCATCGCGCTGCTGCGCGACGGCGACATGATCACCATCGACGCGATCCGGGGCGAGATTTCCGTGGCGCTGAGCGACGAGGAACTGGCGCAGCGCCGCGCTGCATGGGCCGGGCCGCGCAAGACGGATTATGCCTCGGGCGCGCTGTGGAAATACGCCCAGCTGGTCGGCAAGGCTCGCTACGGCGCCGTGACCCATCCGGGTGCGGCCGCCGAAACCCACGTCTACATGGATCAGTGACAGGCGGACGCATGGCAATACGCCCTGGTAAATGGCTTGAACGCAAGACCCGAGAGCGGGCTGCACGGCAATGGACGGCGCTGGCCGGAGGCGTCGAGACGCTGCCCTCCGCCCGCCTGCGCCACCTGCGCGAGGAGGCGCGCGCGCTGCGCGGCAGCCTCGACCGCTTCCTGATCGGCGCCGACCGCCGCGCGGCGCGTTCGCGTGCGGCGCTGGATGCGCTGCACCTGCCTGGCGGCACCGACTGGCGCTGGCGCCCCGGCTTCATGGCCGGGCAGGTCACGCCGCGCGGGCTGGCCGGGCCCGAGGCCGGCGACCGGCTGGGCGAGGGGGCGGCGGTCTGGCACGACTGCCCCGAACGCGCGCTGATCCTGGAACAACTGCCCAATGGCGGCGCGACCGACCTGTCGCCCTTTGGCATGCGGCTCGAGGTGTTCGGCTTTGCCGGCAGCTTCCTGTCGCTGTCCATCGACCTGCCCGAAAGCGCGTTGCAGGGCCTGACCCGCAGCCATGTCCTGCGGCTGGAGACCGGCATCATCGCCGAGCGCGCGCTGGAGGTCTATGCCCGGCTGAACATCGGCCATGGCCCGAACACCGACCAGGCCACGCTGCAACTGCGCCGCTTCGAGCCGGGCCATTACAGCCGGCAGGTGACCGAGTTCGACCTTGCCTATACCCCGATGAACGAGAAGCGGCTGGAAAAGATCTGGCTGGACCTGATTTTCGAGGCGCCCCGCATGAATGCGGTCGAGATCCGCGAGCTGTTCTTCTCGCGCCATCTGCGGGCGCAGTTCTGACCCTGGTTCTGACCAAGGAATGTTTTAATGAGTGAATTTGAATCCCTGGGGCTGAAAAGCGGGATCTGGCAGGGGGTGATCCACCGCGACGCCCAGCCGGGCCGGCTGGTGCTGGTGCATATGGGCAGCCGCGTGGCCGAGGCCCGGCTGACCGCCGAAGCACCCGGCCGCTGGCGCGTCGCCGCCGCCATCCCGGCCGAGCGGCTGTCGGAGGGCGCGCAAAGCTTCCTTCTGGTCGAGGACGGGGGCGCCGAGAGCGAGCCGCCCCGGCCCGGTGCCCGCCGCCTGGCCAGCCTGACCCTGGTCGCGGGCGAGATCCTGGACGGCGACCTGCATGCCGAGCTGAGCCTGATGCGCGGCGAGCTGGAACTGCTCAAGAAGGAATTGCGCCGCCTGGCGGCCGCGCCAGCCTCAGCGCCGGCTTCAGTCCTTGCTCCAATAGCCGTAGCCGCCGAGTTCCGCAAAGCCCAGCCGGTCATAGGCCGCGCGGGCGCCGGTATTGGCGCGGCCGACCGCCAGCGCCAGCCGGGTTGCGCCCTGCGCCTCGGCCCAGGTCGCCGCCATGCGGATCAGCCAGCCCGCCACGCCCTGCCGGCGCAGGGCGGGCACCACCTCGATGGCGTGGATCATGGCGACCGGCCCGTCCAGCGCTACGAAGGCCGCGCCGGCCGCGCGATCCTGCATCCGCCCCAGCAGCGCGGTCTTGGGCAGGGCCACGCGCTCCATCACCGCCTGGCGGGCGGCCGAGACATTGCCGTCGCTCCAGATGTCGCGCTGCATGGCCAGCGGCGGCCAGATCTCGAAGGTGGCCAGCGGCGGGACGGGCAGGGCGGTCAGCCGGGCGCAATCGGCGGCCAGGATCGCGGTGGGCGTGCCATGGCGAAAGCCCTGCGCCGCCAGCGCCTGCGCCAACGCGGCATCGTCATCGGCGACGCGGAACATCGGCCGCTCGTTCCAGCCGCGCTGGATGGCTTCGGCGCGGGCGATGTCGGCCTCGGTCCAGTCGGGCCGCGCGGCGCGGGCCGAGCTGACGCGGCCGCCGCCGCCCCGGCCGCGGCCGACCAGGAAACCACCGGCCGGCGCATATTCGGCGGCGGGCCAGGTGGTCTCGAAGGCGCGGGCGATGTCGGGATCGCCGATCACAGGGCCAGCCTTTCGCGCAGCAGGGTCATGGCGTCGGTGACGCGCTTGTCGTCCAGCCCGCGGATCACCAGGCTGGTGCCGTAGCGCTGCCCGCTCTGGAAAGGATAGGAGCCGAGCGACAGGTCCGGGAAGGCATCGGCCACGGCGCGCAGCTCGTCGGCCACGTCGGATTCCGGGCGCAGCACCTCCAGCGCCTCGCTGACCGAGGGGCGTCCGGTCGGCAGGCCCGGCACCACCGCCTCGACCATGGCGCGGAACACCTCGGGCACGCCGGCCATGACATAGGTGTTGCCGATATGGAAACCCGGCGCGGCGGAATGCGCGTTGGGGATCAGCGCCGCGCCCAGCGGGATGCGGGCCATGCGCAGGCGGTTGCCGGTCACTTCGACGCCGCGCGCCTGCCAGCGCTCGACCATGACGCGCCGCGCCTCCTCGTTGATCTCGATGCCCACGCCGAAGGCGGCGGCGACGGCATCGGCGGTGATGTCGTCATGCGTCGGCCCGATGCCGCCCGAGGTGAACAGCATGTCCCAGGCGCCGCCCAGCGAGCAATCCAGCGCCCTGATCGCGGCGGTGATCTGGTCGTGGTCGTCGCCGACGATGCGCACTTCGCGCAGGTCGACGCCGATGCTATTGAGGACCTGCGACAGGTAATGGGCATTGCCCTCGCGCGTGCGGCCCGAAAGGATCTCGTCCCCGATGACGAGGATGGCGGCGGTGGGATTGTCGGATTGCATCGGCGCGCTCCTCCTGGCGATCTGGCTCCTTGCGCAAATGTATAGGTCCGCCCGAGGGGCTGGAACAAGTGGCGGCATGGGACTATCTGTGGAACGGACCAGCAGGACGACGCCAAGGGGACGCCATGAACGACGCACGCCAGACCCGCGAGGGAATCCGCATCCACGACCCGCAGGACTTCCAGGGCATGCGGGCGGCCGGGCTGATCGCGGCGCAGATCCTGGACGAGGTCGGTCCCTTGGTGCAGCCCGGCGCCACCACCGGCGGCCTGGACGATTTCATCCGGGGCCGGGTCGAGGAACTGGGCGCCACCAGCGCCACCATCGGCTATCGCGGCTACCAGCACGCCAGCTGCATCAGCGTGAACCACGTCGTCTGCCACGGCATCCCCGGCGACAAGATCCTGGCCGAGGGCGACATCCTGAACATCGACGTGACGGTGATCGTGGACGGCTGGTATGGCGACAGCTCGCGCATGTATGTGGCGGGCAGGCCCAGCGTCAAGGCGCGCCGGCTGATCCAGGTCACGCATGACGCGCTGATGTGCGGCATCGAGGCCGTCCGTCCCGGCGCCACCTTCGGCGACATCGGCTGGGCGATCCAGTCCTATGTGGAATCGAACCGCATGTCGGTGGTGCGCGACTTCTGCGGCCACGGCCTTGGCCGCAGCTTCCACGCGCCGCCGAACGTGCTGCATTTCGGCCGTCCCGGCAAGGGCCCGGTGCTGGAGGAAGGCATGTTCTTCACCATCGAGCCCATGGTGAACCTCGGCCGGCCCGAAACCAAGATCCTTGCCGACGACTGGACGGCGGTGACGCGCGACAAGTCGCTCTCGGCCCAGTTCGAGCATTCGATCGGCGTGACCGCGGATGGCTGCGAGATCTTCACGCCTTCGCCAAAGGGCCTGTTCTTCCCCGAGCCGGGCTGACTTCCCGGATCCGGCTTCTTCGTTCCGAAAATACCCATGCGACCGCGCAACCGTCGCTGCCGCATGGGTATTTGTGAAACGGAGAAAAACGCAGGCCGGTGCGCAAGGGCCAGGCCTGCGCCCGTTTCACCGTCTGCCAAATACTCCTGCAGCGCCGCCCGCCGGCGCGGCGTCAATGCTTGCGGATGGTCTCTCCCGGCAAGATGGTCGGGGCCAGCGCGATGATGCCGTTCTCGGGCCGCGGCTCCTTGCCGGCGACGATGCGGGCCGCGCGCCGGCCGATGTCGATGCGCCGCGCGTCGGTGGTGGTCAGCCGCATCGGCAGCCCGTCCAGCAGCTCGACGCCGTTGAAGCCCGCAAGCCCCAGCCTGCCGGGAATGTCGTAGCCGTTCTCCATGCACCACAAGAGCCCGCCGGCCCCGATCATGTCGTTGGAGAAATACAGGAAGTCCAGCTCCGGCTCGCGCGTCAGGATGCGCTCGGTCATCTCGCGTCCCTTCAGCAGCGACGAGCCGCCCTGGTAATATTCCCGCGCCGCCAGCTGCACGCCGCGCTCGCCCAGCCGTTCCTCGAAGCCGGCGAGCCGCTTGCGGGCGCGATGGTCCTCGGGCATGTGCGTGCCGATGAAGCCGATGCGGCGATAGCCGGCGGCCAGGATCTCGTCGGCCATCTCGGCCCCGGCCCGGCGGTGCGAGATGCCGACGGCGGTGTCGATCGGCGTGCCGTCCACATCCATGATCTCGACCACCGGCAGGCCGGCGTTGTCCAGCATGGCCCGCGCCGCCCGGCTGTGTTCCAGCCCGGCCAGGATCACCCCCGAGGGCCGCCAGCTCAGCATGTCGTAAAGTACCGCATCCTCGCGCGAGGGGCTGTAATTCGTCACGCCCACCACCGGCTGCAGGCCGGTATCGTCCAGTTCGGCCGAGATCCCGCCCAGCACGTCGGGAAACACCATGTTCGACAGCGACGGGATGACCACCGCGACCAGGTTCACGCGCTGGCTGGCGAGCCCGCCTGCGATCTTGTTGGGGACATAGCCCAGGGTACGGGCGGCGGTCAGCACCTTCTCGCGCGTGGCGGCCGAGACGTCGCCCCGGTTGCGCAGCACGCGGCTGACGGTCATCTCGGACACGCCTGATGCTTCGGACACATCGCGCAGGGTCAGTGGGCGGCGGGGTCTTTTCG
>JAANMV010002276.1_pt1 | contig 19000 bp, 20 predicted proteins | sample 7279661 | NCBI WGS metagenome assembly JAANMV01 (sample SAMN14094540, study PRJNA606508) | bioreactor metagenome | isolation source: A lab-scale SPAN reactor treating ammonium-rich wastewater day 121 | place: Ireland: Galway | collected 2017-05-16 | reverse complement strand
TCAAAACCGGAAAAACGTGTTTCTTATAAAGATGCAAAAAAGATCACAAAAGATGAAAAAGATGCCTTAAAAGAAGAAGAAAAATTGAACAAGCAGAATGAAAAAGATATGAAAAAGGAAGAAAAGGAAAAAGATAAAGAGATGAAGAAAGAAGGCAAAGAGAAAAAGAATGATGATAAACAAAAAGATGATAAGCAAAAAGATAATAAGCAGAAAGATGACAAACAAAAGGGCAATGATAAGGAAAAGAAATCTAATGACGATAAAGTAAAAGATAAAAAAAGTGATGACAAGATAAAAAAGAATAAATAATACTGGTTGTATACTGATTTCAATTAAATAAAAAACCCATCCAAACGGATGGGTTTTTTTACGGTAAGAATCCTGTTAATTAACTATTTTTTAGAAAACTCGCCGTCTGCTTTAATTCTGACTTCATCACTGATTGCAAAATCAGGAAAGCCGGGTCCGATATTAAAATCTGATCTTTTTAAAGTACCGGTAATCTGTAATCCGGCAACATCTGCATTGTTAGCCATTGGATTCTGTATAGTTCCCCTGTGATACAGGTCAACTGTAATTTCTTTTGTAACGCCATGCATAGTCAGATTCCCTTTCAGCTTATAATGCCTGTCACCTGCTTTTTCAATTGATGTGCTCTTAAAAGTCATTGTCGGGTGATTTGCTGCGTCAAAAAAATCTGCGGTTTTTAAATGGTTATCGCGAGCTTCAATTCCCGTATTAATGGAATTTATATCAGCTGTCATTTCAATTACTGCATCGCTGAAATCAGCCTGGCTTGATGTAACCGATACATCAAATTTTGTGAAGTATCCTGTTACATCTGCAATTGTTAAATGGGTAACAGTAAATCCAAGCTTTGAGTGGTTCGGGTCATGTTTCCAGACCGTCTGCGAAGCTAAATTCACTGTTATTAAAAAAAGCAGCGCAAAAACTGATAATGTTAGTCGTTTCATTTTTCCTCCAGAATTTTTATTGAATTGTTTACCTTATGTGTTGCAACACATATTATTCGAAAAAGTTCCATATTATGGAATATATTCAGGAGAAAAAAAGTATTTTAATAATTATTAATAATTTATAACTAATAATTATTTATTTACGTGAATGAATAAATCCTCTGTAAGGAATCGCGGATTGAACAGTAATAAATGCTTTAGGATCGATAGATTCAATTGTCCGGATTATTTCAGATCTTCTTTTTGCCATAGCTATTAAAACAATTACAGCTACTCCGCTTCTGGCACCTTCGCCGGGCATAATTGTTACACCAATTTTAAGAGATCTTAATTTATCAGCAATTTTATCAGTATGATATTTCGATATCACGTAAATCTGCAGGTAACCAGTTCCGAATTTATTTTCAATAGAAACGCCTGCTACAGTACCAATTGCAAATCCAGCTGAATATCCAAGAATATTCCACATATTATCCAGATTTTGCATAATAAATCTCATTGCAATTATCCATATCAATACTTCGATAAATCCATAAACAGCTGCCCTGTATTTATGTCCTTTAACAACATTCAGCATTCTTAATGTACCAAGAGATACATCAACAATCCTTGCGCACATAATAAAGAACATACCAGCGGCAATACTTAATATGTTCACTTTTATGCCTTTCTAAAAATCTTCAGTTACACCGGCTATCTGTTTGTTTTCACAAAACGAAAAATGTTCTTTATAAATCCTGTAAAAATAAAGTTCATCTTTTCCCCTGATATTGTGAGGAGCTTTTGAGCTTTCATTTAAAAACTCACTGTCACTTATGCCGGTTTCAGCAATCTTGTTAAATAAATCTTCCGCGCCAGAGCCTTCAGAGAATTTTAATTTATCTCTCCATAATATTTCATCCGGCAGATAGTTTTTAAATGCTTTGCGCAGAAGATATTTTTCGATCTTGTTATCGCCTGCACACCTGAATTTTAACGGTATACTGTGTGCAAATTCAACAAATTCATGATCTAAAAACGGAACACGGGCTTCTATAGAATGAGCCATAGTCATCCTGTCTGTTCTCTGAAGATTAACATTATGAAGAGAACGTGTAATCCTTAACAGCTCATCATTCAAAGCACCGGAGCAATTAAGGTTCTTAAGATAGTGATAACCGCTGAAAAGTTCATCAGCCCCTTCACCGGTAAGCACTACTTTAATTTTGCCTTTTGCCGCCCTGGCTACAAAATAATTCGGCAGTGCGCTTCTTACAAGAGGCGCATCAAATGATTCCAGGTAATAAATTACATCATTAATATATTTCTTCATCTCTTTTTCTGAATAAATATATTCATAATGTTTTGAATTCAGGAATCCCGCTACTTTTCTTGCAGCCGCCAGGTCTTCAGAACCTTCAGTTCCTACAGCAAAAGTATGAAGTCTGTCAACGTACGGGTTCATTAATGCTGCAATTATGCTGCTGTCAAGTCCCCCGCTTAAAAAAATCCCGACCGGCACATCGGAAACCAGCCTTCGTTTAACAGAAATAAACAATTTTTCCCTTATAAGCGAGCATATTTCGTCTTCATTGTTAAGATAAGGATTTTCAAAACAGTCAATTGAATAATACTGATGAAAACCGGTAATATTTGAATAATAATATCCCGGCGGAAATTCACTGATATCTTCATAGCCTTCCAGTGATTTAATTTCAGAAGCAAAAGCCATAACACCGTTCTTGTTTCCAAAATAAAGAGGTTTAATACCTATCCTGTCTCTTGCTGCAAAAATGTTACCATTATCATTTATTATAAAAGCGAACATTCCATTGAGAAGTTTCAAACAGTCAAATCCAAATTCTTCGAATAAATGAAGCAGAACTTCGCTATCAGAATCAGTTGAGAATCTGTGATTCCGGAGATATTCTCTTTTAAGCTCCCTGTAATTATATATCTCACCATTGCAAATAATACATTTATCACCTGTTTCATTATAAATTGGCTGCTTCCCTCCCTTAAGATCAATTATAGAAAGCCTGGTGTGACCAAGTATTATTCCGCTGCCGGCATGGTAACCAAAATCATCAGGACCCCTGTGTTTTAATTTTTCGCTCATACTGTAAATATCAACGGGATCATTTGTTCCGAATAAAGCAGTTATTCCGCACATGTTATCTGTTCCTTTCTGTTTTTAAAGTAAATTTATAATTTTCCTTTATCTTTTAAAATTTTATCAGTTCTTTCTTTTTCTTTTATAATTCTCCCTGAATTTTCTTCTACAGCATACCAGGCGCCTTCTATTAAGCTCGTAGTTATTTCGCCGCATAGGTGCACATTTCCCCTGAAATGAGGTGCATCAAGTAATCCGTATTTTATTGCCTTTGCAATAACGTTGGCATCTCCGTGCGGGTCTTCAGAAATATTTATCCCGAATGTATTTAATGCTTCAAGCAAAACTGCAGCTTCTTCAAGCAGCTCTTCGCGCCGGTTTTTAACCATTGCATCATTTTTCATATCAGGAAGTCCTTCCAGGCAGTTATGCAGAACGCCATGCGCAATATTGCAGCTTTCAATAAGCTCGCCCGGATAAGTTGCATGATCTCCTTCACTGAATCCAACAACATGAAGAATATGCGGCTGCAATGCAAGGCTCACAGCAATTGAAGCGGCAAGCTGCCCTTTAGCGATTGCAGGCACGGGAAAAAAATGCGCAATCCCGGCTCTAACTTCCCGGTATACCTTAAAATTCTCATCTTCAAGAGACTCAAGCATTATTCTCTTTGCTGTCATTTTGGCAATATCCATTGCCGGGTAAGTGCCCGGCGGAGTATTAAACATAAACTGTGATACATAATTCTTTACACCCATCTTTTTAGCATTATATGCTGCAAGATAACTCATAACTACTGCCAGTGAATCATGTGCATCTCTTAAGCTCCACTGGTGTGACTCGTTCACCTCAACCGGTATGTTTTTATCTGCATACCACTTCATAACATTTTTATTTTCTGTTATTGCATCGTATAAGCTGCGTTCAGATCTTCCGTCAATAACACTGTACCAGCAAAGCGGTATAGCAGCCCATGCATTATTGATAGTTTCAACGCTCATTTCTGCCCATTGCAGCAGATTATTTGTGCCGCTGTAACACCTCATAAGCGGAAAGTTGCCGCACCTTGAAGCATCATATATTGCCTTCAGGTGTTCCGGTTTTCTGACCGGCACGCCTCCGGCTCCATCCATTGCGGGATTCATTTCAGCCTGGTTAAAGAAAAATTCCTGGGCATTCTGGTCTGTTCCAAGGGAAAGTACATCAAGTACTTCTGCATCAGCAATTTCCTTTGCTCCCTGTATTGTTTCTTCTACATTTGGTCTGCCAAAGTGATGCCTAAGCAGCGGATAAGGATATTTTTTATTTATCCTGCCAATAAGTGTATTTTCCTGTGCATTATCTTCTTCTTTGTTATCACTTCCTCTAAGGTATGCTTTAATTTCTTTTATTGATTCTGTACCTGAAAATACCTTTTCAAACAATCCTGACCTTTTAGCAGCTTCAGCTGCAGGCGGGGTACCTCCGAAAATAAATTTTATTCCTGTTAAGTTATGTGCCTTAACCTTTTTTTTCAGTTCTTCAAAAAGAAGCGCAGCAACTTCCGGTGTAAGCCTGTAGCTTACTGCTGCTACTAATGGTTTATGTTTAATTATCTCTTCTATAAACCTGATTACAGGTACTGCGGGACCTAATGATATTGTCTTAAAGCCTTCGGATTCCGCCAATTTAAGAAAGTGATGTAATCCGCCGATATGTACACAGCTGCCTAATGCAGCGCCAAGTATTAATTTTTCTTTCATCTTTCTAGTATCCTGATTTAATTCTTAATATCTGCCTGCCCAATTGATAGCAGCCTCAGTTCTTTGAGGCTCATATCTGCAATCCCCAGCTTTTCAACTGTTCTGCCTGTTTCAAAGTAGTTTATCCCGTTAAGTGATGAAGCCAGGTAGATCAGTGAATTTATTGCAGGTGTTTCTATATTAAATTTTTTACCCAGCGAAGAAATCGGTACTAAACTTTCTGGAACATCCTCATTCAAATACCGCATATCAAGAGTTGGCGGTGCCATTATTCCCCTGTACCCCGGGTTTGAGTGCACAGCTTCATATAGATCTTTGCCTGCAGCACCGTAAGCAAGGTAAAGCCATTCCCTTGCGGTCATAGCGCGTATTCCAAGCGATGCAGCAACAGCCACACGCTCTTTATCAACTTCTTCAAGTACTCTTGCAACAGAACGGGTTATTCCCTCAACGTAAAACTGGAACTCGTTTATATCCTCTATCCAGCCTGCATTCAAAATACTTATTGCAGGATGAAATACTGCTCCTATGTTATCAAAGCTTGTCTTAAAAATATTATCTCCCGGTACAAATTCATTATACGCCGGTTTAAGCTTTTCTATTACAATAGGAATTTTATGCGCTCTCACCGATGCAATCGGGATTGAGTTCTTAACACGGAATATATGCACATGCCCCGGTCCAACTACCCTTGAAGCATAAATAAATGTCTGCGCTTCAGCTACAATCACATTAGCCTTAACTTTTTTTTTGTTTAAAATCTGTTTAAACTCAAGCGCTCCAAATGTTCTGCCGGGATGAAGTATAACTATTTGCCCGTCACGTAAATACGGAGCGCACTTTTCTGCCATATACCTGTGCGCATTGGCAGGAACAACAACCATAATTATATCAACACCATTTAAAGCCTGTTCGATATCTGTTGTTGCGGTTTTAATAATACCGTCACCTTCAATTTCACCGTCAAGTTTAATTACTCCTGTCGCTTTTATTCCCCATAATCTTTCTTCACTTCTGTTATAAAGATTTACTTTAAAGCCCATTAAAGCCAAATGACCTGCCATTGCCAGGCCTCCATGACCTGCCCCTAAAACTGCGAATTTTGGTTTTTCTTTACTGCTTAATTGTTCCATAGAAATAACCTCCTGTATTTATTTTATTTCTGAGATTATTGTAACGAGAGATTTTTAATGATCTTAAGGAATACTGTTAAAAAACAGATAGTGTTTACTTATAATTATTTACAAAATAAAATATTATGAATAAATCGCAAGTTAATTGCAATTAATTTTATAGAAAAAATTCCTAAGTTACTATTTTTTATTAATACTTTTTTATAAATTAATAGAATTTAGTTCGTTTATTTAAAGTTTTTCTAAAATTAAAAGTTATGTTAGATAAAGAAATTAAAGCTTATAATAATAAACAATCTGCAGCAGATAAAAAGATTTGTAATACACTTGCTGAAGAAATTGATAAATACCTCAAAGGCTCAGAAAATAAAGTATGGCATGCTCACCCTGTTTGGTTCATTGAAGGTAATCCTGTTGCAGGTTACAGCAAGCTTAAGGATTCAGTAAGGCTTCTGTTCTGGAGCGGACAATCGTTTGGTGAACCCGGTTTGCAAAGCGAAGGCTCATTTAAAGCAGCTGAAAAACGTTACACAGATGTTAAACAGATAAAGAAAACAGAACTTAAACGCTGGCTTAAGAAAGCGCGGGATATTCAGTGGGATTATAAAAATATTGTTAAACGAAAGGGAAAGCTGGTGCGGCTAAAGTAAGTTTAATCCTGTTTCCCAATCCGCCGTGGCGGACCAGTTTGGAAAACAACAAGCTGTAGAAAATCCACAGCCCCTGCAGAGTTCTTGTGAGCGATTTTTTATAAGACTGCATCGGCAAAAAACGACTCGCAGAGTATTCCCTGCTTTCGCAAAGTCTGCTTTAAGGGATTCTGGTGAAAAACCTAATCCAATTCGTGAAATTTGTGAAATTAGTGGTTATTCTTTTCTTATATACCCATATCAGAAACGTTAATTACCTTTAAACCGTTAAGATTTTTACCTTTAATATTTTCAATTAATCAGTTAATTTTTAATTCCAAATCACAAATAATAGAGGAATTAACACAGCGGCAAATTGCCGTTTATTTTCATTTGAAAAAAATAATAACTTAAACTATAATTTATTCTATATTATGAGTAACACAAACGGAAACGGAAAATGCCCTGTTGCAGGGCACGGTTTCGCCGGCAGCGGAACCAAAAACAGCGACTGGTGGCCAAACCAGCTGAAGATTAACATTCTTCGCCAGCATTCTGAGCTTTCAAATCCAATGGGTAAAGATTTCAATTATGCCGAAGAATTCAAAAGCCTGGACTACAAGGCAATTAAGGAAGACCTGAAAAAATTAATGACAGATTCACAGGACTGGTGGCCCGCTGATTTCGGGCATTACGGTCCCCTGTTCATCAGAATGGCATGGCACTCGGCAGGGACATACCGTGTTGGCGATGGCCGCGGCGGAGCCGGGCAGGGGCAGCAGCGTTTTGCGCCGCTTAACAGCTGGCCCGATAACGCAAACCTGGATAAAGCACGCAGGCTCCTCTGGCCCATCAAACAGAAATACGGAAAGAAAATTTCATGGGCAGACCTGATGATCTTAACCGGCAATGTTGCCCTGGAATCAATGGGTTTTAAAACCTTTGGTTTTGCCGGAGGCAGAGAAGACGTTTGGGAACCCGACCAGGATGTTTACTGGGGCAGTGAAGCAAAATGGCTTGAAGCCGATAAACGATATTCTGGCGAGCGTGATCTTGAAAATCCCCTTGCTGCAGTGCAAATGGGATTGATATATGTTAACCCCGAAGGACCCAACGGAAATCCTGACCCCGTAGCAGCAGCTAAAGATATCCGCGAAACATTTGCCCGTATGGCTATGAATGATGAAGAAACAGTCGCGTTAATTGCAGGAGGTCATACATTCGGCAAAACTCATGGAGCAGGCGAAGCAACACATGTTGGGGTTGAGCCTGAAGGCGGCGATATAGCTGACCAGGGACTTGGATGGAAATGTGATTTTAATACCGGAATCGGCTGCGATACAATTACCAGCGGTCTTGAAGTTACCTGGACAACTACTCCAACAAAATGGAGCAATAATTTCTTCTGGAATTTATTTGGATATGAGTGGGAGCTTACAAAAAGTCCCGCAGGCGCGCAGCAGTGGCAGCCAAAAGGCGGAATGGGAGCAAACACTGTTCCCGATGCGCATGATAAATCAAAACGCCATGCGCCAATGATGCTTACAACAGATCTTGCATTAAGATTTGACCCTGCTTACGAAAAAATTTCACGCAGATTTCTGGAAAATCCCGATGAGTTTGCTGAAGCATTCGCAAAAGCATGGTTTAAGCTCACACACCGCGATATGGGTCCGCGTGCGCGTTACCTTGGACCCGAAGTGCCTGAAGAAGTTCTCATCTGGCAGGATCCTATCCCCGCTTGTGACCATGTATTGATTGATGAAAATGATATCGCCGCTTTGAAGGCAAAAGTATTGGCATCAGGACTCGCGGTATCGCAGCTAGTATCTACAGCATGGGCATCGGCATCAACATTCCGCGGCTCAGATAAACGCGGCGGCGCAAACGGCGCAAGGATTCGTTTAGCTCCGCAAAAGGATTGGGCTGTTAACAATCCGACTCAGCTTAAAAAAGTAATAGAAACGCTTGAAGGCATTCAGAATGAATTTAACGCTGCGCAAAAAGGCGGCAAAAAGGTTTCACTTGCCGATCTTATTGTACTTGCAGGTAATGCAGCAGTTGAAAAAGCCGCAAGTGATGCGGGATACAGTGTAAAGGTTGATTTCACACCCGGCAGAATGGACGCATCACAGGAGCAGACTGATGTTGATTCATTTAAATTTCTTGAGCCTGCTGCAGATGGTTTCCGCAACTACTTAAAAACAAAATTCACGGTATCAACCGAAGAACTGCTGGTTGATAAGGCTCAGCTGCTGAATCTTTCAGCCCCTGAAATGACCGCGCTTGTTGGCGGTATGCGCGCTATTGGCGCAAACTGGGATGGCAGCAAACACGGAGTGTTTACAAAACGCGCAGAACAGCTTACCAATGATTTCTTTGTGAACCTGCTTGATATGGGAACCGTTTGGAAAGCCACCGATGATACAAACGAAGTATTTGAAGGCAAAGACCGCAAGACGGGCGAGCTTAAATGGACAGCTACAAGGGCTGATCTTGTATTCGGCTCCAACAGTGAGCTTCGCGCAATTGCCGAAGTTTACGCAAGTGATGACGCAAAGGAAAAATTCGTAAACGACTTTGCCGCTGCGTGGGTAAAGGTTATGAATAACGATAGATTTGATGTGAAGTAAGGAAAATTGAATTAGAAAATGAGAAAGCACCCGTAAGAAATTGCGGGTGTTTTTTTAGTGAGTAAACCTATGAATTTAAACCTTTATTTTTCGCTATAAAAGAGCTATTTTTTGTACTTTATAAGAATATATTAGTTAATTTTTAATACGCAAAAAATTGCAAACTTTTAACATTTAACCTGAATTGTAAAATATCAATATAGTTTTTAAGTGCGAAAATCGAGACAACAAACTGTAGAAAATGTTCCATTATGAAAAAGATATTGGATAATAAATATATCAATAAAATAATTAACGGCGATTGCTTGGCCGTAATGAGTGAAATGCCAGACGAAAGCCTGGACTTAGTGGTAACATCACCTCCATACAACCTAAAAAATTCAACTGGTAATGGAATGAAAGATGGACGTGGCGGTAAGTGGTCCGGTGCAGCATTAGTAAATGGTTATAGTCACTATAATGACAATATGCCACATAATGAGTATGCCGATTGGCAACATAATTGCTTGAGAGAAATGTACAGACTCATTAATGATGAAGGTGCTATTTTCTACAACCACAAGTGGAGAGTACAAGATGGATTATTGCAAGACAGACAGGACATTATAAGGGATTTACCAGTACGGCAAATTATTATTTGGAAACGAAAAGGAGGAATTAACTTCAATCCTGGTTACTTTCTACCCACATATGAAGTTATTTATTTAATCCCTAAACCAAACTTCAAACTTGTACAAAAGGCTAATGCTTTTGGTGATGTTTGGGAGTTTAAACAAGAAATGAAAAACAGTCACCCAGCTCCCTTTCCGGTTGCATTAATCGATAGAATAGTTTCTTCTACAACAGCAAAAAACATTTTAGACCCATTTATGGGTAGTGGAACTACCGCAGTTGTTGCTATGTGGCATAAGAGAAATTATGTAGGAATTGAACTTTCACCTGACTATTGTCTTATGGCACAACAAAGAATTGAACGCAATAAAAAACAAAGCGAATTAATTGGGCTTAAACCATTAACCTTATTTCAAGAAACAGAAAAATGAAAATATATACAAAGGACAGTTTAATTAAAGAGCTGAAAAAGATTGCTGATCGCGGTTGGATCGACAATGCGAGACATGGTAACCATGGAGGTATTGGGAATACTCTTGAAGACTTGTTAGGAATTGAAGAAAACAACTTACCAATACCAAATGCTGCGGAATGGGAATTGAAAACTCAAAGATTAAATACGACTTCTTTGACAACTTTGTTTCATATTGAACCATCACCACGAGCAGTAAAATTTGTACCGCAAATTTTACTTTTAAAATATGGTTGGGCACACCAAGAAGCAGGAAAAAAATACTTAGAGAGTGAATTGAGTTTTAGGCAAACCATTCATGGCCTTTCTGCAAGTGATAGAGGATTCCAAGTAGTCGTTGACCATTTAAACCGCAAATTATTGATTTCATTCGAGAGCAGTTTGGTTGGTATCAAACACAAGGAATGGTTAAAACTCGTCAAGAAAAGGATTGGCCTTGGTCAACTTGACCCTCAACCATATTGGGGTTTTGATGACCTTTCAAACAAAGCAGGTACAAAACTCTTGAACTGTTTTTATGTACAAGCTGAGGTTAAGCGAGAAAAAGATAGGGAGTTATACAAATACAGCAAGATAATGATGCTTCAAAAGTTTAAATTTGACGGTTTCCTCGATCAAATTGAAAAAGGTAATATTTTAGTTGACTTTGATGCGAGAACAGGTCATAATCATGGTACAAAGTTTAGGATGAAACAGAAATTCCTACCAGAACTATATGAAAAAGCAACTGTTATAGTATAACTAAATTTCAACCTATCTAGAATTATCTTTTCACTATTTGCAAAAAATTATTGACAAAAGTATGAAAGTAACCGATCATTATAAAAAACTAGGTAAAGAAGCTAATTTAATAATAAAAACATCCTTAAAAAATAAGGACTTGGATTTATTGTCTTCAAATCACGCTTTCATAAATGATTTTTCAATCTGGCTAAATGTAATTAAGGACAGGCCTGAAAGTAGTATTCTTAAGAACGCAATAAAAGAATTCCAATTAGCAATTCTAAGTAATAATCTTGGAATGTATCAACAAGCCTTTATGGGGTTAAGGTTTTTTTTAGAAAGAACATTTGCTGCAATATTTTTTTCAGCAAATGAGATCGAGTTAAATTTATGGAAAATTGGCGAAAGAGACACATACTGGAATGAGGTTATAGGCATAAATAAAGAGACAAAAGAAATACAAGGTATTTTTTCTCGCAAATTCTGTAGAGCTTTTTTCCCAGAGTTGAAAGATGAAACTCCACACTTTTTTGCTATTACAAGCAAAGTATATCGTGAATGTTCAGAGTATGTACATGGAAACAAAAGTGTTATTGACAAAATACCTGACAAACTCAAATATTCTAAAGAATTATTTTATGAATGGAATTCGAAAGCAGACACGATTAGACGAATAGTACTTTTTACATTTTGTTTGCGTTATTTGAACCAATTAAAGAAAGAAGAAATAAAGGAAATAGAAGCAACTATATTTGAAGAATTTAAATCAATAACGCAGATTGTCGATAAATTAAACAATAACGGATAATGACAGAATTATTATTTAGAACTGAAGACATACCTAATGAAGATATTCTTCAATTGTTTGTAGAAACAAATCAAGATAGGGATGTGATTGAAAAACTAAAATCTGTTTCTCCAATAATTATAGTTGGTAGTCGAGGAGTAGGTAAGTCTTTTCTTATGAAAGTAGCTGAGGAAGAATTGAATAAGAATTTTGCTGTAGACAGAATTTTGCCTGTCTATTTAACTTTTAATAAGAGTTCATTAATACATTCCAGTGATAAACGTCAATTTTCAAATTGGATGTTATCGTTGATTTGCTCGAAAGTAATTAGGCAACTTAGAAGAAAGGGTTTACTTGCTAACTTACCGCAATCAATTAATGTTTTAAGTGGTGGCGCCTATTCAGAAGACGATTTACGAATTGAAGAAGTAGCTAGAATGTATGAAGAGTCATGGAAAAAGCCTAATGACGACATATTGACCACATCCATTCCCACAATTGATGACTTCAAAGATGCAGTTCAAGAAATTTGCGAAGAATTAAATATTAAAAGAATAAACCTGTTAATAGATGAAGCGGCACACATTTTCAGACCGGAACAACAAAGACAGTTCTTTACATTATTTAGGGATTTAAGATCACCATACATTTCTTGTAATGCAGCGGTGTATCCTGGTGTTACTTCTTATGGTGATGTATTTCAGTACACGCAAGATGCAACATTCATAAATATTAACAGGGATATATTTTCCGATACGTATATTGATAGGATGAGAGAAATCATTGAAAAACAATCAGATTCTGATAGCAGTCTTTTAATTGAAATTTCGCGCAATAGAAACAATTTTGAGATATTAGCATATGCTGCTTCAGGGAATCCAAGATTCTTGCTAAAAACAATTTCCAGAACATCTAAATTAAATTCATCCCAACTCAATGAAACAATCAGAGAATTTTATAAAGTTGAGTTACTTGCAGAACATACAAATCTAAGCGAGAAATATCCAGGACAGACCGGATTAATAGATTGGGGGAGACAATTCGTAGAAGGGGTTGTATTGCCTGAAATACAAAGAAAGAATTTCAATTATTTGCAGGACGACAAACAAACATCCTGTTTTGTTTGGATTCATAAAGATGTTCCACAAACTGTTAAAGAGTCTTTGAGGTTACTAGAATATACTGGCATAATTCAGGAACATGGAAAGGGCATCAAAGCTACTAATGCTGAAGTAGGTACAAGATATTTAATAAATCTAGGTTGCATTTTTTCTCAAGAATCAACACCTTCAAATTCTTCACTTCCCATTGCAAGAAATATTACATCAAAGCGAATGACAGAATTTGGGATGAATAATCCTTATTTCAAAGATTTGGTTGATAAAATTCCTGAATTTAAAGAAAATGATATGACAGAAATACTAAGTAAAGAATTAAGTAAATCCATTGATGTTCTAGATCTAAGTAATTGGATAAAAGACACACTCAAAGGTATTAATATTTTTACAGTTAGGGATATCTTAACAACAACTGAAAGTAATTTAAAAAAGGCTTATTATGTCGGCGTCAAAAGAGCTCGCTTAGTTAAAAGTGCAGCAATTACTTCTGTTTATGAATATTTAAATGGATAATAAATTCTGTTTTTGAAATATAAAGAGAATTAATAGTTATTTATTTTTCATAACTCTACTTCACTTATTCCTTTGCTAAAGAATTTTACTCAAGTGCCTATAACGGCGAACAAACCATGAATGACTACCAAAAAATCCCCCCAATTCGTATATTTGCAGTCATTGCCGGATGTTATTACTATAAAACACAAGACTGAGAATTAGAAAGCAACCCATGAGAAAAGTAATTGCGGCATTTAATATGACACTTGACGGTTTTTGCGATCATACCTCAGGTATTCCGGCAGATGAAATACATTTTCACTACGCCCGGCAGCTGGAGGAAGCGGGAGTGCTTCTGTATGGCAGAACAACATACCAGCTAATGGAATACTGGCGTGATGTGCTGGCAAATCCCACAGGTGAAAAACATATGGATGATTTTGCCGCGTCAATCGATAAGGTTCCGAAGCTGGTTTTTTCACGGACATTAAAGAGTGTTGATTGGGCAAGCGCTAGGCTCGCCACCCGCGGGCTTGCTGAAGAAGTGCATGAGCTGAAGCAGCTGCCGGGTAAGGATATATATGTTTCGAGTCCAAGCTTAATTTCACAGCTTACTCAGCTCGGTTTAATAGATGAGTATCAGCTTTGCATTCACCCTGTAATAGCAGGCAGCGGGCTCGTGCTGTTTAAAAACATAACAGAAAAGATCACACTTAAGCTCACAAACACAAAACAATTCAGCTTTGGCGGAGTGATATTATATTACGAACATTCAAAGGAAACAATTACTAAATAACGATAAGTTGTTGGTCATAAGACCTACAACGGGGAAAAGCGGAAACTGATATTTAATAATTTGCTTCCGGTAATATAGCCAGCAACAAGAAAGATTGATTTTTTATAATGGCGCGCACCAAATTTTCTGAAAAAATTTTAATTAAATGCAGCCGTGAGGCTGTTTTTGACTTTACGCAGGATTACACAAACAGGCTTAAATGGGATACATTCCTGATAAAAGCCGAACTGTTGAACGGCGCAGCCGAAGCGGGTCCTGGTGTACAGGCAGATTGCACTGCAAAGAACGGACTTGGTATGATAACTGAATATGTATCATACAATAAGCCAGAAGGAACTGCTGTAAAAATGATAAAAGGTCCGTTTATTTTTAAATCGTTTGCAGGCTCCTGGAAATTTACCGAACATGAGCCGGGAATCACTGAAGTATCATTCATTTATTCGTTTGAGCTGCGCTGGCCTTTTTTATTTTTACAGGGTAAAGTAAATTCAAAATTGAAAGCAGAAGTAAAACAAAGGCTTCTTGATTTAAAAAACAGCATTGAAGTTTAAATTTTTATCCCTTATGCTGAAAAAACTATAAATAATTATACTTCAAAAAAAATTAATCTGACCTTCGGTTTAAAATGACTACCGTAAAATTCCGGCTATAATTATATTTGCAGATTAAATTTTAATAGTCTATCAAATTAATACCACATGAAAGCACCGGGAAAAACAGTTAAGGAAATTCTGGCAAACGTGCCAACAGAAAGGCACGAGGCTTTTAACAAACTTCACAATGTTATTGTTAAAAACCTGCCAAAAGGATTTGAGCCGGCTATCAGCTACGGCGGTCTTGGTTACGTAGTGCCTCACAAGCTTTACCCTGCAGGGTATCACTGCAAATCTTCTGAACCACTGCCGTTTGCGGGCATTGCATCGCAAAAGGATTCTATTAATTTTTACCATATGGGTGTTTACGCTGATCCAAAGCTGTTAAAATGGTTTGTTGGTGAGTATCCCAAACATACCAAAGGGAAACTTGATATGGGCAAAAGCTGCGTTAGGTTTAAAAAACTGGATGACATTCCGTATAAGCTCATCGGTGAATTAATGAAAAAGATGAGCGTTAAGGATTGGATTGAGATGTATGAGGCGAATTATAATCCTAAGTCAAGGAAGAAGTAGTTCATTAGCCTTAAAAATTTTTTGCACCAGCAAAGTATTGAAACGGTTCGCTATTATTAGTACGGCATTAAGCCTGCGACTTAAGTCGTGGGCTATTTTTTTTATATAATATCAATTATTTTGTATGAATTTTCATATTAACTGTTAAAATGTCCAATAATAAACATCATAAGCACCACGACCACCACCATCCGCACAGCCATGAGCATGATCATGATGATCATTCAGGTGAGCATGAAAAGCGCACACGCTGGGTAGTATATCTTACGGCTGCTACAATGGCTGTTGAAATATTCTTCGGTTACTGGACAGGTTCAATGGCGCTGCTTGCAGACGGGTATCACATGGCAAGCCATGTATTTGCGCTTGGATTAAGCTGGGTAGCATATATTATTGCCAGAAAGTATTCCGAGAGTGAAAGATGCTCGTTTGAAAAGAACAAACTGCTTGCCCTTTCAGGCTTTACAAGCGCAATTATACTTCTGGTAATTGCAGTAATTATGGCAATTGAATCAGTTGACCGGTTTTTCAATCCGGTTGAAATAAAATTCGGCGAAGCTATTTTTGTTGCTGTTGTAGGTCTGGCTGTAAATTTACTCAGCGCGGTTTTTCTTCATCACGGCCACGAGCACCACGACCATAACATACGTTCAGCATACCTTCACGTTCTTGCAGATGGGCTTACAAGCTTAACTGCAATAATAGCTTTAACTGCGGGAATGTTCTATAACCTGTATTCACTCGACAGCATTTCAGGAATAATTAGCTCTTTGGTAATCACCAAATGGTCATACGGACTGATAAAAGGTTCAGGTAAAGAGCTTATTGATTTTAAACAGAAATAATTAATTCATTAATAACATAAAATCTAATGGGCAAATTAGCAGAAATAAAAACCAAACAAACAGATTCAAGCGTAACTGATTATATAAGTTCATTAAAAAGTGAACAGCAGCGTAAAGATAGTTTAACGCTGCTTAAAATGATGAAGAATGCTTCGAAGGAAAAGCCAAAAATCTGGGGAAGCTCGATGATAGGCTTCGGGAAAAAGATATATAAAAGTCCCGCCACAGGACGTGAAGTTGAGTGGTTTAAATTGGGATTTTCTCCGAGGAAAGCTAATTTTTCTCTTCACCTGGTGCTGGATATTAAAAAATATTCTGCAGAGCTAAAAAAGCTGGGCAAACATAAAACCGGAGTTGGCTGCCTTTATATTAACAAGCTTGATGATGTTGACCTTAAAGTGCTTGAAAAATTGATTGGGATAGCAGCAAAAGGCAAGTAAATAATTTAAAAACTTAAGCTTTGATATTATTTTAATGGACGTAAAACATTATCTGGAAAGAATAAAGTATACAGGGGAGTTAACTGCTGATCTGGATGTACTGAATAAGCTTCAGGCCGCACATTTGCTTAATGTACCGTTTGAAAACCTGAACATACATTACAAAGTTAATATAGACCTTCTGCAAACATATGATAAAATTGTTAAGCAAAAACGCGGGGGCTTTTGTTATGAATTGAACGGTCTATTTTATGGCTTATTAAAAGAAGCAGGTTTTGATGTGAAAATGGTATCAGCCCGGGTTTATAATGCTGAAGGGGTTTTTGGACCTGAGTTTGATCATATGGCATTGATAGTTAAATTAAATAATGAAAATTATTTAACTGACGTTGGTTTTGGTGATTTTTCGTTTTACCCGCTTAAATTTGATCTCAACAAAGAAATTACCGATGAATGCGGAACTTTTAAGTTCGAAAAATATAACGGGAAATATTATGTTGTAAAAAAGCTGAATGATAAAAATGAATTTAAACCGGAATATATATTTACTGAAAAGGAACGAAGACTGGATGAATTTTATGGCATGTGTATATATCACCAAACAAACCCGGAATCACATTTTACCAAGGATTTAATTTGCTCGAAGCTTACAGAAAACGGCAGAATTACTATCAGCGGCAGCAAGCTGAAAATCAGGGAAAATGGAACTGTAAACGAAAAAATATTAAATTCTGAAGATGAAGTATTGTTTAACTTAAAAAATTTGTTTGATATAGAACTAAATTTTATAAAAGAAACTGATTAAAATATTGTAAAAATCTATTTTAATCTCTGCCTCTTAAAAGACTTACCCGGTAAGGATATATTGTAGGTTTCATAATACCTGCTAAAACTGCGGGATCATTGTTCATAATATCAAGTGCTTCATCTTCAGTTTCTGTTTCTATTATTGATACCCCAAAATCCCCCGTAGTAACAGGTCCTGCCATAACCAGCTTCCCTTCTTTTAATTTCTGCTTAAGATATTCAAAATGAAAACTCATGATTTCAGATTCTGTATCAGTCATGGTATTTATAAAGTTTTCACGGGGCTTTTTGATGATCAGAAATTGCATATATGATATTTTATTCCAATTTATTTTAACTGCAAAAATACTGATATTATTTTAAATATATAAAGCATTTTAAGCCGGTATATATTTAACTGATACCTGTTATAATATTTTTACGCATTCACCTGCATAGTTTGACGCATTTGCCCGTAGAAAGTAAGATCAATAATAACTAGATTTGAAAAATTAATACTCTGACCATAATTTAATGATATTATGAATTTAACGGAACAGATCAAAAATTATATTGCAAGCCACCCTGAGCCTAAACGCAGTAATATGCAGGATCTGCATAACCTGATTCTTGGAGTAATGCCAAATTGCAGGTTATGGTATTTAGACGGGAAGGATGAAAAAGGTAAAATAGTTTCAAACCCCAATATCGGATACGGAACTCAGATTATAAAATATGCTGACGGAAGGACAAGGGAGTTTTATCAAATAGGGATCAGCGCAAACACAGCAGGAATTTCTGTTTATATAATGGGTATAGAAGATAAGAAATACTTAGCTGCGGAATTCGGGAAAAATTTGGGCAAAGCCAGTATTACGGGGTATTGCATCAAGTTCAAATCCCTGAAAGATATAAATATTAATGTACTTAAATCGGCAATAAAATTTGGTTTTGAAAAGGGTAAGTGATTATAAAAATTTCATTTTATTAATTCTGTAAAAAAATCAAATCAAGGCAAATAACACAAAAGGCACTTAGAATTTACTCTAAGTGCCTTATTTTATTGGCGGAACCGATCCCGCCCTTGGCGGGACAGGCTGAGACTTCCCGATTTAATCGGGACGACCTCCTGCGTGATTTGAGATTAACCACTCTATATATTTTTTACTTTTCTTTTTTTAAGTTGTCTTTCCCGTTTTAATGCTTCAGTTATAGTTTTATACTTTTCATAATAAACTAATTCCCATGGTATATAAGCCTTCGTTGAAATAGATTTTCCTTCATTATGAAGAATGACTCTCCGTTCAGTATTATCAGTAGCCCCTATATAAAATTTATCCTTAATTTTGCTTTTTAATATGTATGTAAAATATGACATAAAAATCAAAAAACCCCGAAAAACGGGGTTTTTTTGGCGGAACCGACGAGACTCGAACTCGCGACCTCCTGAGTGACAGTCAGGCGTTCTAACCAAACTGAACTACGGCTCCTTAAATAATGATTATCTGCAAATTTAAGCAAAATTCATAAATTTTACAAATCATAAAT
>JAANMV010002275.1_pt1 | contig 19003 bp, 14 predicted proteins | sample 7279661 | NCBI WGS metagenome assembly JAANMV01 (sample SAMN14094540, study PRJNA606508) | bioreactor metagenome | isolation source: A lab-scale SPAN reactor treating ammonium-rich wastewater day 121 | place: Ireland: Galway | collected 2017-05-16 | reverse complement strand
ATAAATTCGCCTTTTTTAATGCCAAGAATATTTATCAACCCTTTAATTAATTGAGGATGAAATTTACCACGATAAGGAAAAAGTCCATGAGTTGCATAACCAGTTGAAAACTGGCCATTTTCGAAATAACTTTTTGTTTGTACAGATCGATCTTCAGAAAGCGCCGATGATTGCACCGAATAAAGTTGAAAATGTTTAGTTAAGCGTCCATTCACAGATTGAAAAAAGGCGCTTCGCTCTATTAATTCGTCTTTACTCAAAAGATTATATTCTAAATTGGCTAATTCCAGTTCAAACAATTCATCAACAGAAGGCAGCAGTTTAACATCACTACCAAATAAAGTATTAGAGATTTCAGGTATCTGATAAAACAACTTATTCACAAATCACCAACCATTATAAAAGCCAATTAGCCAATAAAACTAGTGCTGAGCTTGTCAAAGCATCAGGCCAAAGTAATTAAACAAACAATCAAAACCATCAGAATTATGTTATCAATCAGGCGTGTCTTACCAATCATGACTGCCAGGGCGACAACGTTTCCATTTCTCACTTCCGTCACTGCCTCAAGTGTTTCGGGATTGACTATTGAAAGATAATCTATCCGGGCTGATTTACAATTATTAATAACCTTTTCCATTTCCAATTTAATTTCTCCGGCATTATTTTCGCCTGCATTCACCATATCCTTTGCCTTTATCAGCGCCTGATACAAACACCGTGCGTCTTTCTTTTCTGTCTCGCTGAGATAGGCATTTCGTGAATTTAGCGCCAATTCTTCCTTGTCCCGCACTGTTGGAAGTACTTTTATATTGACATCTAAATTTAAATCGGCAGCCATTCTACTGATAACAACTGTTTGTTGGAAGTCTTTTTGACCGAAGTAGGCACTGTCGGGTTGTATGAGATTAAATAATTTCAGGACAACAGTGGCAACGCCTCTGAAATGTCCGGGACGCGATTTACCGCACAGTTTGTCCTCTAAATGCTCTGGAACAACTGTTGTACAGAATCCGTCAGGATACATTTCCGACGCTTTTGGGTTAAACACAACATTCACACCCTCTTTTGAAAGGAGCTCGCAATCAGTGTCAAACATCCGTGGGTATTGAGCAAAATCTTCATTTTTCCCGAACTGTATGGGATTGATGGGATTCGGCACTGTAATTAATCCGGTTTGTCCGAATTCGATTCTTCCGAGGTTGCCCGTGAGAACGATGTGCGGTTCCTTCGGCAAAATCGCTTCCCAATCCCATACGTTTTCGTTCACGTGAGTAAGCTTGAACGTCAGCTCGTGCGGGTTGCCAAGCGAATCGTAAACGATTCGGCTGGTCGTATGAATAGCCGCGGTGTTCGTGTTCAAAAACGCTCGACCGGCGGAAAGGTCGTCCACCGACAGAATGACACCCGGAATGAGCGGAAAACTCGCGGTAATGCCTTCGATTTGCTGCTGTATGCTGGACAGCTCGCTCGAAACTCCGGCGGGAGAGGTATCTTCCACGAACCGGATGAGCGAAGGCGCGCCGCTCTTCGGCTGAAAGACGTCTTCGATTTTCGCGTTTATACCGTTGTTGATAGAAATGCCGTTCAGCGGATCTCCATCGCCGTCGGGTATCGAAGAAAAACCGAGCCTGTCGAAAAGCGTAGGCAAGTTCGGGTTCGCCAGATGGAAAACGTTGTTTTCGCCCTTCAGCTTGTGTGTAATCGTAAGCGTGCCGTTTGCATTCGCGGTTGCCGTGACGTCTATCGACGGCGTGGCGTTGATAATTTCGGCTATGCGAGCCGCATTGCCCGCAGACGTTCCGGTGTCGCTGAACGAAATACCCGTGCCTGTACCATCGAGGAAAACGGTAATTCCGTTGATTTCGAATGTGCCCGTCGTTTGCGGTGCGTTCGCCCCGACGCCTACCGAAGTAGTCGTGGTCACTGATGCAGCTTTGCTTTCCGTCACGCTGATTTGGTGAGTGCCGACCAGAAATTCCCCCGGGTCTGTCGGAGCGGAATAAGTCACGGTTCCCGCCGCAAATCCCGAATACGCCGCCGACGTGTCGCCGTCGATTGTAAATTGGCTTCCAGAAAATACCGACTGCACGACTATGTATCCTTCGTTGTTGATGTTCCTTACGGTCGCCTGCACTACGGTATTCACCGTCGGATCGGCGTTTATCCGGTCCGCGATTTCTTGAGCAAGGTCGAGCGAAGTCGTTCCCGTCATACCCGCGAGGCTAATCGAATTTCCTTCGATTACGATGTCTCCCACGCCCGCATACGAGGTCGCGTCGACGGCCGCGCCTGCCACCGCGATTGCAAACGGCCTTGCCGCGCCGCTTGCCGTGGTTATGCCGGTCGAGCCGAAGCTAAGCGTGGCTTGGTCAACGCTGCCGTATCTGTCGCTTGCCGCGTTCAAATTGCTCGCGAAGGTCATTTCGCGCGTGGCTCTCGCCTGCAGTTTTTGGCCGAAGTTTATGACGATGTCGCCGATGCCGCTGTTAGGGCTGATGTTAAGCCCGTCCGGCGTTACTTCGTTGAAACCCTGCACGCGAAATCCGTTGTTCGCCACGAGCGCGCCGGATGCATCGACTCCGAAATCGCCGGCACGCGAAAAGAGCAGGGTGTTGCCGCTCGAAAGGACGAAAAATCCCTGACCGTTTATCGCAAAGTCCGTCGAGCGATTCGTGTTCTCGAGCGTGCTTTGCCCGACGATGCTGTGGATTGCGGCGATAGATGCGCCTAGTCCTTTCTGCACGGGGTTAGTACCGCCGAGTGCGCCTTGCGGTGCGGACGCGCCGCGCAGAGTTTGCGCAAGAAGTTCGGCGAATATGACCGTGCTTGCCTTATATCCCGCGGTGTTGATATTCGCGATGTTAGAAGCGATAAGGTCCATCTTGATTTGCTGATTGCGAAGACCGCCCGCCGCCGTGAAAAATGCGCTTGTCATACCGTAAACCCTCCTCTGGTTTTGTATGAAAATACTTCAAACAACGGAAGGCGGATGCTTCGGTCGTTCCGCATCCTTGCGTCCTGCAAACTGCCGGTCCTGCATTTTCCTTCCGGTTCAATCGAATCTCCTAGCCGAAAACTGCACTGTCTATGTTCGTAACCACGCGCTCATCGAGACCGTCCCTTTCGAAGGCGGTTACGACCGTTCGGGTTGGCACATTGACGATAAGAGCAAATTCATCCATCAAAATCAAGCTGTCGCGCCCGCCTTTTTTTTGCGCCAAATCGACGGCGTTCGCAAGCCTTTCGCCGCGCTCTTGGCTAATCTCGATTCCGCGGCTAACGAGCCTGCGCTGTGCGTGCGCGCTGAATTTCACTTCCTTTTTTTCCGATAGGGCATCGGACAAATATTCCGCAAATACCCTTTTGCCGAATTGCGATTCGGTTCCGTTAGGACGTCCTTCGCTCCGGTCAACCGGACGGCTAGGTCCTACGGGCGGAACAAGTGGCGAAATTTTGTCGACCATTGGGCTAACTCCTTATGCCGCCTGTCCGGTTTCTCCGCCGGGCGCGGTCTCGCCGCCACCCGCCGGTTCATCGGTTCTGACGCTGGTTACTTGATTGAGCAGCAAAAGCCTGTCCCCAATGTGAAGCGTGACAACGCCGTCGATCACCTCGATCCAATCCACCTTGCCGGTTATGACTTGCGCGTTGGCATCGACCCCTTCGACCCATCTGCCCATCAGGTTGTTTGCTTGAATCAAATCTTGATTGGCCATGAATTGCTGAAAAGTTGTGTTGAGCTCGATCATTTGCTGGACGCTGTTCAGCTGGGCAAGTTGAGACAACAGACCGGTCGAATCCATCGGCTTCAAGGGATCCTGCTGCTTCATTTGCTCTATCATAAGCTTGAGGAACATGTCCTTTTCGCTGACTTCTTTCGGCCCGTTAGCGAATTTCGGCCCTTCCGCGCCCGTGAAATAAGTGGTTCCGTCCGGCTTCTCAACCGAGTTACCTGTGCTTTGACTAATACTTCTGATTAAATCCATATTCGTCTCCATCAAATGTAAACCGCCCCCCGAACGCCGCCGAATGGATTGGCGTCAAATGCGGGCTTGGTTGAAATCGATCCGATATCTTCGTCGGAATTCTTGAAATTTCGATTGCCGTAACCGGCAAACTCCCGCGGTTCTCCGCCGCCCGTTCCGATTTCCACGTTTAATTGCGCATCCCCGAATCCCTGGGATTCAAGAGCGGCACGCAATGCGGACAACTGATGCTCTATGGCGTCGCGAGAAATCGCGTTTGCAACGATAAGCGTAACCGATAATGAAGAACCCGCGATTTCGATTCGCGAAGTAATGGGGCCGAGATGCGGCGGATCGGTTTCCATCACGACTAGCCTGCCGGTTTGCCCGAAAGCCTTCATATCGACTATTTGTTCCATTACTATTCGCGGAATATCGCCAAGCTTGACGCTGGCAAGCTGCGAAGCCGCTTTGGCGTTCGGCGTCGGGGCTAGCCGCACATCTGCGGCCTGCATGGAACTGGCGTCGCCCGGCTCGTCGATTGCAAGAATTTGCGGTGTCAAAGTCGCGAGCGGACGATTTGTTTTCGAGGATTCACTGCCAATTGAGGCGAGAAACGCGGAGGTACTGCCGGAATTTGCGGGACGTGCCGACTGGTTTTCAGCCGTTAAGGGGAGGTCCCGAATTGGCGCCCCCTCGTCATTGATCGTTCCCGGCATTAACTGCAGCATTGGGCTCTTTTGCGTTTGCGTGCTTGTGGGCTGCATTGAAGACTGGCTCGCGTTTGCCGGATTCCCTACTTCGATATTTACGGTTTGATTAGGCGGGAGCGCGTGTTTAAGCTGGTTACGCGCATCTCCCGGAAAAACTAATTCCGGTGGAGGTAACACAAATTTTAAAACAGAAAGATTGGCAGCGGTGTTCAATGCCGCATTTCGAGTTTGGATATCCGAGTTAACGAAACCCGTGGCGCCCTGCTTCTGTATCGTGCCATTGGCGGCGGTATTCGCGTCGAGCGCTGCTTCCAAAATTTCTGCCGGAATAGCCAGTGATGAGCCGGCCTGAAGAATCGAAATTGTTAATTTTCCGCCGATACTTCCAGCGCGCGTTTCAAGCGAAACGGAAAAAGTATGCTCGCTTGCGTCGTTCGTCCCAAGGTAACTAACCGACAACAGCCCTTTGCCAAGTCCGGTTTCGACGGGAATTAAAAGCGGTTTCGCTTCGCTCGACGCCGATACTAGTCTGCCAAGAAAAGAATTAATCTTTTCAATGTTCAGGTTGCGTTCGATCGCGGAAGGCGATGAATCCAATGAACCGGCATTGAGAGCGCGCGCGAATAGTTCGCGAAGAGCAGCCACCAGTTCTTCTTCAAGTCCAAGCCCCGAAAAAGAGCCCGGTAATGAGCCGCTTTTAATCTCGGATGTTTCCTCCTTGGCGGACAGGCCGAATCTCAGCCTTGTGCCGTCCGCCGCGGTCCAGTCCCATCCACTATTTTCGATTCCGCGATTGTTGCCGCCTGTGTGCAAGCCGCGAATAACTGCATCCGCGAGAGCGAGTGCAAATTCTTCCGGGTTTCCTGCGCCGCCGCCGCCGATATATCCCGGTGCGCCGCTCGGCGGAGAGACGGCAATCGCTTGAATAAACTGGTCCATTTCATCACCTCCTTTGCGTAAAGTAATTCTCGAAAGGCAGGGATTCTTTTTTCAAATGGAGCGGGTGCAAAATGCGCGGGCGTGCGGACGGCCATCGCGTCCCTGCGATTAATCTCAATCCGATTATCCAGTCGCGTCCCTGCGACCGCGTTCATAACTTACCCCGATGCGTCGTAACGCAATTAACTTATCGGCAGTCCGTCGCCGGCACTTGAGCCGGCGCTTTTTACACCTTCAGCCGGACATTATTCTTCCGGTTCGGTTGCGGCTTGCGGCTCGGCGTCGGAGATCAAGTCTCCAAGCAAAGATTGGGCGGATGTTGCATCCAGCTTTTCAAGCATCCTCGCCAGTTTCCAGTCGCTCGCCGCGCCTCTGATAAAAGCCTGCCCTTCCGCGCCGATTGCGGAATATATTTGCGAAAGCGCCTTCGAATTCGTCAATTCGACGGTATTTACAGCCTTTGCCCGTGCAATTTCTGAATCCTCGATAGCCGCGCCGGCAACAGCCGAATACCCACCCGCGATACCGGCAGATATTTGGTCTTCAAACTGCGATAGCGCCGAAAGCGAAGTCGTGTTGAAGTAAACAGCTGTTTGAGCGCGGCGCCTTTCTTCTTCTGCGGTTTTGCCTTTAAGCGTAAATTCGTACCCGGCAAGTCCCAAGAACGCCGCCGTGCTGATTACGAGAAAAAGCACAAGTTGAAGCCTAGTTGGGAAAACTTCGATAACTCCGTTTGTCGTGCCTTTTTGCTGCATTTTGGCTTCCCGCATTTACCGGCTTACGCCCCGCCCGCCGCGGCGGTTACTTTCATTCCTTGCCGTTCGATTTCGTCCCGCAGTTCGTCGCGTGCGTTTTCGAACAGCGGCAAAAGTTGCGCGCCCGTCGTCGCGCATGTCGCGAAGAGGACCCCGAACGCGTCGTTCATCTGCAAAAGCGCAGGCTTATCGACTTTGCCTTCTTCGAGGACAATCTCCTTTAGCCGGGAGAAATACTTATATAGACCCGCCTGATTGAGCATTTCCAGAAACGGTTTCGCTTCGACAAGGCCGTCGATTTCCTTTCTGAGCTTTACCATTTTGTTATATACGTCGCGCACGTCCTGGGCGTATGGGTCCTCGGTCTCGACCAATTCGCCGAGCTTTTTGGAATACTCATACCCTTTGCTCGACGCTTTGAGGAGCCGCCTGAACTCGCCGATGAGATCGTCCATTTCGCTTGCCAAATACGGCAGCCTGAATCCGTTTCCTTGCGAATGCGCTTCCGCAAGCATGCCTGCGATGTCGAATTCGCCCTTAAGGTTTTCGTCGATAGCTTCGCGGAATGTGGCGATTTCGACGTTTTCGCTTTTCAAAATTCCGCCCTCTGTCGCGTTTACAATCTTTCTGCCATGCGGCTCGGCGAATCGTCTCAAAAGAAACTCGCAGTAAGCGAACATCTGACGGTTTGTAAACACTTCGTTGCCGTAAATATCCGTTCTCGAAATTACTTTCTGGTTTTTCTTGACGAAATCCTCGACCGACATATCCTTGCCGTCGTCGTCTTCGAAATACGTGCCCTTGACGTATGTTCTGCCCCAGCTGAACGCCAAGTCTTGCCCGATGAAGATAATCGGGTCGCACCCCATTTGAAGCACGATGTCGTATGCAATCGTCGCAACGCTGCCCCAAACGTTAACGTGCCCGACGTCGATGCGCGAATCGAACCAAGCGAAAAACCGCGTGCCGAACGAGCAGAAAAATCTGCCGCCCGCCCATTCGCTTACTGTTTTCGGCGGCGCCTGCGGGTCGCATATTAAAATCGTCTCCGGCAGCCGCACGCCTTTGAGGTGTTTATAGTTCGCCTCTTGAGGGTCGCCGGTCGCCACTATGTGAGGCGTGATTCCCATTTTCATCAGCGGTTTTACCGCCGTGTCCACCGCGCAGATTACTCCGCGGTTTCGGATTTCTTTAAGCAGATGCGCGTTCTTGCTCAGGCTCGGCCCCGCGCTGACCACGATTCCGGGAACGCCGGCGAATTTGCCGCGCAGATTGTTGAACACGGGGTCTTTGACAAGATACTTGAAATTGATCAGCGAATTCTGCGTATAAGCCTGTCCCATCGCCATCATCGTTTGAAAGTTGCCCGCAACTTGCAGCAGCTGCGCGCGAAGCTTGATCATATATTCGTTCATCACCGGCTTCAGCGGCGTATCCGAATAGTATTCCCATTCGATTACATGCAGCCCTTTGAACTTCATAAGGTCGAACAGGCGGCCGATTGAATCCCCGGCATGCTCCACGTTACCCGACGCCACGATGGTAAGCTTCTGATGGCTGAGCACGACCGATTGGTCTCGCGCCGACATTGCGAGGTAAAAAACCTCCTCGCTTGCTTCCGCGATAACCAGAGTCGAATCCGGAGGCAAATGAAGCATCAATTCGTCAACGTGATATCCCATGCCGAATCCGATAACCGCATAGAAATTCCGCTCGCCGAATTCGGGCCGGTGTTTTTCGATTATCTGCGCCGCTTCGCGAACCGGCTCGTACCGGCTCGACAGCGCAATCGGCTTTCCGGTGTCGCCAACCAGCTCGATAACCGGCGCGCCGGATTTCGCGGATGTCAGCCGGGCGGTCCATCCTTTGGGCAATGATACGGAACTGCCGGTCGAGTGACGCGCCGAAAGCCGCGCCGCAAGGTCCGGGTTGACGGTTTCGAGCATTTTCAGGTTTTTTTCGAAATATTCGCTCATATTGTTCAATTCAAGCTGAAATGAAGCCGGGCGAAATGAGGCATCAAGCGGTCGCCTGCATTTCGGTCATTCGCTTAAGCAAGGTTTTAACTTCGGCTTCCCAGGTTTCAAGCCTCGGCGCCAGTTCGTACTCCAAAATATCCGCAACCGCAGCGTGGTCGCCGTATTGTTGTGCCTGAGCCAGAGCTACCACCTGTTCACGCACGGATTCGATAATTTCGAAACTCGCAAGGTTGCCGTGCCCGTTTGCGCCGTTCAAAAGAAAATCGTCTCCTCCCGCAATGAATACGCGGTCGATAGCCGTAAGCAACTCGATATACCAACCAAGGTATGGCGCAACGTCGCCGATTAGTCCGTATCCACGCTCGAAATTGCCCGTCCGGATTTCACCCGCGCCGTCGAGCACGTCAAGTTTGATGCTTGGAACGAGTTCGCAGGCGGTTTTGAGTCCTTCCGCGGCAATATCCACTATTCGCCGTGTATAAAATTCCACGATTTCGAGCTTTTCAAGCGGCTCGGCGCCGATTTCCCTTTCGTGATCTTCCGTCACGTCTTCGCCGTCCACGACAACGCGATAAATGACTTCCGATGACGGAATCGAATGCAGGGAAAGATGCACGATCAAGTCGCCGTACGTCTTTACAGAATCGAAATCGAGCGAAAGCTCGGAAAAATTGAGCATTACCTTGGCCATGCGTCCTCCGAAAGCCGACAATTTTATCGGCAGCTTGAGACCGCGGCTTGACATCGTCAGCACATCCAATAAGGCCGAGCTTACGGAAAGTGCCGCGTTAACATTATTCTTGAAATGATTATTAGGAGTATCGGATATGCGACTCCAAGGACTATCAGTACGGCGAAGGTGCGCCTAAGAAGCGCTTGAACCGGATGCCCGTCCTTGTACCAACCGGAATAAACCGAGAACATCGCAGCCGAAAATTGCGCGGTCACCGCAAGAATCGCTATCAATCCCAGAGGTATTGCGATTACCGCTCCTGACACGCACATAAAGGCGGAAAACAGGGTCAAGAAAATGGAAAACCAAAATACCGAAAAATAACGAAACAAAAGCGCGCTTTGCAAGGCGGTCATTTTGTCCGCAATTTCCGCATCGCGGCTTTCTCGCTGAGCTTCGACGAGCGCCGTCTTGTCCATCCTTTCTTCGGCGTCGGCGGCCTTTACTTGCGCGACTTCGGCGGCCTTGCGCGCAATCTCTCCCTCCGCTCCTATTTTCTCCGCGGCCGCAATCAGCCATCTCGTGGCAGCGTACCAGCCCGCGGCAGTAAACACGAGAAACGCAAGCGGAATGAATCTGTCTGCAATGCCTTCCACGCTCCGATTCTATCATCAGGCCACATTCAATGTGCCGTGCGAATACAAATTCGCCCGCGCCCTATACGGCTGTTGAAGCGGGATGCGTGATACAATTCGCCGCTGTGACTGGCGGCTACGGCACTTGGGACTACATCTGGCTTGGTCTCGTATTCCTCAGCGCGATTATCCTCCATGAAATCGCGCACGGCTTCGTCGCGCTTAAGTTCGGCGACGACACGGCGAAGCGCGCGGGCAGGCTAACGCTCAATCCGATTCCGCACATGGATTTCCTCGGCACGATTTTCCTGATTATCGTCCTTACGACGGGGTTCGGCATCGGTTGGGCGAAGCCCGTTCCGGTCAATCCGCGCAGGTTCAGAAAACTTAGACCCGGACTTTTTTGGGTCGCCGCCGCGGGACCGCTCACGAACGTAGCTCTCGCCATTTTCAGCCTGCTTCTCGCGGTGCTGTACGTCAAGCGCATTATCGCGTTTCCCGGCATTGATACGCTTATCCAAAGCATGTTCTTTTTAAATTTGCTTCTCGCCACGTTCAACATGGTGCCTATCCCGCCGCTCGACGGAAGCCGCATAGTGTCGAGCTTTCTATCGTTCAAGGCGATGGCCGCGTACAACAGCGTCGAAAGGTACGGCATCTTTATAATCGTCGCGCTTTTGCTCATTCCGATTCCGTTTATTGGCCAGCCTCCGCTCAGAATCGTCCTTGGTTATATGGTTGGGAAATACGCCGCAATTTTCGAAAACTTTATTAGTTGGGTGGCGGCATGACGCTGGAACTTACGCTTGGCGACATCGAATTTACCGGCCCGCTAGACCTGCTTTTGAAACTCGTTCGCCGAAACGAAATGGACATCGCGCGCATAAACGTCAGCCTTATATGCGACCAATTCGTATCATACGTCGAAGAGCATAAACTAACCGAACTCGATGAAGGTTACAGTTTTCTCGTTCTCGCCGCGACCCTGCTGGAAATTAAAAGCCGAATGCTGCTTCCGAAATCCAAAACGGGCGATGAAGAAATCGAAGACGATGACGCGGCGATGAGCGCGGAAGACATGACTCGCGAACTTGCGATGCGCCTGAGCGTGTACGAAAGTTTCCAGAACATAGCGAAAGAATTCGAATCGCGGCTTGCAGATATGAGCCGTTATCTTCCGGGCGGGATGCGCCGCGACTTCGAAAGTACGCTGGTTTTAAGCATGAAAGACCTCTCGCTTTACGACATCATGAACACTTTTCAAAAAGTGCTCGCGGAGCGAAAGGAATCCGGCTTCGAAATAGAGGCTACGGCGCGCCCGATAGAAGAAGTAATCGAAGAGCTACTTGCCGACAACCTACTTGCAAGCTCCGGCAGGCTGCTGTCCGAAATACTCGCGGGCCAACCGGGCGTTCTCGACCTAATCGTTACGTTTCTCGCAGTGCTCGAACTCATTGCAAACGGCAGTCTCGATTTCAAACCCGTAGACGGCGACGTGCTAATCGTAAGCGCGTGATTGCGATTGGCAATCAAAGAACATATTTGCTGATCAAACCTGGTTTATCCATTATATAACCGCGATCTTGCGAATTTAATAATCCGCGGGAAATTTTCGGGAATTCACTTATTGTGCTTAACAATTACCAATTTTCGCGGTAGCCTCTATAGCGAGGTGGGATTATGTCTTTTGCAAAGTTCAGTTTTTTAATTGCATTTACTTTTGCCGCGTTGGCGGTTATCGCGGTGGCGCCTCTGGCCGAAAAGCAAGAGCAGGATGATGATGCCGTTAAGAAGCCCCGCTGGACATACGATGAAATTGTAGGGGACCCGGAGTTTCTGGGATATAGAAAAACTTGGCAGGTTACGATACTTTTGGCTTATTTCGGTGATAAGGGAACGATTCCCGATTATAAGCGATTGTATCCCTTTGATATGCTGAGCGCAACTTGGATTACAACCAAATATTATGCATTCCCGAACAATATTGACGACGAACATAACGCCTGCCTTTTGCTAAATTGCGTGTTGAGTCCAAGTTTTGTCGCAGCCTTGCGCGATGATTCAGAAATTCAAATCTTTTTACCACAAGTATGTCGATATTATGTACCACTTCTTGGAGCCCAAAGAGATGACGGGCCAAACATTTGGATAAACTATATGAACGAACGGATTCAGAGAAAACCAAAGAAGGAAGGCTACTACATACCCGACGTATCACTCGGCGTGATTGGGATTTTAAGCGATAAAGCTCCAGAAAAGTGTGGTTTCACCACCAGTACAGGTTTTGCAATAAATTCCGAGCATTTTACTTTCGATTGGATTATTAATCGGGAGTAAACAACTTATGTAAGAATCCATGTTTGCATCCTTTCGCAGTCACAACTTAATTAAGGTTTCTACCGTCCCGCGACGCCGGCTTCCGCATACTTTTCCGCGCCTGCAAGGTCAACGGGGATGATGCGGCTTACGCCCTTCGGCCTTCCCACGACTCCTATTAAACCGTCCGCAAGCTCCATCGTTCGCTTGTTGTGCGTCACCAGAATGAACTGCGTGTGAGCGGCGATTGCGTTTACGAGTTTGCCGAGCCGCAGGATATTCGCGTCGTCAAGCGCCGCGTCCGCCTCGTCCATAATGCAGAAAGCGCTTTCGCCTATCGAATGAGCGGCCAAGAACAGCGCGAGGAAAACCAGGCTTCGTTCGCCGCCGGACAGCGACCTAAGCGGCTGCGTCCGCTCGCCGGGCAGCGTGACCATCACTTCAACCCCGCTCGCGAGCACGTCGTCCGGCTCCGTGAACTTTATAGCCACCGCGCCGCCGCCGAACAGGAACTTGAAATATTCCTGAAACCTTTCCGTTATTCGTCCGGTGCGCGACGTATATCGCTTCAGCGTGTCGCGGTCGAGCTTGGCGAGAAGTTCGGTAAGCTGCGCAAGCGCGGCCTGCATATCCGCGTGCTGCAAAAGGAAAAACCTCAAACGGCTCGATTCCTCTTCCCACTGCCCCGGCGCTTTCAGGTTTACTTCGCCGAGCGCTCGAATGGACTCCTCGGCTTCCCCCACCTTTTCGCGCAGGCGCAATCGTCCCATCTTTTCAAGGCTTTCAATCGACAGCGGCGGCGCGGGAGGCTTCGGCAGAGCGCCGGCTTCCCATCTCGAAATCACGTTTTCGGGCGCCTCGGCAAGTTCCAGTTGCTCCGGATTTTCATCGCCTTCGCCGTCCGGCGTGTTATCGGCCCGGCTATTCGCTTCCGCGCCTTCGGTAATCGAGCGCAGTTCCGCGTTCATCGCTTCCAGTTCGGAATAGGATGCGGATGCGAATCCATCTTCCGATTCGCCGTTTTCGCCGCCGTCTCCGGCCAGCGCCGAACCATCCATTTCGACCTTGATTCCCTGCGATTCCGCCCATGCGCCGAAAAGTAAAATCGCTTCCGAAAACAGCGCTTCGGTTTCCGGCGAAATCAATTCCTGGCCGCCATCTTCCGCTTGCCGTTTTTTTGGTTCGTCAACCGCGCCGTGCCAGTTCACCCACAAGTCGTAATAGCGATAAAGCAGCCGTCCCCTCGAAACCTCGAATTTCGAAAGGTCGCGATTCAGTCTTTCAAGTTCGCCGCTTTCGTTTCTGACCTTCGTTTTAGCTTTTTCAAGTTCCGCTTTCGCCGCGTCCGCATCGCTCCTGGCTCCTTCGAGCTTCGACTTGAAATCCGCAATTTCGTTTTCTCCGGGGACGCGCCGGACAACTTCGGTTTCGAGCATCTTTCCAGCTTCGGTACTGCGGCTTCTAACTTCGGCTAGGTCGCTTGCTATTCCACTAAGCTGCCTTTCCGCTTCCGAAACACGCGATGATGCCTCCGATATTTGCGCCTCGAGATGGCTCAATCCGAGTTGAGTAACGCGCTTTTCCTCGTTTGTCTTTGCCAGTATTTCTCTTGCCTCGCGCAGCGCCAGTTCGGCCTTTTCGTAAGCTTTCGAGGCTTTCCCGCTTGCGCCGGAGGCTTTCTCGATAGCGGCTCTTTTTTCCCGCACTTCCGATTCGCGCTTTTCGATTAATGCGCCAAGCTCGGCCTTTTCGGCGGCGGTGTTTTCAAGTTCCAGCTTTATCGCGCATACCGAAAGCTCAAGTTCTTCGGTCCTGTTTTTCAGCGACGAAAACCTTTCATCGATAACCGCAAGTTCCTTAAGGTGGCGAGACTTTTGCTCGATCCGTGCGTCGAGATCGGCCTGAGCGGCCTGCACAGATTCATTGGCGCGCTTAACTTGCGCCTCCGCCGCGGCCCAATCGACGCCTAGCCTGTTGGCATCCTTCGCCAGCTCGTCGATTTGGCTTCTGCGGGACAAAACCCGGCTTCCCGCGCTTGGCGCACCGCCGATAGCTTGCCCCCGGCCGATCATTACCGAACCGTCGCGCAAAACCGCCCACGAAAGTTGCGGAGTTTTCAAAAGCAGCTTCTCCGCATCCTCGATTGTCCGGCAAACCGCCACCTCGCCGATTTCGGCAAACATCCTCGCCAGTCGGCCGTTTCCGCCGCTTACAAGTTCGAAAAACCTTGCCGCATTTTCAGGCCACCAATCGGGCCGCTCCGGAACGCTTGCGCCTTGCGCGACTTCTACGAGGCGCGCCTTTCCTATGCCGCTTTTGTGAAAATCCGCAAGCGCCTTGATGCCCGCCGCGACGTCTCCCACTTCGACTGCGTCCTCGAATTGCGAAAGCACCAAATAGACCGCTCCCGATAATTCTTGCGGAAAATCGAGGCCTTTCCAAAGGTCGCTAACGCCGCGAACTTTTTCTTTCAACTTCGCGTCCGTAAGAAATGCTCGCTTTCCGGGCGCAAATCCCTCGGCTTCTTCTTCGAGAGCGCGCAGACTTTTCAGCCGCGCATCGACCGCCGCAAGCGTATCGCGCACTTCGTCACGGACTTCGCTCGCCCTCGAAAACGAGGCGCGGCATTGCTCAAGATTTTCCACGGCTTTCGCTGCTTCCGCATCGGCCGACCTGACCCTTTCCATTTCTGCGACGCGCTCGAATTCGAGCGACGCCGCCCTGCCGCGTAATTCGCCCGCGGCCGTCTCGTCTCGCGCGAGTTCTCGTGAAAGCCGCTCTCCGGCCGCATTAACGCGCTCCATCGACGAACGTGCAAGCCCGAGCCTGTTTTCAGTTTCCAAAAGCGCGCGCTCGAAATCGAGCAATTCTTCGGTAGTGCGCTGATTTTCAATCCTCGCGGCCTCGGCCGCTTTCTCCGCCGTTTCCAGCGTCTTTTCCGCCGCAGCAAGCGCCTTTTCTATTTCGATACGTTTTGCCGAAAGAATTTCGACTTCTTTTTCAAGAGAGTCTAAATGGCTGCTTCCGCTAACGATCGACTTTTCGGTTTCCTCTTTTCTTATGGCGAGCCCGGCTTCCTTGTCGGCGAGCATTTCAAGCTCCACTTCTAGTGCGCCGATTCTCGCCGTGGAATTGTCGTAAGATTTCTGCACCCGCCCTAGCGATTCAAGAAGCCGTTCGACTTCGCTCCGCGCGTCGTTATACTTGGCTTCCAGAGTTTCCTCAAGCTCTTCCGCGCTCTCGGCCGCTTTGTCGAAATCCTCGATTTTCGCCCTTATCTCGCGGATTACTTCGTAATGCTGCCCGATTTGGTGGAAACACTCCGAAAGCTCTCTCCGCAGAGATTCCCTTTTAAGCGCCTTCAACTCGGCGTCGAGCCGCGAAAATTCGATTGCGTCCTCGCGTTCTCTTGCCAGGATTTCAACACGCCTTCTGGTTGCGGATATCAAATCCGAAACGCGTTCGAGGTTGTTTCTCGTTTCGCCAAGCTTGTCTTCCGTGCGGCGTTTCTTGTCTATCAGCAGGCCGATGCCGCACGCGCTCACCAGCCACTGGCGCATTTCCTGAGGATTCGCCAGTATTTTTTTCTCCACTTCGCCCTGCGTAATCGCTATTGTGCTTCCCCTGCCGAGTCCGAGCAATCCGAAAAACTCGTCCACGTCGCGAAGCCGCGCCTGTTCGCCGTTTAAGTAATACTCGCTTACGCCGTCGCGATAAAGCCTGCGTTCCAGAGTGACGAATCCGTCGATTTTCGGCTTTCCGTTTCCGCCGCTCGCGCCGTTTCCGCCGACGGAGATTCCGGGGATTTCCGGGCGGTTTTTGAAAGACAGCGATTCCTGAAAGGCCGGGGCGAACGTAAGCTTGACGCCGGTGTAATTGAGTCTTTTCAAGTCGCCCGCGCCGCCGAAAATCAGGCTGTCCATTTTGGAAGTGCGAAGCCGGATAGGCGACTGCTCGCCGAATGCGAACAGAATCGAGTCGAGTATGTTCGACTTTCCGCTCCCGTTCGGGCCTACGATGGCCGTCACGGGACGCTCCAAATCCACCGCCTCGGTCTGGGCGAAGGACTTGAAGCCCGTAAGCTCTACCCTGATAAGTCTAAGCACTACCTGCCAAACCCTAAAAAGCGCGTCGATAACGGCCCGAAAGCCGCCCCAGGAGTTTCGAGACCCGTCGCCACCTCCCCGAAGGCTCCGGCTCCAACCCAAGCGAAACACTATTATATCAGAATTCGCGACATGCAACCAAAATCGTTTGTCCGAAACTAGCAGATTTAACAAGTTAGAAGCACTCAGCGGAAAATTCTTCCTCGAATATACACATGATTTCAACCGGTTTTCCACAATGCCCTTTTTTTTGTTGATAACTTGTTGGAAAACCGATTTTCAGCCGGAATAACTTCAGGATTAATGCGGATATCCTGTTTGAATTTGATTGCATTTGTTGATACTTTGTTTGGCCGTTTGCCGAATGGCAGGCGCTGCCAGCCGCCGCTTCCGAATTTGCCGGGCGGCTAATCAGACATGATAAAATCGGTTTCCATTTTGAAAAAGTGGAGGTTGGTATGTTCAGCTCTAAAACCGGTTTTCGCTTTTTCTTTGCAGCCATTTGCGTTGCGTTTATCGGTGCGGCATTGATATTAACAGGATGCCCGAAGCTTGGCGGCTCCGGAACAACTGCGGGCGATGGCGAAAGCGCCGCGGACGCGCCGGCCGGCGGCGATGGTCAAACGGGCGGCTCAGTCTCGTCCGGCGGAACCGGCTCATCGGGCGGCGAAACGCCCGGAGGAGAAACCGTGGACAAAGGTATCAGCGATATGTTTCCCGATGAAACCGCGCCCGAGGAACCCGGCGCCTATTCCGGCGGCAAGTGGAAACCGCTTAAGCTAACGTCGTCCGCTTTTCAAGACAAGGGAGCGATTTCGCCAAGGTACTCCCGAAAGGGCAACAACTTGAGCCCGCCGCTCAAAATAGACGGTGTGCCGGATCACGCCAAAAGCCTTGTAATCATCATGGACGATCCGGATGCGCCTGGCGGATTGTGGACGCACTGGGTTCTTTTCAACATCCCCCCGGCAACGGCCGCAATTGGCGAAAACGAAGCGGTTGCCGGCGCAAGGCACGGCCTTAACAGCTGGGGGCAGGACAAATACGACGGCCCGCAACCTCCGAGCGGCACGCACCGCTACCAATTCAAGCTATACGCGCTCGACAACACACTCGGCCTCGATGCGGGAGCGACGCGCTCGCAGGTCGAACAAGCGATGACGGGCCACGTAATCGCCACCGCCGTTCTCTCCGGCACTTTCGGCGCCGGATAGAGATTTCCGTGCATTTCGTTTGCGTGCTACAAACGCCAACTGCATAGTTTGCAGCCAAGTGCACAGAAGAAAGGCGACTCACGGCTATTCTTCCACCGCAGAAATTGTGCGGCGCGGCCCGGTGCGCGCGAACAGCCCAACCATTAGCCACGGAACGAACGCACTGAATATGAAGGCAAAAGCCAACAGCCTGTTTTCCGGATACACGCCGTCGTAAAAGAAATGATGAAATGCCACAAATGGCGGACTTATGCCTATCGAGTTAGGCGAGTTTATATAATTAGATGCATATACGAGCGATATGAAAGGCCCGATAGTGGCGAAAACCGCAAGAAGCGCAATGATGCCGTACAAAGTCCAGTCCAAAGAAGACCGAGTTCCAAGAAGCCACCACATTGAAAGCAGGCTTATGACTGCAAGGAAAGGAATCGGAACTGCGAGCCAACCGATACCGGCGCCATCGTCGATTGCGGGCATTGTCCACCAGCGCTCGATTTCCGCAGATGAAACCAGCTTTTTGTTTTTCTTGAACCATTCAGAGGAGTAATTTCTTCTTCCTTCAAAAGCTGCACCCGGAAGCGGCTGTTGCTCGACAACGGAAATTTCGAATACCCCGCCGTTTTTCAAGTTTTCAAAAACAAGTTTGTTCTTTACTGCTATTTGAGGAGCACCTTGGTAAAGAAAAGCAAGAATCATTAAAAGAAAAGCGCAAATCGCCCAAAGACGTTTTCGGGAGACAATTAGCAAAATGGCTGAAACTAAGATGATTACTGCGGACAATACAATCCCGCCAAAATACTTTCCAATCGGCCATTCCGTTAACAATACCCCTTCGCCGCGAAAAGTATAACTAATGGGTACCAAGTAATAGCCGCAAATTACGAGTAGTGTGTGAATCACCTTCAGCTGTATTATTTTCGCCAACATCACGCCTAAGCCTTTTCTGTACGCCTCGACTAGAGTGATCGCGAATTGCGTAAAAAATCCGGCACGTGCAAAGGCAGATAAAAACCATGCCAGTGCAGTTTGGTTAACCAAAAGTTCTTCAAGCGCGTGCCTTTCAGTCTCGAATTTCCAATAACCCGTCCAGTCGCGCATCCCCGCGATCCAATCTGAAAGGATCACTAGAATTAACCACGCGAAAAGCCATACAAGCGAGCGTATTTCGCTTTTACCGGGCTTGCTCCATAGTGTGTTTACGACCTGATCTCTTACAAATGGCGCCGCGAGTTTTCGAAGAACCGTGTGCGAGTCCAACCTTGCGCGTATTTCGTTGGCGAAATTGGATTCGGACTTTGATGCGCACCCAACATGATCTTCGATTTCGAGTTCGATTTCGCGTTTTAGCTTGTCCGAAAGCGGCAAGTCGAGCGTGATTTCCCTGTCGTTCATCCCGTCTTCTCCGTACTGAGATTCAACACCTGCATTGCGGCGCTCGTCCATTTTTTGAATGCGGCCGCTTCGCGCGCCAAAGTTTTTTTCCCCTTCGGAGTTATTTTGTACATCTTGCGCGGCCGTCCGTTTTCGCCTTCCGCCCATCTCGAACTTACCGCACCGGCGTTTTCGAGCGAGTGAAGGATGGGATAAAGCGTCTCAACGCGCACGGTTAAGTCCTCGCCGCTTTTCGCGCGTATCGCCTCGGCTATACCCCAGCCGTAGTTTTCGCCGAGAGCGAGTTCCGATAGCACCAGCACCCGCAGAGCAC
>JAANMV010002274.1_pt1 | contig 19005 bp, 9 predicted proteins | sample 7279661 | NCBI WGS metagenome assembly JAANMV01 (sample SAMN14094540, study PRJNA606508) | bioreactor metagenome | isolation source: A lab-scale SPAN reactor treating ammonium-rich wastewater day 121 | place: Ireland: Galway | collected 2017-05-16 | reverse complement strand
ACGCCGCGCGAGGCCAAGGTCCTGCGCATGCGCTTCGGCATCGACATGAACACCGACCACACGCTGGAAGAAGTCGGCAAGCAGTTCGACGTCACCCGCGAACGCATCCGCCAGATCGAGGCCAAGGCGCTGCGCAAGCTGCGCCACCCCAGCCGTTCGGAGACGCTGCGCAGCTTCCTCGACGTGGAGTGACACGCGCCGCGTGGCATCCCCAAAAGCCCGCCACCCGGCGGGCTTTGTTGTTTCATGATCTGGACTGCTATTCGATCTGCACCATCGCCAACTCGGGGAAGTGCTCCTCTGCATGGCAGTTAGCGCAGAGCAGAATGCATTTCGCAAGCTCGGCCCGGATTTCCGCGATGCTGCGATTGGAGAGCGAACGCACGTCGAGATGGAATCTCTTCTCTCCGGGAACGCAGTGATGCCAAGTCAACGCTGCAAGATTGCGTTGGTAGCCGCAACGCGTGCAACTGCCGCCGGCAATCTCCACCAGCTCGCGTTTCCGGGCGAGTCCCCGTTCCTGCTGGCGCATGTAGCTTTGGTGCCGATGATTGGTGTCCGCGTTCTTGCATTTCAGCGAGCAGAATCGCCTCTGTCTCCCTGACAGCGGCGCATGGCAAATCGAGCACTGGATGGATTTCACCTTTTAAACATAATCCATTTCAGGGTTGGAGGGATGTCTCCCGGTTGCTACGATGCGCGCTCGGGCCTATAGCTCAATGGTTAGAGCAGAGGACTCATCGAAAGGTGACCCCGGCACCGGAAGGGCCGGCGGAAAAACGGGATGAATTCAGGGAAACCCTAGCGGTTCGGCCGAGGGCAATCCTGAGCCAAGCCGGCGGTACACCGCCGGAAGGTGCAGAGACTACCTGAGGGCTGAAGTGCCCTTGATGACAGGCCAGAGCCTCCCGCACCCCACCAGCGCCAGCTGCGGGTGATGAGATAGTCCACACCGGAGCGAAAGCCCCGGACAATGTGAATCCTTTGGTTCCAGGTTCGAGTCCTGGTGGGCCCACCAAATAGTCATCCACTGACGTCCAGAGCAGTCCACTCAACCACGCCAGAACAAGCATTTTACTTGGCTTACGGTTCATCGCTGTCCATGGTCGTCCAGTTGAATCCGCCCCTGAAGTGAGTCACCCTGTGAGTCAACCAGCCCCCTTTCATGGGCTGACTCACACATCGCTGACTCACATGCTCACTGACACCAAGATCCGAGCCCAGAAGCCGCGCGAGCGCGCGTATCGCGTCGCTGACGCTCAGGGCCTATGCCTCGAGGTACGCCCGAGCGGAGCCAAAGTCTGGCGGTACCGGTATCGGCACGCCGGTCAGGCGAGCATCATCACCCTTGGCGAATACCCGACCATGGGGCTGGCCGACGCCCGTGCAGAGCGAGACCGACTCCGTGCATTGGTGCGATCTGGCGCGAATCCTGCGCATGTAGCCCGCGTTGAGCGCGTTACTAGGGCCGGGCAGGCTGCGACCACCTTCGGTGCCGTTGGCCTGGAGTTCCTGGAGAAGCGCGCGAAGGAGGGGTTAAGCCCTCAGTCCGTAAAGCGCGAGCGCCGACTGATCGAGAAGGACATGGCCAGCATCCGAGACTTGCCGATCGCAGAAGTGACTGCACCCCTGCTTCTGGACGCGTTGCGTAAGCTGGAAAGGCGCGGAGTGATAGAGACCGCCCACCGTGCCAGGGCGCACGCGGGCCAGGTGTTCCGCTATGCCATCGCGACCGGCCGCGCCGAGCGGAACCCCGCGGCCGACCTGACGGGCGCACTGGAGCAACCGAAAACAACTCACCTTGCCGCCCTGACGGAGCCCACGAAGATCGGGAAGCTGCTTAGGGCCATCGATGCTTATCAGGGCTCGCCAGTCACCACAGCCGCCCTCAAGCTCGCTCCGCTCTTCTTCGTTCGCCCAGGTGAACTGCGAAGCGCCCGATGGGCTGACATAGACCTAGAGGGCGCTGAGTGGCGCTATACGGCCTCGAAGACGAAGACGCCCCATATCGTCCCCTTGGCAACCCAAGCCATTGCCATCCTCCGCGAACTCCGGCCGCTGACACAGCGGAGCGAGTACGTCTTTCCAAGCGTCCGCGGCGCGTCCAGGCCCATGAGCGAGAACACGATCAACGTGGCCCTGCGGACGATGGGTTACGACGGAAGCACCATGACTGGCCACGGTTTTCGTGCGATGGCTCGCACCGTGCTGGATGAGGTACTTGGATTCCGACCGGACTTCATCGAACACCAGCTCGCCCATGCTGTTCGGGATCCCCTCGGGCGTGCGTATAACCGCACCGCGCACTTGGCGGAACGGAAAAAAATGATGCAGGCGTGGGCGGACTACTTGCACCAGCTCGCTAGTGAGACGACTTGCGCTAGGAAGTAGCAACTTCCGCGGCTCAGCAATTACTACAACCACCAGCTCAAGCACACAGGTTCATTCATTCCTTCTGTCCGACGGCACCTTTGAGCGAAGCGGGAGTGGACCCGACTAAATAGCATCACACCTTCTCGCGGCCCAGGGGAAGCTAGCATGGCCCTACACAGCCTTAGCAAGTGGACACAGGGGTGGCCTTTCATTGGGCCATCTTGGCCTTCCGTCCGCGCAAAACCTACGGTGCAGCACATCACTCAATAGGCCCTATCGCAATCGCCTCCCAGCCTCGCGGCTGGGGTTTTTCTTTCAGAACCGCATCACCGCTTGAGCCCACAGCCTTGGGCTTCGATCCTTGTCGCTGAGCGCATCGCCGGTGCCGTCCTTCCAGGCGGCGAAGGCCTGCACGCTGTAGGGGCCGCGCATCCACGTCAGACCCAGGCCGTAGCCGGCCAGGCGGCGGTGGTTGTCGCCCGCGCCTTTCCAGGTGTCGGTGTTGAGGTGGACGCAGCCTTCGTCGTAGAAGCCGAACGCCTCCAGAGGGCCGGCGATGGCGTGGTGCAGTTCCAGGCTGGCGACGTGGCCGCTGTCGCCGCTGGCTTCGCCTTGCGGGTAGGCGCGTACGCCGGAGGAGCCGCCCAGCAGCATCTTTTCGGACGAATCGAGGTTCTTCTCGGCCCACTGCGCGTTGGCGCTGAACGCCAGCAGCCAGTTGCCGGGCAGGCGTTGCTGGCGCTGGAGGTTGAACGTCCACTTGCCGAAGCTGCCGGCGCCGCGCGCGGTGAGGCGGTCGATCAGCGCGCTCACCGCGTCCATGCCGAGTTCGCCGCGCGTATAGCCCAGGCCGAGGTTGGTGCTGGCACCGCCGCCGAACGTGTCGATGAAATTGCCGTAGAGGCTGAGGGTGGCGTTGCGCAGCGTCTTGCGGCTGCGCAGGCCGGTGGCGTCGATGTCGTCGTGCAGGTGCTTGTCGTCGTATTGCAGCGCGGCGTACCAGCTGACGCGGCGGCCGCGCAGCAGCGGCTGTTGCACGTAGGCGCTGGCGACGGACGCCTGGCCATGGGCGTCGAGCACGGAGAATGCCTTGCCCAGTGCGTAGTGCATCGACGAGTACGCCGCGCCCACGCGGGTGGCGAACGGCCCGAACGGCAGCTGGTAACCGAGGCGCGCGTAGCCGTAGTCGCTGGTGCCGGCCTGCATGCGCAGGCTGAGCTGGTCGCCGAGGCCGGCGGGATTATTCCAGTACAGGCTGGCGCCGAGGCGTTCCGCGCCGGCGTAGCGGTTGCCGAAGTTGTCCAGATCGACGCTGCCGCTGAGGCGCGCGGCGGGCAGCAGATCGACGATGAAGTCCGACGTGCCCACGCTTTCGCCGGGCCGCAGGGTGGATTTCACCTCCACGCCCGGAAGATCGGACAGGCGCAGCAGCGTGTCCTCGAAGCGCCGCTCGTTCACCGCATCGCCCGCGCGCAGGCGATGGAGCGGGGCGGTGGCGTTGCCGGCCAGGCCGGTCCTGTCGTCCAGCACCACCTCGCCGACGCGGCCTTCCAGCACCGCGATCGTGACCGTGCCGCCGCTGATGTCCTGCGGCGGCAGCCATGCGCGCGCCACCAGGTAGCCGTGGTCGCGATAGTGGCGGGTGACGCGGGCGGCGAGGACGTCCAGCGCGTCCAAGGTCATGGTGGGCGCGATGCCGTCGGCCACCAGCGTCTGCAGCTCGGCGTCCGCGAAGGCGGTGTTGCCGCTGAAGCGGATGCCGGCCACCGCCACGGCGTCGCTGCCGCCGGTGGCCGCCGTGTCCGTCTCCTCGATGCGGGTGCGCGGCGCTTCCGTGGTCGGCGCGCGCGGCGGCGCGTTCTCCTGCTGGAGGATCTGGCCGGCGGTGGGCGCGGTCTGCGCCATCGCCGCCAGCGGCGACAGGCACAGGCCCGCCAGCAGGCAGGTGGTGGTCTTCTTCACGGACATTTATCGGCAGTCTTTGGTCAGTTGGGCGGGAAGGTTCTGGCCGCATTGCAGAACGGCGATCTCGGGGAAGGCCGACGACGCGTGCGGCGTGCGGCGCGCCTCGTCCTGCGCGGAGCGCGTGGCGCCGGCGTAGCGCGCGCCCTCCAAACCGACCGGCGTTCCCAGGATGCTGGCGACGGCGGTGGGCGCGCCGGCAAGGTCGAGCCGGTAGTTGCCGCTGTCGCCGCCGGACAGGGCGCTGCCCCGCAGCGTCACCGTCTTGTCCTGGCCGATGGCGGCATCGGAGAAGGCCGCGCGCCAGTCCGCCGCCAGCGCATCGCCGGCCACCACGCCGTCCAGCGCCAGCGCATTGCGGCCGATGCTGGCGCCGTCGCTGCCGTCCCAGGGCTTGTCCTCGGCGTCGAAGCTGCCGCTGACGGTCAGCACTTTTTGCAGGATGGTGCTGGTGGTGTTGTCGGCATAGGTGATGGCGTAGTTGCCGCCGCCGTTGCCGTCGTCAAGGGTGACGCCTCCCACCGTGACGGTCTTGCCGGTGCCGGCGTTCTTGTCGGTGAAGGCGAAATCGCCGCCGCTGATCGAATCGCTGCCGAACGACTGTCCGCCGAGGATGATGGCGTTGCCGGCGGCGTCCAATGTGCCGTCGTAGGTCTTGGTCACGTCGTCGGTGCCGATGGTGATGGCGGCCTTGTCGATGGTCAGCGCGCCATCCACGAAGGTCAGATCGTAATTGCCATCGCTGCCGCTGACAGTGTGGGCGTAGCTGCCCGCGTTGCGACCGCTGCCGCCGGCTTCGGCCAGGCTGGCCAATACGCTTTCGTTCTCGCCGTTGACCAGGCCGGTGGCGGTGAAACCGGCGACGTTCTGGGTCTGGCCGTTGTAGGTGAAGGTGCCGCTGTTGGCGATGACCGTGGCGCTGGCCTTGTCGATGGTGCTGGACGTGTTGGCGACATAGGTGACGTCGTAGTTGCCGCCGCCATTGCCGTCGTCGAGGGCGACGCCGCCCACCGTGACGGTCTTGCCGGAGCCGGCGTTCTTGTCGGTGAAGGCGAAATCGCCGCCGCTGATCGCGTCGTCGCCGTACAACTGCCCGCCGAGGACGATGGCGTTTCCGGCAGCATCCAGCGTGCCGTCATAGGTCTTGGTCACGTCGTCAGTGCCGATGACGAGGCTGGCCTTGTCGATGGTCAGCGCGCCGTCCACGAAGGTGAGGTCGTAGTTGTTGTCGCTGCCGCTGACGCTGTGCGCGTAGCTGCCGGCGTTGCGACCGCTGCCGCCGGTTTCCTGCACGCTGTCCAGCACGCTGTCGTTCTCGCCGTTGACCAGGCCGGTGACGGTGTAGCCGGAAATGCCTTGCGTCTGGCCGTTGTAGGTGAAGGTGGCGCTGTTGGCGATGACCGTGGCGCTGGCCTTGTCGATGATGCCCACGTTGCCGCTGATCTGCGTGGGCAGGATGTAGTTGGAGAGGTCGGTGCCGGCGTTGGCAAGGAAGTCGGTCAGGCTCAGGTAAACGGTGACGGTCTTGCCGATGCCGGCATTGGCGTTGTCGTATTGGCCGGTGGTCTGGGTGACGGTGGCGCCGTCGCCGCCCACCCAGCCAGTCAGCAGGAAGTTGCCGGAATCCAGCGTTGCCGTGGTCGTGCCGTCGTAGGTCTTCCGCACTTCGCCGGTCAGGTTGCCGATGATCAACGTCAGCAGCTTCGGGGAAATGGTCAGGTTGCCATCGACGTAAACGATGTCGTAATTGCCGCTGCCCAAGCCGCTGGCGCTGATCGTGTAGTTACCCGCATTCACCGCGCCTTGGCTGCTGCCGCCATAGACCAGCGCGCCGGACAGTACCGAGCTGTCCTCGCCGTTGACGAACCCGCTGTACTGGACGCCGTTGCCGCCGCTCCACGCGATGCCGTCGTAGGTCTTGCTGGCATCGTTGGCGGTGACGGTCAGCGCGGCCTTGCCGATGGTCAGCGTGCCGTCCACGAAGGTGAGGTCGTAGTTGCCGTCGCTGCCGCTGACGGTATGGGCGTAGCTGCCGGCGTCGCGGCCGCTGCCACCGGCTTCGGCGAGCGCGTCGATCACGCTTTCGTCCTCACCGTTCACCAGCCCGGTGACGGTGTAGCCGGCGACGCTCTGGGTCTGGCCGTTGTAGGTGGTGGTGGCGCTGTTGGCGGTGACCGTGGCGCTGGCCTTGCCGATGGTGCTGGACGTGTTGGCGACATAGGTGATGTCGTAGTTGCCGCCGCCGTTGCCGTCGTCGAGGGTCACACCGCCCACCGTGACGGTTTTGCCGGTACCGGCGTTCTTGTCGGTGAAAGCGAAATCGCCGCCGCTGATCGAATCGCTGCCGAACAACTGCCCGCCGAGAACGATGGCATTGCCGGCGGCGTCCAGCGTGCCGTCGTAGGTCTTGGTGACGTCGCTGGTCCCGACCGTCAGCGCCGCTTTGTCGATGGTGCTGGACGTGTTGGCGACGTAGGTGACGGCGTAGTTGCCGCCGCCGTTGCCGTCGTCGAGGGTCACGCCGCCCACGGTGACGGTCTTGCCGGTACCGGCGTTCTTGTCGGTGAAGGCGAAGCTGCCGCCGCTGAGGCTGTCGCTGCCGAACAGCTGCCCGCCGAGGATGATGGCGTTGCCGGCGGCATCCAGCGTGCCGTCGTAGGTCTTGGTCACGTCGTCGGTGCCGATGACGAGGCTGGCCTTGTCGATGGTCAGCGCTCCGTCCACGAAGGTGAGGTCGTAGTTGTTGTCGCTGCCGCTGACGGTGTGGGCGTAGCTGCCGGCGTCGCGGCCGCTGCCGCCGGTTTCCAGCACGCTGTCCAGCACGTCCTTGTCCTCGCCGTTCACCAGCCCGGTGACGGTGAAGCCGGCGACGTTTTGCGTCTGCCCGTTGTAGGTGAACGTGCCGCTGTTGGCGGTGACGGTGGCGCTGGCCTTGCCGATGGTCAGGCTGGTGGTGGGGCTGTAGGTGATCTCGTAGCCGAGCTGGCCGGAATACAGGCCGCCGCTGACGTTCAGCCCGCTGCTGGTGGTGTAGGTGCCGGCGTTGGCGCTGTTGGTGGCGTAGCTCAGGTTGCCGAGGATCAGGCTGGCGTCCACCGGGATGCTGGTGGTGTAGCTGCCCACGGTGCCGCTGGCGATCTGGCCGTCGTAGGTTTTGTTGGCGCCGGACAGGTCGGCGTTGACTGTCACTTTTTGCAGGAAGGCGCGGAGCAGCGGGTAGGTCTGGCCTTCGTAGAGGAAATAGATGTTGTTTGAATATAAAAGTTGGGAATAGTCGTTGCCAGCAGCATTGGCGGCGGTGACGATGGAATAGCCAACAAGGCCGCCCTGACCATTATTGAAGCCACTGACGGCGTAAGGCTCGACGGTCATCATCTGCGCCGTGGTCGCGCCAACGGTATGGCCACTGGCCAGATACTGCGTGCCCGACGGTGCGGTGATAAAGAACGACCCCCATGCGTTGTCGCCTACCGCAAAATCGGTGCCGGTGGTTTCGATGTTCCACACGCCATTATCGAAGATGAATATGTTGGCACTGAGCGCGGTATTGTTGCCGCCGATCAGCCCGCCCAGCTTGGCGTTGCTGTCCGTGGCGGTCAGCAGGCCGCTGGCCGAGTAGGAGTTCGTGACGTGTACCCAACCACTGCTGCCAATCAGGCCGCCAACATTATCCTGACCCGTCACCGTGCCGCCTTGGGTATAGACGCTCCATAGCGATGCTTGCTGGCTGCTGCTGCCGCCGTCCGAGAAACGGCCAATCAACCCGCCGACATTTTTAGCGCCCACCACGTTGCCGGTGGCAAAAGCGTTGTGTACTCCCACCAAGCCCTGCGTCAAGCCAAACAGGCCGCCTACATCGTTGCCTGTGCCAGTCACATTGCCGCTGGCATAGACATTCAGATAGGAATCTTGGGTGCTGGGGTCTTGCTGGTTGTTCCAATAAGTGGCAATGCTGCCGTAGCCCACCAGCCCACCCAGCACGGTGCCGCCGCTGACGTCGCCGGTGGCGTAGCTGTTGGCGATGCGGGCAAAGTTGCGCCCCACCAGCCCGCCGCCGTAGCCGAAGGTGGCGCTCACGTCGCCGGTGGCATAGGAATTGGAAATCTGCTGGATCTTGTTGGCGTTGCTGTCAACGGACATTTGCCCGACCAGCCCGCCCACGCGGTTATGGCCGGTGACCGTGGCGCTGGAATGACTGTTGGCGATGGTGCCGCTCATGCCGCCCACCAAGCCGCCGATGGCGCCTTGGGTCTGGCTGGTGCTGGTGGAAGTGACGGTGCCGGACGACCAGGCGTTGTCGATGGCGACGGCATCGGTATTGCCGCCCTGGCCCAGCAAGGTGCCGACGAAGGCGCGGCCGGTGATGCTGGCGTTGCTCAGGCCGATGTTGCTGAAGTGCGCGCCGTCGCCCGCATAGCCGAACAGGCCGATGTTGTCCTGCGTGCCGCGGTTGATGGTGAGGCCGTTGATGACGTGGCCCTGGCCGTCGAAACTGCCGGTGAACTTGCTGGCGGCGGTGCCAATGGGCGAGAAGCTGCCGCCGTACCACACGTCGCCCGCCGCGCCGTTGGTGGCGCTGGCGTCGATGTCGTTCGCCAGCGTGTAGTCGGCGGACAGGTCCAGCGCCATTAGCTGCAGTTGATGGGCGTTGCGGATGTAAGACGACCATTCCGAGGCCAGCAGCGGCATGGCGCCGTCGGTCCACAGCCAGCCGTTCTGGCTGGGCGTGGTGACGAAATCGAAGCCCGTCCAGTTGGCGGCGTTGCGCATTTGCGCAGTGGTGAGGCCGGTGGCATTGGTGAGGGAGGAGAGGCTGGCGTTGCCGTTGGCAGTGAGGCTGGTGCCGGTCAGGTCGGTGTTCCAGTACACATTGGTCAGCGTGTTGTAGAGCGAGGCTGATTGGCTCAGCCTGCCGCCCAGAATCGCGCCCGAGGTGTAAGGCGTGCCGTTGACCGTGATGGTGCCGGCGAAATAGCTGTTCTTGACCGTGGCTTCATTGGCATAACCCACCAGGCCACCCACATAGTTGCCGCCGGTGACGTTGCCGGTGGAATAGCTGTTCTCGACCAGATTCACATTGCCGCCCACCAAACCGCCGGCAATGCCGCTCAACGTGCCGGTGCCTGTTCCTGGCGTAGTGGCGGTGACATCGGCGCTGGAATACACGTTGATGAGGCTGGAAGAACCACGCGGAAAAATGTCCGAGCCGATTACGCCGCCCACACTGTTCAGACCTGTAACGGTGCCCGTGACATAGCTGTTGTAGATGGTTACGTTGCCGCTGCGCCCGACCAGGCCGCCCACTTGGGTATTGCCTGAAATGGATACATTACTCAGCCCCAGATTGGCGAAACTGGCTCCCTGGGCTTCGCCAAACAAGCCGATGTGGTGAATGTCGGGACGGTTGATGGTGAGGCCGTCGATGACATGACCGAGACCATCAAAGTTGCCGCTGAAGGCGGGATTGTTTATAGCGCCTGGGTTGTTGCCGCCCAGTGGCGTAAAGCCCAGCCCGCCGTTCCAGCCCGCCGTACTGCTGGCGTCGATATCCGCGCCCAGCACGAAGTTGCCGCCCAGGTTGCCCCAGATGCCTTGCAGGGTGGTGCCGGCGTTGCCCGTCACATCGGTTTCGCTGCCGAGGCTGGTGATGATCGTCCAGTGGGTGATATCGCCCGCGCTGCCGGACTGGGTACGGAAGCTGGAGGTCGAGGCCAGGTTCACCGGCGCGTAGATGTTGTAGCTGCCGCCGGCATCGGCCTGGCCGTACTTGAAGAACAGGCCCGCCGTGCCGCTGGCGTTCATCGCGCTGTAGACGTTGATGTCGCGCTGGGCGTCGAGGGTGAGGGTGTTCTGGTTCCAGCTCACCGTGTCCTTGATGTTGACGTCGCCACCCGTGCCGCTGGCGCCGGCGGTGCTCTGAATTTGCACGTCGCCATTGGCCAGCGCGTTGGTCAGCGCCGCGCCGGTCATGTCGCCGCCGCTTTTGGCGACGGTGAAATCGGTGGGGTCGATCAACCACTTGCCGTTCTGGCCGCCGGCGCTCTTGGTGGTGATGACGGCGCTGTCCGCCACCTTGACGTGCGCCGCGCTGGTTTCGATGAAGCCACCGTTGCCGCCATCAGGCGCGCTGGCGTCCAGCGTGCCGGCCACGTTGACGGTGCCGCCGGCCATGTCGCCCAGCAGCAGGATGCGGCCGTTGCGGTTCGCTACGGTGCGGGCGCGGATGATGCCGGTGTTGTTGACGGCGGTGTCCAGCAGCGCGTCCCTGGCGCGCGCGGTCATCAGCACGCTGCCGCCGTCGGCCTGGATCAGACCGCGGTTGTCGGCCAGCGCGTGCAGCGCGCCTTCGTCCACCTGCACGTTGAGCAATTGGTCGCCGTTGAAATCCAGCGTCACCCTGTTGCCGGCGGCCAGTGCGGCGGTGCCGAGGCGGGCGGTGATGGTGCCTTCGTTGCGCACGTTTTCGCCCAGCAGGGCGACATAGCCGCCGTTGAGGCTGCCCTGGTTGACCACGCTGCCGCCGCTGCCGGTGAAGCTGCGCTTGCCGGCCATGAAATCGGCATCGGACAGGCCCAGCGTGGAGGCCACCAGCCCGCCCACGTTGACCTGCGCGCTGCTCCCGAACAGCACGCCGTTGGGGTTGAGCACCCATACCTGGCCGTTGCCCTTGAGCTGGCCGAGGATGTGCGTGGTGTCGCCGCCCAGCACGCGGTTCAGCGCGATGGCGGTGGCGTTGGGTTGCAGGAAGGTGACGCTGGCGTTAGCGCCGATGTCGAAGCTCTGCCAGTTGATGGCGAGGTTCTGGGTGGTCTGGGTGATGGTCATCGCCGCGCCGCTCTGGGCGATGCTGCCGCTGCCGGCGCTGACCGTGCCGCCGGTGGGCAGCTGGTTGGCGAACATCGAGGCCGCCGGGCTGCCGCCGCCCGCGTTGCCCGCGCCGCCGCCGTCCGCGCGCATCGCCTCGACCGGTGGCGCGTTGGCGGCCCAGCCCAGCGAGGCCCACGCCGCCAGCGGCAGCAGCACGAACAGCCGCAGGCCGCCGCGCGCGCCCAGGCCCTTGCCCTGGTTGCGGGTGATTTCGGACACGACCTGCCAGACGCCCAGCGCCCGGTTGAAGACGATGCAGAACGCGCGATTCATGTGTTGCCCCTGAAATGTGATGCGGCGCAAATGCCGGCGGAACGGCTGCACGACGGCAAGCTGCAACATTGCCGGCTGCGCCTGTTTCGCCGGTAGTCCATACGTCCGCGCGATTTGTCCAAACGTCCCCGTGGAAATCGGCGCATACACTGGTGCGCATTTGCCGCCGTCATGCCCGAGCCGCCGATGCCATCGCCGCCCCTGATCGCCGTCGTGGAGGACGGCCCCGAATTGCTGGCCGACCTGCTGGAGTTCCTGCAATTGCGCGGGTTTTCCGCGCGCGGTTTCGACAGCGCGGAGGCGTTTTTCGAGGCATGGCCGGACACGCGCTTCGATCTGCTGCTGCTGGACGTGGCGCTGCCCGGCGTCAGCGGGCTGGAGGTGGCGCGGCGGGTGCGCGCGGCGGAAAGCCAGGCCGGCGTGGTGATGCTGACCGCGCTGGATGCCAGCGACGAGCAGGTGCAGGGACTGGACGCGGGGGCCGACGTGTATCTGTCCAAGCGCAGTTCGCTGGAGGTGATCGAGGCGAGCTGCCGCAGCATGTTGCGCCGGCTGGGGCGGGCGGGCAGCCTGCCGGTCGCCGCGCCGATGGAGGCGGGACCGGATGCCGACGCGCGGCTGTTCGCCGCTGCCTGCGCGCACATCGACGCGCAGCTCGGCGATCCCCAGCTCACCGTGGAGGCGGTGGCGCAGGCGCTGCACTGCTCGCGCACGCGGCTGTACCAGGTGTTCGCCGAGCGCGACCTGTCCGTCGCCGGCCACGCCCGCGACCTGCGGCTGGCGCGCAGCCGGGTGCTGCTGGGCGATGCGCGGCTGGGGATCGGCGAGATCGCGCTGCACTGCGGCTACGGCGACCTGCCGGCGTTCAGCAAGGCGTTCAAGCGGCGGTTCGGCATGGCGCCGGGCGAATGGCGCGCGGCGCGGGTCGGGGCGCGATGAGGACGTCCCGAAATCCGTCGTCATTCCCGCGAAAGTGGGAATCCAGGGACTTTGATTTTCAGGCAATGCAGAAGCAACGTCCTTGGATTGGACAGACATTCGTCTATCGGAAGCGGCCCGCTTTCGCGGGAATGACGAGCAGCGTCATGTTCATGCTGGCGATGTTGCTCGTGTTGGCGTTGCCGGCCTTGGCGCAGCCGCTGCGGTTCGGCGCGGATACGCCGCGGGTGTCGCTGGACGGCCGGCAGGCCCACTACGCCGATGCGACGGGCGAGCTGTCGTTTGAAACCGTGTCGCAGCCGGCCTTCGTGCGGGCGCATTTCCGGCCGCTGCCGGAGGCGCGCAGCCTGGGCTACGACACCCGCGCGCACTGGTTCCGCGCGGTGCTCGACCCGGCGGCGGGCGCGCCGGAGCGCGTGGTGCTGACCGTCGGCACGCCCGAGCTGGAGGCGGTGGACGTGTGGGTGCAGCAGCCCGACGGCGGCTTCCGCGAGTACGCGATGGGCTACCACCGGCCCTACGGGAACCGCCCGCTGCGCACGCGTCTGTTCGCGCTGCCCACCGACGTGTTCCCGGGCATGCAGCTCTACATCCGCGTGCGCACCACCAATGCGCTGAACGTGCACACCACGCTGTGGCAGGTGGATGCCTACACCGCGTACGAGACGCGCAGCAATTTCTACCGCGGCGGCTACTTTGGCATCCTGCTGATCGCAGTCACTTTCTACCTGATCCTCGGTGGCCGGCTGCGCGACGGGGTGATGCTGGCCTACGCCGGCTACGTCGCCTCGCAGCTGCTGTTCCACCTCGGCACCAACGGCTACCTGCCGGTGCTGCTGGGCGAGGAATCGCAGTGGTACACCGACGCCTTGCCGCGGATCGGCTGGCTGGGCGGGTCGATGTGCATCGCGCTGATGTGGGACGGGCTGCTGCGGCTGAAGCAGCGGCATCCGCGCATCCACCGGCTGTTCCTGTTCGTGGTGTTCTTCAACCTGGCGTTCCTGCCGTTCGCGCTGATGCCGTGGCTGGTGGGCGTGTGGCTGCTGTACGCAGTGAAGCTGGCGAACGCACTCAACGCGCTGGTGTTCTTCACCGGCATGGGCCTGCTGCTGAAGTGGCGGCAGAGCCGGCGCGGCGAGCTGATGGTGTATTTCGTCGCCTTCTTCATCCCGATGCTGGGAACGGCGATCAATTCCGCCATGAACCTGGGCCTGCTGCCGTGGAACGCGGCGACCGCGAATTTCCACCAGGCTGCGACGCTGGTGCACGTGCTGGTGATGAGCTACGGCCTGGCGCTGCGGCTGCGGCAGTTGCAGCGCGACAAGGCGGACGCGGAGCAGGACGCGGCGCTGGCGACCCGGCGCGCGCAGGAGCAGCGCCGCTTCGTGGCGATGCTGTCGCACGAGTTCGGCAATCCGCTGGCCGCCATCGACCGCGCCGCGCAGCTGCTCCAGCTCAAGCTGCCGGAGCTGCCGCCGGCCGAGGCGCAGCGGCTGGCGCAGATCCGCGGCAACGCGACCACGCTGGCCGGCTTCGTCGATCACTTCCTGATGACCGAGGCGCTGGACCACGGCGCGCTGGCGCTGTCGCGTCGCCCTTGCGCGGTGCGCGAGGTGCTGGAGGGCGCGATGCGCGCGCAAGGCGAGGCGGCGCAGCCGCGATTGCGGCTGCTGGCGTGCGCGGACGGCGGGTTCGACCTCGATCCGACGCTGCTGGGCGCGGCGCTGGGCAACCTGCTGGCGAACGCGCTGCGCTATTCGCCGACGGACAGCGCGGTGGAGCTACGGGCCAGCCGCGACGCGCGCGGGCTGCGCATCCGAGTGACCGATCACGGGCCGGGGCTGTCGGCGGAGGAGCTGGAGAAACTCGGTACGCCGTATTTCCGTGCGGCGTCCTCGCTCGGCAAGAAGGGCAGCGGGCTGGGCTACCACTTCACCCGGCGGATCGTGGAGGCGCACGGCGGCACGCTGACCGCGCGCTCGCCGCGCGGTTCCGGGCTGGAGGTGGAGATCGTTTTGCCGGAGTAGGGGATGGATTGTTTTCCGTGATTCCCAATAGTGTTTCCTTCTCCCTCCGGGAGAAGGTGGCCCGCAGGGTCGGATGAGGGTTCGGCAAAACGACGGCAAGCGAACCACGGGATCGTCAGGACATTCCCATATTCGATTTCCAGCGCTTCGCCGAACCCTCACCCCAACCCCTCTCCCGAAGGGAGAGGGGCTTGATGTGCCACGCCGTTCGGAGTGGCGCAGGCTTTGCGGGAATTACCAGCTGAAACCCATGCCCGCCGACACGCTGCTGTCGCTGCCGGACACCGCGCCGCCCAGCGACACGCTGGCGTTCGGCGCGACCAGCCGCTGGTAGCTGATCGCCATCGCGGTGCGGCCGTTCTGCGCGCCCGCGCCGATGCCGATGCGGTTGCGGCCCGGCAGGCCGGCGGTGTTCAGCGCCGCCGCGCTCATCGCGCCGCTCATCGCGGCCACCTGGTCGAGGCGGCGGTCCATCTGGTCGAAGCGGCGTTCGGTCTGCTGCTGGAACTGCACGAAGCTGTCGTTCCACGCGGCGAACCTGCTGTCGGTGTAGGCGTTCGCCGATTGCAGCGTCTGCGTCGTCTTGGTGTCGGTGTAGGTCTTGGAGGCGCTCAGGGTGGCGGCGTCGCCTGCATCGGCATGGGCGTTGGCGGACGCCAGCGTGGCGGCATCGCCCGCGGCCATGTCCGTGCGGATGGCGGTTTCGCGGGTGTCGGTGTAGGTGTTGGCGGCGGCGAGGGCCGCGGCATCGCCGGCATCCATCTGGCCCTTGTTCACCGCGTCCATCGCATCGGTGCCGTCGGCGACGTTCTTGACCTGCGTGCCGCCGGCGCCGTCGAGAGTGGCGGTGGCGTGGCTGGGATCGTCGTACTGCACGCCGTTGGCATTGGTCGTCATCCAATTGTCGATGGCAGCCAGCGCCGAACCCACGTCGCCGTAGTTCACGCCCTGGATGGTGTAGGTGGGTGCGGTGAAGAGGCCGCCCGTCCACGCCGCGCCGCCGCCGAACGCCGCCGCGAACGGCGAGAGATCCACCGTGCCGGCGGCGATGGCCGCGTTCAACTGGCGCAGGTTCACCGCGTCGGTGTCCTGCGTGCCGTCGGCCAGGTGGATGATCTGGTGTTCGCCACCGGCCTGGCCCACGGACACGGCGAAGTCGCGGTCGGCGATCGCCATGTAGCCGATCGCGGTGCTGCCGACGTTGCGCGCTTCCGAACTGTTGCCGAAGACGCTGGCGTTCTGTGCGCCGGCGAGTACCTGGTTGCCGTAGCCGAATGCGCTGCTGCCCGAGGCCCGTGCCGCGTTCAACCGGCCGAAGGCGTTGCTGCCGTCGCCATCCGCGATGTTGTTGGTGCCCACGGCAGTGCTGGCGTTCTTGTTCGCGCTGTTTCCAAAGCCCAGCGCGGTGCTGAATTGATTCTGCGCGACGTTGTCCAGACCGATCGCCACGCTCCGGTCGCCCAGCGCGCGCACGCCTCCGCCCACCGCCACGCTGCTCTTGCCGAGGGCCAGCGCGGTTTCGCTGCTGGCATCGTCGCCGTCGTCGCCGTCGGTGTCTATGTCGATGTTGACGCTGCCGTCATTGTCGCGGTCGTACCAAGTGCCGACCGCCAGACTGTTTTCGCCCACGGCCTGGCCCATGTAGCCCAGCGCGCTGCTGTTCACGCCGGTGGCGCTGTTGGCGTGGCCCACGGCGCTGCTGTTGTCGCCCTTGGCGATGTTCTGGAAGCCCAGGCCGCTGGCGGATGCGCCTTCGATGACGTTGAGGTAGCCGACGGCGGTGCTTTGAGCATTCTGGATGTAATTGAGAATGCCGACGGCCGTGCTCTGGGCGCCCTGGACGTAATTGACGTAACCGATGGCGCTGCTGTTGGTGGCACCGGTATCGACGGTGTTGGAGAAGCCGAACGCGCTGCCGTGAACCGCATTGGCCGTGTTGGTCGAACCGACGGCGGTGCTGTCCACGCCGTTGGCTTCGTTGTCGTAACCGATGGCGCTGCTGTTCGTCCCGGCGGCGTTGTTGCTGTTGCCCACGGCGCTGCTGTAGCCGCCATCGGCGGTGTTGTCGTAGCCGAAGGCGTTGCTGAAGTCCGCATTGGCATGGTTGAGCGTGCCGAACGCGCCGGCGTATTCGCCCTGCACGAGATTGCTGAATCCGTAGGCCGAGCTGCGCGCCTGCTTGACGGTGTTGCCGTAGCCGAATGCGCTGCCCTGGAGGGCGGCGGCATCGATCGTGTTCTGGTAGCCGAAGGCGCTTCCGTAGTTGCCCGCGGCGCTGTTGTTGTAGCCGAAGGCGTTGCTGCCGGGGCCGCTGGCCGTGTTCGAATAGCCGAACGCGCTGCTTTCGAGCCCGTAGGCCTCGTTCGCGTAGCCGAATGCACTGCTGCTGTCGCGCAGGGCGCGGTTGAGGTAGCCGAACGCGCTGCTGTAGTTGCCGCCGGCATTGTTGCGCCAGCCGTAGGCGCTGGCGGTGGCCGTGCAGGTGGTGTTCTGGTCGTCGGTGATGCCCCACGGCGGCATGGTGGTGGTCTTGGTTTCGATGCCGGCATCGGAGTTGCCGGCGGTGGCGACCCAGGCGCTGCCGTTCCAGGCGAGGCAGCCTTCGTCGGCGAAGGCGGGCGCGGACAACGCGCCCAGCAGGGCGAGGGCGAGCAGCTGGCGGCGGAGCGGGCGGACGGGTTTGGCGTGCATGGGAAGTCCCCTGTTGGAAAGCGCGCATTCTTGAAGCGTGACGCGCATCACCGGTAATCCAAGCGTTCCGTGGGCTTGTCCGAACGTCCCGTGCCGCAAGTAAACTGCCCTTGCGACAGGGGGAGGCGATGAACATCGAAGCGAACGACGCGGCGCCGCGCTTCATGGCGTTCGACACCGACGGCGCGCCCGCGCACGAGCGCTTCGAGCAGTGGCGTTCGCTGTTTCCGCAGGTCGTCGACATTTCGCCGGTCGAACGGTCGCGCCCGTACCGGGCCAACGCGATCGCCTATCTCGCCGACGACGGCACCGGGATGGCGCGGATCCGCACCGCGCCCACGCTGACCCATTTCGCCGAGGGCAGCAGCGACCACTTCATGCTCGGCCTGATCGCCGACGGCCATTCGCAGGTGCGGCAGGGGCGCGGCGGCGAGGAGACCGCCGATGCCGCCACCGGCTTCAACCTCATGGACTGCTCGCGGCAGATGCGCACGCTGTCGCGCTCGGGCCAGGACAGCGTCCACCTGTTCCTGCCGCGCGCGCGGGTGATGCAGCTGCTGGGCCCGGATCCGACCGGCGTGCGCGGCGCGCTGCGCCACCTGCCCGACACCCCGATGGGGCAGATCCTGAAGGCTAACCTGTCCGCGCTCACCCGCTACGGCACCGCGCTCGACGCGCGGGCGTCTGCGAAGGCGATGGAGGCGACGATCACCCTGGCGCTGGCATACCTGGCCCAGTTCGGCGCAGCGGAGGAGACGCCCGACCTCGACGCGCTGCTGTTCGACGCCGCCTGCCGCTACATCGAGGCGCAGCTGGACGACCCGCGGCTCACCGCCGAGAGCGTCGCGCGCGCGTTGCGGTGTTCGCGCACCCGGCTGTACCGCGTGTTCGCCGAGCGCGACCTGTCCGTCGCCGGCCACGCCCGCGACCTGCGGCTGGCGCGCAGCCGCACGCTGCTGCTGGATGCGCGGTGGAGCATCGGCGAGATCGCGCTGCACTGCGGCTACGGCGACCTGCCGGCGTTCAGCAAGGCGTTCAAGCGCCGCTTCGGTATGGCCCCGGGCGAATGGCGCCAGCTGCACGGCGCGGCGACGCGCTGACGCGGCCGCGGCGAAGGCGCGTTGCGCGCGCCGGCAATCCGCCCTGCGCGGTCAGGGCGAGGCTGGCCCGTCGCTTTTTTCCCGCAGCGCCGGATGCTCGGCCTTGGGCCGGTCGAGGTGGTAGCCCTGCACCATGTCCACGCCCATCTCGCGCAGCATCAGCAGGGTGCGGCCGTCCTCCACGAATTCGGCCACGGTCTGCTTGCCCATGCCGCGCGCCACTTCGATGATCGCGCGGACGAAGACCTGGTTGTCGCGTTCCAGCGCCAGGTCGCGGATGAACATGCCGTCGATCTTGAGGACGTCAGCTTGCAGGTGCTTGAGGTAGGCGAACGACGAGAAGCCGGTGCCGAATACGTCTTCGTCCTCAATGTCGTAGAAGGAACGCGCGGCTTCCCTAGCCAGATTCAGGACGACCCCGCGTTGCAGTTGGCCATGCCGGCGCCAGACCCGTTCCCGTTTGCCGAGGAGCGGCGCCTGTTCTACGTAGCCATGACCCGCGCCCGCAAGCAGGTTCGGCTCTACACGACGCTGGGCCAGCCGTCGCGGTTTCTAGTGGAGCTGGCCAAGAAGGGACTCATCAAGATTGAGCCCATCGACGGAGAGCTCCTGGAACCGTGTCCAGAGTGCGGCCGTGGCGTCTTACAGTTGCGGTCAGGCCCTTACAGCGAATTCCACGGATGCAGCCGCTTTCCCGCTTGTTCATTCACGCGCAAGGTGGACCAAAGTACGGCCACACCAGCCCAGCCCAGAACACGAGCTCAACGGCTACC
>JAANMV010002271.1_pt1 | contig 19018 bp, 21 predicted proteins | sample 7279661 | NCBI WGS metagenome assembly JAANMV01 (sample SAMN14094540, study PRJNA606508) | bioreactor metagenome | isolation source: A lab-scale SPAN reactor treating ammonium-rich wastewater day 121 | place: Ireland: Galway | collected 2017-05-16 | reverse complement strand
GCTCATCATCTGGGGCAAGGAGAGCTGGGGTTCGCGGGCCGGCCGGATGGACTTCAGCGCCTTCCACGACTACCGCTCCGTCGAGATCGAAGATGCCGGCCACTGGGTCCACCACGACCAGTTCGAAACCTTCATGGGACATGTGAATGCCTTTCTCGATGCATAGGCCCGCGCGCTGGGCCAGTCTCGCCCTCCTGGGCTTCCTCGCGGCCGCTTTCGCCGCGGCCTGCGGCGGCGGCCACGATGTCCCCGATCCAACCGCCACTGACCGCGCGACCAGCACCCCGGGCGCGGAAACCGGCCAGCCGCGGTCCGAACACGGCCAGCTCATCGCCCGCGCCAGCGTCCCTCTCGAGCTCGCCGACGGCACCGCGATCGGCCGCGCCGACGCCCCCGTCGTCATCGAAGCGTACGAAGATTTCGGCTGCTCCCACTGCCTCCACTTCACGGCCACCATCGAGCCGCACCTGTTCGAGGACTACGTTGCGCGGGGCAAGGTCCGCCTGGTCTACCGCTACTTCCCGCTCCAGCAGGTCACCGGCCTCGCCGCCATCGCTGCCCAGTGTGCCGCCGAACAGGACAGGTTCTGGGAGTACCACAAACTCCTCTTCATCGCCCAGGCCGAGGCCAACAACAAGTCCGGGCCCGGCCTCGGCATCGCCTTTGGCCCGGATGGCCTGCGCACCATGGCCGCCGAGGCAGGCCTGGAATCCGCCGGCTTCGAAGCCTGCGTGACCGGCGACGCTGCCTTCAACATCGTCCAGGAGGACCTGCGCGAGGCCAACAGCCTCGGCCTGCGCGGCACTCCCTCGTTCGTCATCAACGGCGAAGTCCTCGCCGGCAACCCTGAAACCTTCGACGACTGGAAGAACGTCCTCGATCCGCTGCTGAAGTGACCGGCCCGGGCGGGCCTTCCTGAGTCCTGCCACCGTTCTCCCGCGGTGCCGTACCATCCAGCAATGCGGATCTGGTCCTACATCGACGGACGCTGGCGGGAGACCGAAACCGAAACTCCCGCGCCGCGCTGGTACGCCCTCGCGAGCGAAGACACCGAGTACCTCAAGGCTCTCGGCGAGCGGCTCGGGCTCCATCCGCTCTCCATCGAAGACTGCCTCTCGCCCTACGTTCACACGCCGAAAATCGATGACTTCGGGGACCACATGTTCGTCGTCGTCGCAGCCATGGTGGCCGAGTCCGCCCAGCCCGAACCGGAAGAGCTCGACATCTTCCTCGGCGCCGACTACCTCATCACCTACCACGACGGGCCCGAGGCGCCACCCTCGATCGCTGAGGTCGCCTCCGCCATCTCCCAGGGCGTGAACATCCGCCCCGGCGTCGATGGCCTGATGTACGAGATCATCGACCGCAGCGTCGACGCCATCCTCCCCCGCGTGAGCGCGATGAGTGAGGAACTCGACGGCGTCGAGGACCGCATCGTCGTCGAAGGCGTGAGCGGCGTGGACCACCACCGCGTGCTCGAGCTTCGCTCCGTGGCCGGGCGCATCCGGCGCCTCATCGTCCCCGAACAGAACCTCATGCTGCGACTCGGCCGCGGCGAATTCCATCTCGTCCAGCCTTCCAACCAGGTCTACTACCGCGACATCTATGACCACCTGGTCCGCGTCGACATGGCACTGGAAGAACTCCGCGAAGACGCCGAGGTGGCTCTCGGCACCTACATGAGCGCGCTCAACAACCGCATGAACGAAGTGATGAAGGTGCTCGCCGTGGTCGGCGCGCTCGCGCTCCCCGCCACGGTCATCACCGGCATCTTCGGCACCAACTTCGATGACATCCCCGGGCTTCACAGCAACTGGGGGTTCGCCGCCATGATGGCCGCGATGGTGGCGATGGCCGGCTCCATGGCCTACATCTTCCATCGCCGCGGCTGGTTCTGATGGCCCGCCGCCACCCCGCCGCGCCCACCCCGGAACGCCAAACGAGGCACGGAGCGGGGATCTCCGTGCCTCGCAATGAAAAGGGGCGGGGCCGGGGCGCTGAGGGGAACTACGCCGCCAGCCGATGCTCCTCGTTCGTGATGAAGTCGGTGTCCTCGAGCCAGTTCTTGAATGCCTTCGTGGCTCCGCACCGCTTGCAGCGCCCGTTCGAGACCGGGCCGCTGGCTTCTTCGATCACCCAGTGGTGGGCGTGAGCCTCTACCTGGGCGCTGGTGGTGATGTCGATGATCGTCGCTTCCATTTCCTGTGCCTCCCTGCGGCGGGGCAGGTTCCCCGCGCTCGCTGTTCCTCGTTGACCAGATAGTAGGCATGCCCCTCCTCGCATCCACCCGACTGGCGGATGAACCCGCGCTCACCCGAAAGGCGGAGCCCAATTCAACCCATGTGAACCCCATCACAGTTGGGAGTTCCGAGTTCCGAGTTGCAAGTTGCGAGTGGCCAGCCGGGGCAGGGGCGGCGAATCGTGGATCGTGAACCGTGAATGGTAGCGGGGCGGGGCCGGGCGGATATCCTGTGCACGTGCTCCAACCCCAGCTCGTGCGCAAGCTCATCGATGTCTACGGCGACACGGGACGCGAATGGATTGACGCCTTCCCCGCGACGCTCGAACGCGTCCGCCGCCGCTGGGGACTCCGCCTCGGCGAGACCTTCGCCTACGTGGGCTATGCCTACGTTGTCCGCGCCGAACTGCCCGGCGGCACCCCGGTCGTCCTCAAGCTCGCGCCACCCGATAAGGAGCTCGTCTCCGAGGCCGCGGCCCTGCGCCACTACGATGGCCGCGGCGTCTGCCGCCTCCTCGATGCCGACGACACCGTCGTCGCCCTCCTCCTCGAACGCCTCGATCCCGGCGAAACACTCGCGACCCTCGAGGATGACACCCCCGCCACCGAAATCGCGGCCACCGTCATGACGCGGCTCTTCCGCCCTCTCCCCGCGGACCACGCGTTCCCCACCATCGAACGCTGGGGCCAGGCCTTCGAACGCGTCCGCGAGCGCTACGGCGGCAGCGGCGGCTCGTTCCCGCCCGAACTCTTCGAGCCCGCCTCACGCCTCTACTTCGACCTCTGTGCGAGCCAGGCCGAACCGGTACTGCTCCACGGCGACCTCCACCACTACAACATCCTCTCCGCCACCCGGGAGCCCTGGCTCGCCATCGACCCGAAGGGGCTCGCCGGCGAACCCGCCTACGAAATCGGCCCCTACCTCTATAACCGCCTCGACGCCGGCCCGGACATCCAGGCACTCACGCTGCGCCGGATCGACCAGTTCGCCGGCGTCCTCGGCTTCGACCGCCAGCGGCTCATCGGCTGGGCCTTCGCCCAGTCCGTTCTCAGCGCCGTCTGGACATTCGAAGACCACGGCAGCATCGGCGAACCGCGGCTCGCCCTCCCGCGCGCGCTCGCCGGGCTCATCTGATCACCGGCCTCCGCGGGGGAACGTGCCAGGATCGCCGCATGAGCAGCGGAACCGGGGGATTGACTCCGTCGTCTAGTATCGGTGACGAAGATGCGGAGGCAGAGCGATGGCGCGTGTGGCGATAGTCATGGTGGTGCTTCTTGGGGCGGCACTCTACGCAACCACGGTTGAGACCAGGACGGCGGCAGCGTGCAGCGGCCCTCCCGGCTATGAAGTGATGCTCTCGGCAAAGGTCATCCTCGAAGGGCGCGTCGCCGAGGTTGGCCCGGCCGAATCCTCCGACAGCGTGTACACCACCCACACTCTGGCTTTCGATGTGGTCCAGGGCTACCGGGGCATCGAGGACGGCGCGCGGGTGACCGCCACCGCCCGCATCCCCATCCCGGGAATCCCGATCATGTGCCCGCAGTTCCCGCAGGACCTCGAAGGCAAGTACGTCATCACCGGCCTCTTCGAAGATGAACCTGGTGGGCCGCTCCGGGCCGAAGCATGGGTCATGCTCTACGCATCGGATGCCGCCCCCACCGGCCCAGACCCGGCCTACACCGAGGCGGTGCGCCTGGCGGAGCTCGTCGCCGACGCCAACCCCGAGGCCCCGCTGCTGACGGTCGACCCGGCGGTGGTCACCTGCGGCGAGCCCGTGTCGTTTGCGGGCGCCCGTTTCCCTGCGGGCGAATACGCGATCCGGGAATTCCTCGGCCCGATCCTCGCCGTCGTGGAACCCGGCGCCAATGGCACATTCGCCGCCGGCACGCCCTATGGCCCCGGCTTCGGCTGCGGCACCGAACCCGGGACGAGCGTCGTCGTCAGCTACTCAGCGTACAAAGTCCTGCGGCACCCCGACGGCTCGGCCGAACTCGGGGAGCTTGCCGAGATCGTGGGGCCGGTGCTCGACCCGGATGTCCGGCCGCCTGCGCGCGAACGTACCTTCTCCGTCTCGCCCGTGAGCGCGCGCTGCGGCCAGGACCTGACCATCGACGGCACCGGCTTCGTCCCGGGGGTACCGCTGCTCATCCGCCTCAGCGGCGAAACTGCCGGCGCCAGGCTCACGCCCGATGCCACCGGAGCCTTCCATCTCACGCGGACAATCCCGCCGGAAAGCTGCACCGGCGACTTCGTTCGCGTGGTGGTCTCGACCGCCGAGTTCGCCGAGTTCGGGCATTTCGCCGAACTCGGGGACGCGCTCATCGCCCGGACCGCGACCCCCGGCCCGCCCGATGCCGGCGACAGCCCGGGAGCCGCGCGGCCCGCGAATTGGACATGGGCGGTGCTCCTGGGCGGGTTCGTGTTAGCCCTATCTGCCGGTCTCGGGGCGCTCGCCCGGCGCCGGTAGCCCCGAACCGTCAGGCGGAGAGCAGGCGGGTGGTCGGCTGTGGAATTTCGCGCCCGAGTTCGCGGGCAACCTCGATCCAGGCCGCCATCGCCTCCTGTGCGTTGCGCACAGCCTCTTCGTACGTTGCGCCGTCCGAAATGCAGCCGGGGAGGTCCGGCACCTCAACGATGAACGCCTGGTCGTCCTCGCTCCAGTAGATGATCATCTCGTACTTCATTGCGGCGGCTCCATCAGCCTATATCGAAGGATAACACGCCGGACCTGTCGCACCTGGTAGGGCTTCGCGGTGGCTCCCCGGGGCTGCAGGTTCAGAATCTCGACCACTCCCTCGCGGCTGAATAGGTGGTGGCTGCCGCGCAGCCGCAACTCGAATCCCAGTCGCTGGAGCACCGACACGAGTACGTCGAACGGGATGGACGCGTCGTTCCGTGGATCGAGGACTCGTTGGAGGTCTTTTTCGCGTCCGGTCATTCCCAGTACCGTCCTCCCACCGTCTCTCAGATCAACCCGGCCTTGCGCGCGTCGTCCAGGAACCGGTCGATGCCGATGTCCGTCAGCGGGTGCTTCAACATTTGCGGAATGAGCGACGGCGGGATAGTCCCGATGTGCGCCCCGGCCATCGCCGCCTGCGTCACGTGCAGCGGGTGCCGCAGGCTCGCCGCCAGCACCCGCGCACCCAGGTTATGCGTCTCCACCAGCGAGACGCACTGGTGGATCAGCTCCATCCCGTCGTAGCTCACGTCATCCAGCCGCCCCACGAACGGGCTGAGGAACGCCGCCCCGGCCAGCGCGGCCAACAGCGCCTGGTTCGTGTTGAAGATGAGCGTCGTGTTGATCCGGATGCCCTCGGCGCTGCAGCGGTGGATCGCCTCCAGCCCCTCGGAGTCGATGGGGATCTTCACCACCACGTTCGGGTGCCACGAAGCCAGCTCGCGCGCCTCGGCCACCAGGTCGTCGGCCTTGCGCGAGACGCACTCGGCCGAGATCGGCCCGTCGATGACCGCCGCGATCTCCTGGATGCGCTGCCGGTAGCTAACACCCCCCTCCTTCGCGAGCAGGCTGGGGTTCGTGGTCACGCCGGAGATGACCCCATACCGCGCGGCCGCGCGCACGTCGTCGATCGAAGCGGTATCGAGAAAAAGCTGCATGGGAGCCTCCGGCGGTGTGCTGGCGCAATGGTAGCCCGCCCCGCGAGAACGGAGGAGGACAACGGGGAAGTGCGCCCGCTCGGCGCTGTGGTGGCGGCATGACTACTTCGAGCTCCGGATGCGCGAGGGCGTGATCGTCAGCGTCACCCACATCTCCGGTTTCACGGTCCACGAAGCGATCGCCTGTTCGGCCCGGACCGGGTCGTAGTAGCGCCGGGCCAGCCGCGCCAGCAATTCCACCGTGCCCGTTTCGCTGATCGCGGCCGTGCCTTCGATCGTCACCCAGCGCTCGTGCACACCGACCGGCTCCTCCACGGTCAGCGCGACCCGCGGGTCGGCCGCGATCCGGTGGGCCTTCGGTGATGTGCGCGAAGTGAACACCCGGGCCACTTCGCCATCCCACTCGAACCACACCGGCACGATGGTGGGCGCGCCGCCCTCATGCAGGTAGGCGATCTTGGCGATGCGCGTCTCGCGCAGGAATTCATCGGCTTCGGTGGCGGTCATCTCTGGCATGCCGCCGATTGTTCCACGCCAGGGCCAACCGTGTCGCTTCATGCCTCATGCCTCATGCCGTCCCTGCTACAATCCCGACGCTTACGTACACGTTAGGAGGAACCCCCATGGGAAAGCTTGATGGCAAGGTTGTCATCGTCACCGGCGCCAGCCGCGGCATCGGCGCCGAGATCGCCCGCCTCTTCGCCGAAGAGGGCGGCAAGGTCGCCGTCGTCGCCCGCACCCTCAAGGAAGGCGATCACATCCTCGAAGGCTCGCTCGAACACACGGTCGACACAATCAAGTCCGCCGGCGGAGAGGCAACCGCCATCACCGCCGACATCTCCGACTACGACCAGTGCGTCCGCGCCGTCGAGGAGACCCGCGCGAAGTACGGGCCCATCGACGTTCTCGTGAACAACGCCGCCCTCACCTACTTCATCCCGATCAAGGACTACCCGATCAGCAAGTGGCACCGCTCGATCGGCGTGAACTTCCATGCCCCGTTCTACTTCAGCCAGCTCGTGTTGCCCGACATGCTCGCGCGCAAGGCCGGCTCGATCGTGAACATCTCCTCGGGCGCGGCTATCGGCCCGGGCCGCGGCCCCTACAAGGGCGACTTCGGCCGCGGCGGCACCCTCTACGGCGCCGAAAAGGCCGCCCTCGAGCGCTTCACCCAGGGCCTCGCCTCGGAGGTCTACCAGGATGGCGTCAGCGTCACCTGCGTCTCGCCCTCCCAGGTCGTCCCCACTCCCGGCACCGTCCACCACTACCTGGTCACCGGCATGGACGACCCCCGCGGCGAGCACCCCATCCTGATGGCGAAAGCCGCCCTCCTGCTGGCCAGCGAGCCGCTCGACAAGGTGACCGGCCGCGTCACCTACAGCCAGGAGATCCTCCAGGAGTTCGGCTGGATTAAGGACGGCAAGGGCACTGGCATCGACCGCAAGGGCTCCGGCTACAGCCAGATCTGAGCCTGCCAGCGGCGAAGTCAACAACGAGGCGCCTCCGTGTTCTCCCTGCTCGCGCTAGCCCATCTCGGAACAACCATCCGAGGCGCGTCAGGGATGACGCGCTGCGACGCCGTTACCCCCACGGTCGCGCAAAAGTCGCCACCCGGGGTTGGCCCAGGGGGTTTCTGCATTCGAGGAACAACCATCCGAGGCGCGTCAGGGATGACGCGCTGCGACGCAGTTACCACCACGGTCGCGGAAAGGTTGCCACCGGGTTGGCCCCAGGGGGTTGCGGCAATCGAGGAACAACCATCCGAGGCGCGTCAGGGATGACGCGCTGCGACGCCGGTACCACCACGGTCGCGGACAGGCAGCTACACCAACGAAGCGCAGAAGGGGAGCGAAGAATTCTCAATTCCTCTTGCCTCTCCCAACCTCCGTGCCTCCGTGTTCTCCCTGCTCGCGCTAGCCCATCTCGACCGCGAGCACGGTAGCGAGCGGGTCCAGCGCGTCTTCGGGCACCTGGATTGTCAGCTCGCCGGGCGGGTCCGGGTTGAAGAACTGGTCGATGATCGCGCAGCGGGTGCTGAACGCGAGTTCCCGCCCGCTCGCCAGCACCCGCACGCGTTTCACGTGCTTGATCGGCACACCCCGGACCGTGACCGTCTCGTAGGGCCGCATCAGGAGGTGGAGGAAGGTCGTCCCGCCCCGCTTCGTTGACGGCCCATAGAACTGCCACGGCTCCAGCCCCTGTTCCGTCCCCGTGATGCTTTCCCCGTTCTGGCTCAGCCAGCGCTGCATTGCTCCGAGGATGGCGCGCTGCTCGGGCATGATCGTGCCGTCGCCCATCGGGCTCACGTTCAACAGCAGGTTGCCGCCCTTGCCCGCCACCTCGCAGAGCGTGTGCACCACCTGCCGCGGCGACTTCCACGCCCCGTCCTCCGGGTTGTACCCCCAGCTCTCGTTCAGCGTCATGCACGTCTCCCAGGTGCGCGCGGGCGCCTGCGCCGGCACGAACTGCTCGGGCGTCTCGAAGTCGCCAACGCCTGGCAACCGGTCGTTGATAAGGATGCCGGGCTGCAGTTCGCGAATGAGCGCTTCCAGTTCCTTCGCCCGCCACTGTTCCGGCGTGCGCTCCCAGCCGCCATCGAACCAGATCACATCGATCGGCCCGTAGTTCGTCAGCAGCTCACGCACCTGTTCGAACATCACCGTCGCGAACCGCTCCCACTGTTCCGGCGTGGGCGCCTTTGAACGCCCGAAGCGGTACGGCCGGTCCTCATCGGTGAACGCCGGGTAGTCCGGGTGGTTCCAATCGATCAGTGAGAAGTACAGCCCGACCCGCAGCCCCTCCGCGCGAAACGCCTCCACGAACTCGCGCACGATGTCCCGCCCGTACGGCGAGTGCTCGACGCCGAAGTCCGAGGTCTTCGTGTGGAACATCGCATAGCCGTCGTGGTGCTTGGTGGTGAAGACCGCGTACTGCATCCCGAGGCTCTTCGCCGTCCGCGCGAGGCCGGCCGGGTCCCACTGCGCCGGGTTGAAGGTCGCCGCCGACGACTGGTACGCCGCCACGGTCATATCCCCGTCTGGCAGGGCGGCATTGCCGCCCACCATGGGCCAGGAGAGCTCGACGCCCTGCTGCGATGAGTGCCCCCAGTGGATGAACATCCCAAACCGCGCCGTATCGAACCACGTACTCATAGGCGCGCAGTCTACGCGACCAGCGTCTTTCCTATCTGCGCCAATCCAGCCCACCGGCGATGACCCATAACGAGGAAACCCTCGGATTCAGAACCGCGACTGGGAGGAAGCGGCAACCGACTCATACCCCGTCCGCCCCGCGGGAGCCCGCCCGCATTGCATCACGCTCTGCGCGCTGGGATGTGCATGCTGCGCGATGAGGTTGCGGGTTGCCGCGAGGCCTGATCGCACGCGGCGGTCCGCTCCCTTGCCGGTCGCGGTTCCATGGCGGGTGGAGCTGCCAGAGCCTGGCATCCCGGTCGCTCTGATCTCACCCGATCAGTTTCAGGATGAGTCGATGGCGGCCAAGTGCATCCAGGTACTCTTCCCCGCCCGCCCTTCCACCTGCCAATCTGGCCGCAATCCCGGCAGCATAGTCCGCGACCTGCAGCAGGTCCTCGCTTTGGGATCGGGCGGTCCTCACCGAATGCAATCGCTCGCCGAGCGCCAGTCGCAGCTCGCGCCTGAGTTGCGTCCTGTGCGCCCGGCCACCCGCGGCAATCCTGAGCGAGCGACCACCTTGGTGCACGCGAGGCATGGTCGTGACAACTTGCCCGGCCCCGTCGATAATGACCTTGGAAATGGCCCGCTTCCCGAAAGGTTGCCCGGAGGGCAGCTTGCCAGCCGTGGCTGGCTAGGGAGCGGGCCGCTCTGATCCTCTCTTCCCTCCTCCCTACTACCGCGGCAGATCCTCCACGTGCAGCCCAAACAGCGGCGGCGGCTCGAGCTGCAACGCCGCCAGGTAGCCGCACAGCTGGCTTCGATGGTGCGTCTCGTGCTCGATCAGGCCGCCCAGCACCCGCCGCCATGCCGGGAACGCCGGCCCGGCCAGGTTCGGGATGATCCGCTCCAGGTCCGCATCCACCAGCCCCGCCACCGTCTTCTTCCCCGTCCGCAGCACCAGTTGCCGCAGCTCGGCCGCCGTCACTCCGTCCTTCACCCCGTGGCCCTTGTACTTTGTCACCCCGGTCTGGATGGCGCCGATGTTCATCAGCCGCGCATTCGCGATATGCGTGACCAGCTCGGCCACGCTGAACTCGCCCGGGGCCGGACGCCAGCACACGTGCGCGTCGGCCAGCCGCTCCACCGCCTCAAAGGTGCGGGCGTGCACGTTGCCGACGTAGTTGATCAGGTCGTCCTTCGGGATCATGCCGCAAATCGTAGAGTCGCGAGGTGCGAGGTGCGAGATTCCTCCACCCTGGGCTCGCGCCGCAGGCAGCCAGTTCACAGGCCGTGAGCCATCATCGCCCTGGCGCCCACCCCCGGAGAGTGCCAATGCACCCAACCAGCCAGCCTGAGGTCACCTCTTCGCGGATGCGCATAGCGCCGGCCGGTCGCAGGTCGCCGCAGCCCGCGTGTCCGCGGACTGCTGAACGAGCTCGGTATCCCCGTGACGGATTGATGCGGCGTCGGCTCGCTATTGGTCGTGGCAATGCTTGTGATGAATATCACGGTTACATGCCGGGACATCGCCACTTCTTCGGGATTTCCCCTATGCTGTTGCGAGATGCATCGGCTACCATCGAATTAACTCCGCGCGCGACCCCCCAAAACCGCGCCCGAAACGGTAACCGATGCCCCAGCTACACGAACTCTCCGAGCGGCCGGAACCCGGCGCTCTTCGTGTCGCCCTCGAAGCCGCTGGGCTTTGGATTTGGGAAGCCGACCTCGTGGCCGAGACGACCGTCTTGCAGAAGGGCTTCTGGGAGTCCTTCGGCCACCACCACGGTGGCCCGGTAGAGACGTTCGATTTCCTCCAGCACATGCACCGCGGCGACCAGAAGGCGGTCACCCGCGCCTGGCGCGCCCACCTCGACGGTGAAACCGAGACGTACGAATCCGAGTGGCGCCTCCGCGCCGCCTCGGGCGAGTGGCACTGGGTTCGTTCCCGCGGGAAGGTCACCGAACGCGCCGCGGACGGAACGCCCCTCTGGATGGTCGGCGTCTACATGGACATCACCCGCGAAAAGCAGGCCCAGCAGGCCCTGGCCGAATCCCGCGCCGAAATAGAGGCCCTCTTCCGCGGCTCGCGCGACGCCATGGCCATCATCGCCCCCGACCTCACCATTCGCCGGATCAACGCCGCCGGCGGCGTCCTCTTCCAGCGCGTCACCGGCACCCCGGTGACCGAAGGCACCAACCTGCTCGACTACCCCTTCTTTCGCGAAAGCCGCCCGTTCCTTGGCGAAGTCCAGAAGGCCCTTGCTGGCAATGCCTTCACCATCGAGCGCGCCTTTCGCTCTCCGGAACTCGCTCCTGCCTGGTGGGAGGGGTGTTTCTCCCCCGTCCTCGGCCTCCGCGGCCAGGTCATCGGCGCCACCGTCACCATTCGCGACATTACCGAACGCAAGCGCATCGAAGGAGCCCGGGTCCAGGCGCTCAAGCTCGAAAGCCTCGGGCTGATGGCAGGCGGCATCGCCCACGACTTCAACAACCTCCTCACCGTCATCGCCGCCAACATCGAACTGGCCCGGATGAGCCCTACCCCCGATGAGCTCAGCGACGCCCTCACCGAATCCCGCGCCGCCGCCGATCGCGCAGCCGGGCTTGTCGAACAACTCCTCACCTTCGCCGGCAAGCGCGAGCCCAACCCTGGCCCCGTCGATGTCTCCGCCCTCGCTGCCGAAGTCGCCCGCTACGCCCGCAAGCTCCCCGGCACTCCCGTCCAAATCGACCAGGACCTCGATCCCGTGCCGCCCGTCGAAGCCGATCCCGTGCAACTCCGCCAGCTCGTGCTCAACTTGCTCATCAACGCCGTCGAGGCCACCCGCGGCGCTGGCAGCCGCGTCGTCATCCGCACCTCCACAGTCCTCGACGCCGGCATCGCCGCGCCATGCCCCCTTGTCGCCCCCCGGCCCGCCGCACAATACGTGATGCTCCAGGTCTCCGACGATGGTGTGGGCATGGACGCAACGACCCAGGCGCGCATCTTCGACCCCTTCTTCACGACGAAGGAGTCGGGCCACGGCCTGGGGCTCGCCTCGGCCCTCGGGGCGGTCCGTGCCCACGGCGGCGCCATCGCCCTCGACTCCGAGCCCGGCCACGGCTCCACTTTTACCGTCCTTCTTCCTGCGGGGTAGCGTCCGGACCACGGCCGATGGCCGCGGATGAGGGCTGAACCCCACCTTTACTGGACGGCCGTCACCTGCCGGGAATTTTGCGCATGCAACCAATCCCGGCATGTGCTGGCCCGCGTAGCTCTCCTCAGGACCGGCCGCACGCCGGGACACGAAGGGACAAGACGCATGAGCAGAATCCTGCCAGCCAGGGCGGTACTCGTCGCCGCCGCCTTCATCGCGCTGGGAGCCGGCTTGGGCGCCGGCCACCATCCCGCATCGGCCGCCAACGCCTCGGTCTCCATCGCGGATTTCGCCTTCGCCCCGGGTACCGTAACCGTGTCCGCCGGCGATACCGTCACCTGGACCAACAACGATGCCGGCGTGCCGCACACCGTCTCATCCGACAGCGGTGGCGACCTGGCCTCGGGACAGCTTTCGGGCGGGGAGTCGTACCAGAAGACCTTCTCCACGGCCGGCAGCTACGCCTACCACTGCGATATCCACCCTTCGATGACCGGCCTGGTGGTGGTGACCGGGGCTGCTGCAACGGCCACCTCAACCCCCGCCCCCACGAACACCCCGGCCGCGACGACCGCAGCAGCCACCGCAACCCTGGCCGCCACCAACACACCGGCCGCGGCGGCCACCGCCACCTCGCCCGCCGCCGCTACCGCAACCCCAACTGCCGCGTCAACCGCCTCCCCGGCGGGCGACACCACCCCCGGGCCAACCCCACCCGCTGCCCCCAGCCCAACCACCGCGCCCCAGCCTCCCGCCACCGGCGACGGCGATGCTGGTGACAGCGATACCGCGACAGTTGTGGCGTCCGGGGTCATTGCGATCGCGATCGTGCTGGCGGTTGGCGCCGCGGTCTATCTGGTCAGGCGGCGACGCGTTTAGAAACCGCCGTGTCGCTGTCCCCTTGCGGTGCCGCCCGGCCATAGGAGGGACGGCCGCGGCCCGCAACGATACCCCCGATGCGAATCCTCCCCGCCCTCCGCTCGTACCAGGCCCGCGTGTTCCGTTCGCTCTACGGGCAGCTCCCGGCCAGCCCGGGCGTCCAGTTCACCGTCATGTTCCCCCGCCAGTCTGGCAAGAACGAGGTCTCCGCAGCGCTCGTGGCCGCCCTCATGCAGCACTACGCCAGGCGCGAGGGCTCCATCATCGTCTGCGCGCCTACTCTCTATCCCCAGGCCCGCATCAGCCTCGAACGCACCCGCTCGGGCATCATTCGCTACGCCCGCCGCTGGCGCATCCCCCTCGCCGCCGAGGACAACGTCCTCCGTAGCGGCGGCGTCACCGCCACCTTCCTCAGCGCATCCCCCGAGGCTCACGTCGCGGGCCACACCGCCTCCTTCGCCCTCATCGCCGATGAAGCCCAGGACATCGACCCCGACTGGTTCGACCGCCAGTTCCGGCCCATGGCCGCCTCCACCGGCGCGCCGACGGTGTTGTTCGGTACCCCATGGGATGGTTCGACCCTCCTCGAACGCGCAGCCGAGGCGAACCGCGCGCGCGACCGCGACCAGCCGGGCGAGCCCTACTCCGGCTTCGACCCCTGGCACCACCAGGTCAGCTGGCAGGAGGTCGCCGGGGTGTCCGAACTCTACGGCCGCTACGTCGCAGGCGAACGCGCCCGCCTCGGCGCCAGCAACCCGCTCTTCCTCAGCCAGTACGAGCTTGTCGCCTCGCGCGAAGCAGCCAGCCTGTTCGACGACGAGCAGCTCGCGGCCCTGCGTGGGACCCACGACACGCTGTCCCGCGCACGGCCCGGCGAGCGTTACGTGGGCGGGCTCGACTTCGGGGGAGCCGGGGCCAACGCTGACGCGACGGTCCTCACCATCGCCCGGGTCGAAGGTCACCGCTGCGAGGTCGTCGCCTGGCGGTCGTGGCGGAGCGCCCCATTTCAGGCCATCGCGGCGGAAGTAGCGGCCGCGGCCAGCGCCTGGGGCCTCGAACGCCTCGTCGCCGATGAGACGGGCCTCGGCGCGCCACTGGTCGCCCAGCTCCAGCAGATCCTGGGGCGGACCGTCGTTGGGCTGGTCTTCACCGCCGCCTCGAAGTCCGAACTCGGGTGGGCGCTGATCGGTGCTGCCGGATCAGGCCGGCTCGCACTCCCGGCGGCCGACGGCTCAGCCGACTGGCGCCATGCCTGGGACGAGGTCCACGCTTGCCGCCGTCAGCTCCGCCCCGGGGGACAGGTGGCCTGGAGCGCGCCCCCCGGCCGCCACGATGACTACGTCGCCAGCCTGGCCCTCTGCCTCCGCGCCGCCGAGACCGCCGGCCTTCGGCGCCTCGCCCGCGGCCGCAGTAGGGACTGAGGGAAAGTGCGAACGACGAAGTACGAAGTACGAAGAGCGAAATGCGAAGGACGCCGACAAGCACCAGCCAATCGCAAATTGTGAATCGTGAATCGGGGCCGGCAGGCTGCGGCGGAGCTACGGCACCATTTCCTTCGTCGCCCCCGGGTTCATCACCGAGATGGACCCGCCCCACATGCACTGCAGCTTGCTCGAATTGTTGAGCACATTGAACGCCCCACACTTCACCGTCGGTGAGCCCGGCGTCCATGGCGCTACGGTCGCGGGGATGCAGGCCGCCGGCGTGGGGGTACCCAGCGCCGCTGCCGTCGCCGCAATCACGGTGGGGTTCGCGGGCGCGTTGCACATCGGGAACGGCGGGATGTTGGCGAACGGCGCGAAGTCCATGACGGTCGCGACGAGCTTGCCTTCCATCATCACCGGGGGCCCCTTGGGGATGACGATGAGGTTCCCCGGACCGAGGCCGTTCGTGCACATGATCTGGGCGCCCATGAGTACCGGAAATCCCATAGTGCGCAGCCTAGCGTCCCCAGGGGAAGGAGAAAAGAGGAAGGAGGAAAGAGGAAAGAACCAGGTATCCTCCCTCGCATCTCGCATCTCGCATCTCGCATCTCGCATCTCGCATCTCGCGACTGGCGGAGCGCCATCCGCTACCCTGTCCAGCGGGAGTGGAGGGGGCCCGGTGGCTTCCGCCGTCTTCAAAACGGTTGCGCGGCCGCACAAGCGGTCGCGGGTGGGTTCGACTCCCATGCACTCCCGCCAGCCCCACCCCGGCGATTGCCGATTCACGATTCACGATTTGCGATTGCCGATTCGGCTTCCACGCACTTGGCACTTCCGCCGATTGTTGACCTAGTCACTCGACTTTCTCTAAGGGCAGGCGTACCATGGGTTGCCTACCGCTAAACCCACACAATTGCCCCATGGAGGACTACATGTCAGACATCGCCGAACGCGGCTACGCCAGGCCCGATGTGCTTGTCAGCACCGATTGGGTCGCCGCCCACCTCAACGACCCCAACATCCGGATCGTCGAATCCAACGAGGACCAGCTCCTCTACCCCTCCGGCCACATCCCCGGCGCCGTCCAGGTGGACTGGGCGGCGGACCTGAACGACCCGCTCCGCCGCGACTACCTCAACCGCGACGGATTCGAAAAGCTCATGAGCCGCATTGGCGCCACGCGCGATACTGACATCGTGTTCTATGGGGACAAGAGCAACTGGTGGGCGACCTACGCCTTCTGGGTCTTCCAGCTGTTCGGCCATACCAATGCGAAGGTCATGGACGGCGGCCGCCTCAAGTGGGAGAAGGAGGGCCGGCCACTGACGCGCGAAGTACCGTCGTACCCGGCGACCACCTACGTGGCCTCTGACCGCGACGACACGAGGATCCGCATCTTCCGCGATGAGGTGCTGAAAAAGCTCGGCGGGGGCACCCGCCTCGTCGACGTCCGCAGCCCCCAGGAGTACTCGGGCGAACGTACCCACATGCCCGAATACCCGCAGGAGGGCGTGCTCCGCGGGGGACATATTCCCGGCGCGAAGAGCGTCCCCTGGGCACGCGCGGCCAACCCGGAGGACGGCACCTTCAAGTCCGCGGCCGAACTGAAGGCCATCTACGAAGAGGAGCAGGGCCTGAACCCGGCCAACGACATCATCGCCTACTGCCGCATCGGGGAGCGCAGCTCCCACACCTGGTTCGTCCTCTCGTACCTCCTCGGCTACCCGAACGTCCGCAACTACGACGGCTCGTGGACCGAGTGGGGCAACTCCGTCAACGTCCCGGTCGAGCGGTAGACGACCCGGCGCCGCGCGTGCTGCGAAGGAGGGGGCCGGGTGTCCGGTCCTCTCTGCCCCTCTGATAGGATCGAACCATGACGGATATGCCCGAGGGCCTGAAGACCCTCCTCGAAGACTTCCAGTTCGCGGACCGCTCCGAACGTATCGACATGCTGATCGAGTACGCCGACCGTTTCCAGGAGGTGCCCGAACGCATCGCCACCCGCCCCTTCCCGGAAGAGCACCACGTGCAGAAGTGCGAGTCCGAGGCCTACGTCTGGGCCGAAGACCTGCCTGATGGCACGCTCAAGTTCCACTTCGCGGTCGAAAACCCCCAGGGCCTCTCCGCCAAGGCGTGGGCGGTGATCATGGATGAGACGCTGAGCGGGCAGCCGCTCGAAGCCGTGGCCGAAACCCCTGGCGATTCGGTCTTCACCGTCTTCGGGAAGGATGTCTCGATGGGCAAGGGCATGGGCCTGATGGGGATAACGGACCTGGTCACGACCTATGCGCGCCAGCGGTTGAAGGCGCGCCAGCGGGCCTGAGACCGGCGCCCTGCAACAATCCGCTAACCTGTGAACGATGCGGCGGCGTACGTTCCTCCTTTCACTCGGCGCGTGGTCGCTGGCTGCGTGCGGCCGCGGAAACGACCGCGCGCCGGCACCCACACCCTTGCCAACGGCGACCCGCCCGGTTGCCACCACGGCTCCCGCGCCAACCGCGACATCCTCTCCGGTGCCCTCGGCGACGCCAACGGCCACCGACCCGCGGATCGAGCCCATCGGGTTCCCGATCGACCCGGCGGCGCGCCTGGGCATGGTGAGCGGCGTTGCCGGCAACCGCGCGATCCGGTGGGGCGAGGGGCCAACCGCCCTCGAATACTCGCGCGACGACCAGCCCTCCGGCGACCCGGACCGCGCGAACCGCTGTGGCTGGAACGCGCGGCTGCATGTCGAGTACGAGGGCCAGCCCGCGGTCGACTGGTACATCCCGCCGGGCACGCCCGTGGTCGCGACGATGGATGGCACGGCCACGCTCCTCATCAATACGGTCTCCAACCCGTTCGATGTCTACGGTGTCAGCCGCGAGCCTTACCTGGGCAACCCCGACCGCGCCCTCGCGCCCGTGGTCCCCTTCCCGGGTCCCGGGGGCGGCCAGGGCGTGTTCGTCCGGATCGAGAACGCCGGCTACCGGACTGATTCGGCTCACTTCGACATCGGCGCGACAGCCGCGGCGGTCCCGCGGGATGCCTGGCTCGAAGACTACGGACTGGAGACGGACTTCGTGGCGGCGTTCGCGCAGCTGCGCGACTTCCGGGTTGCCACTCCTGTGGCGCGCTGGGAGGTGCGCGCCGGCGAGGTCATCGGCGCGAGCGGCGATAGCGGTTACAGCGAGGCGCCCCACCTCCACTACGCGGTCCGGCCGGCCGGGTCGCCCAACGCCCTCTGCCCCACGACAGAGCCGGGCTTCGATGACGGCGGATGGCTTCTGCGCGGGGCCCGGCCCGGCTGATCCACCCGTCTGTCACCGGGCGGTCACCAGACCGTCGCCATTGCCCCGTAACAACCCGCGCTCCCGCCAGTACGGACTAGTACACGCTCTCTTCGTGAACTGGAGTTGCCTCATATGCGACAGGGAAAAGGTATGCTGCGAACCTGGCGCCGCTTCCGCGACGAAAGCGGGCAGATGCTCGTCCTGATGGGGGCTGGCCTGGCGGCATTCATCGCCATCGTCGGACTCTCGGTGGATGTCGGGCAGGTCGTCTTCACCCGGACAGACCTGCAGAAGGTCGCTGACGCAGCTGCATTCGCCGGAGCGCAGGACCTCCCGAGTTCATCCGCGGCGACGACCAATGCGAACAACTACGTGGGCCTCAACGCCTCGAACACGGCGGCGGTCGTGGTGATTTCACAGACCTACAATTCGAACGACACCATCCAGGTGACGGCCACCCGCAGGGTGGACTACGCCTTCCTCCGGGTCGTGGGCTTGAAGGGCACGACGGTTTCGGCCAAGGCAAAGGTGCGGGTGGGCACCTACAACGGCGGGAACGGGATCGTCCCCTGGGGCCTGGTGGCCAGCAGCAACAAGGACTTCCTTGGAAACAACTGTTTCAACGGGATGGTCAACGGTGCACCGACCTTCAAGCAGAACCAGAAGTGCATCTTGAAGTACGGCGCCGGCAGCAATTCGGGAGGCGACTTCGGCGCCCTGGCACTCGACGGTACCGGCGCATCCAACTACCGCGACGACATCGTGAACGGGTCGACGCAGAAATTCGCGAAGGGCCAGAAGGTCGAACCTCAGACCGGCAACATGGTGGGCCCGACGGGGCAGGGTATCGCGGATCGCCTGGCAATCGCGCCGCCGTCGACCTGCAACACCAACGATCGGAACCAGATTCTGAAGACCGTAGGCGGGAAGACGAGCATCGTGTCGGGCTGCGAAAACCACCCGCGCATCCTGATCATCCCGGTGGTCGACAAGATCGACAACCCGGCTGTATCGACCATCCTCGGGTTCGCCTTCATGTTCCTCCACGGTGAAGCCGGCGGTGGGGGCCACACTTCGGTTGAGACGGAATTCGTCTCCTTCGTGACGGCCATACCGGGCGCCACCTACAACGGCCCCGCGAACGGGTCGAGTTCTACAGCGATCATGCTGGTCGAGTAACCCTCCGATCGGAGCTCCCCTGCGCAGGCGCACCCTCGTCAGCGCATTAGCACCGAAGAGGGCCGGGAACCGCAGCACCCGGCCCTCTTCGCGTCCCCGCTGCGGAGGTCTTGCCGCGGCGCGGAGGCCTGTCGCTGC
>JAANMV010002265.1_pt1 | contig 19042 bp, 17 predicted proteins | sample 7279661 | NCBI WGS metagenome assembly JAANMV01 (sample SAMN14094540, study PRJNA606508) | bioreactor metagenome | isolation source: A lab-scale SPAN reactor treating ammonium-rich wastewater day 121 | place: Ireland: Galway | collected 2017-05-16 | reverse complement strand
AAATACCGTTATGAGCAAGTTCCGGCGCGTTCGCATCGAAGGCGCGCGTCTCGGTCTTCGCCCATGTCGTGGTTCAACGCGTGAAGGGTTGGCCCTGGTCGTCATTTCATCGGTATGTCGCGCTCGGCGAATACGATCCAAATTGGGGCTGCGCGGTAGAGCCGTTCGCAGCGGAGTTCGACCGCGCCGAATAGGTCTTTTTCCGGCGCCGCCGCATCCATTCACCGGATGGCGAGCATCCGGGCTACGCTTGCTGTCACGGAACACGTAACGCAACGACGCTAAAATGCCCTTCCCGATCGTTCCCAACGGCTCCGCGCATGCTACCCGGTTGATTCCCTCCGCCGCTTGCGGTTGAATCGGCAGCACGCCGCGCCGGCCCTTGGTCCTGGCCGGCGAAAAATCGTTGCACCAATTGCCGCACCCCGGGTCGCTTCATGGGTTATCGTTCGTTGCAGGCTTGCGTTGCCGATCTGGAAAGGAACGGGCATTTGCGCCGGATCGACGCCGAAGTCGATCCCGATCTCGAAATCGCCGAAATCCAGCGGCGCGTGTTTGCCGCCGGGGGGCCTGCCCTGTTGTTCACGCGGCCGAAAAACTGCCGCTTTCCCCTGTTGGCGAATCTGTTCGGCACGAAAGCTCGGGTGGAATTCATCTTTCGCGACACGCTGGCCGCCGTGCGGCGGCTCATCGCCATGAAGACCGATCCGGCCGAGGCCATGCGGCATCCGTTTCGTTCGCTGTTGGCTGCCCGGCGTGCCCTGCACATGCTCCCCAAGCGGGTTCGCCGCGGCGCCGTGCAGGAATGCCAGACCACGATCGAGCGGTTGCCGGCGATCCGTTCGTGGCCGCTCGATGGCGGCGCGTTCATCACGCTCCCGCAGGTTTACACCGAGCACCCCGCAAAGCCCGGCTGGAAAAACTCCAACCTGGGCATGTATCGCGTGCAGTTGAATGGCAACCAGTATCAACCCAACGCCGAAATCGGCCTGCACTACCAGATTCACCGCGGCATTGGCGTACACCACGCGGCGGCGGTGCGCGCCGGCCAAAAACTGAAAGTGAACATCTTTGTCGGCGGCCCGCCGGCCATGACCTTGGCCGCCGTGATGCCGCTCCCCGAAGGCATGTCCGAACTGACCTTTGCCGGCGCGCTGTCGGGACATCGCGTGCGCCTGGTTTCAACGGCCGAAGGGCCGGCCCTGAGCGCCGACGCCGACTTCTGCATCGTCGGCGAGATCGATCCCGACCGCTTGCTGCCCGAAGGCCCCTTCGGCGACCATCTCGGTTATTACAGCCTGCGGCACGACTTTCCGGTGCTGCGGGTGCAGCGGGTGTTTCACCGCAAGAATGCCATTTGGCCGTTCACGGTGGTGGGCCGCCCTCCTCAAGAAGACACGCTGTTTGGCTGGATCATTCACGAGCTTACCGGGCCGGTGATCCCCACGGTGCTGCCCGGCGTGAAGGCCGTGCATGCCGTCGACGCGGCCGGAGTCCATCCGCTGCTGCTGGCGATCGGCAGCGAACGCTATACGCCCTACAACGAGCGCCGTGAACCGATGGAACTGCTCACGCAGGCCAACGCCATTTTGGGACAAGGGCAAATGTCGCTGGCCAAGTACCTGTTCATCGCGGCCGAGCAAGACCAGCCCGACCTCGATCTGGACGACATTCCCGGCTTCTTCCGGCACGTGCTCGAAAGGGTCGACTGGCGGCGCGATTTGCACTTTCAAACCCGCACCACCATCGACACGCTCGACTACTCCGGCAGCGGCCTCAACCAGGGGAGCAAGGTCGTCGTGGCGGCGGCCGGACCCAAGCTGCGCGACCTGCCGCGCGAGCTGCCCGGCGAGCTGGCGCTGCCCCCGGGCTTTTCCCAGCCGCAATGCCTGATGCCAGGCGTGCTGGCCGTGGAAAGCCCTGCGTATGTCGCCGACGGCCAAGATGGCGTGCTCGAGCGATTCTGCCAGGCGACCGATACGGCAGCACCGCTGAACGCATTTCCGCTGGTTCTGCTGGTAGACGACAGCCGCTTTTGCGCGGCGTCGCTCAACAACTGGCTGTGGGTTGCGTTTACGCGATCGAACCCCGCGGCCGACATTTCGGGCATCGCCTCTTTCACGGAACAAAAGCACTGGGGTTGCCGCGGCTCGCTGGTGATCGACGCCCGCATCAAACCGCACCATGCCCCGCCGCTGGTGGAAGACCCCCAGGTTTCTCAGCGCGTGGATGCCTTGGCCGTACGGGGCGGTCCGCTGCATGGCATCTTGGCATGATTCGGCGCCGCGGGGTTGCACCAAAACCAGCCGGGCATCGGCGCGCCCCCATTCGATCGCCCAACGTTACTTGCCGCACCGCTGCTGCGTGAGTTCCAGCGCTTTGAGCAAACCCCGGGCTTTGTTCAGCGTTTCTTGATATTCGCTGGCCGGCACGCTATCGGCCACAATGCCGGCGCCGGCTTGCACGTAGGCGCGATTGCCTTGCACCACGATCGTGCGCAGGGCGATGCAGGTATCCATGTTGCCGTTGAAGTCGATGTAACCCACCGCCCCCGCATAAGGGCCGCGGCGATGCGGCTCCAGTTCGTCAATGATCTGCATGGCCCGCACCTTGGGAGCGCCCGAAACCGTGCCCACCGGCAGACAAGCCCGCAAGGCATCGAATGCGCTGCGCCCCGGCGCGAGTTCGCCGTGCACGTTGGAGGTGATGTGCATCACGTGGCTGTAGCGTTCGATGGTCATGACGTCGGAGAGTTCCACCGTGCCATACCTGGCCACGCGGCCGATGTCGTTGCGGCCCAGGTCCACCAGCATCACGTGCTCGGCCCGCTCCTTCGGATCGGCCAAGAGTTCCTGCGCCAGCCGCTCGTCTTCTTCCTCGGTGGCACCGCGCGGCCGGGTGCCTGCCAAGGGCCGCGTGATCGCCACGCCGTTTTCCACGCGCACCATGATCTCGGGCGAGCTCCCCACCAGCGTGACGCTGGGAGTGCGCAGGTAGAACATGAAGGGGCTGGGATTCACCACGCGCAGCGTGCGGTAAATTTCCAGCGGCGGGGCGTCGATCGTCGTTTCCAGCCGCTGGCTGAGCACCACCTGAAAGATGTCGCCGGCGCGAATGTACTCCAGGCAGCGCTCCACCGCGGCTTCAAAATCTTCTCGCTTGAAGTTCGAACGCACCTCCAACTCGCCCGCTTCGGACTCGCCAATATCGGCCGAAACCAGCTTGCCCTCGGGCTGCTCCAGCATGGCGACCAGTTCGTCTACCCGCTGGCAAGCCTGGTGATATGCCGCTTCCGCGTCGCCCTCGACCGGGGCCAAGGCGATCACGAATAGCGTCTTGTGGATGTGATCGAACACGATCATCGAGCGGAACAGCGCGAACGCCATGTCGGGCAGCCCCCGGTCGTCGGGGGGCGCGTCGGGCAAATGCTCCACGTAGCGCACGGTATCGTATCCGGCATAGCCGATGGCCCCGCCGCAAAACGGCGGCAAGCCCGGCAGCGTGACGGCCCGGGGCGCGTGCACCACCGCTTCGAGTTCGGCCAGCGGATCGGCCGATTCGTATTCGCTGGTTTCGGTGCTGCCGTCGGCGTGGTACTTCACCCGGCGAACCCAGTGGCCGTGGGCTTCGAGCAGTTCGTCGGGATCGGCCGTGAGAAAGCTGTACCGGCCCACGCGCTCTCCACCCACCACGCTTTCGAACAGGCAGCCGCACGACCCGCGATCGATTTTGGCGAAGGCCGAGACGGGCGTGTACGTGTCGGACAGCATCCGGCGATAAACCGGAATGAGATTGGCCTCGCGGGCCAGTCGCTCGAAGGTTGGCAAGTCGGGAAAATGCATGAAGCTTTATCGCGCGGTCCAGCCGCAAAGAGAACGTCGCGGCCGCCATCGTCTCCGCGCCGTGCGGAGGAAGGCGGCGGCCACGCACAATCGGTTATTTCTTCTGGGCCTGATTGGCGACCGCTGCCGCGGCGGCTTTCGCCGCTTCTTCATCTCCCAGGTAGCCGCGCGAAACCACGGCCTGCTTGTCGTCGAACTGGTACACCAAGGGAATGCCCGTCGGAATGTTCAGCTCGGGAATGTCCTCGTCCGAAATATGATCGAGGTGCTTCACCAGGGCCCGCAGGCTGTTGCCATGCGCGGCGATCAACACGTTTTCGCCCGCCTTCAGGTGCGGCACAATCTCCTGTTCCCAGTAGGGGAGCACCCGGTCGAGGGTATCTTTCAGCGATTCGGTGCCGGGTCGCTGCTCGGGCCGGAGGTGGCGATAGCGCCGATCGTGGCAGGGATGCCGCGGATCGCTTTCTTCCAGGGCCGGCGGGCGCACGTCGTAGCCGCGCCGCCACAGATGCACCTGGTCCATGCCGTGTTTCTCGGCCGTTTCGGCCTTGTCCAAGCCTTGCAGTGCGCCGTAATGGCGCTCGTTCAACTGCCATGCTCGGGTCACCGGCACCCACATCCGGTCCAACTCGTCCATGGCAATCCACAGGGTGCGAATCGCCCGCTTGAGCACCGAGGTGTAGGCCACGTCGAAGTCGATGCCCGCCTCGCGCAGCAGCACGCCCGCCTGCTGGGCCTCTTTTCGTCCCGCGTCGGACAAATCGACATCAATCCAGCCGGTGAAGCGGTTTTCCAGGTTCCAGGCGCTCTGGCCGTGCCGCAGCAAAATCAACTTCGCAGACATGCAATTCGTTCCCAGTGGGGTAAGAAGGATGGCAGACCTGGTTCTAAAGGTTGCTCGAAACCTCGAAATGGGGCCGGCTCGCGGTTCATCGCGGGTGCGGGCAACGCCGCCGCGGCTTGGGGGTGCAAGTTGGTGCGAGCCGACCACCGGCGCGTTCGCTTGATGGTGACCCCTGCCCCGGCGGTTCGTCAAGCGGGCTGCTGGCCCAGACGCGACGAAAAAAACGGTTGCCGCATCAGCCAGCGCAACTCGGCCGCGATGCCATCGGCCAATTCGGGCTGTTTTAGCGTCGCGGGAACCACTTCCCAGGCGTAGGTTTCCACTTCGAAATGATGGCACTCGTTTTCGTCGAGGGCCGCCAGCGTTTCGCAGATGGCATCTTGCGTCGAACTCAAATGGCCAAATTCCCCCAGGTAAATCGGCACGTGAAAATGCACGCGAATTTCGTCGGCGGACGCGCCGCTGGCCGTTTGCAGATCGCGCAGCGCCAAATCCAAATCTTGATGGAAGTCAAACTTCTGCCCTCGCCGGATCACGCTTTGGTGCAAGTAGCGCTTTTCGGCAAACGATTCCAGTTGCTCGATCACCGCCTGCCGATCGGCCGGTCCGGCCTGAGCCAGGTTTGCCCTCACCGCCGCCGAAATCTGCATTTTGCCGACAGAAATACCCGCCTCGCGGTACCGCGCCAGCACCTCCGCCGGCGACTCGAACATCACCGCGTGGTGGCAAACATCGTGGCAAACCCGCAGGTATCGGGCGACCATTTCGGGCGATCGCCTGGCAAAAAGTTGTTCGACAAAAAACCGGGTCACATCGTCGCTGCGCTGGAGCACGCAGCCCGGTTCGGGTTCCAAGCAAAGATAAATCAACCGGCCAGTTCGCTCCTCCAGGCGTTCCAGTTGGCTGGCCACCAGCAGAAATTCTTGGGCGGCCGACGCCAGAAATTCCTCGCTAGCCGCGGGTGCGCCCCAGGCCAGCGGCAAGGTCGAAATGCTCCCCTCCTCGCCCGGCGGCAGCAGCCGATCGAGAATCCGCACCAGATTCAGGGTGTATTCGCGCCGCGCGGCCTCCAACCAGGTGGGCAGGTACACCGCGTGCTTGACCGTGGGCTGATGGAAGTCGCCGTAAGGAAAGCCGTTGAACGTGTAGGGAACCAGTCCCGTGGCCCCGAGCCAGTGGGCAAAGTCGTCGAGTTGCCGCGGCTGGCTCCACAGTTCATCTGCCGTGGCGGCCGACAACCACAGCCCTACCCCCATGGCGCCGGTCGGAGCGATCTGCTCGCGAACCGCCAGGGCATGCCGGGCGAGGTTGGCTTGGGTTTGACGCAAATCGGCGCCGGCATGCACGTTGGTGCAGTACCCCAGCGGGGCCAACGCGCGGCGTCGAGCATGGGAACTTACAGGGTTGGCCATCCGCGGGTCAGGTCCTATCGGGCGGCTTGGGCGGCAATTTGCTCCTCAATCCACGATTCCAGTTCTTCCCAATCCACCGGAGGCAACTTGGAAAGGTCGGGCCGCAGCCGGGCCGCCTCGCGCAGATACACGTGCTCGATTTCGTGGGCTTGCTTGGTGGTGTTCCAATGGATCAGCACCCGCACACACCGCGGAAGCGAGCCGGGCACCGAAATCTCGTGCGAGCACAGCAGGGCCACGTCGAGCCAACCCAACTGCCGCGCGGCCATGGCCGGAAACTCGGCATTGAGGTCGGGCGTGGTCGTAAAGATCGCGCTGGCCACGTCTTTGCAATCGATGCCGTTGCGGCGAATAAGCAGGGCCAGCATTTGCCGGGCCGCCTGGAGTATCTCCTCGCGATCGTTACGTTCTACCGTCGTCGCTCCACGAACGCCTCGACACATCAACATCCGTTGCTTGTTCTCCACGGCAATCAAGCGGTTACGTGCACCTCGGGCCGTTCCACCGGAAAATGCCGGAGGTCTTTGAGAAGGACCGCGGCAATGGTTTCCCCGGCCAGCTTTAGTTCTGGCCGTAGGTGGAAGGCGACCGGCGCCCTAGGTTTGCATGCAACTTGCGGAAAATCCACCGGGCGATGGCCAACTTTTGCCGGCGATAAACGCCTCGCTGTCATCCGCGAGCAAGCATGAGGGAAGGATCGAAACCTTCCCTGTTATACTTTGCGGCAACGCCTCCGACCAGAGAACGCGGCTTTCTCGCCCACCGCAATCTGCGACCGTTTGCCGCAGGCCGCTTCCGCGATCGCGCGTATTCTTATAATAATGTCGGTTGGACTCGTACCAATCCCCACGTGCAGCCCGTTGCTCCGCATGAACCTTCCCACGCTGGCTCCGGCCACTTCTGAGCGAGATTCGCCCGCCACGCGCGGGTCGCTCGGCGCTCCCAGCCCCGTGCTGGCGGCCTGGGCCTTGGCCAGCCGCGAGGTAGTCCGGTTTGTTCGGCAGCCCAATCGGGTGATGGGCGCGGTGGGCCAGCCGCTGCTGTTTTGGGTGTTTTTTGGCGCGGGGTTTCATCACTCGCTGCAAATACCCGGCGACGCCGAGCAAAGCTACCTGGAGTACTATTTTCCCGGCACGCTGGTGCTGATCCTGCTGTTCACGGCGATTTTCACCACCATTTCGATCATTGAAGACCGCCGCGAAGGCTTTTTGCAGGCGGTGCTCGTTTCGCCGGCTCCCCGCTGGGCCATGGTGCTGGGCAAGTTGAGCGGTGGCGCTGCCATCGCCGTGGCCCAAGGCGCCTTGTTTTTGCTGCTGGCCCTGACCTTGGGCGTGACCCCGCCGTGGTGGGCCTGGCTGGGATTGATTGGGTTTCTTGTGTTGACGGCATATGCCCTGACTGGCTTGGGATTCACGCTCGCCTGGCGGATGGATTCCGTCCAGGGCTTTCATGCCGTGATGAGCTTGTTTTTGCTGCCGCTGTGGATGCTGTCGGGAGCGTTTTTCCCCAATCCCGCCGGCTGGCTGGCAGCCATCACGGCCGCCAACCCCTTAACCTACGCGGTGGCCGGCGTGCGGCGATTGCTGTATGCCGATGCCGCGGCCGCCCTGCCCGAGTCGCTGCCTTCGCTGCCGCTGTGCATTGCCGTGACGGCGGCATTTGCCCTGGTGACGTTCGCCGCCAGCTGCAAGGTTGCGGCCACCCGAACTTCCGGAGACTTGTTATGAGCACATTCGCAAAGGTCTGGCTGTCGATACTGCTGTTGGCGGCCGGCGCCTATGGAGGATACCTGCTGTACCGCAGCCGACCGCCAGCCCGCGTGCCCGGCGTCGCCGAGCAGCAAATTCCCGGTTTTCCCGTTGGCGATTTCACACTGACGGAGCGGTCGGGCAAGGAATTTCACGCCGCGGACATGAAGGGCGAGGTGTGGGTCGCCAGCTTTTTCTTTGGCGATTGCGCGGGGGCCTGCGTCACGCTCAACAACACCATTGCCCGGTTGCTCAAGGAAGATTTCGCCGACGTGCCAGTGCGGTTTGTGAGCATCACCGTCGACCCTCAGAAAGACAACCTGTCGCGGCTGCGCGAGTACGCCGGCAACTACGTGGGCGGGCAAATCGACCCCGGCCGCTGGCTGTTTCTGACCGACCCCGACGGCAAGGTCGACAGCATCAAGGACATTTCCGGCAACTTCAAGCTGGCGTTTTCCAAGTTGATGCACTCGGACCGCATGATCGTGATCGATCGAGACGGCGTGGTGCAGGGTTATTACCAAAGTTCGTTCCCCGACGAAGTCGAAAAACTCAAACGGAAAGTGCTCGACCTCACCAAGAACCAGGCCCCGGCCGAAAAAGTCTCCGCAAGATAGCCCTCGGCGGAGGGCATACACGCAGCGGGGCCAAACCGGGCGCGCGGGGCGACTGGGCGAACCCTGGTGGATCACCGGCCCGCTTTTTCTCAGGCAGATGAAAGAAGGTTCCCTTGGCCGACGGCAAACCTACTTGGCTCCATCGACCGGTAGCCGCCCGGCGGGCCGGATTCACCCTGGGCGAATTGCTGGCCGTGCTGCTGCTGCTGGGGCTGGTGGTGGCCACGGTGTTTATTGCGCCGAAGTACGTGCTGCAACTTCCCGACGTCAACGCCACCCTCAATGGCGTGGCCACGGTGCTGCTCGTCTTGGGCTACATTCAGATCAAGCGTCGCCGCGAGGCCTCGCACAAAGCCCTGATGCTGGCGGCCTTTGCCACTTCGGTGCTGTTTCTGGCCACCTACGTGGTGTACCACGCTTACGCGGGCAGCAAACCGTTTGGCGGAACGGGGGCCGTTCGCGGGGTGTACTTCGCGATCCTGATCTCGCATATCGTGCTGGCCGCGGTGGTGCCGTTTCTGGCGGTTCGCGTCATCTGGCTGGGACTGACCGATCAGCGCAAAAAGCACAATCGGCTGGCGCGGTGGACGTTCCCCATCTGGCTTTACGTGTCCATCACCGGCGTGGTAGTTTATTGGATGTTGTATCACGCGTACCCCGCTGCCCCGGTCGATCCCGCTCCGCCGGCCGGCGCTGCCCAGCAGCAGGCGGGGGTACTCGCCCAACCGCAGGTGTCTGAAGCATGAAACGTTACCCGACGCATCGCGTTGCACGGCTGGCATTGCTCGTGGCGACCTGCCTTTGGGGTTGTTCGTCGAGTTTGCTGGCCTGCCCCATGTGCAGCCAGGCGTTGGCCGACAGCTCTCAAGGCGGCGACCTGATCAGCGGGTTCTTTTGGAGCATCGTGTTCATGATGTCGATGCCGTTTGTGATCGTGGCGTCGCTCGGCACTTACTTCTACCTGCAGATTCGCCGCGCCCGCGCTGCCCAGGCAGCGCTCGCCGCCGCCCAAGCCCAAGCGTCGGCCACGGTCGCGCCGGCGGAGTCGGACCACGAAATGGTGGAAGCCTAACCGGCAAGGCCGCGGGGGCGAGTTCGTTCTCCAGGGTATCGGCAACTCGCGTTTGAGGATGGTTGTTTCCCCGTGCCTGCGCTCTCTTGTCCCATCTGCGGCAAACTGGCCAATCGCCAGGATCCGGCCTTCCCCTTCTGCAGCCCTCGCTGCCGCAAAGTCGATCTCGCCCGCTGGCTCAACCAGGAATACACGCTGGCAGACGAACCCGACGACGACTACGCGCCTGGCCCGGGCGACGAAGAATACAACTGACGGCGGAAGGAAATCGCAGCAGGCTGCCGGTGGAAACCACGAAACCGGAAACCACCGACGCGGTCCCAGCCCTCCGCTCAATCATCGGAAGTCGTGAAGTTGGCCACCTGGCCGTCTTGAATGGTGAATACTCTGTCGGTTTGGACCCGCTTCCGGTTGCCAAACGAGTATTCGTACCGCACGCGGATGCGGCTGGCCCCTCCGCCGCTCGGCTCGGGCGGAAACCACTGGTCGATGCGGTAAAAGTCCATGTTCTCTTCCAGCCAGCGCTCCACCACGAGCAATTCGGCCGGTTTGGCCGGACCGCCGGCCGTCCAAGCCAGCCAGACGAACAGCGTGAGGATCCCCACCACCAGCACGATTTGTCCGCCCAGCACGGCCCGATCGAACGATTGCGACTTTCGTTGAGAACTGCGGCGGCGGAGCACCGCCAGAAAGTAGTCTTTCAGCAGATCGCGATAGACCGGCTGCAGCGAGTTGCCGCCGGAGCGCGCCGTTTCTGCGGCACTGGGCGGAGACGGGCGGCCGGCATGCGCGGCATGCTTCTTGTGCATGCTGGCCGCGGCCATGTATTTGGCGACCGCCTCGGTGCTGGTGGACCAGTGCCCTTGGCGTTCGCCTTCGAGCGAACCACGGGCAATCAGGTCGGCCACGGCGCCTACCTGCTTTGGCGAGGGATTCTCGGTCTGAAAGATGAGGCAGGCCGCCTGCTCGATCGTCAGTTTGCGGCGCTTGGCGGTAGGCATGGCCGCGTTTCCCCAAGGAGCGGTCCCGCGTGAACCAACAGGCGGGGCGAGCCGAAGAAGGCTGCGAAAGCGACCCGCCCCGCCTGTCGATCCGCACGGGGATTTTTGGAATCCGGGGACTTTGGAAAAGCCCGGCGAAGGTCGATCAATAGCTGTCGGGCAGGATTTCGTTTCCGCGGCGGGTGGACAGGGCCTGCCACACGCCGAGGTTGATGTCATTCTCGATGGGGCGGACCGAGCCGTCCATCATGACCACGTTGACCATGCCTTCGTGGTAGCTGCGCGCGGTAATCACCGCCCAGGTGGAAACGGGACCCGAGGAAGGCGTCACGCCTTCCTGGTTGTTGGTCCAGTCCACGTCATACAGGGCGCCGCCGCTTTCGCACATCACGCGGGTGTTGGGAACAAACTGCGCCGTGAAGCCGATCTGGTGAGCCCGACCGTCCACCCATTCGGTATGGCCGCTGTTGGCGTGGAACGTGCCGACCGGCAGGCTGCACACTTCGGCCGGCGTGACGGGCATGCTGGGGTTGGCCCCGGCGCCGTTGCGGAAATAGGGGTTCCAGGCCTTCACCTCGGCCAGGGCCATGGTGTAGCTCTGGCCATCGGCAAAATCGCCGGCGGTGAGTCGGCTCATGGGATAGAACGCGCCGTTGCCGCCCTGGCGGTTGGCGGGGTTCCACACGAACCACACGCCCAGGTTAACGGCATAATTCAGGGGGTAGTGCTGGGGATTTCCGCTGCCGTCGAGCCGCACTTCGTCGCGCACTTCCGAGGGGCACAAGTAGGTGGGCACGCGCAGCGCGCTGAGTTTGGTGCTCGTGCCATCGGCCGTGGTGACGTTGGGAGCCAGGTTGTAGCTCTGGTTGTAGTCGATCACCGAGTGGGTTGCCTTCTGTTCCAGGTAGGGCAACAACACCGCCTGAGCGCTCCAGCCGCTGACCGTGCCCGTCGCGGGATACGGATTCGGCGGAATCCAACTGGAGGGGAAGCGGGTGGCCGACGACTCGTAATTGAGAACGGCGCGGCCGATCTGGTACAGGTTGTTGCGGCAAGCGGTTTTTCGGGCAGACTCTCGGGCGGCTTGAATAGCGGGGAACAACAAGCCCATCAGCAGGGCAATGATCACCATCACCACGAGGAGTTCGACCAGGGTAAAGGCATGGCGGCGAGACATAACATTCCTCACTTGGGGAGCATGGCGGCGGGAGGGCGGGGGCACCCGGCTGGTCATAACGAAATTGAGACTCAGTCTCAAACTGGTGTCGATTTTAACTTTCATTCGTGCCGCGTCAACACTCCTCCAGCGAATATTGCCAGGAAATCTCCTGCGGAGAAATGGCCTCCGATCGCCCGGCCATGATCGATAACTCAAATAAATTGAATACCTTATAGTTGACATTCGGTTGCTGCCGTCGTCCTGCAACGGCAGCGGCGATGACGGGGGAGAGGTTCCCTCGGGTGGGCGGCGGCGCGCTCTTGCCGCCGCTGGCTGCTCAGAATTGAGATTGAAACGCAGTTTCGACAGCGGCATTGAAATGCAGTTTCGACGGCGGCATCGTGCCGCAAATCGCAGCGCACGCCTACCGGATGAAAAACCGGCAGTTCGGCACCCGCCTGGAAACAGCTCGGCCCTGCCATGCGCCTTGGGAAACGCCAGCGGCGGTCATGTTCCAAGTCGTGTTCCCACAACCGCGACCGCGACCGATCGGAAAAAGGCACCTGCTTGGCCGGCCCAGGGTGCGGCATACAACCGTCGGCGCCGCCCTGCCCCGTATTCCCCTACTTGCTCAAGAGAGCAATCACGCCGTCCCAATCTTCGGGCGGAATGCGTCCCCGCTGGGCAATATACACCGTAATAAAATCCTTCACGCGGTCGCGAGCGGGCACGTTTTGCAGTTGCTCCAGGGCTTCGGTCCAGCGGCCAGCGAGGAAATCGTCGAGCGCTTGCTCGTACGCCTGGAGGTGTGCGGCCGTGAGCAGGGGGTATTCGTTTTCCGGCGGCAGCAATTCGCTGACCATCAGTTCGGTGTCCATTCCGTAGGGGCGAACCTTGGCCACGCGCCGGCAGCGGGCGAGATGGGGAGGAACCTGCTCGCGAACCACGCGGGCCGTGGCTTCGTCCATCAGAATGGGGGCGCGCAGCGTTTTGGTCATGCCTTCGAGGCGGCTGGCGAGATTGACCACCGGCCCAAACACCGAGACCTTGAGTTGATCGATCGTGCCGATGCCGCCCGCCACGGCCTCGCCGGTCGCCAGGCCAATGCCGACTTGAAAGTCGGACAGGGTATGTCCGGGCCGCAGGGCCGCGGCTTCGAACTCGAGGCGAATGGCCAGGGCGGCCAGGCAGGCGCGGAGCACCAGATCGTCTTGCGGGAGCGGCCAGCCCCAGAAGCCCATCGCGGCGTCGCCCTGAAAGTCGCCGACGACGCCTCCCTGGTCGAGAATGTGGTGGGTCATTACGCCCAGGGCCTTGCTGACGCGTTTAAGCACCTCCATCAGGCTGCCGGGGCCCCGGTAACCTTGTTCCACCTGGCGGGAAAATCCACGCAGGTCGCAAAACAGGACCGAAACCTCCGTTTCGCGGGGGGCCAGCACCTGCTCGGCATCTTGCACTTCCAGGGCCTTCATCACCGCCGGCGGCAGAAACTGGCTGAGCGTGGCGTGCTTTCGTTCGAGCTTGCGCACCTGCCGCAGCGAGCTGAGCGTGGCCGCGACGATCTCGGAGAACTTGACTTCCTCACGGAGGTCGGCGGCGCCTTCACCCAACCGCCCTCGCCAATCGCCGCCCATCCTTCCGGTGACGTACAGGGCCCAACCGGCGCAGGCTTCTCCGGGAACCGGCGTGCAGAACGCCCAATCAAAATTTTCGCTGGCGGTGAAGGCGTGGTTTTCCTTGTTGGCTTCCCACACGTGCAGCACGCTTTCGCGGCGGCGGACGGCTTCCACGATCAATCGGCGGCTGGGTTCGAAGCCCCCCACGCCGGCCCGGCGGTCCCAGTGGGCCACGGTCAGGGCATGCTCCTCGGCATGTGCCAGATCGGTTTCATGGGGATCGGCCATGACCACGGCCACGGCCGAACAGCGGGGAATGCCGGCCAGCAGCAGGTTGACCAGCCGCACGAACAGTTCCTCGTCGGTGTTGGCCCCCGAAATCACATCCGGCAGATGGCCCAGCACTTCAATGCGCTGGTCGGCATTGCGAAAACGCACTTGTTGCAGCACTTCCGCCGACAGGGTGTGTTCTTCCGCTGGTTGCGGACCCTCGGCCAAAGAGACGTTTGCCTGGTCCACGCTCACGGAAAACCGCGTCTGGCCAATCACAAACGTATCGCCGGGGCTCATCTCAAAGGTGTCGCACTCCCGGCCATGGTAGAAAATGGGATTGCGACCGCTGGGCAGCCGGTTGACGCGCAGCCGCCCACCTTGCCAACAGATTTCGGCATGCCGCCGGCTAAGCTGCTCATCCCAAGGGCATTCCCATTGAGCCGAGCTGCGCCCGAGCACCATCACTTCTCCCAGCGGCAGACTCCGGCGCCAGCGATTCTGGGGCTGCGGCCCTTGAGCAATCAGGTCGGCCATGAACCGTTCTTTCCCATGGTGCAAAATGCGGCCAAGCCCGCCCGGCACCAACACGGCTCAGCGGGCCTTGCCGGCGGGCCGGGCGATGGGCCCGACGCGCCGTCGATTTATTTGCGAGACCCGGCATCGGATCGAGCGCTGCCGCGAACCGAGGAACTGTCGGCGCTGGACGTGGTGGTCGAAGTTCCACCGGCGATCGAGGTGGTCGGCAACCCCAGCTTGCGCCGCAAAAACCGCAGCCAGCGCGAATGTCTTCCGCCCGATTCGGTAATCATGACCAATCCCCACAGGGCCGCCAGAACCGTGATCAACACGCCCAGCATGATCAGTCCATAAACCATCAGCGTATCGCGAAGCCGGTTGATCGGGCCGAGCACTTTCTCGATCGGTTCTTGCACAATGATCGCCCAACCGGTGTAGTGCGGACTTTCCCCGGGCGATTTCAATACCACGGCCTCGATGGCGGCGAGCCATTTCCCTCCGCTCACGGGATCGTTGTAACTATCGGTGTCCATGCTGCGGGCAATGCCGTCGCTGCGATGCATGGATTGAATGAGATCGACCGTGTCGGCATCGAGATACAACTGCTGCGGCCTGTCTTCGCGAGCAAAGCAGGGATGTTCCAGCAGCGAGCCCGCCTGGCCGGGCTGGCCGTCTTCTCGGCTGTCCACGCGGCTATCGACCAGCACGGCGTATTGATCTTCTGGCTGCTCTTCGCGCTGCACTTCGGTAAAATGGCCCAACTCCACGGTCATGGCCATCACTCCCCAGGTCTTTTTCTCACCCGTCTCGGGGTTGCTTTCCACCAGCGGCAGGGAAAAAGCCACCATGCGGCGACCGCTCGCCCGGCTGAGAAACACGCTGGACAGGTAGGGCCGGTCGATCGGCGTGAACTGGGGTTCGTCGCCATTCCCGTCCGGGGGCAAGCGATCGTAACCTTCGCCGTGAAAGTAGTCGCGATAGGCAAAATTCTCGCCAAACGTGTCGTCATCCGGCGGATCGCGGGCAAGCTGATTGCCATAGCGGTCGGTGATGAACCAACTGCTGGAGGACAGGTGCGCGTGCCGTTGGCGGGCTTCGCGCAGCCACTCTTCCAGCTCGTTTTCTTTGGCGAACAAGCCTGCCAGCGACTGGTGCGATTTCAGCATGGCCAACATGGAGGGGTCTTCGCTTTCGCGCTCCAGCGCGTCCCACCGGCTTTGCAGTTCGCGGGCGACAATTTCGGCATAGGCCCAGGCCGATTGGCGTTTGCTCTCCAGCGCCCTGGCAATCACGGCGTGCTGCGAATCGTCGACCGACTTGTGAAAACCCATCGCGGCAAAAATGGTGACCACCCCCAGCAGCAGCGCCGGACCCAGGGCCCCCAGCACGTACAGCGGGCGACGCGCCAGCCGCAGGTTGCGGGCCTGCAGGGCGTCGAGCACCACTTGCACGTTGGCGAACCGCTTTTCGGGATTGGGGGCCAGGCAGCGATCGATGATGTCGGCGAGCAAGCGGTCCATGCCGGGAATGTTGCGATGTTCGCTCGGCTGCGGCGAGTTGCCGATCATCTCACGATACAGCTCCAACCGATGGGCGAGCGTCGGGGCGGTCTGCAGCGCCTCCACGTTCTTGTCGGTTCGATACGGCGGGGCGCCGACCAGCATGGAGTACAGCAGCGCGCCCAGCGCGTAAACGTCCCAGCGCACGTCGGGCACGGCCTCGAGCGAAGCCTGCTCCGGCGCCATGTAGAACAGGGTGCCCAAGGCAGGCGTTTGTTCGGAAGTGAGTCGCGATTGGCCAAAATCGCAAATGCGCGGCTTCCCGTCCTGGTCGAGCAGAATGTTCGCCGGCTTGAGATCGCAGTGCAAAATGCCCTTGCCGTGCGAATGGGCAATGCCCACAGCCGTATCGCGAAAGATGGACAAGGCCAGATCGACGGGCAACGTGCCGTTTTGACGCAGCTCGTCGTCCAGCGATCCGCGCTCCAGGTACTCCATGATGAAGAACGGCGGATCCGAGGCCGGATCGGTATCGAGCAGCTTGACCACGTGGCTGTCGGTGGAAAGCTGGGCCAGCTTTTCCACTTCGCGCACCAGCAGCGACCAGTCCTCGGCCCGGCGGCGGGTGCAAAACTTGATCGCCACCTTCTGGCCCGTGTTCTGCTTCACCGCCACCCAAACTTCGCCAAAGGCCCCCTCTCCAAGGAAGCTTTCCATGGCGTAGCCCGCCACGTGCAAGGGGGGGCGCCGCTGCTGGACGCTCAGGCTTCGCGCTTTGGCAAGCTGCTCGCGATCCTGAAGTTGCGTCTTTTCCACTTCCATTCGCATCCCCCCCAAGGGCTGCTCGCCGCTGCCCCCCTGCTCGCTTGCGCCGCGACATAGCGGCGACGACCATGGGGAGTCCGAATCGAAACCGGATCGCCGGTCGTCAATTATACCAGGAGAGATGGCCGCGGAAACGAGGCGTTTGGGCGCGGCGCCGGATGAACCGGACCGGGGAGATGCTGCGCCAGAACCCGAACGCGGCGGCGCTGGGGAAAGAACAGGGACGGGTTGGGGCGCTCGCCGCGCAACAAGAAGGGGGGGGGCTGCAGTGCGAAATCGGGCGCCGCCGGGCAGCCGCCGGAGAAACCAGGGGGCAAGCGGCGAACGGTTCCATTCCCGCTTCGCACGAACCTCGACGCTGGCTGCAATAGCCGCGGACTCCCTCTCCGCCGGCTACCCTTGCTGCCCCCATGCCCCTGGTGGGCGCTTACAGTGCAGACGCAGTTGCAAAGTGCTTTTCGTGGGAATGGGCGTCAATAAACGGGGGGGCGAAGGTGGTAGGGCGTCGCCCTTGCAAAATTGCGGTGTGTGACTTACGTGGCCGTGCGCTGGCACGTCTCGCTGTCAGCCAAGAAGGTGTCTGCGAGCAATTGGATTCGCCACATCAGTTGATCGTTCTCAAGTGGATCGGAACCAATGAATGAGCATAATGGGTTCTCGACGTGCCGCTGGAAATGCAAAACGCACAATGTTGCCAAAAGATATTGATCCTCTGCACCTGCGACTTGTAGGACGCCCGGCCAATTCGCCAATCGCTCCGCATCAGCAACGATGGACTGCTCCGCTTGCTCTCGAAGAAATTGCAGTTGAGTGCCTGCATCTGCCGTGTCGATCAAACACCCAAGATACTTCCCAACAGCAATCCGTGCCGACTCGGTGCGATCTAGGATTTCTGGGCCTATCTCAGCAGCCATTTCAGCGGCTCGCAGAGGAGCAACTCTTGCTAGTTGTACCTCCCACTCCTTTGCTTTCTCAGTCGAGTCAACGATAGTCCACCCTCTTTCTTCAACCTCAGCGATTTCATCAAGCAGACGCATTTCCATTAGCCCTTTGATCGAGATGCGTTTCGTGACGGACGTTGCGATTGACCCAACGACTGCTTCGTGCTGACGCCCAGCGCAATCAACGATTATCCACTGAGACAACTTCGGCTGGCTGTCTGGACGCCTAAAAGACGATTGGCCGTTGGCATTCTTGTGAACGAGCACAAAACCATCTTGTTCAATTAGGGACAGTATTCGTGCAACACTAATGCTCATGGATTCACCACCCAATACTCGATTCCTGCCTTTTGCAACGCCTCACGGAGTTGACTACCTAAAGCTGTAGTCGGCAATGGTTCCATTCCGAACCAGACGATTCGCTTGACTTGTGGATTGGTTTTGAGCAAAGCAAAGTCCGAACCCACCTGATCGAGTTTGCGAGAGAGTTGCTCTTGTGTCATCTGACACCAAGGCGTTGTATTACCCTCAAATCCCGTCCCCGTCTTGAAGTCAAAATCATCGAATTTCCTGCTGCCAAGCGGGCGTAGTTCTTCTTGAGCCAAAACGTTGTATTGCGATGCCAGCGATCGTTGCCATAAAATACCGTTATGAGCAAGTTCCGGCGCGTTCGCATCGAAGGCGAGCGGCTCGGTCTTCGCTCATGTCGTGGTTCAACGCGTGAAGGGTTGGCCCTGGTCGTCATTTCATCGGTACATCACGTTGGGCGAGTACGACCCCGATTGAGCCCAATCACCGGATGACAAGCATCCGGGCTACGCCTGCTCGATGGTGTTGGCGATGGTTTGCCCGTCGAGCCAGGTTTCGGCCGTGCGGCGGTGGAGGTGGTCGTAATCGTACTCGGTGACGCGGCCGTTGCGGTCGGTGTACTGGACCACGTTGCCGGCGGCGTCGTAGGCGTACAGCGTTTCGGGACGTTCCAAATCGCCGGCGCCGTCGGGGTCGGGCAACGTGACCACGATAAGCCACGCCGGCCGCGGTAGGGGCTTATGGCGCGGCGGCATCACAGCTCGGTACCGTGCAGCCACCGGGTGCGAAGCATCCGGGCTACGCCCGCTGAGAAGTTTCCAAACGCCGAATGAAGTCTTCAAACGATTCAGCGACCAGATACACGTTTTGAAACTTCACTTCTGGCGGCATCGGCTCGCCATAGTCTTCCAAATATTCCTGCTCGTCCGGATCGTTGTGATGGTCCCAATAATATACCTTGCCTTGCTCCTCGCCTTTGATTCCAAGGCAAATCTGGTGCCCTCCCCCATCATCGGCTATCGGGATCATTGTGTCGGGCATTCGGCCTTTGAGGATCTCAATCTTTTTCGCAAGGCATTGATTGCCGGACTGTGATCCATAGAAATGCGAGAATGGGCCTTTGTCATAGCGAGGAATTGGGATTCCCAGCAAACTCGGAACCGGATGAATGGGTTCGTTGTACATCAGTTGAAAGTGCACCGGTTCATTGAAGTCGGCTCCCCCATAGGTCTTAACAAAGTCTCGGTAGTCGTCGGGCAAATGTACACCCAAATCATTTTCGATGGCGACCAATTCGTCTTCAGTCATCGGATCACGGGGCATAATCCCCCCAAGTAGCGGAAATCTATTTTCGATCTCTGGTTTCAT
>JAANMV010002264.1_pt1 | contig 19053 bp, 18 predicted proteins | sample 7279661 | NCBI WGS metagenome assembly JAANMV01 (sample SAMN14094540, study PRJNA606508) | bioreactor metagenome | isolation source: A lab-scale SPAN reactor treating ammonium-rich wastewater day 121 | place: Ireland: Galway | collected 2017-05-16 | reverse complement strand
GCATTTGGCATCGACGCCAGCACCCTGCAGTCATCGCGGCGCCACAAAGATGTCAGCCAGCCTCGCATGTTGGCCATGTGGCTCGCCCGCAAGCATACCCGCGCGGCTCTCAGCGAAATCGGGCAATACTTTGGCAAACGCAGTCACAGCACGGTCGTTTCGGCGCAGCGGCGAATCGAACGCTCCGTGGCCGAGAAAGAGTCGTTCCGCCTGGCAAGCCGCAGCCTGACGGCTGAAGAAGCCATTCGACTCGTTGAGGCAAAACTGCGGCGAGCTTAACGCAATATTGCCGAAACCGACATGCGTCGTCGCAAACCGTTCCGCTGGCGGCACAATCGTTCGCCGGGTCGTTCGCTCAATCTTGAGCGGCGGTTGCTTAAGGGCCAAACCAGTTGCGCGGGTTCCAGCGCGAACTTGTCCATCGGCCAGGCTGCGAACGGCTGACCTCGGAATAAGGTTGCTGGTAATCCAACGGTCGACCGCCCACCACCGGAGGACCATCTTCAACGCTGGGATAAGGGTCGTATTGATTGGAAACGTGCCGCTGGTATTGGGCCGACCCGGGATTCATAATCCCCGGCGCACTCTGGCAGCCCGACGCCACGGCGACTCCAACCGCCAGTACCCACGCTCGAGTCCGTTCCATTCGCATGCTCCTGAGAAGAGGCGGCGGATTATAGGGAGCAATTCGCCCCGAATGAAGGGGACACCGAAGAAAAATCCGAGGTCCCCTGCGCGCGCTGCCTCGCCTGCAAAGATGGCATCGACTGCAAGGCCCGCAAGAATTCACCCCGTCGCCGCGACTGGCCGTTCCAACGACTGCAGAAACAACAACGGCTGCCCCAATTGGAGCAGCCGCGACGGTATTGAGGGCGAGTTTGCAAAATCGTTGCCGTGGTGGCGCTGCTGCCTTGCCCTTGGCGAGCAACGCAGTTAATTCCTCACGCGCCGGCGGAAAAAACAACCGTTACCCTATCGCAGCAGCGAGGGCTTGCGTGCCATTTTCACATCACGCACGTATTTGTGGCAATTCACGCATTTCATGGTCATGTCCATATAGGCCAGCGCCGCGGCATCCAGATTCTTGTCGCGCGCGGCCTTGGTCAGGCTGTCGGCCGATCGACGGAAATCAGTGCTGTGCCGAACATATTCAGGCGTCACCAACACCCGAAAATACTCGTCCTGCGTCAACAGGCTGAGTGCTTGTGATTCCTTCTCCAGCAAGGCAAAGTCCTCGATGGCAACCGCTTCCAACACCCGCTCGGCATGACCCAGCTTGAGTTTCATCAACTTGGAAACCTGGTTGGCCGGAGGCTGCGCCGCCTCGGCCGCTTGATTCGCGGCTCCCGGATTATTCCACCCCGCCGCTACCCCGATCACCGCGGTGACTATGGCAACGATGAACGCCCAGGGGAAGAAACCTCTCATGATTCAAACCTTTCGTGGATCAAAAATCAGAAAACGCGTTAATGTCGTTATTGAACGCAGGTGCAATCTCTGCGTATGACTCGAAATACATGCACCCGGATGTTCACCCACCCGACCATCACAACAGAATCCCCCTAAAGGAGTGGTTGTTGGTTTTCAGATGCGTCCCTCAAGCTTAGCTCAGTCCCGGGTGCGCGAAACCAATCGTTCCGGATCGTTCCCTTACGACCGCGCCGCGCCGCCCCGATGACGTTCCTGTTCCGCCTCGTCAACCAAATGAACCAATGCCGCCGTGAGATCGATGGAAGTGATCATGCCCTCGGGACGACCGTCGGAATCGAGCACCGGCAAGCGATGCACGTGGCAACCGCACATGATGCGCGCGGCAGCCAGCAACGGTGTCTCCGCACGCACGGATTGCACTGCCGAACTCATGTACCGAGACACGGTTTCATGGAAAATCTCATCGATCTCCAGCGGTACATCGTGTTCATCCTCCATGCCATCGTGCGATAGCGCGTACGCCGAGGCGGGGTGGGCGACATTCGACTGTGTTTGCTGCCGCATGAAATCAACCGCACTAAGCATTCCCACACAGCGTCCTTGATCGTTCACCACCGGACCACCGCTGATGGAATGCTCAATGAGCAGGTTTGCCGCCTCTTCCATGGTTTGATGCGCCAAGACGGGCACAACGTTGCGATTCATGCAATCAGCAACCTTTAAGTCTCGCAAGCGTGTGAGGATCGATTCCATGACCGAGTCCTCCTCTATGGATAAAGTGGATGCGTGATGAAGTTTCAATGCGTAATCGGTCGCAGGACTCTCAACCCGAACTGCTCAGCAATGTAACCGGCCTGCGCCGGGCAATCGCGTACGGCTGGCCCGCAACGAAAGTCTAGGCGTCGCCTTGACTCGCGCCTTCCAGATGCGGCTCTTTAAAGGTCAGCACGGGGCACGGAGCCCACCGAACCACATGTTCGGCAACGCTTCCCATCAGTAGCCGCTTCAGTCCCGTCCGGCCGTGCGTGCCCATGATGATCATGTCTACGCCTTCTTGCTCGGCCAAATCGCAAATGGCGTGCGCGGGACTACCTACCACCAAACGGTGCTCTACCGGAATGCTGGCATCCGTCGGACGCACCTTTTGCAGCATCGTTTCCAACGCCTTGGTGTCAGGCTCCGGCGTGCCGTAGTACATTTCACCGCCGGCGTATGCCAAGGGCGGCTCCTCAACGTGAACGATCAATAGCGATGCACCCATGTCGCGAGCCAATGTGGCGGCGTGCTCCAAGCCCGCGTCGCTGCATTCCGAAAAGTCGGTGGGGAACATTAATTTCTTGGTGCGTGACATTACCAGCCTCCTTTAGGCGAAATGAGAACGTGCAGGCGCACGGGGTCGTATCGGCAGCGACTATCATCGTAACAAATAGCAGGGCAGATGCACGTTGCTACCGATCGACATTCGTTCTCTCCACGAACGCCCGGAGAACGGATTCCAAACCGGTCGTTCTCCGGTGTCATGAAGCCGCAAACGTAAACCACCTCGCTCTCGAAAATACGAAGATCGCAATTGGCGTGCCAAGGTGCTCGGCCATGAAAAAGCCGACCAGAAAGTTCGCAACGTTGCGTAGGTTTGCCCCGAATTCAGGATCTGCGAACGCCCAAATCAGCGCGGCCCGCGCATGCGAATGCGCGCTTGCGCCCGAATTCGCACACCGGAAATTCAGGCTCCCGCTTGCGAGGCCGCGCAGCTTCTGCTCACGGTGCGCGATTCTCCGTACGTTAGAAACCTCGGGGAGCAACGGCGAATGGAACCCCCGCGAAGCACGGTTGTCTCAAGACGCTGCGCCGGTTGCTGGTTCGTGCTTGGGAGGTGAACCAGAGGGCTTGGCCGCCGGCTTATGGGGTTTTGGAGCAAATACCAGAACCGTCACCGCGCCGACTGCCACCACGATCAATCCGGCATAAAAGACGGGGCTGATGTCGAGCTCATGGCCAGCCCGCAGAATGTTGATTATCGAGACTCCCGTGTTGATCACCGGGGCAAACCCAAAAACCAGCGGCATCACGTAAACAGGCTTGCCGCCAAAATTAAACGCCATGATGATGCCGAGGGCTCCCACGGCCCCCGCGGCCCCAGCGGCCAGGCTCCAAAAGGTTCCAGAAAAGGTCCAACCGCCGGGTTCGGGCGTTGGCTTGGCGGCCAGCACCAGCAAAGGAACGATCACGGCAATCAAAAAGTACGAAAGACCGACGCAAATAAAAGGACGCAGCCGGCTCCCTTTCATTGCCGCCTGGCCCTTGTGCAGCACCGGCCCGTACGCGCCCCAGCAAACCGCCGTCAAAATGATCGAAAATGTGACCATGGCCGTGCTCGCGACCGCTCGCATCGTCGTGGCAGAAGACGCCACGACGGTGGGCTTGAATACCAGCACGGTCACGGCGCCCGTCACAACGAGGATCAAACCCGCCCAAAAAATAGCGTTCGTCTCTTTGTAACTCTTGGCGAACCACATGGTCAGAAACGAGTTCACCACCGGGGCGCAGCCAAACACCAGCGGCATCACGTAAATCGGGCTGCCGCGAAATGCAAACGCCATGATGATCCCCAGCGCGCCCAGAGCGCCCGCTGCACCGGCGACTAAGCTGAGAATCGTGCCGCTGAATGTCCAGTGGCCTGTCTCGCCGCGTAGTTGCAGCCAAATGACCGGCACCATCACGGCGATCACAAAATAGGCGACGCCCACCCCAATGAAAGCGCGCCAGAAGCTCAGTTGGGCGGGAGTCCCCATCGCAGCGTCGCCAGGCACCCCCAGGTACTCCTGACCAACGTGCAATGTGGGGCCGTAAATTCCCCAACAAAGCGCCGTCAAACCAATAAACAAGACGACAGCCAGCATGCCTCGCATGGGCGACAACTCCAGGCAGGATCGTGTCAGGGGAGAGTTCAGGGCAAACGCAACGCATGCACCGAAAGCCGCGTTTGCCCCAGGGCCAACGGCTATTCGTCGTGCGTCGCGAAGGTCCTTTCAAACATTTGTTTGGCACCCAGTCTAACACAACAACCGGCGGGCGACAGGGGCAACCACAAGATGTCCGGTTCCCTCAGCAACGGAGTTTCCGATTTTGCTCCCGCTCTCGGCAGCATTGCCACTTGCGTCTAGAATGACGGCAGGATCGAATGCCGGCGTTGGGTATAGCATAGCTGCGACAGGCCGCGCATGCCGAGTCGTATTTTGCAGGAATCACAGCACGAAGACGATCTGCCCTCGCTGGCGGTCCGCCGGTAAGCCGTAATCAACCCCGACGCTGAAGACCGCTCCTCAACATCCGGTCAAATTCAGCGGCGTAAAACTCATTTTTCAACCTCACATCGAAAGGCTGGTTCAGACCATGGCACTTGCTACGTTTGGCGCCGGATGCTTTTGGGGAGTCGAGGCCGCGTTTCGCATGGTTCACGGGGTAACTGGTACCGCCGTGGGTTACGAGGGCGGTCAAACCCAGAATCCCACTTATGAGCAAGTCTGCACCGATCGGACGGGGCATGCGGAAGTTGTGCAGGTGGAATTCGACCCCGACCAGGTGGGTTACGAACATCTGCTCGAAGTGTTTTGGAAGTGCCACAATCCCACCACCCTCAATCGCCAAGGGCCCGATGTGGGAACCCAGTACCGTTCGGTAATTTTCTTCCACAGCCCGGAGCAGGAGGCCGCCGCGCGAAAGTCTTTGGAAGAGCAGGACCACTCCGGTCGTTTTGGACGCCCGATCGTCACCCAAATTGAACCGGCCGGAACGTTCTATCGAGCCGAAGAATACCACCAGCAGTACTTGGAAAAACGCGGCCAAGGGTCTTGTCATATCTGAGGAGCGAGTGCCCCTTGTCGGCAGGGCCGGCGCTCGTCGTGGCCCACTGACCTTGGATTGCGCTGGTCGGAATGATCGCCAGCAGCGAAAACTTTGCTCAAGAAGCGAATTTCTGGCTGCCTTCGGCAAGGTTCGCTCATGCCTTGTCGCTGCACAAGTGGTCCCTGCCTTTGAAACTCCCATTAACGTTCCATCTGCGTCGCAAAATGTCGATTTTCGTAAAAGTGTCTGCGCTGCGGATTGTGCGAATTGGGAATGTTACCTACGTCCCTGGTTTTTCATTGCACGGAATCGATCAGCAGAGACGATCGGTTACCGATGCAACCCATTTTCAGGCTGGAGTTTCTGGCGCAAGTTTCGTCCCCGTAGCGACTTGGGGGGGGAGCGGTTTTCCCAACGCGACCCCTCTTGCTGGTGGATTTTAGGCATAAAACCCAGTCGCCCCAATTCCCTCAGGCTGAAACTTCGTCACAATAGGAATTAGGTCGCGCTTAGCCCTGGAGATATGGATCGTTGTCGCCGACGGATCGCTGGCAAAAACAACGGGAAGGATTTCGGCCAAGCCAATGGAGCAAGGTTCGTGAACGAGCAGATTAAGGACGTGGTGATTCTGGGCGGTGGTACGGGGGGGTGGATGGCGGCCTGTTATCTGGCCAAGTATTTGCAAGGCAATGCCCGCATTACCTTGATGGAAGCGCCGGCCATCAGCAAGATTGGCGTTGGCGAAGCAACGGTGCCTAATCTCCAGCGCGTATTTTTCGACTACCTTGGTATCGACGAATTCGATTGGATGCGGCAATGCAATGCCAGTTTCAAGACCGCGGTGCGGTTTGTGAACTGGCGGACGCCTGGTCCGGGTGCTCGCTCGCCCCGTTCCATCGGCTGCTCGCCCGACCACTTCTATCATCCCTTTGGCATTTTGCCGACCGTCGATCAAATTCCGCTTTCGCACTATTGGTTCCGCAAGAAGTATCATCAGCGGACCAACGAAGCTTTCGATTACGCGTGTTTCACCGAACCGCCCTTCATGGATGCTCGGCGTGCGCCCCGCTGGCTCGATGGCCGACCTGCTACCCGATATGCCTGGCATTTTGATGCCCACCTGGTGGCCGATTTTCTCCGTCGCCATGCTACGAGCAAACTGGCCGTGCACCACGTGCAAGACGAGTTGGAGCACGTGGTTCTCGACGATCGCGGCTATATCCAAACGCTCAAAACCAAGTCGGGCCGCGAACTGCAGGGCGACTTGTTTATCGACTGCTCGGGATTCCGGGCTTTGCTGATCAACAAAGCGCTCGGCGAACCGTTCATCGACATGAGCGATCATCTTTTGTGCGACAGCGCCGTGGCTTCCGCGGTTCCGCACGACGACGAACGCCATGGCATTGAACCCTACACTTCTTCCATCGCCATGGAGTCGGGCTGGACCTGGAAGATTCCCATGCTTTCGCGGTTCGGCAGCGGATATGTCTACTCCAGCAAGTTCGCAAGCGAAGACAAGGCCGTTCAAGATTTTTGCAGGCTGTGGGGGCTTGATCCCGACAAGCAGCCGCTCAACCGCATTCGCTTCCGAGTCGGGCGCAATCGCCGGGCCTGGGTGAAAAACTGCGTGAGTATCGGGCTGGCTTCGTGCTTCCTGGAGCCGCTGGAATCGACCGGCATTTACTTCATTTACGCGGCCATTTACCAACTGGCCAAACACTTCCCCGACAAGAGTTTCAATCCCGTCTTGATCGACCGGTTCAACCACGAGATCGAGACCATGTTTGACGACACTCGCGATTTTATTCAATCGCATTTCCGGGTGTCGCCGCGCGTCGATACGCCATTTTGGCGGGCGAACAAGGAACTGTTCGTCACCGATAATCTCCGCGAAAAAATGGCGATTTATCAGTCCGGTTTGCCCGTCAATCAACCCACCGCCGACGAAAGCACGTACTACGGCAATTTCGACGCCGAGTTTCGCAACTTCTGGACTAACGGCAGTTACTACTGCATTTACGCAGGCTTAAACTATCTGCCGGATCAGCCTCTGCCGGCGCTCAGCTTCAAGCCCATGTCGGTTGCGGCAGCCGAAGGCGTTTTTGCCGAGATCAAACAGCGTCAGCAACTGCTCGTCGAAACGCTGCCCAGCACTTACGAGTTCTTGAGGGTGTTGCACGGCAAGGCCGGCCCGCATAGGAAGGCGTTAACGGCGAAAAAAGGTTAGCGGATTTCCGGTTGCTTCCGCCGCCGTCGCCAGAGGTGCCAGAGCAGGCCCAGCGCTACCAGTCCCAGCCCAGCGAGCCAGATCCGCGCTTCCACCCAAAATGCCAGCGACAGGCAACCGAGCAGCCCCAGCCACGGAATCAAGGCCGGGTAGCGACGCAGGTCTTTGGGCATGCGGATCGCCGCCAGGTTGGTAATGGCGTAGTACAGCAGCACGGTGAATGCGCTGAACGACCAGGCCATCTTGATGTCGCCCAGCAAAGTCAGCCCGGCGATCAAGATGCCAACGAAGACCACTGCCGGCGTGGGCGAAGTCCCACGTTCGCTCACGCTGGCGAACAATTCGGGAAGGTCGCCGCGCCGTCCCATCGCCAGCACAATTCGCGATAGCCCCAGCACCAGATTCAGCAGCACACCGAGCATTGCCGTGATGGCTCCTACGGCGATGACCTGGGGAACCCAAGGCTGGCTCGAACGCGCGGCGGCGACTTGCAGCGGTGCGGCCGGTTTTCCGCCAGCTTGGGCAAACTCCGCCGCGCCGATGGCCGCGACCGCCGTAAAGGTCACGGCCAAATACAGCAGCATGGTAGTCGCGAGGGTGACGATCACCGCCCGGGGAATGTTTTTTTGCGGTTCGCGAATCTCTTCGCCGAGCGTCGCCACGCGTCCGTAGCCGGTGTAAGCGACAAACATCAGCGCGCAGGCTTCAGCAAATCTGGCCAGTTGCTGTCCGGGGGAATCCCCGAAGAAAAACGGCGTCAGGTTTTCGCCGGCCGCCGCCACCGCCTGGCTGCACAGCGAGACCACGAACGACCCGAGCGCGGCCAGCGTGATCAGCACAATCGCGGCGTTGACCTGGTTGCTCCGGCGTACGCCCGTGAGCACCAAGGCCGTGATCGCGATTACCGCGCCGGCAGCAACGGGTACCATCCAAACTGCATCCGCCGCGTCGATAAGTTGCAAGATCGCGGCCGCAACACCCAGTGCCGCGGTCGCGGCCGAAGCGCTCTTGGCGCAAAGAAACATCCAGCCGGCGGTGAAGCCCCAAGCCGGATTCAGGCAGCGATAGCCGTATTCGTAGGTGCCGCCGGCAACCGGGTAGGCCGCCGCCAATTGAGCACTGCTCAGGCCGTTGCAGGCAGCGACCAGCGCAGCCACGACAATGGCCAACAGAATTGCCGGTCCCACAACCCCGGCGGCAATTCCGGTGCTCACAAAGATTCCGGTCCCCACCATCGATCCCAACCCCAACAGCACCGCCCCCACCACGCCTACTTGTCGCGTCAGAATTCGATGCCCGCTGGGTTGCCCCGGCGAAACTTCGGCTGCCTCGGGGCCATGGTGATCGCGGGGAGAGGGATGGGCATGCATGGGGTGTAAACCGCGCCAGTCGGCGACAAAAGCGTATCATTCTTCATCAAGACACCATTTGGCGCTTACCGGGCATGTGGCTCCCGAGCGAAATGCCAATGGCTTCCTCGCGGTGAAAACCGGGCATGAATCCGGTTCCGTCGCGCGAACACCCCTTGGGCGAAAGGGCCGCGAGTCTTACACTTCTGCACGGCAGGCGACTGGCAACGCCCAATATTTCACCGATCGTTGTCGCGTCCTGGCCTCGCTGATTGGCAGTGTCTCGCTTGTTCTGACGTCGGAACCGTTTTCACAGGATCAGCGGCACGCAACCGCCGGTCAACTGCGAGCATCCAAAGCTTTTAGAGTCTGTTGCGAGCCGGCTCGGGCAGGCTGCGCAAGAATAGCAAATGGCAAAAGGGCGTCACAGTTAGAAAGCCGAGAGCATGGGGGAATCCAATCAACAATGGCCCGACGCTTGGAGCGTGGCGGAACGCGAGGCTGTGCTGCTCGCCTCCTATGCCATGCACAGCGTCAACAGCCGTGGCCGCGTCTACCCCGAACTGCCGCATCCGTACCGAGGACCGTTCCAGCGCGACCGCGACCGAATTGTCCATTGCAGCGCCTACCGCCGGCTCAGCGGCAAAACACAGGTTTTCATGGGCGAGTTGGGCGACTATCACCGAACGCGACTCACGCACACCCAGGAGGTGGCCTCCGTCGCCCGCACGCTGGCGCGAACATTGCGGCTCAACGAAGACCTCACCGAAGCCCTGGCCCTGGCGCACGATCTTGGACATCCCCCATTTGGCCATGCCGGTGAAGAAACCTTGCACGTATGCCTGGCACAACAGGGCGGCTTCAACCACAACCAGCATGGCGTGATGTTGCTCACCGAACTGGAGCAACGCTACCCGGGGTTCCCGGGCCTGAATCCCACCTACGAAGTTCTCGACAGCCAACGACGCCGTGCCTCGAAGGATCGCAGCCACCCGGGATTGCTCGAAGCCCAGGTGGTCGATGCCGCCGATAGCATTGCCTACGACACGCACGACGCCGACGACGCGCTTGAGTTGGGATTGTTGCCGCTGGCCGAACTGATCGAAATATCTCTGTGGAAAGAAGCTGCGACTCGCATCCGCGCTCGTTGGTCCAATCTGGAGCAACGTGAACTGGAGCGGGCGGTGGTCCACGAATTGGTCGATTGGCTGGTGAGCGACCTGCTGGAAAATACCCGCCGCGCGCTGGCACAAGCCGGATTGCGCCATGCAGACGAGGTCGAGAAACATCCGCGCCTGGTTTCTCCCAGCGAAACGGTGGCCCAGCAAAAACGCGAACTCGAGGCGTTTATGTATGCCCGGGTGTACCGTCACGACGACGTGCTGCAGTCTCGCCGTCAGGCCACGGCGAGACTGCAGGCCATGTTCGAGGCGGCTTGCCAACGTCCGGAGCGATTGCCTGCCTTTTATCGGCAGCGTGCCGAACAATGTGGAGTGGCCAAAGCGGTGGTGGACTGGATGGCGTCGTTGACCGACCGCGGCGCGCTGTTGGCATACGATGAGCTTTGCCGCTCAAGTGATACGTGACGGGTGCCGTTGGTCAAATCGGTGGCGATGGACCACGCTCGCATACGCCGCGCCCATCGCGGTCGTCGCCCTGGCCCTTGCCAAAGGCGCGATCGATTTTCCATCCCAGTCACGATCCGTGCCAGCTCGGGGAGGAGGATTTGAACCTCCACGTCCTGCTTCAAAGGCAAGCAGCCTGCCGTTAGCTGATCCCCGAATGAATTTTCGCCCTCCGCAACCTGCATTTGGAAGACAATGCGCGGATCGTGTTGGTTCACGGACATGTTGCGCCGTGGTGAGTAATCAGTCCGCCGGTCGGGAGATGCGCGGCGAGTGTAGGATGGGTAGGGGATTCCCCTGTCAGGCGTGCATCAAGAATGCTTTACAATTCGTCAGTGTCGTGTGACAATAACACATGCCCCCCTGCAGAAGGGAAAGCGGGTTGCTCTTACGAAGCCGCCCGGGAGCGTTATGCGCCGGGCTGCTTCCGGTACGAATACATGATGCGTACCGCGGGGGTCGACATGGCTATTCTGAAAGTTGCCAGCGGCGCGGCTTTGGGACAGCGCTTTGAAATAAACTCCGATCAACTTCTGATTGGTCGAGCGCCATTCTGCGGACTAAAGCTGGAGGAACAATCGGTTTCTCGGCAGCACGCCCGCATTGTGCATGCCGCGGATGGTTATTACCTGGAGGACTTGGAGAGCCTCAACGGCACCTACGTGAACGGTCGGCGGATTCGTCGTTGTCGACTGCGCGATCACGATTGCATCCATATCTACAAGGTGCTGCTCGAGTTCTTGGAAGCGGAGTCCCGGCAAGAAGATTCGAGTAGCGACGTCGCGGAGATGGGAGATGCCCCGTCCGATTCGATTCGCAGCCGAACGCGCTTGCATGCCTTGTTGCAAATGACGCGCAGCCTGGCTCACTCGCTCGACCTCGATGAATTGTTGGCCCGCATTCTCGACCATCTGTTTGAAATGCTGCCGCAAACCGAACAAGGTTGCATCCTGCTCCCCGACGGCGATCATGGCGACTTGAAACCGCATGCTTTTCGCGACCGCCGGACCGAGTTGGAATTCTCCCTGAGCCCCGCTTGTTGGGAAGAAGTCTGGCGTGCCATGACCTCGGCCAAGGCCCTGCGAACCGAAAGCACAGGGCATGCGGAAGATGCTCAAGCCCTGTGTCGCACGGCCATTTGTGCGCCGCTGATTGGACCGTCGCGGCGATCGCAGGGCGTCATTCATTTGGAATCGTTCGACCACCGACACGGCTTCGGCGAACGCGATCTGGAATTATTGCAAAGTGCCGCGGCGATTGGCGGCCAGGCCGTCGAGTACGTTCACGTCCACCTCGATAGCCAGAAGTTGATCCGTCGCCAGATGGCCATGAGCGAAGCCAAAGAGGTTCAACTTCACCTCCTGCCGCAAAACCCGCCGCAAGTTCCCGGCTATCAATTCTTCCACTACTATCAGGCAGCCGAAGAGGTCGGCGGGGATTACTTTGGTTATTTCCCGGTTCTCGACGGCCGCTGGGCAATCGCCGTTGGCGACGTGGTGGGAAAAGGCGTGCCCGCCGCTCTGCTCATGGCTCAGCTAGGGGCAGAAACCCGAGCTTGTCTTGCGGCCCAGCTCGAACCGGCCGACGCGCTCACCCGGCTCAACCAGATTTTGATCCAGCGCACCGGCGGCGGACGCATGACCACTTTCGTCCTGCTCATGCTCGATGCCCAACACGATCAACTCGTGATGGCAAACGCAGGGCACATGTCGCCGTTGTTACGGGACTCCCACGGAATGGTCACCGAATTGGGGCTCGATATTGCCGGGCTTCCCCTGGGAGTCGAAGTTGACGAACTGTACCAGCAAGCCACATTTCAGCTTTCTCCCGGCGATACTATCGTGCTGTACACCGATGGCATCAACGAGGCCGCTACGTCCGCCGGCATTTTCTACGGCCTGCCGCGGATCCGGCGTACCGCGGCGCAGGCCCCCGGTGAACCCGCCGCGCTGGCCCGATTCCTCCTTGCCGATCTGTGGGAGTTCACCAAGGGCGGATGGCAACGAGACGACATTTGCCTGGTGACGCTGGGGCGAGTTGCTTGATCGCCGCCGCTCCGAACGGGGGGGCAAGTACGGAATTCGTTGCCGCAGTTCGCCTGACGAACGCGTCCCAAGTTGGGTATGATGAGGAGGTTGGATTTACCTGCCGTTGCCGCCATCCTGAGTCTCGCCTGCCTCGCCATCTCCTGCCATCCAGACATACGCCCATTGCAACCACCTCCGGTGCGCTATGAATCAACTTCTGAAGAATTCTCGCAACCACAGCGCTGTCGGCTCATGGCGGCCGCTCTCGCGAAGGGAGTTGCTTGCTCGCGGCGGCATGGGCTTGGCCTCGTTGGGGTTGGCGGCCATGCTTGGGAAACATTCCCACGAGGCCGCAATGGCGGCGGATGCGCGGTTGGGCAATCCCATGCTATCCCGGCCGCCGCAGTTTCCCGTCAAAGCCAAGCATGTTATCCACCTGTTCATGAACGGTGGGCCGAGCCAGGTCGATACCTTCGACCCTAAACCTGCACTGGAAAAATACGCGGGCAAGGAACTGCCTACCGGCAACCTCCGCACCGAACGAAAAACCGGTGCGGCGTTTCCCTCGCCATTCAAGTTCGCCAGGTACGGCCAGAGCGGCATCGAAATCAGCGAGATCTTCCAGGAACTGGGCCAATGCGCCGACGATCTCGCGATCATCCGTTCGATGCACGCCAACGTGCCCAACCATGAGCCCTCGCTGATGTTGATGAACTGCGGCGAGTCGAATCTGGTTCGACCGAGTCTCGGCTCATGGCTCACCTATGGGCTGGGAACCGAAAACCAGAACCTGCCCGGCTTCATCGCCATGAGTCCCGGTGGTTATCCCATCAAGGGCCCCGAAAACTGGCAATCGGCATTCTTGCCGGGTGTTTTTCAGGGTACGTACATCGACTCGCGGCACGACACCATCGAGAAACTCATCGAGAACATTCGCAACCATCAAATCGCCGACGTCGAGCAACAACAGCAGTTGCAACTGCTGCAAGCCATCAATCGCCGGCATCTGGCAACGCGACCCGGCGACGCGGCCTTGGAAGCCCGCGTGCAATCCTTTGAATTGGCGTACCGCATGCAGCACGAAGCGGCCGACGCCTTCGATATCAGCCGCGAACCCCAGCATATCCTCGACATGTACGGCCCTGGCGTGCACGCCCGGCAGATCCTCATTGCCCGGCGGCTGGTGGAACGCGGGGTGCGGATGGTTCAGCTTTGGCACGGACAAGGCCAGCCCTGGGACAATCACGACGACATCGAGGTCCGCCATCGCAAACTCGCCAGCGAATGCAGCCGCGCGATCGCGGCGTTGCTCAAGGACCTGAAGCAACGCGGCCTGCTTGATGAAACCTTGGTGATCTGGGGTGGCGAATTCGGGCGCACACCCACCGTGGAACTTCCCCAGGCCGGGGCCAATGCCGGCAAAATCAACGGGCGCGACCACAACCATTACGGTTTTAGCATGTGGCTGGCCGGCGGGGGTGTGAAGGGCGGCCAGGTATACGGCGCCACCGACGAATTCGGCTTTCAGGCCGTGGAAAACAAGGTTCACGTTCATGACTTGCACGCCACGATCCTCAAACTGATGGGCTTCGATCATACGCGACTCACCTATCGCTACGCGGGGCGCGACTTCCGTCTCACCGATGTTCATGGCCAGGTGGTCGATGCCCTGATTGCATAACCCGTTCCGCATTCGATCTTCCTTCTGCCTCGGCTTTCATTCCCGTGCATTACCTTCGGCTGCTCGTCGCGATGCTGGCCGGCTTGCTTGTGGCAGGCCTGGTTTGGTCGTACAGTTCTGGTGGGTTGATCGCCACCGTGCTTTCCGCCGACCTCTCGGCCGAACAAAAGGTTGAGTCGCTGCGGGTGTTCTTTCACGGCTTTGGTTGGGCCGCGCCGGCCGTGTACGTGGCATTTGTGACGATCGAGGTGGTGGTGGCGCCCCTGCCGGGCGCCATGCTTTATGCCCCAGGCGGAATCGTGTTCGGCGGGTTCTGGGGAGGATTCTTGGCCTTGCTCGGCAACACCCTGGGAGCCGGCGTCGCCTGCTGTCTGACGAGGATTTTTGGGGAAAGCCTCATCCATCGCCTGGAACAAAACGACCGCTGGCGGCAAGTGACCGAAAGGCTGGAGCAACGCGGAATGTGGATCGTCGCTTTGCTCCGGGTGAATCCGCTTACCTCGTCCGACATTGTCTCTTATGCCAGCGGGCTGACCTCGATCGCAGTGTGGAAGGTAATGGCCGGCACCTGCCTGGGGATGGCGCCGCTGTGTTTCGCCCAGTCGTACCTGGCCGACGGATTGCTGTCGGCGTTTCCGCGGTTGCTGTATCCCCTGCTGATTGCCTGCGGCGTCTATGTGCTGCTGGTACTTTGGGTGCTCCGCGGGATGGCGAAAAAGGCGGCTCGGGGAGCCGCGTTTTCAGGTGCCGGGAATGAGGCGCTCGCCGCGGCGGAGATTGCCGGGGAATGACTTGCAAAGGACGCTGGTGACTGGGGAGTTCGCTGGCAGCGCCATTCCGAACGGAGAAGGTGCGGTCTGAACATGGTTGATTTCGAGTTCTTTCCGCTCGCGATCTTCTACGGAGCCCTGACCGGCCTGGCGTTCGCCATCACCAATTTGGCTGCCGCTTGGGCTGCCTTGCGGTTTCGTTTTACTCCGCGCACGGTCTTAATACCCGCCGCCGCCCTGGGGCTGGTGTGTTGGACGGAAAGTTTCCTGTTTGCCGACCCACCGCTCACACTGGCCCTGCTACTCGGTTTGGAAATGCTCAAGGTAGCCTTCATACTCGCGCTGGCCCAGCGGGCTGCCGCGGGGCCGCTTCGCTTTTCGCTAGGCGAGATCATGCTGGTCACGACCTTAGCCGCGGGCGTTCTGGGCGTTGCCACGCTGCCCGCCTTACAACCCTATTTGCCGTCGGCCGGCTTGATCGCGCTCGGCGGAACCTATTCAGCCATCACGCTGGGGGCTCTATGGGCTGCCTTGGGGCGCCGCCCGCCGGGCAAGTTGCGCTGGGCCATCCTGGCGCTGAGCGTAGTTCTCGGTGGTTATCTGCTGGCGGCGATGATCGATCCCGTGGGTGGCCGAGTCGCCAGCCGGCAGGCGCAGATGCTGACCGGGCTGTTCGTATTCAGCTTGGCTTGGCATGCATTTATCGTGGCCGGCACCGCCTGGTTATGGTACATGATGTTCGCTGACGACCACGTACCCGTCGAACAGGAGGCGAACCGCCGTCAAGTCGAAAGGTAGCTCGCTCGACTGCTCGCCAACTTCGCCGATCACCGCCGGCGGAAGCAAATGCTCGTCTCGCTGGGGCTATTCGGCGCGGCCGGGGAACGATCGGCATGATCTATCGACAAATCCCGTCCGAGCATGGCGACGATGTGCACCTTGGTATACGCTCTTTCTCCCGGCTCGCGGAGATCCAAGGAGAAAGAGCGTCCATTGTTCACGACCTGATTATTATCGCCGCAACGGCGTGATATGCCGTTGCACAGGCTAAGACCGCGGACTTCACACGGGCACGTCCAAGTCGGCCGGAGTCAGTTGTCCGTTGGTGGGTATCGATGGCTGAATGCCGCATTTCCACTTGAATCGCTGCCAGAACGTCATTTGCCCTTCCCACTGTTTCACCAAGCCGCGCAGTTCCTGAACGCGGAGCAAATCGTTTTGGGCAAGTTCATCCAAAATGGCGACGCAACCGGCGACGTTGCCGACCGCGAACAGGGCGGCCGCCAGGTTGGTGGCAAAATGCGGTGGAATGTCGCTGCGCAACATGGAACCATGCGCGGTCAAGCAGACTTCGCGCAGAGCCCGCACGGCCAACTCGGGTTGTCCCATCCGCATCAAGCAAACCGCGCGCGCGTTTTTCATCACGGCGTCCCCCATCCCTCGAGCGTTGATCAAATCGAAGGCTTCTTCGGCCTTGCCGGCCTCGAGAAGCATTCGAACTTTCCGCAGCAGCGTCGCTTGGGGAGATTCCGCCGCCGTGTCTTTGGTCTTGCCCTTCTCGCCGCGTTTGACGCCGTTCTGCGGTTTGCTTTTCGCATGGATTTCGGCTTCGCCCAACGATCCGGATTCATCGGACGGTGTCGGTGAGGGTTGCGGCCCTCGGGCAAGCGGGACAGCGGGCTTGTTGTGTCGTTGTTGATAGGCCATGGTCAGGAGTTCCTCTTAAAGCGCGCACCTTGCGGGGCAATGCGCGCGCAGCGTGTTCGAGCAAGAAACAAACGTGGGTCTACGAGGACGCAAACAACCGTCCTGCTTGCTCAATTCCGCAAAGGAATCAACCGGCCGAAGAATGCCAGCGCATAGCGGTTGGCGTGCCGATCACTGCGCGGCCGACATCGCGAAACCGCTCCCGTGCTGGCCGCTGCCATAAAGAGATAGATGGAAGTCAAGGCTCGATCGTAGGTCGGGCCGGCCGAGCGGACTTCATCGTAGGCCGAGCTTCCAGCAAGCTCACGGCCCGGAGGGAACAGCCAGTCGCCGTCGGGAAAGTAATCGCGGAATTCAATCTGTGCGGGGCCGCATGCGCGGTCGTCGTCCGCTTGCGCCCAGACTCCGTTGTGGCCCCCGTGCGCAAGATTAACGCACACCAGCAGCAGCACGATTTTACGGAAGATGGGGTCCATTTGATTTAAACGACAAGCTTGGCGTCGTCGGCGCATTTCACGCCGCTTTTCTTCAATCCTATCGAGAAGTCCTGGCAGCGAGCAATACCGGCGGAAACGCCTTCCTTGCCAGGGAAAAATTTACAAAGGCGTAGCCGATTGCTTTTTTAGTCGGCGACCTTTCTTGGCTTATGGCCGTTCCATCTAAGTCTCTTAAGTCAAAATGGTTGCGACGTGGAGTTGTCGACAGCTCGTCACGTGAACTCGGCCTTTGGTACGGCACTTGCTTTGGTGGGAGTCGTTCGGATCGGATCAAACCCGCACGTTCTTGCCCCCCGAAGATTCAAGAGGCTGCCACCATGGAACAACACCAACAACTGATGCTCGTTCGCGACTTGCTCGATCGCCTGGAAGACAACGCCGAGGGATGGCAATCGGCCGACGATGGCAATTCGAACTACTGGGCCGACAGCCTGCGCCGCGACATGGCCGAACTTCGTCGCGTTTGCGAGTCGATTCGGGCTGGCCGCAACAACGACCGCACGTTGGCAGGCGTGTAATGGTTGGACGCTAATGGAGGGTCTTTGTCTTAAGGCCCACAACCATGCTCCTGGCTGTTACCGAAGGGCTTTTTGAGCAGATCGATTTGCAGGGTAGTGCTCGACCCGCATGGATGGGTAGGACGAGCCGACTGTGACCCATGCTCTTTCGAGCCACACATTCGTCTTGATGCACTCCAGGCAATTCTGAAAGATACCCCCCCCCGAAACAGGTGGTGCTGTAATAAAAAACCTCTCCTCGGCGAGAATTGCGGAGGAGAGGTAGTGGAATCTTAAGTTCTTTCGAGCTGACGTCTCCACAAGCTGCAGATCAGGTTCTTGCTCAATGTTCGTTTGCCGTTGACCCGCGTTAGCCGACAGCACCCAATCGGCAACTCAGTTTCGGCCTTTTCCTCGGCCATCCCCGGCTTTACGTCCTTGCTGGATTCCCATCTGTTGCCCCATCTGATTCCCTTGGGCACCCATCTGCTGACCCATACCGCGCCCCTGCATGCCCATCGGTCCCATGCCACGACCCTGCACGCCCATCGGTCCCATGCCGCGCCCCTGCATGCCCATCGGTCCCATGCTGGGCCCCTGCATGCCCATCGGCCCCATGCCACGACCCTGCATTCCCATCGGTCCCATGCCGCGCCCCTGCATGCCCATCGGCCCCATGCCACGACCCTGCATGCCCATCGGTCCCATGCCACGGCTCTGCATGCCCATCTGCCGACCAGCCCCCGGTCTTTGCGCGACAGCCTCATTCGACATCATCAGTGCCATGCCCAGCGCCGCAACCATGCTGGTTACAATCAACATCCTCATCCCGATTCTCCCAAGAAGTCTGCTGACCCGTCGCTCCACAGCGCAAGAAGCGGCTGAACTTTGGAGCTTCGATTCACCACCGCAGCCAATGTAAGATTATGAGTGAGCGGTCAGAAAGGCAATGTGCCCTATTCGCATCGGTTCTTCAGCGCCGGAGCAGTACTGCCGTCGTATCGAATTCGAAAGAGGGCCGCGCTCGCCAAGCGGCTCGGGTGAATCGAACTGGCAACTGCCTGCGTCGGGATCGCGTCAAGTGCACGCCGCAGCCGCGGAGACAAAGGAGGCAGACCGAGTACAAACGAGGAAACGCCTCGATTCGACGCTTGCCGCCGTGAGCTTGGCGCCACCGGCATGGCTCACGTTTGGAAATCGCACGAGAACACGTTATCGGCTCGCCGACATTGTCGGCATTCCGTTTGCCACCGGCCAGAAACGGCTCCGGCGGTAGCGGTGAGTTATCTTCAAACTCCGGGTGCAGGACAGGGTTCGTTAGCGGGTGGTGCGAGATTTGCGGCGGCCGGTACGTGTTTGGCGGCGGTCGCGCCAGTACTTTGTCAGCGGCTTGGTT
>JAANMV010002263.1_pt1 | contig 19059 bp, 20 predicted proteins | sample 7279661 | NCBI WGS metagenome assembly JAANMV01 (sample SAMN14094540, study PRJNA606508) | bioreactor metagenome | isolation source: A lab-scale SPAN reactor treating ammonium-rich wastewater day 121 | place: Ireland: Galway | collected 2017-05-16 | reverse complement strand
CGCGGCGGCCTCGCGCATCCCGCAGGTGAAGGCGGAGTTGCGGGCCTTGCGCAAGAAGATGGCGACTTTGGAGCGGAAGCTTAAGGATTACCAGAAGTCCGCCTAAGCTTATGATGCGTCGTTTTTAAGAGGCCGCGTTTTTGCGGCCTCTTTTTTTTGCGTCGTTGGGTGTTCTTGCCCGAGAGCGGGGGCCGGGTGGATACCCCCTTCACTCTTTCGTCCCGGCCTCGAGCCGGCCGGGACGAAGGTTGTAGGGCCCTTACTATTGGATGCTTTAAGGTGAAGGGCCCTCCAAAACCCGTTCAGGGGGTATCCCCCCGGCCCTCGCTCTCTACCGCTGCACTCAATAGCGGAACACTCGGCTCGCTCATACCCCGTAGATTTCGGGCGGTCCCCTCCCGGCCCCGGCTCTTTACCTCCATAGCGGTAGCCCCGACCTTCCTCACGATTGGTTCAAGGGCCCCTCTAAGCTGTCTAAGCCGTCTAATTCGCCTAATCCCGCTGGACGCGCTTGACGGGGGGAGTTAGGAGGGAGGGGCTATGTACGAGGTCATCATCACCCAACCCTTTGTCGCCGCCCACCGCCTCAAACTTTATGACGGCGAGTGGGAGCCCCTGCACGGGCACAACTGGAAGGTCGAGGTGCGGCTGGCCGGGAAGGACCTGGATCGCATCGAGGTCCTGATCGACTTCCTCGAGGTCAAGAAAGAGCTCCAGGCCTTCCTCAAAGAGATCGACTACACCTATCTCAACGAAAACCTGAAGCTGGAGGGCCGCAATCCCTCCGCCGAGGTGGTGGCGCATTGGCTCTTCCAGAAGATGAAGGGCAAGATCCAGCACCCCGTCGCGCGCGTCACGAAGGTCACCGTCTGGGAGACCGACGACTGCGCCGCCAGCTACGCGGAGGCTTGAGCCATGGCCCGCAGCTTCGTCGCACTGCTCTCCGGGGGACTCGACTCGACCGTCGCCGCCTATGCCGCGCGGAAAGAAGGGCCGGTCGGCGTCGCCCTGGTCTTCGATTACGGGCAACGCGCGGCCAAGCGGGAGGTCGAGGCGGCCAAACAGATCGCCAAGCGCCTCGGGGCCAAATGCCGCGTCATCAAACTTCCGTTTTTGGAAGAGGTCACCAAGACGGCCCTCGTCATGAACGACAAGGTCATCCCCCAGATCAAGATGGCCAAGCTCGACGACCGCAGCGAGGCGGAGAAATCCGCGCAGGATGTCTGGGTCCCCAACCGCAACGGGCTGTTTTTGAACATCGCCGCCTGCGTCGCCGAGGGCGAGGGCTTTTCCGAGATCGTGGTCGGCTTCAACGCCGAAGAGGCCGCGACCTTCCCCGACAACAGCGCCAACTTCGTTGACCGCGTCGAGCGCTGCCTCGAGCTCTCCACCTTAAGCCGCCCCCGCCTCTTCGTCCCGACGATCGGCCTCAATAAGACCGAGATCGTCCGGCTGGGCCTTTCGTTGGACGCGCCCTTCGGCGAGGTCTACAGCTGTTACCGCGGCCAAAAACGCCAGTGCGGCCGCTGCGAGTCCTGCCTGCGCTCGATGCGGGCCTACGAGAAGGCCGGGATCTGGCCGCAGATGCAGGAACGATTCGGGAGTTGACGGTGCTGACCCATTTTTCCGAGACCGAACTGACCTACGACGGCAGCCAGCTGGCCAGCCATTTCGCCTACCGGGGCTTCGGCCTGCTGGGCGACAGCGTCGTCGCCTTCCTGGGGCCCTGCGAGGTCAAGCTCGAGGCCCTGGTCGACCTCGAGGACGTCCGGCGCAATGCACCGATCTATAGCCAGCGCATGCTGCACTTCCTCTGGGAGAGCTTCGCCCTCGACCTGCGCGGCGCCGCCGCCTTTCAGCGCCTGATGGTCGCGGTGGTCGCCGAGGAACTTAGGGCCCGGGGCGCCGCCGGGTTGATTCGCCGGGGAGATGACCTCTACGTCGGCGAGCGCAAGCTCAGCGTCTCCATCGCCGCCGCCTCGCCGGTCTCCACCCTGATCCACCTGGGGCTCAACGTCACCGGGGAGGGCGCGCCGGTCCCGGCCCTGGGCCTGGCCGATTTAGGGGTTGACGCCGCGGCCTTCGCTAAGATTTGCTTGGAGCGCTTTCGGGAGGAATACGAGGGCGTTCTCAAGGCCGGCTACAAGGTAAGGCCCGTGGATTGAAACCGATGCAGACCAACTTGATCGAGATCTTCTCCAGCTTCCAAGGTGAAGGCCCCCATGTCGGTGAGCCGATGGCCTTCCTGCGCTTCCAGGACTGCGCGCTCTCCTGCCGTTTCTGCGACACGCCGGCCTCCTTCGAGCGCCACGCCCGGTTTCGCGTCGAGGACCCGCCGCAGAGCGGGCAGTTTCGGCATTTTCCCAATCCCGTCGACGGGGCGCTGCTGATCGATCTGCTGAAACCCTTCGCCGGTCAAGCCCTCAGCCTCACCGGCGGAGAGCCGCTCCAGCAGGCCGACTTCCTCGCCGCCTGGTTGCCGCAACTGCGTTGGGACTCCCCCGTCTTGCTCGAGACCAACGGCGTCCTGCCCGCGGCCCTGGCCAAGGTGATCGACTGCGTCGACATCGTCAGCATGGACATCAAGCTCCCCTCGGTCACCGGGATGCGGTCTTACTGGAAGGAGCACGCCGAGTTCCTGCGCATCGCCCGCGCCAAAGAGGTCTACGTGAAGGTGGTGGTCTCCAACCCCACCGACCTAAGCGAGTTGAAGGAGGCGATCGCCTTGGTCGAGGCCGAGGCGCCCGGGGTTCCCTTCATCCTGCAGCCGGTGACGCCGGCGGGCGAGGTCCGCGAACGCATCCCGGAAGAGCGCTTGAAAGAATTGTACCGTTTCTCCAAGCAACACCTGGAAGACGTCCGCGTCATTCCCCAGGTCCACCCCATCTTGGGCCTTTTGTAGGAGGTGCCCATGCCGCTGCAAACGCGTCAAGAACTGGAGGCCTGGGAAGAGAAGACCCTGGCGCCCTATGCCAGCCACAGCGCCCGTTCGATGGGCCGCGAGTACCCGCAGGACGAGCACCCCTACCGCACCCGCTTCCAGCGCGACCGCGACCGCATCGTCCACAGCAAGGCCTTCCGCCGCCTCGAGTACAAGACCCAGGTCTTCGTCAACCACGAGGGCGACCACTATCGCACGCGGCTGACGCACAGCCTGGAGGTCGCGCAGATCTCCCGCAGCATCGCGCGGATGCTGCGGCTCAACGAGGACCTGGCGGAGGGGATCTGCCTGGCCCACGACTTGGGCCACCCCCCCTTCGGCCACTCCGGCCAGGACGTGATGAACGACCTGATGAAGGACAAGGGCGGCTTCGAGCACAACCGCCAGTCGCTGCGCATCGTGACGGTCCTGGAGGACCGCTACCCGCATTTCCCGGGCCTGAACCTGAGCTTCGAGGTCCTGGAGGGCATCTCCAAGCACTTCACCGACTACGACCTGCCGGACGGCCGCGGCTTCCACCGCGAGGGGCAGCCCAGTTTGGAGGCGCAGATCGCCAACTTGAGCGACGAGATCGCCTACAACAACCATGACCTGGACGACGGGCTGCGCTCCGGCATGATCACGCTGGCCCAGCTGCGCGACGTGGAGATCTGGCAGGAGCTCTTCGAGCGCGTCGAGGCCGAGCTGCCCGAGGCGCGCCTCAAGGTGAAGGTGCACGAGACGATCCGGCGGCTGATCAACCGGCTCGTCACCGACTTGGTCGAGCACACGATGGCGGGCATCGAAAGCCTGAACGTGAAGACCGTCGACGATGTCCGCAAGGCCCCGCGTCAATTGGTGGGCTACAGCGAGCAGCTGCGCGGCAAGAACGCCGAGCTCAAGAAGTTCCTTTTCAAAAACCTCTATCGGCACTATCGTGTCGAGCGGATGGCGGACAAGGCCGAGCGCATCCTGCGCGACCTGTTCCGCGCCTACACGCACAACCCGAAGATCCTCCCGCCCTGGGTCTTCGAGCGCGCCGGCAGCGACGACCCGATGCGGGCGATCTGCGACTACGTGGCTGGGATGACGGATCGCTTCGCGCTGGACGAGCATCAAAAATTATACGATCCGCATGCGCGGGTGTAAAAAGGAAGTACCCCATGAAAGGCAACAAAGTCGAAATCTCCCTCAACACCCCGATCTTAATCGAGGTCCACGAGGGCGAGGGCCCGCACAAGACCCGCGAAGAGGCCGTCACGCGCATCGTCGGCACGGTCCTGGACGTCTCCGAGGCCGGGCTCACCGTCGAGTGGAGCGAGCTGTTCAACGAGCGCAGGCAAAAGCTGGCGCCGCCCCGGCGCTGGGTGTTTTTGCCCTTGTTCAAGATCGACCACTGCACGGCGCTCTCTTGAAGGAGGACGGTTTTCTCCAATTAAATTTTTATGAAGGGTTAACCAGGGCCTGTAGCATATTCGCCACCAATATGAGACGAATCACTCTTCTCGCTTTTCAGACAGCTCTTTTGACTGCTTTTTCTTACCGTATACAAATACTCCGGTATAAGTAGCGAGGGTCGTTAAGATGGTGATCAGCCCCGCTGTAGGCTTATCAAATAAGGCGAGGGTTGTGCCCCCGACAATGGCCGTGAAGGCAAGAATAAATGCCAGAATTTGACCCTTCGCTTGGCTATTAATCCCGGCATCGACTACCTTTGTTTCCAGGTTCTGTCGGTGTGCGGCTTGAGTCTCCGCCATCGTCATGATTCTGTCGGCAAGACCCGGGTGAATATTGTTATAATGCTCCAGGTCAGACGGCCTAGGAATTGGTCCACTGTGGGACTCAAACTTAGCAGCCCTCATCAAAGTGGTAGAGCGGTGCTCTTGCACAGCCATTCGGTGCTTTTTTCTCCTGCTTCCCATTTGTAGGATTGGTTTAATTCAGCGCGGCGGTAGAGGCAATCTCATTCTGGGCTTTGGCTATTGCATAACGCATGTCTTCGCCCACAGTTTGCCAGTCGTTAGATATGGCTTTCCAATCGGCCTCCGAAGGTGTCTTGCTTGTATTATACTCGTCGAAGGTGGCCCCTAAATCTAAGGTTCTTGCAAACCCAAATAAGAGTCTAGGAATGGCAAATAGGAATGTAGTCATTTGGTTCACCATACCCTTCTCGGCTTAATAGTTTAGGCGAGTTGCCTGGAAATGTCACGTTAGTCAAGATATCTAGACGATCTAATTCCAACTTATTGATTTTGTTTAATAATACGAAAAGAATCGGAAAATTTATACATATGACCGCCGCCTATTTAAGACCAGCCGCTGTGCCATCCGGCGATGATGCTGAGATGGATCAAGTGAGCTCGGCGAACGCCGAGGACATCTTTTTGGCGCACACCCACCCCGAAATTTACGTCGATGCGGACGGACGCTGGATGGGCCTGGCCTCGGCGGGCGGAGCGGTGCGGACGATCGCGATCAGCCTGGGAGAAAAGTCGAGGGACACCTCCCACGTGCTTCCCTCCCGCAGCGACTTGAGCCTGCACGTCGAGCAGGCCCAACGCTACTGGCAGCGCGGCTTCCCCGCGCGATGGGGGGAGACGCCCGTCTACGACGCCGCCGCGCGGGTTTTTCGGAACTGGGTGGTTCACCCCTTGGGCCTGTCGGAGATGCGCGTGCGGCTCGGCGAATCCGGCCTGCCCGCGGAGCTGGAGGTTCGCTTCGCCTTGCACGCCCGCGAGGCCGCTCAGGACACCCGGTATCTGCAGCAGAAGGCCGTCCTGGAATCGATGAGTCCCGTCCTGGGCATCCCCGTCTCCGTTCGGGAGATCTCCTATCCGGAGATGCTCGACGCGCTGCCCTTCGAGGTCCAGCCCCTGTTTTGATCAGGCGATCCAAAAGGCCTTGAGCGCCCCCGGTGCGCCGGCGGTTTCCGGAAAATCGGGCGGCGGGGCGGGGCGTTGGAGCACTTTGCGACGCGCGACCTTCGCGGCCTCCTTGAGAAAATCGCGAAACTCCTCGGCGGCGACCTTCCGCGTGTTGAGGCAGGCCAATATCCGCCCGCTGGGGCTCAGGATCCGAAGGCAGGCCGCGAGCAGGCGACCGTAGTCTCGAATCGTCGAGAAGGTCGAGCCCTTGCCTCTGCCGAAGGTCGGGGGATCGAGGATCACGAGGTCGAAGACCTCCCCTCCCCGGGCCGCTCGCTCCAGGTAGGCCGCGGCGTCCGAGGCGACGGAGCGGTGGGGACGGTCCTCCAGCTCGTTCAGCTCCAAATTGCGCTCCAGCCAGGCCAGGTAGTTTTTCGAGAGGTCGACGGATACCGCCTCGGAGGCTCCGCCTTGCAAGGCCGCCACCGTGAAGGCGCCCGTATGGCAAAACAGGTTGAGGCAGCGCCGGCCCTTGGCGAGCTTACGGACCTCGCGGCGGTTCTCCCTCTGGTCGAGGAAGAGCCCCGTGTGCGGGCCCTCGCCCAGGTGCACCTCGAAGCGGGCGCCGTCTTCGGCGACCTCGAAGCGGTCGATCTCCTCGCCGGGCAGGACGCCGCGTTGTCTCGGGAGGTTTGTCACCCAGTAGAATTTCGGCGCGAAGGCGGGGCGCAGCTCCTCCTGCACCTCGGCCAAGGCGGCCTCCAGGCCGGTACGGTCCTCCAGCCAGGTCTCGGCTTCGACGGTGATCAGATAACGCCCGCGGTAGTCGTCGACGCTTAAGCCCTCCATCCCGTCGGCCGCCCCGTGGACCAGCCGCCAGGCGTCGAGCTTCTGCTCCCGAACCGGGGCGCGGCGGCGTTGCCAAGCCGCGCGAATTTGAGGAAAATCCGCCAAAGAAAGCTCCTTGCTATCCGGGTTTTGATCCGATAAATCGGGGCTGCTTTTCAACCGGAATCCGCTCTCTCACTCGAGGAATATGCTATGAAAGCGCCCCAATCCCGCAACAGCTTCGGTACCCAACAGGCCCTCTCGGTCGCCGGACAAAAATACCAGATTTTCAACCTCAAGTCCCTGGCGGCGAAATTTCCCCAGGTGGACCGCCTGCCCTTTTCCTTGAAGGTCCTGCTCGAGAACCTGCTGCGCTTCGAGGACGACAACTCCGTGAAAAAAGAGCACGTCGAGGCCCTCGTGAAGTGGGACCCGCAGGCCGTCCCGACCCAGGAGATCGCCTTCCGTCCCGCGCGGGTCCTGTTGCAGGACTTCACCGGCGTCCCCGTCGTCGTCGACTTGGCCGCCATGCGCGAGGCCATTCAAAAGATGGGCGGAGATCCGAAAAAGATCAACCCCCTGCAGCCGATGGACCTGGTCATCGACCACTCGGTGCAGGTCGACGCCTTCGGCCGGCCCGACGCGGCGAAGGTCAACGCGGACCTCGAATTCCAGCGCAACCAAGAGCGCTACCGCTTCCTGCGCTGGGGGCAGGGGGCCTTCGAGAATTTCCGCGTCGTCCCGCCCGACACCGGCATCGTCCACCAGGTCAACCTCGAGTACCTCGCGCCGGTCGTCTTCTCGCTGAAAATCGGCCAGGCCTGCGACGGCCAGGCCTTCGCCTACCCCGACACCCTGGTCGGCACCGACTCGCACACGACCATGATCAACGGCCTGGGCGTCGTCGGCTGGGGCGTGGGCGGCATCGAGGCCGAGGCGGCCATGCTGGGCCAGCCCATCTCGATGCTGATCCCGCAAGTCGTGGGCTTCAAGCTCCACGGAAAATTGCCCGAAGGCGCCACCGCCACCGACTTGGTCCTCACCGTGACCCAGATGCTGCGCAAGAAGGGCGTGGTCGGGAAGTTCGTCGAGTTCTACGGCCCGGGCCTCTCCAACTTAAGCCTGCCCGACCGCGCGACCCTGGCCAACATGGCGCCGGAGTACGGCGCGACCATCGGCTTCTTCCCCGTCGACGAGGAGGCCCTGCGCTACCTCGAGCTGAGCGGCCGGGCGCACCTGGTCGACTTGGTGCGCGCGTATTCGCAGGAGCAGGGCCTGTTCCGCACCGACGCCACGCCGGATCCCGTTTTTTCCGACACCCTCGAGCTCGACCTGGCAACCGTCGAGCCCTCGCTCGCCGGTCCGAAGCGCCCGCAAGACCGGGTGCCGCTGCGGCAATCCAAAAAGATGTTCCGCGAGGCCCTGCGCGAGATGCTGAAGGGCAAGCTCGAGAAGGTCGACCCCAAGCGCCTCGAGACCTGGCTCTCCGAGGGCGGCTCGCAGACCCAGTGCGCGCACCAGGACGCGGCGCGCGCCGAGCTGGGCGAGATCGGCAAGTGCGCGAAGGTCGAGCACGGCGGTGGCGACTGCTCGCACTTGGAGCAGGGCGCGGTCGTGATTGCGGCGATCACCAGCTGCACCAACACCTCTAACCCCTCGGTCATGCTGGCCGCCGGCCTGGTCGCCAAGAAGGCGGTGGAGCGGGGCTTAAGCTCCAAGCCCTGGGTCAAGACCAGCCTGGCCCCCGGCTCGCTGGTCGTCACCGAATATCTGAAAAAGGCGGGCCTCCAGCCCGCCCTCGACAAGCTGGGCTTCAACCTGGTCGGTTACGGCTGTACCACCTGCATCGGCAACAGCGGGCCCCTGCCCGAGCCGGTCGCCGCCGCGATCGAGGGCGAAGACTTGGTCGCCTCGGCGGTGCTCTCGGGCAACCGCAACTTCGAGGGCCGCATCAACCCGCTGGTGCGCTTCAACTACCTGGCCTCGCCGCCCCTCGTGGTGGCCTATGCCCTGGCCGGGCGCATGGACATCGATCTCTACGCCGAGCCGATCGGCAAGGACCCGCAGGGGAAGGACGTCTTTCTGAAGGATATTTGGCCGAGCCGGCAGGAGATCGACGCCGCGATCCGCGCCTCGATCCAGGCCGAGATGTACGGCCAGTCCTACTCCGACGTCTTCAAGGGCGATCCCAATTGGCAAAACCTCCAGGTGCCGAAGGGCGAGACCTTCCAGTGGGACCCCGATTCGACCTACGTCAAGCATCCGCCTTATTTCGAGGGGATGCCCAAGCAACCCGCGCCGATTCGGGACTTGAAGGCCGCGCGCATCCTCGCCCTGCTGGGCGACTCGGTCACCACCGACCACATCTCGCCGGCCGGCTCGATCAAGCCCAGTTCGCCCGCGGGGAAATACCTGCAATCGCTCGGCGTCAAGCCGGAGGACTTCAACTCCTACGGCGCGCGCCGCGGCAACCACGAGGTGATGATGCGCGGTACCTTCGCCAACATCCGCCTGAAAAACCTGATGCTGCCGGGGACCGAGGGCGGCGTGACCGCGCACCTCCCCGACGGCGAACAAATGTCGATCTACGACGCGGCGATGAAGTACAAGCGAGAGGGCGTGCCCCTGGTGGTCTTCGCCGGCAAGGAATACGGCACCGGCTCCTCCCGCGACTGGGCGGCCAAGGGCACCTACCTCTTGGGCGTGCGCGCGGTGATCGCCGAGAGCTTCGAGCGCATCCATCGCAGCAACCTGGTCGGCATGGGGGTGCTTCCCCTGCAGTTCGAGGAGGGGCAATCCTGGTCTTCCCTGGGACTCACCGGGCGCGAGCAGGTCACGATCGACGGGATCGCCGGCGGCTTGAAGCCCTTCCAAAAGCTCCAGGTTGTGGCCAAGGGCGAGGGGGGCGAAAAAACCTTCCAGGTCACCTTAAGAATCGACACGCCGGACGAGATCGAATACTATCGCCACGGCGGGATTTTGCAGTACGTCCTGCGCCAATTGTTGGCCGCTTAAGCACTCCTTTTCCAAATCGGAGGAACCATGGTTTCGGCTGCGCCGCGCCGGCTTCGCAACGTCCTATTCACCCTAGCCCTCTTTTCCCTGACCGCCTGCGGGGGCGGGCAAGAAGACGCCCCCCCGGCCCCGGTCTGCCCGGCCTGTCCGGTCTGCGAGGCGACGCCCACGCCCAGCGCGGAGGAAGCGGCGCAAAATCTCGCGGATAAAATCATCGAAACCGAAAAGCTGCTGCGCGTCCCCGAGGGCAGCCTCAAGGCCTCGGCGGGCAAGTTTGGGATCGCCGACAAGCTGGGGGTTAAAGAGATATCCGCCGAGGATTTTCCCCGCTTCGTCAGCCTGTTTTGGGATGTCGACGCCGAGTTCCGCATCCAGTACCTGAGGGCCATGATGACGACCAATCGCGTGGTCGAAATGGTGAGGCCGTCGGTCGGCAAGTTCGACATCAATATCGCGCCGAAGGATCCCGAGGCCGAGGACGTCTCGTTGTTGGTCAGCCAGGCCATCGTCGATTGGGCCCAGGTGCAACGGCTCCTTGAGGATAATTTTCGCCGCCTCGGCGTCGAAAATGTGATGGGCGTCAAGCCCTCCGACGAGATGCCGCATGCCGAGGCGATGATGCAGGAGCTGTTGGCCATTGTGCGGCCCCCGGCCCCGACTCCGATGCCTTCGCCCGGACCGCAAGCCACCTCGGCGAGTTTGCTGTCGGTGTTGTTGCGCGAGGCGCAGGCTCAGGGACAGCCGGTGGTCAAGGCCAAGCCCGGCGCTCCGACCGCCAAGGTTTCCAAGGCGGTTCCGCGCGTTAAAATCGCCCAAGCCCCGTTCCTGTTGGCCCGCGTGATCAGCTTCAACGTCGGTGGAAGGAACTTTGTCCCGCAATCCCCGCTCATGGCGGTGCAGCCGGAATTCCAGGCCGTGTCCGTCGAACAATTCCGATTCAAGTTGGAAAAGCAGAGCGTCGGCCCCGCGTATCGCGACGCGGTGGACGTGAAGGTTCAGACCCTCGCCGCCAAGCCGAACCGCGACATGGTCGACTGGTGGAACCTCTCGCACGGCCTGATCGAGTTGCGCCTGCTCAACCAACTGGTCGATTTCAGCAAGATCGAGGCGGCCCCTGCGGTTCCCGGTCCCAGCTCCGGCACGGGTGAAACGCTGGCGCCGTCGGGAAGCGCCGGAACGGCTCCTGCCGGCGAGAGTTCCCAGCGTCCCGCGACGGCGTCCGGCGCGCAGGCCCCCGATGCCGCCCAACCGCGGCCTTCGACCGGCCAGGCGGCTCCGGCCCCCAGCGCCGCGGAGGCAAGGCCTTCGACGGCGACGCCCGGCCAGGCCGCGTCGCCCCAAGAGCGGCCCGAGGCGAGGCCGGGTTCCGCATCCACCGTGTCGCCCGCGGAGCGGCCTTCGACCGAGTTGCCCAAGTCCGTTCCTGCTTCGGAGGTGCCGAAAGCCGTGCCTTCCACCGAAGTGCCCAAGTCGGGGCCTTGAAGGCCCTCGCTCGGTGCTTTGTTTCCCTTCCTCCGCGATCGCGGCCTCGGGGCGCGGGCACAACTATTTTTAGTTAGCGCCGAAATTATCTTAACAGGGCTCGGGGCACGGACGCACTCCTCCTTGGACCGCGAAACGCGGTGATTTCCCCCGAAAATTAAATTTTATTAGGTGTCAGGGACGCCATGGGGGCTGTGTCTCTCATACTGCTTCGCGCCCAGATGTATCCGCGCCCCACCCCGGCACTCCGCAAAAACCCCAGGAGGAACCATGACCCCCATCCGCAGAACGGCGATCTATTTTGGGCCGCCCAAGAACACCGTTCCCCAAACCGGCAAGACGAAAAAATCCGCCGAGGAGATCGTCGCCGAGAAAAAGGGCGACGAGCTCGACGCCGCCCTCGCCAAGCATAAGGTGGACGACGCCTTCGTCCAGTCCCTGAAGGCGCCGATCCGCAGCCACTTCGTCTGGATAGAGGCCATCGCCCTCAAGAAGTTCGACGACTCGATGCGGATGGCGCCCTGGACCAAGATGCTGCTGACCGCCTGTCCCAAGCAGGCCGAGCTCAAGAGCGAGTGGGAAAAGGCCGTGCCCGCCCTCGATCTCAAGCTGGGCAAGCTCAACGCCTATCGCTTTCAGGTAGGTCTCTCCGCCACGGATCCCCTCTTGAAGGGGACCGCCTTGGAGGGCGTGGGCATGAAGGGCATCCTCGAGGTCTGTTGGGCGGGCAAGGTGCCGGAGGACTTGCAGGGTCTGGTGATGCCGAAGGAATTCGGGCCGCCCCCGGAATTTCCGACTTGGACGAAGGCGAACCGCCCCATCCAGGAAAAATAAAAATCCCCACGACCCATCCTGCCGGGAGCGGGGGGATTTTTTTTCGTCCTGGGGAGAAAGGCTTAAATCGCGTTGGAGCCGGTCTCGCCGGTGCGGATGCGGATCACCTCTTCGACGCTGCTGACGAAGATCTTGCCGTCCCCGATCTTGCCGGTGGAAGCGGCCTTCTGGATGGTCTCGAGCACCTTGGGGGCGTCCGCGTCGCTGACCACGACCTCGAGTTGGATCTTGGGGAGGAAGTCGACCTTGTATTCCGCCCCGCGGTAGAGCTCGGTGTGACCCTTCTGCCGGCCGAAGCCCTTGACCTCCGAGAGGGTCATGCCCTGAATGCCGATGCCTTGCAGGGCCTCTTTCACTTCGTCGAGCTTGAAGGGTTTAATGATGGCTTCGATTTTCTTCATGGGATACCTTCCTGGCCTTGGCCGTGAAGAGATCAGAGGGGTCGGGCTTTAGGCATTGGAAGTGCAATCCGGGTTCCAAACGCCATCCAGTAATAACTATTTGAAGTTACTTTGTTTTAATAAAAAAAACGTCGCAGGATGACACGTTTTTTCCGCCGTCATTTTAAGCATTGCCTAATTATTAGGCATATCTGGGAGGCTGCGGTTTCGGATTGACCCTGGTTTCCAAATAGTCTACTGCATCGGTCGACTTTTGGAGCCGCCATGAAGATCACCTATAAAGGCGACTATGCCCTGAAGACCATCCTGGACCTCTCCTTTTTTTACGGCCGCCAGGCCGTGAAGATCGAGGACATCAGCCGCCGTCAGGATATCCCGAAAAAATTCCTCGAGCGCATCCTCCTGCAGCTCAAGCGGGGCGGCTTCGTCCGCAGCAAGAAGGGGCCCGGCGGCGGCTACTCCCTGGCCCGTCCTCCCGCCAAGATCTCGATGGGGGAGGTGATCCGCTTCATCGAGGGCCCCATCGCCCCCATCGGCTGCGTGAGCGAGACCGCCAAGACCTACTGCGACTTCGAGGGCCGCTGCGGCCTGAATTCCGTGTTTCGCGAGGTTCGCGACGCCGTCTCGAGGATCGTCGACCGCACCAGCTTCGAGGATATTAAAGTTAAAACCCTGGGATTGATCCAAGCCAGCCCCGAGCCTCCCCTCTATTATGAAATTTAAGCTGCGACACATCCTGACGGCCGCGTGCGCGGCGGTGGCGGCGAGCGCCTGCGCCGCGCAAGGGGTTCCCGAGAGCCGCACCTTGACGCTCGGCGCCTACACGACGCCGCGCGAGGCCTTCCGCGAGATCCACCGGGACTTCAAGAAGCTGTGGCGCGAGCGCCACGGCGAGGCGATCGAGATCCGCGAGTCCTACCTGGGTTCGGGGGCCCAGTCGCGCGCGGTGGTCGACGGTTTTCCGGCGGACGTCGTGGTCCTCTCGCTCGAGCCGGACGTCGAGCGCATCGTCAAGGCCGGCCTGATTACCCATCCCTGGCGGGAAGCGCCGCAGGCCGGCATCCTGACGCGTTCGCTGGTCGCCTTCGCGGTGCGCGCCGGCAACCCCAAGGGCATCCGGGATTGGGCCGACTTGGCGCGTCCCGACGTCGAGGTCCTCTCGCCCAACCCCCGCACCAGCGGCGGCGCGATGTGGAACATCCTCGCGGCCTACGGCGCCGCCGAACGCGGCCATGTTGCGGGCTTTCCGGCGGGAAGCGAGGGTGGGGCGGCCTACCTGGCGGCCCTGCTCAAGCGCGTCATCGCGATGGACAAGGGGGCGCGCGAGTCCATCTTGACCTTCGAAAAGGGGCTGGGCGACGTGGCCTTGAGCTACGAGAACGAGATCAAGGTCGGCGCCGCGCAGAGCCTGGGCTACCCCTACGATCTGGTCCTGCCCGCTTCGACGATCCTGATCGAGAATCCCGTCGCCTTGGTCGACAAGAACATCGAGCGTCACGGCAACCGCGCCCTGGCCGAGGCCTATCGCGACTACCTCTTCTCGCCCGCGGCCCAGCGGGTCTTTGCGAAGTGGGGTTTCCGTCCCGTGAACCCGGAGGCGCAGCGGGAGACGGCGAAGGAGTTCCGCGATCCCCCGGACCTCTTCACCATCGCGGCCTTCGGCGGCTGGGCGAAGGCGGTGCCGGAGTTTTTCGGCAAGGGAGGTCTCTTCATGCGGCTTTCGGAGCAAGAGAGGACGGTGCAAAAATGAGCACGACTGCCTCATTGCCGACCTTGCGCAGCTGGGACGTGAAGGGCTGGGGCCTGCGCGCCGTCGCGCTGAGCTACCTGGCCTTTCTGCTGCTCCTGCCCTTGGCGGCCCTCGTGCAGGACGGCTTCCGCGAGGGCCCGGGGGTGTTCTTCGCCAACATCTTCCGCCCCACCGCTTGGGCGGCCTTGAAGCTGACGCTTTGGACCTCGGCCCTGATGGCCGCGGTCAACGGCGTGATCGGCACGCTCACCGCCTACGTCCTGGTGCGCTACCGTTTCTTCGGAAAATCCCTGCTCAACGCCGTCGTGGACCTGCCCTTCGCCATCCCGACCCTGGTGACGGGCGTCATGCTGGTCATCCTCTACGGGCCGCGCGACCTGTTGGGCGGGTTTTTCCACCAGCATTTCGACTGGAAGATCCTCTTCGCGCCGCCCGCCATCGTCCTGGCCCTGCTCTTCGTGAACTACCCCATCGTGGTGCGCAGCGTGCAGCCGGTCTTGGAAGAGCTGGACTTCGCCGAAGAAGAGGCCGCCGCGACCCTGGGCGCCTCGTCCTGGCGCACCTTCTGGCGCGTGGTCTTTCCCGCGATCCGCCCGGCGCTCTTAAGCGGCGTCCTGCTCAGCTTCGCCCGGGCCTTGGGTGAGTTCGGCTCGATCGTCGTGGTGGCCGGCAACCTGCCGCTGCGCAGCCAGACCGCCGCCGTCTACGTCTGGGGCGAGATCGAGTCCGAGAACCGCTTAGGCGCCAGCGCGATGTCGATCGTCCTGCTTGCCTGCTCCTTCACCTTGGTCCTCTTCGTCGATTGGCTGCAGCGCCGGAAGGGGAGGGGCCGTGGCTAAGTCCCATCCCGAGCATCGCCAGAATCCCTGGGTGAAGTACGGCCTGATCACCGCCGTCGCGGCCTACCTGCTTTGGCTGCTGGGCCTGCCCATCTTCACTCTGATTCGCCACACGGTCGAGATCGGCGCCGGCCGCATCGCCGAGGAGCTGTGGCAGTCCGAGGTGGCCCACGCCTTCGCGCTCACCGTGCTGCTCAGCCTCGGCGCGGTCCTGTTCAACGGCGTCTTCGGCACCCTGGTGGCCTACGTGATGGTCCGGCAGCGCTTCCGCGGCCGGGCCCTGATCAACGCGATTCTCGACCTCCCCTTCGCGGTCTCGCCGGTGGTGGTGGGCTACATGCTCATCCTGCTCTTCGGAAAGGCGGGCTGGCTGCAGGGCCTGGCCGAATGGACCGGCATTTCGTGGGTCTTCGCCTGGCCGGGGATGCTGGTCGCGACGCTGTTCGTGACCTTTCCCTTCGTGGTGCGCGAAGTGATGCCCGTCCTCGAGGAAGTCGGGACCGAGCAGGAGGAGGCCGCGCGCACCCTGGGCGCCGGCGGTTGGAAGATTTTTTGGCGGATCACGCTGCCCGGGATCCGCTGGGGCCTGCTCTATGGCGTCTCGCTGACGCTGGCCCGGGCCTTGGGGGAATTCGGGGCGGTCCTGGTGGTCGGCGCCGGGGTCAGCGGCTCGACCGAGACCGCGACGATCTATGTGTACCGGGCGATGGAAGAGCGGATGTTTGGCGGGGCCTACGCGGCCTCGTTGATCCTGATCGGATTTTCCTTCCTGCTGCTGCTCGGCATGGAATGGTTCAAGAAGCGAAGCAACGTTTGAGGAAACAGTCATGGGCGTCGTCGTCAAAAATCTCACCAAGACCTTTCAAAGCCAAAAGACCGACTTCGCGGCGGTGCGCGACGTCAGCTTCGAGGTGGAAGAGGGGGCGCTGGTCGCCCTGCTGGGCCCCAGCGGCTCGGGAAAGAGCACCATCCTGCGCATGATCGCGGGCCTCGAGCAGCCCGATTCGGGCGAGATCTTCCTCGGCGGCGAGAACGTGACGCGGCTCGCGACGCAGAAACGCGGCGTGGGCTTCGTCTTCCAGAATTACGCCTTGTTCAAGCAGTTGACGGTCTTTCAGAACATCGCCTTCGGCCTACAGGTCCAGGGCGCGCCGCGGGCGGAGATCAAGGGGCGGGTGTCGGAGCTGCTGGAATTGCTGGGTTTGAAGGACCTGGGCCGCCGCTATCCGCACCAGCTCTCCGGCGGGCAGCGCCAGCGCGTGGCCCTGGCCCGGGCCCTTGCCCCGAGGCCGAAGGTCCTGCTGCTCGACGAGCCCTTCGGCGCCATCGACGCCAAGATCCGCAAGGAGCTGCGCGAGTGGCTGCGCACTTTGCACGACGAGATGCACGTCACCAGCCTCTTCGTCACCCACGACCAGGAGGAGGCCCTGGAGATCTGTGACCATATCTACGTCATGAACCAGGGCGTCATCGAGCAGGGCGGAACGCCCGAGGAGATCTACAAGCGCCCGGCCACCGAATTCGTCGCCAACTTCGTCGGACTGATGAATATCCACGACGCGGTGGTGAAGGACGGAAAGCTTTCGATAGGCCCCTACAGCTTCCCCAGCAACGGCGGGAACGGCTTGGCGGAGGGCGACCGCATCCGCGTCTTTTTCCGCCCCCAGGATATCTACATCTCCGGCGCGAGCAACGCCTACGCGATGCACGCCCGCATCGTGCGCCGGTCTTTTTTGGGCGTCAGCATCAAGCTGGAGATCGAGGCGGAGCACGGCTTCCGATTCATCGCGATCATTCCCGAGCACGTCTTCTACAACGAGAAGCTGGCGGAAGGCGCGGCCATCTCCTATCAGATCGAGGAGTTCCACTACGTGAACCTGCGCGCAGGGAAGGGGATGAAGAAGCTGGTGTTTGCGGATTACGAGATTTGAGGGGCGTCGGAGAATACCGTGGCAGCAAAAACCCCAAGACGTCGCAATCCACAGCCCCGGGGCGAACACAAGGTTCGCCCTTACAGCCCCCCAAACACGGGCCTTCGCTTGTCGACGAAGGCGTTCACGCCCTCCGCGAAATCTCGGCTGAGGGACGAGGCCGCGATCTCGCGCTTTTCCAATTCCAGCTGCCTTGCCAAGGGATTTTTCAGCGAAGCGGCGACGACGCGCTTGATCCGCGTCAGGGTTCGGGTGGGGCGGGAGGTCAGGTCGGCGACGTAGGCGGCGAGCTCGGGCTCGAAGCTCTCCTCGGGCCAAACGTGGTTGACGAGGCCCAGGGCATGGGCCTCGGGGGCCGCCCAGACCCGGCCGGTCAGAAAGGCCTCGAGGGCCCGTTTGGGGCCGATGATGCGCGGCAAAAAATAAGTGGAGCCCGCGTTGGGGGCCAGGGCGATGTTGACGAAGGAGGGAGAGAGTCTCGCCAGGTGCGAGGCGACGGTCAGGTCGCAGGAGAGGGCGAGCCCGAAGCCGGCGGCGTAGGCTGGTCCTTGAACGGCCGAGATCACCAGCTGCGGCATCGCGGCGATGGTTTGGATCGCGCGGTTGAGATGCCCGCTGATCTTGCGGAAGGCCTGGTCGCTGGTCTTGAGATTTTTTTGGAAGAGCTTGATGTCCCCGCCCGCGGAGAAGGCGCCGCCGGCCCCGCGCAAGACGATCACGCGGAGGTTCTTGTCCTTGGCCGCCCGCGTCAGGGCCGCCGGGATCGCGGCCGCCAATTCGAAATTAAAGGCGTTCTTCGCCTCGGGGCGGTTGAGGGTGAGCGTGCGGCAATGCCCTTGAGTTTCTTCGAGAATCATTTGGTCCTTCATCGGGGCCTCTGCTATAGTCTTGGGATTAAACCGTCGTTTTTCCATAGGAGTGTGTCTTGCTATGAAATTTTCCGTCGAAAGTCGACCTTCTTCCACGGGCTCCGGCGACCTCTTGGTCCTGCCCTATCTCGATGAAAAGCCGCTCGCCCATCCCGCGGTCCAGGCCCTGCTGAAAAAGCTGGGGCCGACGCCTCTGAAGTTGCTCAAAAAGGAAGAGTTCAAGGGAGAGGCCGGCGACTCGCGCGCCTTCGCCGCGCAGGGCAAGTTGCCCTTCGATTACGTCCTGTTCATGGGGCTGGGTTCCGCGAAAAAATGGAATCTCGAGACCCTTCGCAAGGCCGCGGCCAAGTCGGCCCAGACCGCCGACCGCATGAAGGTTAAAAAAATGGTCTCGTTGCTGCCGCTGGCGCTCGACAAAAAGGCCTCCGCGCAGGAGGCGGGGCAGGCCTATGCCGAGGGCGTCGTGCTCGGCCTGTATCGTTTCGAGAAGTACAAGAGCAAGAAGGAGAAGGATGGAAATCTCCGTGAGGTGCGCTACGTGGTCGGCGACGCGAAGGCGGCGAAGGCGTTTTCCACCGGGCACAGGGCCGGCGAGCACATCGCCCAAGGCGTGAATTACGCCCGCGACCTGGTCAACACGCCGGCCCGCGACAAGCCGCCCGAATTCTTGGGCCGTGAGGCGAAGAAGGCGCGCGGCGTCCGGACCAAGGTTTTCAACCGCCGCCAGTTGCAACGTCTCGGCATGGGTGCTCTTTACGGCGTGGGCATGGGTTCGCCCAATCCCCCGGTCTTCGTCGAGATGCATTACCGCCCCCGCGGTCGCGTCAAAAAGCGCGTCGCGATCGTGGGCAAGGGCATCACCTTCGACAGCGGCGGGCTCTCGCTCAAGCCGGCCAAGAGCATGGAGACGATGAAGGACGACATGTCCGGGGCGGCGACGATCTTGGCGGTGATGAAGTTGCTGCCTGTGCTGAAGTTGCCGGTCGAGGTATTCGGTTACGTCGCCTCCGCCGAAAACATGCCTGACGGCGGGGCGCAGCGGCCGGGCGACGTGGTGAAGGCCTACAATGGCAAGACCATCGAGGTCCTCAACACCGACGCGGAGGGGCGCCTGGCGCTGGCCGACGCCCTGAGCTACCTGACCAAGCACCGCAAAGTCGACTACATCATCGACGTGGCCACGCTGACGGGCGCGGCCTTGGTGGCCTTGGGCGACCTTTACTCGGCGGCCTTGGGCACCGATCCGGACCTGATAAAGATGTTGAAGGACTGTGGCGAGGAGTGCGGCGAGAAGATCTGGGAGCTGCCGCTCGCCGAGGAGTACGC
>JAANMV010002259.1_pt1 | contig 19105 bp, 17 predicted proteins | sample 7279661 | NCBI WGS metagenome assembly JAANMV01 (sample SAMN14094540, study PRJNA606508) | bioreactor metagenome | isolation source: A lab-scale SPAN reactor treating ammonium-rich wastewater day 121 | place: Ireland: Galway | collected 2017-05-16 | reverse complement strand
CCATACCGGACTTCGTGCTCATGGCAGCGGTGTAAAGTAAAGGAAGCCGATGCAGTCTTATATCAAGAGGCCGGAGCGGAAAGTTTATACGCTGAATATACCCTTTTCCAGGTTGCACACCAGAATTACCGGCTGAGCGCTGAACAGAACCGTTTTCAAAAAGGCTGGAAAATCATAGCCGGTTGTCGAAGGCATTTCGCTTTATTACGGAAAGTGGATGCGATGTTTCCGGATTTCTGACATGGGAGTCTCATGCCTTCCAAACATAAAGTGCGTCCCGATACTACCTGCGTGAGGTTCGAATGGGATGAAAAGAGAAGGAAAATCCGCAGTTTTGCAATATTCTTAACGCAAAATCTTAATTACTATGAAACCGATAAAACTTTTGACCCGAAAGAAAACCCATTCTGACATTATATTTTCATAAACAAAATAAATTTCCGTTCAGCTCAAAATCCCTTTCGAAGAATTTGAGTGAACGGAAATCTGGATATTTAAATCATTTTAATTATGAGCAGCAGCTGTCACCCGCGTTATCCTTAATTCCGAATTTTTCCAGAATATTCCCCAGCAGACACCAGTTGGTAAAGGCCGACTGAAAAAGATTGATGCCCACAAATCCGGTAAGGAAAAACCAATTCTGGTGTACAAAATTCCCCAAAAGCAGGCTTACTAAAATCATGGTGCCGGCCACGGCGTGAATCGTTCTTGTTTTCATAATTGTTCTGTTTTTATTATTAAATAATCTGTTCTACTGCTGCGGCAGCCAGGTGAATTCTGGACTCGAACTCCTGTTGCGTATTGAATTTACGGATGCGTTCAGCAATCTTGTCAAGCACTTCGTCATCTGCAAATACGGTAAACATTAAAGATTCGGTCTCGACACTTGAAGAAGCAAACCAGTTTTCGGAAGATGATACCGAACTGTTAGCCTTAAATCCGCGGACTTCATGATAAGAAAATACCTGAACTCCGGAATGAAGCAAAATATCTTTTACTTTTTTCTCGAATTCCTTTACTGCGGTAATATGAATGAGTTTCATTGTTTTGAATTTTAAAAAAACACAGCCAGCCAACACCGGCCGCGTCCTGAGATTAGTGATGAGTTATACTTAAATTATTCAGGTAAATTAAGATTTAGGTTGTGATTAAATTCTTCTTCATCAGACACATTTGCTGCATGTATTTTCTCCCATTTCTTCTTTTCGGTCATGTAATAGATCAATGGAACTACAATCAGCGTAAGTATTGTAGAAACAATCGCTCCGAAGACGAGTGAAATTGCAAGTCCCTGGAAAATTGGATCGAAGAGGATAATCACAGCTCCGATAACGACTGCTCCAGTTGTCAGTAAAATTGGGGTTGTACGCACCGCACCGGCTTCAATAATGGCCTGCTTCATAGGAATTCCTTCGTTCAGACGGATTTCAATAAAATCGATGAGAAGAACGGAGTTTCTTACCATAACCCCTGCCAGTGCAATCATCCCAATGAATGAAGTTGCGGTAAAGAATGCGCCCAATAACCAGTGACCCAAAACGATTCCTACCAAAGAAAGTGGAATGGCGGCCATCATCACCAGCGGTGTTTTAAAATTCTGGAACCAGCCCACAATCAGCATATAAATAATGATGATCACCACAGCAAACGCAACACCCAAATCGCGGAAAACTTCAAGCGTAATCTGCCATTCGCCGTCCCATTTTACGGTATAGTCGCTTTCATCTTTCGGCTGCTCCATATACAGTTCGTTGATTTTGTAACCTGCCGGAAGCTTAATTTTGTTGAGTTTTTCTTCCATTCCAAGGATCGCATACGCCGGACTTTCCAGGGCTCCTGCCATGTCAGCCAAAACATACACTACTCTTTTCTGGTCTTTGCGGTAGATGCTTTTTTCCAGCGTATCTCTTTCCACTTTTACCACGTCGCTTACCGGCATCATATTTCCTGCAGCTCCTTTCACTTTCAGCGCAGTGATATCCTGTATGGTTGATTTTTCACTGTTATCCAGTTTCATGACCATATTAATGGGCTGGCTGCTTTTTTCATCATAAAGGGTAGAAACCGGATATTCTCCTAAAACATAATTCAGATTTCCTACAAGTTGCTGCGGCGCGATACCGTTCAGCATGCTTTTTTCTTTATCCGGAATGATTTTGAATTCACCCTGCGGCGCTTCCACCATCCAGTCAACATCTACAACATCTTCTGTATTGATAAGGATTTTCTGAACTTCATCGGCAATTCTGATCTGTTCATCATAATCCGGTCCGTACACTTCTGCAACAATGGTAGAAAGTACCGGCGGACCTGGCGGAACCTCAACAATCTTGATGTTGGCTCCGTATTTTTTGGCAATCTTCTGGATTTTCGGACGTATGGTTTTAGCCACATCATGACTCTGTTTGGAGCGTTCGCCTTTGTTAAGTAAATTAACCTGAATATCCGCTGTATTGCTCGCTCCCCGCAAATCATAATGACGAACCAGTCCGTTAAAGGTAATCGGTGATGAAGCTCCTACATAATTCTGGTAATTCACGACTTCCGGAACGGTTCTCAGATACTGTGAAACCTCTTTGGCAACGACTGATGTTTTCTCGAGTGTAGTTCCTTCAGGCATATCAATCACCACCTGAATTTCATTTTTATTGTCGAACGGAAGCATTTTCACAGCCACCCATTTGGTAAAGAAGGCGAGCATCGAAATCACCAGCAAAACTCCGGTAATTCCCAACATTAACCATCTTCTTTTTGAACTGTCGAGAAAGGGCTGCTCAATTTTTTTGTACCATTTATAGATGAAACCGGTTTCCAGTCCCTGTTGTTCCTGATGTTCTTTTTCATCTTTCACCTTAAGCAGATGATAACCCAGATATGGAGTCACCGTTAATGCAACGAAAAGTGAAAGCAACATGGCAATCGACGCTCCAATCGGCATTGGAGACATATAAGGCCCCATCATTCCGGATACAAATGCCATCGGAAGGATCGCAGCGATTACGGTAAAGGTTGCCAGTATCGTTGGGTTTCCGACTTCATTAATCGCATAAATTGCAGCCTGTTTAAACGGCAGTTTCTTCATGTGGAAATGCCTGTGCATATTCTCTGCGATGATGATACTGTCATCGACCACGATTCCCACTACAAATACAAGGGCGAAAAGGGTAATTCGGTTCAGGGTATAACCCAGCATATAATAACTGAACAGTGTGAGCGCAAAAGTAAGCGGCACTGATAGGAACACCACCAAACCACCACGCCAGCCCATTGCCAGCATTACGAGAATGGTTACCGCAATAATCGCAACACCCAGGTGAAGCAAAAGTTCGGATACTTTATGTGAAGCGGTTTCACCATAGTTTCTGGTAACTTCTACATGAACATCATTTGGGATTAAGGTCTTCTTTAAAGATTCCACTTTCTCCAGAAGCTGCTCAGAAATCATCATCGCATCCGCCCCTTTCACTTTTGATACAGAAAGAGTAACAGCAGGATATTCTGACGGATTTTTCATGCCTTTTGGGCTGCCTTTACCGAAGCCCATGCTTACATAATTTGCAGGCGAGGCAGGCCCGTCGGTCACCGTTGCGATCTGTTTTAAATAAACCGGCATCGACTGTGACGTACCTACAACCAGATTTTCAACATCTTCCTGAGAAGTGAGGAACTGGCCGGTTTTCAGCAGATATTCGGTATCGTTGCTCACAAAACTTCCGCTCTGTGCGCTGCCGTTGTTGGCCTGAATCATCTGCATTACCGTCAGCGGATCTACAGCACTTTCAGCCATTTTTTCACGGTCGAGGATGATTTTCAGCTGTCGTAGGCGGCCTCCGATCACGTTGGTTTGAGAAACATCTTTTTCTTTTTTGATTTCGGAAGCCAGTTCTTCAGTAATCTGTCTCAACTCAAAATCATTATATTTTTCGCTCCACAACGTGAGTCCCAACATCGGAACATCATCAATAGAACGGGTTTTCACCATCGGCTCCGTAATTCCCTGAGGAAAGATGTTCCTGTTTTTCATGAGCTCGTCATACAGCTTCACATAAGAACGTTCGGTATCTTCACCTACATAAAACTGAACGATGATCATAGCACGGCCGTTCATCGCCATGGCATGCACATGTTCTACTCCTTTGATGTTGGAGATTATTTTTTCCAACGGTTTTACGACGCGGCTCTCCACTTCTTTGGGACTGGCACCGGGGTAGCCTACCATTACATCGGCCATCGGCACAATGATCTGCGGTTCTTCTTCTCTTGGTATTAATGTGGAACTGTACACCCCGATAATCATCAATGCAATCATTAACAGAATGGTTAATTTTGAATTGATAAAAAACTCGGCTATACGTCCTGCGATTCCTTTTTCCATAATTTTATAATTTATGAATGTATGAATGTTTGAATGTACCAGTGCAATAATCACCTTCTCGTCAGTAATTGCTGCACTGCTAAATTGTTACATTATTTTGTGGTTACTTTTGCACCGTTAAACAGTTTTCCGTTGGCGGAAACGATATAAGGTTCTTTGGCGGTGAGGCCGGAAAGAATTTCCACCTGATCACCCATCACTTTACCGGTTTTCACCCAACGGAGAAGTGCGGTATTGGTGGTACTTATGGTGTAGATTCCTGTGAGCTGTCCGTTTTCAACCAGTGCAGATTTCGGTACGGTTACCGATTCCTGAAAATCCTGGTTTACGCTTCCGCTTCTTTTGAAAGGAAACTGCACATTCACGTACATTCCCGGCAGATATTCCTTGCTTTGGGGAACATTGATTTTTACAACATACTGTCCGCCGGTGTTTGTTGCAGAAAGACTTACTTCTGAAACCTGTCCCGCAACTTCCGTATTGGTAGATTTCATAAGAACTTTTACCGGCATACCCGCTTTTATTAAGGTGATATCCTGTTCAGAAACCAGAACCTGCGCAAGTAAGTTCCCGGAACTTTCGATGGTAAGGATTGGCATTCCCGGATTGGCAAGATCGCCTTGGCTCGCATATTTTGCTGTCACGACTCCCGAAATCGGTGCACTGATGTTGGTGTAACGGTACTGTGAATTTACTTCGCTTTTCATCATTCTCGCCCCGTCGAGGGTAGCTTTTGCCATTTCGTAACGGGCACGCATATCATCAAGTTCCTTCTGGGAAGCACTTTGTGAATTATACAAATTCTGGAAACGCTGGTAATCCTTCGAAGCGCTGTTGAATGCCGCCTGCGCCTGTGCAATCTGGGCGTTCGCCTGTCCGCCTTTTGCCTGAATATCAGTGTTATTGATGCTTACAAGAGACTGACCTGCACTTACAAAATCTCCGACATCGGCTCTCAGCATCGTGATATAGCCCATCATTCGGGTCGATACATTGACTGAGTTTTTCGCCACCAGTTTACCGCTTGCGTTGACGTATCCCAGTGCGTCGGTGGTTCCTGTGCTGCTGAGCGTAACCTGTACAGGCTTGGTGTTGTCGGCAATTGCTGCGGGATCGGACGAACAGCTTGCAAGTAAGGCTGAACCAACCAGTAATGAAAGATAAATATGTTTTTTCATAAGAGATTATTTTCTGAGTTTATTTTTTTTGGAATCGATGATAACTACGACATTAAATATTGATCTGTAAAATCTGCGATATTTTATTTCAAAAATTTATAATATTCCAAAGCAGTATTGTATTCCAGCACCGACTGGTGATATTCGAGTTCTTTTTTAGACATCAGCGTTTCTGCATTCAGAACATCCGAAGCTTTTTCAAGCCCCTGATCATATCGGTTTTTGCGGATGCGGTACGCTTCGGCGGTTTGTTCCCACGCCTGTTTGCTGAGCTTTACTTTGTGGTCGGCATCGGCCACCTGTCGGAACGCTTTGGTGAGTTCAAGGGTGCTTTGTTTTTGGTACTGGGCAACCTCGGTTTCAGATCTCGCAAGATCAGCTTTATATTTTGCGATTTCGCTTTTGGCTTTCATTCCGTCGAAAATATTCCAGGAAAGTTCAACTCCTACCAAATAACCGTTGGCATTGAACTGATAGGGTTTATTATCATACAGTTCAAAACTTCCAAACGCATTCAGCCTCGGCAGAAATTTAGCTTCCGAAGATTTCACCAAATAATCATAGGATTCCAGGGATTTACGGTAGGCCTGAAGGTCTTTTCGCTCCGTACTCAATACAGGAGCCGGTGTAAGAAGATCTTCCTGATATTCGAGGGTTTCGGAAGGTTTCATCACTTTGTTTTCCGGAGATTCATCCAGCAGATAAAAAAGATAATCGGAGGCGTTCTGCACATTCGAATTTGCAAAACGGATCTGGCTGTCGATTTCTGCAACGCGCACGTTCATATCCAGTACGTCCGATTTCTGAATCATTCCGTTTTTAAAATAATTGTCGATGACTTTTTTATTGGCTAAAACAGTGGCTTTTGCGCCTTCCAGCACTTCCACGTTTTTATAGGCCATCTGCAGCTGCATATAGGCTTTGTTCAGTTCAAATTTCAGATATTCGCGGGTGCGTTCCTTTTTCAGTTTCAGCACTTCCACCTTTACCTCGCCGGCTTTCTTTAGGTATACCGCATCTTTATTGTAAATGGGTTGCTGCACTTCGAGTTTGGTGGCGAAATTGAAAATATTCTTAGGATTGTTGAGGTTGGCAGGATCAAAATCCTCCATCGTCACTCTTTCCTGATTGAGTTTAGATCCAAAGGCCATCAATGGATTATTGGTGGAAATCCCCGTATAGCTGGCTTTAATGTTGGGCAAATGCATCGCGCGCGACATCAGCAGATCGGCTTCAGCAGAATGTACTTCTGCAGATGCAATTTTAAGCTGAGGGTTGTTACGCTGAATTTTCTCTTCCAGATCCTGCCTGGAAACCTGCACTGTTTCCTGAGCCCAAAGGACTGTAATCGAGAACATTGCAAATGCGGTTATCAATAGTTTTCTCATGTTCCATATAATTTTGTGCAAATGTACCTGCTATACGGAGCTGAGAACGTAACCTGAGTTACATACAAAAAAACACGGCCGACTGGCCGTGTGTACTGTTTTCTATTTTAAACTTCTTAAAAATCCTTCAGCAGCTTGATCTGGTTACGGTACAGCAGCACTTTACCGTCGTTCTCAAGTTTTTTAAGAAGGCGGCTGATGACTACGCGTGAGCTGGCCAAATCGTTGGCAATCTCTTCATGAGAAACATTCAGTACAGTTTTTCCCGTGATCTTTGATTTTTCTCTGAGATAATTGGTGAGTCGTACATCAAGACCGTTGAAAACCACCATGTCCAGCGCTCTCAGCATTTCGAAAAAGCGGTTCTGCATGGTGCGCATCACGAAACTTTTCCAGCTGGGATATTTATGCATCCAGGAGTCCATGTACTCTACCGGAATCATCCACATTTCCACATCGTCTTCTGCTACGGCCATAATTTCACTTTTGGCTTCCTGCATGCAGCAGGTGAACGACATGGCACAGCCTTGATTTGCATTCAGGTAATACATTAGGAGTTCACGCCCGTCGGGCTGCATCATGGATACTTTTAAGGTTCCCTGAAGTACAATGGGCATGAACAGCAGCCGCTGACCGATACTGATGATTACCTCCCCTTCTTTGGCTGTTTTTCTTCTGCCAACGGCCATAATTTCAGCCAGTAATTCAGGTTCAAAAAGTTCTTTTACCGATTCTGTGATTTCCATTTTACAAAATTACAAAATTCTGCCGCTCTTTATCTGTTATCAGGCGATGCCAACCTTTTTAAGTAACCAATGTTACCTTTTGCTAAATTCTGTTAGAATAACTTTGCATCAAGGAAAAAGGGGATAACAAAATGCACTGTTATCGAAATTTTCATCATGATGAATACTATTTAAGCCTGATTTACCATCTAAAAAAATAAGGTATCGGATTTGATACCTTTGAAAAACACAAATACCAACCATTTAAAAAAATATTTACAATGTTCTTTAAACACATTTATGATACAAGTTTAGCACAGGGCAGCTATTTAATCGGCTGTCAGGCAAAAGGTGAAGCGATTGTGATCGACGCGAAGCGTGACGTGGATACCTATCTTGAAATCGCAAAAGAAAACGGCCTTACCATTACCCATATTACCGAAACGCATATTCACGCCGATTTTCTTTCGGGTTCCCGCGAACTGGCTGAAATTACCGGCGCTCAACTGTATCTTTCCGATGAGGGTGGCCCTGACTGGCAGTATGAGTTTCCTCACAAAGGCTTGAAACACAGCGATAAAATCAAAGTCGGAAACCTGACACTGGAAGTCATTCATACTCCTGGACACACCCCGGAAAGCATCAGTTTTCTGCTCACCGATCATCCTGCAACAGATGAACCCGTGATGATCTTCACCGGAGACTTTGTGTTTGTTGGCGATATCGGCCGGCCCGATCTGCTCGAAAAAGCGGCGGGACTTACCGGCACCCAGGAAAAAGGTGCACACGAAATGTACCAGTCTGTACAGGGTTTTTCAAAACTGCCGCCACACATTCAGGTATGGCCGGGACACGGTGCCGGTTCAGCCTGTGGTAAAGCTTTGGGCTCCGTTCCAAGTTCTACGGTAGGATATGAGAAAATCAGAAACTGGGCATTCCGCTTCGAAAATGATGAGGATGGTTTTGTGGAATACCTGCTGGAAGGCCAGCCGGAACCACCGAAGTATTTTGCGATGATGAAAAAGCTCAATAAAGTGGACCGCCCTTTACTGACCGAGGTTCCGAAACATCCGAAGCTGTCCGAAACAGAATTTCTTCAAAAATATACTGACGGAATAAAAGTGATCGATACCCGAACTAAAGTGGAGTTCGCCAAAGGATTTATTCCCGGAAGCATCAACATCCAGAACAACAAAACGCTGAGTACTTGGGCGGGCTGGTTGCTGAATTATGATGAAGATTTCGTGATCGTAGCTCCCGAAGAAGAAATGGATGAAATTAACAGAAAACTCATGCGCATCGGTCTCGACCGGATTGCCGGATTTATTTCCGACGTCAATTTGCCGGGCATTGAACTCCAGAAAGCCGACGTTATCGATATCGAAGAATTTAAAACCTATCTTGGCAAAGAAGAAGTGCAGATCGTAGATGTAAGAGGAAAAACCGAATATGAAGAAGGGCATGTGGAAGGTGCAGAAAATGTTTTTGTAGGAACGCTTCAGCAAAACCTCGATAAAATAAGCAAAGAAAGACAGGTGGTCATTCACTGCCAAAGCGGCGACCGTTCTGCGATTGCCTACTCCGTGCTCAGAAGAAACGGGTTCAATAATGTAAAAAACTATTCCGGTGGGATGAAGGAATGGCGCGAAAAAGAAAATCCCGTAATATCTTAAAATCCAAAAATGATTCAGAATATCACCACAAACTGGAATATCTTCCGCATCCTCCGTCTGGCATTAGGCCTTTTTCTGATGACAGAAGCCATCAGGGCCGGCAATTGGTTCATGACGGCATTTGCTGCGGCAATGTTCATCATGCCGCTGCTGAACATCGGCTGTTGTGCGGGCGGGAACTGTGCCGTACCGGAAAATAAATCCTCAGACATCAATTCCGAGGAAGTAGAATTCGAAGAAGTACAATCAAAATAAAGTAAAAAACATGTCAAAATTTCAGGAACTTATCAGTCAGGACAAACCTGTTTTGGTAGACTTTTTTGCAGAATGGTGCGGCCCGTGCAAAATGCAGGCACCCATTCTGGAAGACCTTAAAAAACGGGTAAACGACCAGGCGACCATCATTAAAATAGATGTCGATAAAAACCAGGGCGTTGCGGCAAAATATGGAATCAGAAGCGTTCCTACGCTGATGATCTTTAAAAACGGCGAAATAAAATGGAAACAGTCGGGGGTATTTCCCGCCGAAGAACTCGAACGTTTAATCAAAGAAAACAGTTAAAATATGTACAGAAGTATCATCATCGCTCTTTTCGCTCTGGTCATGATCAGCTGCAGCAAAGCCCAGAACACCGCAAGCACAACATCACTTTCTGCGACCGAGTTTTCAGAAAAACTGAAAAAAACTCCTAATGCCCAAGTGGTGGATGTAAGAACCCTTAACGAATATAAAAAAGGGCATATTCAGAATGCGGTAAACATCGACTGGAATGCTGATGATTTCGCAGAAAAAGCAGCCACTCTGGATCCGGCAAAACCTGTCTTTTTGTACTGCCTCAGTGGGCCCCGAAGTGAAGCCGCAGCAGAAAAGCTGAAGGAAATGGGCTACAGTGAAATCTATGAGATGAAAAGAGGTATGATGGAATGGCGCAGCAAAAACCTGCCCGAGTTAAAATCCGCAGCAGCTACGCAAGGCATGAGTTTACAGCAATACAACGAGGAGCTGAAAAGCGACCGTTTGGTGCTTGTCGATTTTTATGCTGACTGGTGTGCGCCTTGTAAAAAAATGGAACCTTACCTGAGCAAAATAGCCGCAGAAATGCCTGAGAAAGTTAAAATTGTAAGGGTAAATGCCGATGACAATACAGAACTGTGCAAAGCGATGAATGTTTCTGCCCTGCCGGTTCTTAAATTATACAGAAACAACGAAATCATTTGGGAGAGCCTTGGCTTTGTAGAAGAAGCCGAAGTGCGGAAACAGCTCCTGAAATAACCTATCAACAATACTTTAAAATGGAGAAAATTAAAATATGGTTCAGGAAAAACTGGAGCACTGCGATACTTTTTGCATTCTTCGCCCTGCTGATGGTAAGTCTCGACGCAAAAGCCTGATTCATGGGCCAGATTATTTCGACCGAAATTATGAATTCCAATGTAAAAAAACTGAAACTGCAGCCAGTGATATCAAAATCCCTAAGGGCGAGGAAATTTCTTTCCTTGAACGAAGAATAATAAAACATAAAATCCGCTTCGGTTCGCTCTGTTTTCGGGCAGGAAGATTACGATTGTACAGAAACAGATTTTCTCTTTCTTTTAGGACCGGAATAAAAAAATGTTTCTTCGAGGGCTCGGGAACGTCGAGAACCTCAACAATAAAATATCTAACCATCGGAAACAGCGAGACTCCACTGAAAACGGACTGTTGCAGCGTCCCACTAAAATAGTTTACATTTACCTATTCTTAATCAAATAATTCCAATATGAAAAGAACCAAAATTACGCTTCTTACAGTAGCTGCCATGCTGATGTTTTCGTGTACAACACAACAAAACACGACCGCAGGAACTACTCCGCAGGAACAAACGGCGACGAAGGGACAAAACAGCATCGACCGTTTTGCCGACATTGAGGTGCTGCGCTACGACGTGCCCGGCTGGAACGACCTTACTCTAAAAGAGAAAGAATATGTTTACTACCTGAGCCAGGCCGGCTATGCAGGCCGAGATATCATCTGGGATCAAAATTATAAAAACAACCTGACCATCCGCCGTGCCCTTGAGCATATTTATCAGAATTACAAGGGAAACAAAACCACGGAAGACTGGAAAAATTTCGAGACTTACCTCAAAAGGATTTGGTTTGCGAACGGCATTCACCATCACTATTCCAACGACAAAATGAAACCGGCGTTCTCCAGAGCCTATTTTAATCAGCTTTTAAAAGAAACCAATACTCCTCTGAATACAGCTGTGGCGGATGTTCTCTTTAATGATAAAGACAGTAAAAAGGTGAACCTTGATCTGAATAAGGGGCTGGTGGAAGGTTCGGCTGTTAATTTTTACGGCGAAGGTGTGACGGCGGACGAAGCCGAACGGTTTTATGCCAACATGAAAAGTCCGGATCCAAAGCGTCCGCTTTCTACCGGGTTGAACTCCAAACTGGTGAAAGAAAACGGCAAGCTGAAAGAAAAAGTCTGGAAGAGCGGCGGCATGTACGGGGCGGCCATTGACCAGATTACTTTCTGGCTGGAGAAAGCACGTACGGTAACTGAAAACCAGAAACAGGCGAACGCATTGGCGCTACTTATCCAATACTATAAAACCGGCGACCTTAAATTATGGGACGATTATAACGTCGCGTGGGTGGATGCCACTGAAGGCAATATTGATTACATCAATGGTTTCATTGAAGTATACAGCGATCCGCTGGGACACAAAGGTTCCTACGAAAACATCGTGCAGATCAAAGACTTCGATATGTCCAAAAAGATGGAAGTTCTTTCAAAAGAGGCTCAGTGGTTTGAAGACAATACGCCCCTTCTGCCGCAACATAAAAAAAAGAATGTTGTGGGAATCAGCTATAAAACCGTCATCGTTGCTGCTGAATCCGGAGATGCCTCCCCAAGCACACCGATTGGTGTCAACCTTCCTAATGCAGACTGGATTCGGGCGGAACACGGCTCAAAATCTATTTCGCTGGGGAATATCATCGATGCCTATGACAAAGCAGCCGGTTCTGGACGCCTTAAGGAATTCGTCCATGACGACGAAGAACTCCGCTTGGCACAGAAATATGGTGAGCTGGCGAGCAAACTGCACACTGCACTGCACGAGGTGGTAGGACACGCATCAGGACAGATCAATCCCGGAGTCGGAACACCAAAAGAAACGTTGAAAAGCTATGCTTCCACATTGGAGGAAGGCCGTGCGGATCTTGTGGGGCTTTACTTTCTCTACAATCCGAAAATTCAGGAACTGGGTCTGACTGATGACTGGAAAGGCGTTGGAAAAACTGCATACGACAATTACATCCGCAACGGACTTATGATGCAACTGGTGAGGCTGGAACCCGGAGCCGATATCGAAGAATCACACATGCGGAACCGACAGTGGGTCAGCGCGTGGGTTTTTGAAAAAGGGCAAAAGGACAACGTCATTGAAAAAGTGGTCCGCAACGGGAAAACTTACTTCAACATTACCGATTACGACAAGTTGCACGACCTCTTCGGCCAGTTGCTGCGCGAAACCCAGCGTATTAAATCGGAAGGCGATTATAATGCCGCCCAAAAGCTGGTCGAGAATTACGGCGTGAAAGTAGATCAGGCGATGCACACCGAAGTGCTGGCGCGGAATGCCCAATATAAGGAGGCGCCGTATCGGGGTTTTGTGAATCCCTATATTACGCCAGTAAAAAACACAGGTGGAAAAATCACCGATTATGTTTTAAAATATCCGCAGACCTTTGCGGAGCAGATGCTTCGCTATTCCCAGGAATACGGGTTCCTGCCGGATCAGAATTAATAAGAAAGCCGTCTCCATTGAGACGGTTTCTTCTTTATTGAAACGCCAAAGCTGGAATGAAAAAAAGCAAAAGGGTTGCATGAAATTACGGATGTGTAACGCTAAAATTTCATGTTCTGAATCCTTACGGCATTGAAAATGGCAAGCAGTGCCACTCCAACATCCGCAAAGACCGCTTCCCACATGGTGGCTAAGCCTCCTGCTCCTAAAATCAGGACGATGGCTTTCACGCCGAAAGCTAAGGCAATATTCTGCCACACAATCTTTTCGGTCTGCTTACCGATGGTAATGGCCATCGGGATTTTAGAAGGTTTGTCGTCCTGAATGACGACATCTGCAGTTTCAATGGTAGCATCGCTTCCAAGCCCGCCCATGGCCATCCCGACATCACTTAAAGCAACTACCGGTGCGTCATTAACGCCATCGCCAACAAAAGCAACCGACTCGTTTCGAGCCTTAATCTCCTCCACTTTATTCACCTTATCCTCCGGCAACAAATCTCCGAAAGCATTCTCAATGCCTAATTCAGCCGCTACCGCTTTTACCACGGTTGATTTATCACCGCTGAGCATAGTGGTAGTGACTCCTAATTTTTTCAGTTTCTTTACTGTGTCTAATGCGTCCTCCTTAATCCGGTCTGCAATGGTAATATATCCCGCAAATTTTTCTTCATACGCTATGGCGATAACGGTTTCTACTATTTTATTAAGATTAACATCGTATTTTATATTAAATTTATCAAGAAGTTTAACATTTCCCACAAGTAATTTGTTTCCCTTATAAATTCCCGTCAGACCATGTCCGGCTATTTCTTCTATATGATCAATAATCATCGTGTGATCCGGTTCTCCAAGGTAATCATGTATCGCTGTTGCTACCGGATGGGTTGAAGAGTTTTCAATGACGTTCATCAGTTTCAGGATGAAGTCTTTATCAAACTCAGGCTTGATATTCACCGTCTGCACTTTGAATACACCTTCCGTCATGGTTCCTGTTTTATCCACAACCACATTTTTAACTGCCGCCAAAGCATCCAGATAGTTGCTTCCTTTAAATAAAATACCGTTTTTACTTGCCGCACCGATACCGCCAAAATATCCGAGCGGAATACTGATCACTAAAGCGCAGGGACATGAGATTACCAGAAATATCAGCGCCCGGTAAAGCCAGTCCTGGAAAATGTACTGATCCACAAAAAAATAAGGCAGCAGGCAGATGGCCGCTGCAAGAAGGACAACTATAGGGGTATAAAGCCGGGCAAATTTTCTGATGAAGAGCTCGGTGGGTGCTTTCTGCGCGGTGGCATTCTGCACCAGTTGGAGAATTTTTGAAAGTTTAGAATCAAAAAACTCCGTGTTCACTTCGATCTGGGCTACCGTGTTTAAATTAATCATGCCTGCCAGTACGGTATCCCCTTTTTGTTTGGTATCCGGTTTACTTTCCCCGGTCAGCGCTGATGTGTTGAATGAAGCCGTTTCAGAAATCAGAACTCCGTCCAGTGCCAGCTTTTCTCCGGGTTTCAACTGGAGAACGGACCGCAATGGCACTTCTGCAGCTTTTACGGTCTGCGGGCGACCTTCCACCAGAACAGTCACTTCGTCCGGACGCTGATCTAAAAGTTTCGCAATATTACCTTTCGCACGCTGAACAGCTAAAGTCTGGAATACTTCACCGACAGAGTAAAACAGCATTACGGCCACCCCTTCAGGAAATTCCCCAATGGCAAAGGCTCCTGTGGTGGCAATGGACATTAAGAGAAACTCAGAAAAAATATCTCTGTTCATGATGCTCTCTAACGCCTCTCTCAGCACAGGCCATCCGACGGGGATATAGGCTGCGGTATACCACAAGATCCGCACCCAATCTGTGAACCAGGGTTGCGGCAACAGGTAGTCCATCATCAGGCCGGCCATCAAAATGACGAATGAAATTCCTGCCGGTAAAAACAGCTGAAAAGCGGACTTTCCTTCAGCATCATGCACGTGACCATCATCAGCGTTGTGTTCATCAACGGTCTGATGACCGTGTTTTTCAGCCTGTCTTCCGCCGGAAAGATCTAACGCTGAATCTGCAGCACAGCAGGCATTATCGTCCAATGTAGCTCTTAACCTTTGGTCGGCAAGCGCATTAATTTTCTTTTCTTCCGTGCAGCACAACTGCTTCCCGTGCTTATCGTACGTATGTTGGTGTTTCATCTTGCAATCAATATAAAGTCTTTTCACCAGGTTATCCCTGATAGGCTGGGTAGCAGGAAGGCAGAAGGATGCTCATGTTTTCTGTCTCCATTCCAGAGATAATGCCCGGAACTCTGAATGTTAACTACACAAAATCTGCCAAAGAAGGAGGTTTTTATAAGAGCGTGGTTGATAAGGGAGGCAAATCAAAGAAAAAAGATTGAAAATGGGTTCATCGTCCCGAGGCAGCAAGGTAAATCCTTATTTTTTCATTTTATTTGCTTATTTACTTATTTGCAAATTCGCTGATTCCTGACCGCTGACTGCTGACTGCCGACCGTTGATTGATAACGCCCACTTCCCTATTTCACCGTCCTCGGAATGTTGTGCGGTATTCTGGTGAGCAACTCATAATTCATCAGATTGCTCATTTCACAAAAAGAAGCAATGGTGATCACCTTCTCATCCTGATGCCCGATCAATACAACTTCGTCTCCTTTTTGGACATTTTGGATATGCGTAATGTCAACACACATTGCATTCATATTGATGATTCCACAAATGGGGGCTTCTTCTCCGCCAATTAATACTTTTCCTTTATTACTTAAAGCTCTCGTATACCCATAAGAATAACCGACCGGAATGACCGCTATCGTCATGTCATTATATGCCTGATAACTGTTACCATAACCGATAAATTCTCCCTTTTCAACCTTTTTAACCGACATTACGGTGGTCTTCCATTCCAATAACCGGCTCAGTGCCTTACTGGTATCTAAAATGGAATCCTCTGTAACCTGATCACTATACCTGATCAACGTTTCTTTATTGGACCAATAACCATACTGCATAATGCCCACTCTCACCATATTACTCATCGTTTCGGGATAATTCATCATCGCTGCCGAACAGGCACTGTGAATGTATTCCGGATGTAAACCATAAGATGAGATTTCCTCAACCGCCTGATTGAAATTCACTATCTGCTGCTGCACACGCTCATGGTTGACATAACTTTCTGAACCGGCATAATGCGTACAAACCCCTTTCAGGTAAATATGATCCTGATGAGCTTTTACGTAATTGCACACTTTTCTGAGATCACTTTGCTCAATCCCCGTTCGGTTCATGCCCGTTTCGATATCCAGATGAATGATGCATTTCTTATTCTGTGATTGTGCAACTTCTACAGCAGCCTCCAGGATTTCGATATCAAAAACAAAAAACTCCACCTCATTCGCTATCGCCCAGTGTAAGGATTCACCTGCCACCATCCCCATAATCATAATGGATACATTTTTTGTGAGTGTTTTTTTAATTTCAAAGGCCTCATCTGCAGAATAAACACCAAAGTAATCCACACCGCAATCCGCAGCCATGGCGACGAAAGGAGCAATACCGTGTCCGTAGGCGTTGCCTTTTACAATACTGCAAAATTTGACCTTTGCACCAATGTGTTGGCGTATGAATTTCAGATTGTTTTGGTAAGCACTTTTATTGATGGTTAATGAGGTGGTTTCAAACATATTTTTTTACTTCAGTTGGTTTTTAATGAGAGAGGTGAAAATCGCAATCCCTTTCGGAATCAATTCATCGGGAAAATCATAATCAGGATTGTGGAGCGCGGGCTGATCTTCTCCCGAACCCAGTCCAAACATACAGCCCTTAAATTCTGTCGTCATCATTCCGAAATCTTCACCCCACTTGAAAGGAAAAGACTGTTCCAAAATATCCAGCGCTGCTGCTTCCGCTGCATTTCTGACTGCATCGACACATGATTGATCATTTTCATTCGCGTAAAAGTGAGCCAAAAACTCATGATTAAATATTAAATGATGTTTTTTACAGACTTCTTCCGCCAGTTGAATAACACTTCGCTCTAATTCCGCCAATCCATCATTCGTCCAGCTTCTCAGCGTTAAATGAATTTCAGCATCACCGGCAGATATCCCGTAATCCTGACTGCCCATCGTTACATACACCGGTGTAATCAGCCTGAAATCCGCCAATTCGGGATTATTATTCTGAAAGGTTTCCAGTCCGTTCAGGATTTCAGCAACGGCTAATGATGGATTCAGACCTTTTTCAGGTTCAGCCGCATGAGAAGTTTTTCCTTTTATTTTAATGATGATGCTGTTCACTGCTGCGGTAAACGAGTTTTCCTTTACGACAATCTGACCTAAAGGATAGCCCGGCAGATTGTGTAAGGCATAGACCTCATCAAATTTCAAGCCTTTGAACCGCTCATCATTCATGACGGCTTTGGCCCCTTCCCCGTTCTCTTCCGCCGGTTGAAAGATCAGATGTACTTTTCCGTTTTTCGGAGGGTTTTCAGACAGCCAAGCTCCGACACCGGCTAAGATGGTTAAGTGCCCGTCGTGCCCGCACTTATGTCCCTTTCCTTCATAAACGGATTTATAGGGTAAATCACCTTCCTCCTGAATGGGCAAACCGTCTAATTCTGCTCGGAACAATAATGATTTCCCGGGTTTTCCTGAATCAAAAGTGACCAGTACGCCTGTTCCGCCCACCTTTGTTTTGATATGGGAATATTTTAAATCTTTAAAAAATGCCACCACTGCCGCAGCGGTGTTGACTTCTTCTCCGGAAATTTCCGGATGTTGATGGATTTGTCGGCGTAATTGAATTAACTGATCTAAGACTGGGTTTTTCATGATCGATGGGTTTGGGACTGACTCATTTTGAACTGCTGGTTCATTGCAGAGAAAACCTCGCGCAATTTGTCAATAGAAATCCAAATATAACAAAAACCATATCGGTTGAAGAAAACTGATGTGATCCAGGAATAAAAAGATGTATTAAATCGGTGGCGGAGCGAACCCGAACCCACCGGAAATATGCGGCAGTGAAATGGTCAGAATGATATTTTGGTTTCGAACCGAGATGAGTAGATCTCAGACCGTCTGGGACGTTGTTCCGGATTAAGGAGCTGAATTGACATAAGCGGTGCGGCAACATTTTTGCTTATAAATGGTCATGTTCAGGTGTAAAAATGTTTTTTTCTCTATCATCATCTTAATCACTGTGGTATCCTGCGACGGATTTGTAAAAAACCTATTCGATAATTCCGAGCGTGCAAAATATGAGCGTGGCTTCAAGGGATCCGATAGCCTGATGACCCGATGGAAAACAGAATTCAATTCCGCCACCCAAAATAACCTCACCGTCGCAGACGGACATTCCTCTTCTGTTCCGGAAAACGGACTGTATGCGCTGGGCTATTCCATTGAATTAAAGAAAGGAGATCAGTTAATGATTGAGGCCGAATCGGAAGATCCGGAAACCCTAATATTCATCGATGTCTATGAACAATCTTCCACAGCAGAACCATCCAAGACCAAACTTCTGAAGAGTGGCCGCTTCAGCCGCTTCACCGAAAACAGTGGAATTCATAAAGTGATCATTCAGCCTGAAATCGAATATCAGGGAAGCTTTACGTTTAAAATCTACACTCAGCCCTCACTGGGATTTCCGGTGGCCGGAAAATGCAACCGGGATGTTCAGAGTTTTTGGGGTGCCAGCCGTGACGGTGGCGGAAGGAGCCACGAAGGCATCGATATATTCACCCGCAGAGGCACACCCGTTGTGGCCGTCACCAACGGTTATATTACGCGTACCGGAAATTCGGGACTGGGCGGCAAACAGGTTTGGCAGCGCGACGGACTTCTTGGAAATTCGATCTATTATGCGCATCTCGACAGCATTATGGTGCAGGGTGGCACAAAGGTGAATACCGGTGATACCCTCGGGCTCGTCGGCAGCACCGGAAAC
>JAANMV010002258.1_pt1 | contig 19106 bp, 13 predicted proteins | sample 7279661 | NCBI WGS metagenome assembly JAANMV01 (sample SAMN14094540, study PRJNA606508) | bioreactor metagenome | isolation source: A lab-scale SPAN reactor treating ammonium-rich wastewater day 121 | place: Ireland: Galway | collected 2017-05-16 | reverse complement strand
CGAGTCGAACTGCACGCCGGGGTCGGCGCAGCGCCAGGCGGCGAAGGCCACGTCGTCCCAGAGTTTGCGGGCCTTGAAGACGCGGGCGACCTGGCCGGTCGTGCGCCACGTCGTCTCCCACTCCGCGTCCGCGTCCACCGCGTCGAAGAACTCATCCGGCACGCGGACGGAGTTGTTCGAGTTCTGCCCGCTGACCGTCTGGTACGCCTCGCCGTTGAAGTCGTAGTCGAGGTCCAGCCCGAGCCGCCGGCAGGTCTCGGCGATCTCCTTGTCGCTCTTCTTGAGCAGCCGCAGCCCCTCCACCATCGCCGCGACCTTGATCTCCTCGCGCACCTTCCAGTTGATGAACGTCTCGATGTCGGGGTGGTCCATGTCGAGGCAGACCATCTTCGCGGCCCGGCGCGTCGTCCCCCCGCTCTTGATCGCCGCGGCGGCGCGGTCGCCGATGCGCAGCCAGGACATCAGCCCGCTGCTCCGCCCGCCGCCGCTGAGCCGCTCGCCCTCGGCCCGCAGCCCGGAGAAGTTCGTGCCGGTGCCCGAGCCGTACTTGAACAGCCGCGCCTCGCGGGTCCAGAGGTCCATGATGCCGCCGGGGTTCACGAGGTCGTCCGTGATCGACTGGATGAAGCACGCGTGGGGTTGCGGGTGGGTGTAGGCGTCGGCCGCCTCGCGGACCTCGCCGGTCGCGGGGTCGGGCACGAAGTGGCCCTGCGCCGGGCCGTCGATCCCGTAGGCCCAGTGCAGCCCGGTGTTGAACCACTGCGGGCTGTTCGGCGCGCACATCTGGTGCACCATCATGTAGACGAGTTCGTCGTAGAACGCGCGGGCGTCCTCCGGCGTGTCGAAGTACCCGTGCTTCTCGCCCCAGTGCCGCCAGCACCCCGCCAAGCGATGGATCACCTGGCGGGCAGAACGCTCGGGGCCGAGCACGGGATTGCCGTCCTCGCCCGTGACGACGGGCGAATCGCCCGGCAGCGCATAGGGCTGCTCCAGTTGCGGCACGCCCGCCTTGCGGAAGTACTTGCTCACCATGATGTCCACGGCGAGCTGGCTCCACGACGCGGGCGCCTCGGCGTCCTTCATCTCGAAGACGACCGAACCGTCCGGGTTGGTGATGCGACTCGACCGCTGCGACCACTGCACGGTGGCGAAGGGATCGGAACCGGCTGTCGTGAACTTCCGTGTGATCTTCATGGCTGCGTTTCCATGCAACAAGACACCAACTTCCCCGCGTCTAGTCCACCCTCGGCAGTGTCAGCCCTTCCTGGTCCTGGTATTTGCCGCCCTTGTCCGCGTAACTGCGTTCGCAGGCCATCTCCGCCTTCAGGAAGACGAGTTGCGCGATGCCCTCGTTGGCGTACACCCGCGCCGGGAGAGGCGTGGTGTTGCTGATCTCGAGGGTGATGCGTCCGCGCCACTCCGGCTCCAGCGGCGTGACGTTCACGATCAGGCCGCAGCGTGCGTAGGTGCTCTTGCCCACGCAGATGGCGAGCACGTCGCGTGGTACTTCGACGAACTCGACGGTCTCACAGAGCGCGAAGGAGTTGGGCGGGATGATGACGTACTCTGTGCCGGTCTTTGCGGTGTCCACTTCGACCATGAAGTCGTCGCTGAAGCGTTTGGGGTCCACGACGGCGACGTCGCCGTGGCGCGGCGTGGGGGTGAAGATCTTGAACCGGGAGCCGACTCGGACGTCGTAGCCGTAGCTGGAGACGCCGTAGGAGATGCGTCCCGGCCGCTTGACGGCATCCTCGAAAGGCTCGATGCGGACGAGCCGTCGGATCTGGCTGTCGCAGAGCACGGGCACTGGCCGACCCCCGCTTCCAAAGGGGTGCCGATACGCAACACCCCCGGCGCGACGGCCCTCGCCGTCACGTCGCGTCCCTTGACTGTTCAATACCCAAACATATTCCGATTGTCGAGTCCCGTCCACCGAGACGGGTTGGCAGCATACCACTACGGATCGTGTCGGCAAGGGGGTCGAACCACAAAATCCGGGGGAGAGGCTGTGGACAAACTTGCGCAAAGATCGCAAGCGGCGAAAGAACCGCCGCTTGCGCGCGGCCCAACTTTTTCGCCCCCCCCTGCCGCGCGCGATCCACACCCGGCATGGCGCAAACATCGGGATCGAACCAAACTGTTCGCGGGCTTGTCGCGTACCCTTGCCTTCGAGGGGCCAGGCGGAGACCACGGCGTGCAGACCATCGCTGGAAACAGGCATCGTGCGACCGTGGCCCTGGCGGTCGCGCTTGCGGGGTCGTCACTCGGCCTTGTCGCGTGTTCCAGCGGGAAGAAGAAGCCCTCGCGCGTACAGCCGACGCCTTACGTCAGCCGCGAGGTGGAGCCGATCCTTCGCGGCACCGTGGGTTCCGTCGCCACGACCCGCGCGGGCGAGATGATCCTGCTCTCGGGGTTTGGCCTGGTCGTGGGCCTGAACGGCACGGGCGGGGGCACGCTTCCGGAGCCGATCGCAGCGACCATGGAGCGGACGATGAGCCTGCGGGGCTTGGGCAGGGCCGCCTCGGTCGAGGGCACCGCCCTGATCAACCCGCTGACGGGACAGCCTCGGTCGCCCCGCGAGGTTCTCCGCGACCCGAACACGGCCGTCGTGCAGGTACAGGCGGTGCTGGCACGCGGGTCGCCCGAGGGCTTCAGATTCGACGTCTTTGTTGAGGCCCTGAACGCTTCATCGCTCGAAGGCGGCACCCTGTGGAGCACGGACCTGCGGCTCGGCCCGCCGGGGCTGTTCGGCGCGACCCAGACCCGCCGGATCGCCCAGGCTCGCGGACCGATCTTCATCAACCCGTTCACCGACCCGGGGTCTGCCGGCACGACGACGCAGCGGACGGTCGGCCGCGTGCTGGACGGCGGGGTGGTCGTGGAGCCGCTGTCGATCGTGCTGAACCTCGACGTTCCCTCGCACCTGGTCGCGCGGCGGATCACGGAGGCGATCAACTCGCGGTTCCCGATGGGGCCGGGCGATGACGGTCCGGTCGCCCGGGGCCGGAGCGATTCGATCGTCGAGTTGTCCGTGCCCGCGGCGTACCGGGAGCGACCCGCGGAATACCTGACGCTCATTGAGTTCCTGCACGTGGACACGCTGAACACCGAGGTCCACGCCAGGCGGTTCGTCGATGCCCTCAAGTCCCAGCCCGAGATGAGCGAGGAGTTGTCGTGGTGCCTGGCCGCGCTGGGCGACCGCGCCCTTCCCTTCGCCCGCGAGTTGTACGGCTACCCGGAGATCATGCCTCGGATGGCGGCGTTGCGGGCGGGAGTGCTGCTGCGCGACCCGATGGCTGCTCCGCACCTGGAGGACCTGGCCCGGAACGGCGTGGGTGCGATCCGGCACGACGCGATCGGGATGCTCGGGCGCATCGACTCCGGTCCCTCGACGGACATGCTGCTGCGTGAACTGGCCGGTTCACGGGAGCTCACCGTCCGCGTCGCGGCTTACGAGGCGATGGTCAAGCGGAGCCAGCGGGCGTACCTGCGTCAACTGGTCGCTCGTGAGGCGTCCCGCCCGGCCGGGGCCGGCCCGGTGATGACCCAAGCGGACCTCGAGTTCATCGCCACGATGACGCTTCCGGAGGATCCGATCCGTCGGGTGCGCCGGACGCCTGTCGCCGGGCGTTTCCTGCTCGACCGGGTGCCCGAGGGCGAGCCGATGGTCTACATCACGCAGCAGGGGACGCCGAAGATCGTGCTGTTCGGGTCGGATATCCGGCTGGTGAAGCCCTTGCTCGCGTCGGCGTGGTCGGATCGGCTGATGGTGACCGCGGACTCGCAAGAGGAGCCTGCCCGGCTGTACTACCGGGACCACCGGACCGGGCGGACGACGGTGCAGCAGGTTGCGGACGACGCCGAGTCGCTGATTTTTTTCTTTGCGCACGAGCAGACGCCTGAGGATCCGCGGCCCGGCCTCGGCCTGAGTTACTCGGAGGTCGTGGGCGCGCTCCATGCGCTCTACGAGAGCCGGGCCTTGAATGCCTCCTTCACGACGGAGACCGACCGGCTGGTGGCGTTGCTGGCGGAGGCGGCAGCGGACACGGAGACGATGATGCGTCCCGAGTCGCCGACGGATGCGGAGATCAAGCGTGCGGAGCGGCAGATTCCGACGATCCACCGCGAGGTGCCGAGGCCGACGCTCGTGCCCATCCCCCCACCGTCCGGCCGGCGCGGGTCTTGACGGAGCGAGCGTGGACAGGCCGATAAGTCGAATCTGCGGCCCACGGCGGAGCAGCGGACGCTACTCTGTCGCGGCTCGCCCGGTCGCCCGGTGGCGTCCGGCCGGGCTTGGTCGCCGGCTCACGGACGTAGCCGGCCTCCGCCCCGGAAGCCGAAACGGGGCGGCGTGACAGGGAGGTTGCGGATGCGTCTTGTCCGGCTCACGCTCAACGGGTTCAAGTCCTTCGCCGACGCGACGGAGTTCACGTTCGACGAGTCGATCACGGGGATCGTCGGCCCGAACGGGTGCGGGAAGAGCAACGTCGTGGACGCGGTGAAGTGGGTGCTCGGCGAGCGTTCGAGCAAGAGCCTGCGCGGGAAGGAGATGATCGATGTCATCTTCGCCGGCTCAGCCGGGCGCAAGCCGGCGGGCATGGCGAGCGTGACGCTCACCTTCGAGAACCCGGAGGTCGTCGGCGCGCCGGTCGCCGCCGGTGACGGCGAGTTGATCGCGGGCGCGGCGGTCGGCGATGAGGACAACCCGGACGACCCGGCGGGCGACGAAGGCGTTTCCGTGATCGATGCGCGGCTGCGTGGTCGGCGGTCCCTGCCCATCGACGCCGACGTCGTCGAGGTGGAGCGGCGGCTGTACCGCGACGGCACGAGCCAGTACCTCATCAACGGCCGGAGGGCGCGGCTGCGCGACATCCGCGAGCTTTTTCTCGACACGGGCGTGGGCGCGGATGCGTACTCGATCATCGAGCAGGGGAAGGTCGATGCCATGCTGCTCGCCTCGCCGCAGGAGCGGCGCACGGTGTTCGAGGAAGCAGCGGGGATCGCGCGGTACAAGCAGCGGCGCGTCGAGTCCGAGCGTCGGCTGGAGCGCTCGCAGGCGAACCTTTCGCTGACGCGTGAGCAGCTCGAATCGACGGAGCGCCGGCTGCGCATCGTGCGCGGCCAGGCCGCCAAGGCGCGCCGCTTCCGGGAACTGGACGACGAACTGCGGGCGTTGCGCGCTGCGGTCGCGTTCGACCAGTACGACGACCTGCGTCAGCGTCTCGACGGGCTGACCTCTCGGCTGACGGACCTGGAAGGCAAGCGCGAGGAAGCCATCGAGAAGGTGCGCCACTACGAGGCGGCGCGGCAGGAGGCCGATCTTGCCCGCGCCGAGCTGGCGAGCGAGCAGCGGCGCGCCGAGCAGTCCCGGCTGCAGAGCGAGCACGAGGCCTCCAGCGCGGCGCAGCGAGCGGAGATGGCCCGGGCCACGCTCGCCGAGACGCGCCGCCAGGCGGAGGTGGACGCCGCACGGCTGGCCGAGGCAAGGCGGAAGATCGACGACCTCGGTGCGGCGGCTGACCGGCTGGCCGCGCAGGTGGCCGCGCTTGCCGAGAGCGTCGCGGACGCCGAGCGCGCCTTGAGCCGAGCGGGTGAAGAGCGTGCGGAAGTCGTCGCGCGGCTGGCGGAAGAGACGGCGTCGCTCAACGAGCGGCGTGCCGCGGTGGTGAGCGTGGACCGCGAGCGCACTGGGCTGCTGGCGTCGATCGAGAGCGACGAGCGTCGCGTGGAATCGGTGCGTGACGAACTGGAACGGCTCGCGTCGCGGATCGGCGCTCTCGAGGGCGAAGCCGCGAACCTGCGCCGCGAAGCCGATGCGCTGGAAACGGCGACGAGGCGGCGCGAGGCGCGCGCCGCGGAACTCGAGACGGAACTGCTGCGGCGTGATGACTCCTCGGCCTCGCTGTCGGAGGGCCGCCGCGTCGTGGCGGAGCGACTTGCGGAGCGCGAGCAGCGCCACGTGCGGCTCGACAGCCGGCGGCAGACGCTTGAAGAAATGCTCGCGGCCCGCGCGGGGCTGGGCGAGGCGGTGCGGGCGGTGCTGGCACGGCGCGAGCGAGGCGAGGGTTTCACGGGTGTGATCGCGCCGCTCGCCGACCTGGTGGAGACTTCGCCGGAGCACGCCGCAGCGGTCGAGGCCGCGCTGGGGCCGGCGCTGCAGGCGCTGGTGGTTGAGACCGTGTCCTCGCTGCCGCGCCCTGAGGAACTCGCCACGCTGCCCGGCCGCGTGACGTTCGTCCCGATCGCGCGGATCGGCCCGATGCCGGCCCGCAAGTCGCCCGGCGCGGCGGACGGCGCGTTCGAGCGCGTCGTACCGCTGCGCACGGTCGTGCGTGCTCGTGGCGGTCTCGAGAGCGAGCGCACCGAGGCTCTCCTCGACCGCCTGCTCGGCGATGCGTACCTCGTGCCTGACCTGGACTCGGCGGTGCTGCTCGCCGCGGGACCGCTCGCGGGATGCCGAATGGTGACGCGCGACGGTTCGGCACTGGAGCCGGACGGGCGTGTCGTCGCCGGTCCGCGGGCGGCGTCCGAGGGCGTGCTGCAGCAGCGCAGCGAACTGACTCGCCTGGAGGCGGAACTGGACGAATCGGCGGCGGGCCTGGCGCGGGAACGAGCCGCGCTGGAGCGGGTCGATGCCGAGGCCGCCGCGCTCAACGCCGTGCGCACGGAACTTCGTCAGTCGCTGGCGAACGAGCAGCGGCAACTTGCCTCGGAGCAGTCCCGCCTGGACCGCCTGCGGACCGAGGCGGCGCGTCTCGAACGCGAGCGGCAGGGCGCTGCGGAGGAGGCGGACCGAGCGCGTGAACGACTCGCCCGCATCGAGCGAGATCGGGCCGCGCTGCGCGAGCGGGCGGAGATGCTGGCGCGCCTGCACGACGACCAGGCGGCGGAGGCCGAACGCCTCGAAGCGGAAGTCGCCCGCACGCAGGCGCTGCGGGACGCGATCGGCGAGCGGATCGGGTCGGCAAGGGTCGAGATCGGGCGTGTCGGCGAGCAGTTGGCGGCGGCACGGCGCGAGCACAGCCGCGTTCAACTCGCCCGCGATGACGCCGAGCGGCAGGTGCGCGACGTCGAGCAGCACCTTGCGCGTGTGCGGGCACGGGTCGCGGACCTGGAGCGTGAGATCGACGACGCCGGGCGGCGCGAGGCGGATGCTCGCGCGGAAGCGGAACGCCTCCTCGCCGAATGCGAGCGGACAACGGCGAGTCTCGCGGAAGCGGACGCCCGGGCGTCCGAACTGGGCGAGGCGCTGGGGGTTGCGCGGCAGCGGGCGCACGCCGTGGAGCGCGACTGGCACAGCGTCGAGGTCGCCCGGCGCGAGGTGGAGGTCAAGCGTGAGAACATCGAGGAGCGAGCCCAGGAGGATCTCGGCATCGACCTGAACGCCGAGTACGCCGACTACCGCGCCGTGATGGAGCCGGGTGACGTGGCGCGCGTGGACCAGTCCGAGGCTTCGGCTCGCATCGACGCGCTGCGTGAGGAGATCCGTCGGCTGGGGAACGTGAACCTCGACGCGATCGAGGAAGAGACGCAGTTGGAGGGCCGGAACGAGGAACTCGCGCGGCAGGTGGCCGACATCGACGAGGCGTGTGTGAAGCTGCGCGAGTTGATCGACCGGCTGAACGTGGCGAGCCGGGAGCGATTCGCGGAGGCGTTCGAGCGCATCACGCGCGAGTTCGCGGGGCAGGAGGGCATGTTCCGACGGCTGTTCGGCGGCGGCAGCGCGGAACTGCGGCTGATGCCGCTCGTCAAGACTGTCGACGGCCCGGACGGCCCGCGGAAGGTGGAGACCGACGAGATCGACCTGCTCGAGAGCGGCATCGAGATCGTCGCCAAGCCGCCGGGCAAGCAGCCGCGCACCATCAGCCAGCTCTCCGGCGGCGAGAAGACGCTGACCGCGGTGGCTCTGCTGATGTCCATCTTCCGCAGCAAGCCGAGTTGCTTCTGCATTCTCGACGAGGTGGACGCCGCGCTCGACGACGCCAACGTCGGCCGGTACTGCGAGGTCGTCCGGCAGTTCACCGATCGCTCGCACTTCATTGTCATCACGCACAACAAGCGAACGATGCAGGCCGCGGATCGCCTGTACGGCGTGACGATGCAGGAGCGTGGCGTCTCGACTCGCGTGGGCGTGAAGTTCGAGCAGACGGGCGGACGGGTGCAGGCCGAGGGCGCACCCGCGGCCGCCGAGGTGAAGACGAACGGCGCGATCTCGAACGGCGATGCCACGCCGCTGCGTCGCGCCCTCGGCGTGATGCGCGAGGCACGCGAAGCCTCGACAGTCGAGCGCTCGTAGACGGGCCTACTCCGACCGGCGGGCAAGGTCGCCGCGCTGCCACGCGCGGATGACCGCCCCCGCGACCTCGTCGCACGCCTTCGGGGCGGAGTCGCCGGCGCAGTTTGTCGCTACGAGCACGGCGAAATCCTTCTCCGGCGCGGCCCAGACCACGCAGAACCACATCGTGTTGCTTCCGGCGTGCGTGAGCGTGCTCCCCCCCGCCCAAGGCCGAGCCGGCGTCCCCCACCCCATCGCGTACGACTGGGCGTCGGCGTCCTCGTGCATGGCGGCGAAGGAGTCGGGCTTGAGCAGCAGGCCCCGCTCGCCGCGCGCGCCGGCGAGGTGCAGTCGCACGAACTTCGCCCAGTCCGCGAGGGAGGCGTGGACGGTCCCGGCCGGTGCGAGCACGGCCGGGTTGTCCGCGCGCGGCCCCGGCTCGACGGGCGTCCACGAGTCGCCCGTGCGGCGGTGCGCGCGCGGCTGGTCGATCCTGCCTGCGTTGCCGGGCGGTCCGAAGCCGGCCGAGCCCATCTCGAGCGGGGCGAAGACGCGCTCGCGGACCAGGTCTTCCCACGCCCTGCCCGTGACGCGCTCGCACATCGCGCCGGCGATGATGTACCCGGCGTTGGAGTAGTGCATCGCGGAACCGGGCCGGACCTCGGGCGCGTCGGCGAAGGCGAGTTCGACGACACGGCGTCGCCGGTCGATCATCGGGCCGGTGAGCGTCCAGAGCCTGGCGTGCAGCGAGTCGGGTCGGCGATCCTCGGCGAGACCGGAGCGGTGCCGGAGGAACTGCGCGAGCGTGACACCGCGCCATCCCTCGTGGATGGTATCGATCTGGTCCGCGAAGACCTCGCCGACGGTGGAATCCCAGCGGAGCAATCCTTCCTCGACGAGCACGCCGCAGAGCGTCGCGGTCATCGCCTTGGTGCATGAGCCGAGATGCCAGAGGTCATCGCGGGAGACGGGTTGCTCGCTTCCGGCGGCACGCACGCCCACGGCTTCGAGAGCGACGATCTCGCCCTCGACGATGACGGCAGCGGCGAGCGCGGGCAGACCGTGCTGAGAACGCCGGGCATTGAGTTCGGCAGCGAGTGTCCAGTCCTGTGCGAAGACCGACTGCCCCAGGATGCACAGGAACACGAGTACGATCCGAAGAGCCATACGCCTGCCTCCATCCATGGCCTGGTTCATGACCAAACCACGGCTCAAGTCCTGACACGGACCGGCGGTGGGTTCACTCGACGAGCACACCCCCCACAAGTTCCCCGATCCCCGCTGTGCCATGCCTTCCCACCCACCGCTCCAGGCCGCGGACGACGCGCACCGGTGAGCGTGGGTCGGCAAAGAGCGCGGTGCCCATCTGCACCGCGCTTGCGCCGGCGAGGATGAGTTCGGCGGCATCGTCCCATGTCTGCACGCCGCCGCAGCCGATGATGGGCGTGCCGGTGTCGCGGCAGACGAGCCGGTGCGCGTCGTAGACGAGTTTGACGGCGATGGGGTGCACGGCAGGCCCGCTCAGCCCGCCGGTCACATTCGCCAGTCGCGGCCTTCGCGTCGCGGGGTCGATCGCCATCGCGGGCACGGTGTTCGCGATCGTCAGGGCGTCCGCGCCGGGTCGGCTGTTCGGCCCGCTCGGCACAGCCCCTGCCTCGATCGCGGCCCGCGCGAGGTCGGCGATGCCGTGCGGCGTGCCGATGGCCACCGGGCTGAGTTTCACGAACATCCGAGTTCGCGGGAGCGCGGCCCGGACAGCCCCCACCAGTTCGCGCAGCAGCCGGGGGTCTGCGCCAAACTCGGTTCCATGGCGCACGTTCGGACAGGAAACGTTCAGTTCTACCGCAGCGATCGCTTCGATCTCGCCCATCGCTCCCGCGACGAGGACGTAGTCATCCACGGAGAAGCCCGCGACGGAGCCAACGATTGCCGTCGGCACGCTGGGGATCCGTGGCGCGACGTGGGCCTCGAAGGCGTCCAGCCCGACGTTCGCCAGGCCGATCGAGTTGAGCATCCCCGCCTTGGATTCGAGGATGCGCCAGGTCGCGTTCCCCTCGCGAGGCTTGGGGGTGATCGACTTCGTCACAACCGCTCCGAGCTGGCCCAAGTCGAGTACATCCGCCATCTCGTCGAGCGTGCCGGCGGTCCCAGCGGCCAGTATGACGGGATTGCGCAGCCGCAATCCGGCAAGGTCGGTCACGAGCGTCGAGTCCCGGTGGTTCATCCTGTTCCGTAGCCTACTCCGCCCTGACTGTCTCGGTGTCCTCCGGGCGGCTTTCGGATCCTGCGCGTTGCGCCCGAATCACAGCGGCAGCGGCTATGGTTGGACATGGACGTCGAGCAACGGATCGCCCAGTTCGAGAAGATGGCTCTCGAAGACCCCGACAACGACATGGCCCACTTCTCGCTTGGGGGTGCGTACAACCAGGCGGGCCGGTTCGCCGAGGCGGCGGCCAGCTACCAGCGGTGCATCGCGCTGAATCCCGGCATGTCGAAGGCGTACCAGCTCGCCGGGGCCGCGCTCATGGCGTGCGGGCGCGAGGACGAGGCGGCTGAGGTGCTGACGCGGGGGTATGCCGCCACGGCGGAGCGTGGCGACCTGATGCCGAAGAAGGCGATCGGGGAACTGCTGGAACGGCTCGGTCGGCCTGTTCCCGAGGTTCGTTCGGCCGCCCAGGCGCGCGCCCCCACTGCCGGCGGGTTCGTGTGCCGGCGCACGGGCCGGCCGGGGACGAAGATGGACCGCCCCCCCTTCCGCGGCCCTATCGGCGAGTGGATCGCGGCGAACATCTCGCGTGAGACCTGGGAGTCATGGATCGCGCAGGGCACCAAGGTGATCAACGAGTTGCGGCTGGACCTGAGCCGAGATGAGGACGCGGCAACTTACGACCAGCACATGAGGGAGTTCCTCGGCATGGAAGATGCCGATAAGCCGGGTCGGCATTAGACCCCGAGGAAACTCCGAATCGGGTTTGCGATGCCCGAACATCCATGAGACATCGGCCCGAAATCGGCCGTTTTCTCGGGAAACGGTCTTGAGACGAACCGCGGAACCCTTTACGCTGGGCGGCCGTAGGAACCGCTGTGTCGCGGTCTGAGAGAGTGTTCCCCGAGATCGAGAGGAGACAGGACATGAAGAAGCTCGCTGTTCTGCCGCTTGTGTGCGGCCTGGCTGTCGCGTCCCACGCGTCGGCGATGGATTACGTGTTCAACTTCGGCAACGTTCTGATCACGCCTGCCAACCCGCAGTCGCAGAACGCGAATCTCAGCCCCGGCGCGGGGTGGCAGGTCGTCGGCTTCACGTTCGACGGCTATTACAACTACACGCACTCGTTCTTCGCCACCGACGCCCGCCTGGACATCTTCGGGCCGGGCGGTTTCCACTACGCGGTCGGCGGGTACGACAACTACTCCGGCAACCCGTGGCAGTTCGGCGACGGCGAGGGCCAGAAGACCCACACCGCGGCGATCGGACCCGTGAACGCCAACGGCAACTGGACGGTCCAGATCATCAACGACTGGGCTCCCAGCAGCGGCCACAACTGGTCGAACCTGACCGTCACCCTGCACATGGTCCCCGCGCCCGGCGGCCTCGCGCTGCTCGGCCTGGCTGGCGCGGCCGCGTTCCGTCGCCGGCGTTGATACCGCCTCCTGAATCGCAGTGACAACACACGAGCGGCCCCGGCGTTCTGTCGGGGTCGCTTCTTTCATTGGGCTTGGCGACGCCCGTTGACACGTCAAAACGCCCCGGGGGCGGCTCCCGGGGCGGAGGGTTCAGAAGGGGATGGTGTTGCCGGTCAGGGCAGGCGTATCTTGTCGCTGCCGAGGGCGTCGTGGGCGTCCATGCCGCCGCGCTTCGGGCTGGGGGCCGAGCGTCCCGAGTCGTCGTCGCGTTCGTCGCCGCCGGTGGTGTCGCCCCACTGCGCCCGCTTGAGTGAGAGGCCGATCTTTCGGTCGGCGGTATCGACGCGGAGAATCTTGACGTCGATCTCGTCGCCGGGCTTGACGACGTCCTGGGGGTTCTCGACCTTGTGGTCGGCGAGTTCGGAGATGTGGAGAAGGCCCTCGAGATCGTCTTCGAGTTCGACGAAGACGCCGAAGTTGGTGATCTTGGTGACCTTGCCGCGGACGACCATGCCCGGCTTGTATGCCGAGGGGATGGCTTCGAGCCACGGGTCCTCGGTGAGTTGCTTGATGCCGAGGCTGATGCGCTGCTTCTCGCGGTCGACGTCGAGGACGACGCAGCGGACGACGTCGCCCTTCTTGACGACCTCGTTGGGGTGCGTGACCTTCTTGGTCCAGGACATGTCGGTGACGTGGAGGAGGCCGTCGATTCCCGGCTCGATCTCGACGAACGCGCCGTAGTTGGCGAGGTTGCGGACCGCGCCCTCGACGATGGTGCCCGGGGGGTACTTCTCGCCGACGAGTTCCCACGGGTTGACCTCGGTCTGCTTCATGCCGAGGCTGATTTCCTGCTTGTTCTTGTCCACGTCGAGGATGACGACGTCGACCTTGTCTCCCTGGTTGAGAACCTCGGAGGGGTGGTTGATGCGGCGAGTCCACGACATCTCGGAGATGTGGACGAGTCCCTCGATGCCGTCGTCGAGGCGGACGAACGCGCCGTAGGACATGATGTTGACGACCTCGCCGGTGACGCGTGCGCCGACGGGGTACTTCTTCTCGATCTCCTCCCAGGGGAAGGTTTCCTTCTGCTTGAGTCCGAGGGCGATCTTCTCCTTCTCCATGTCGATGTTGAGGATTTTGACCTCGATCTTGTCGTCGATCTTGAGGAGTTCGCTGGGATGGTTGATGCGACCCCACGACATGTCGGTGATGTGGAGCAGTCCGTCGATCCCGCCCAGGTCGACGAACGCGCCGAAGTCGGCGATGTTCTTGACGGTGCCGGTGACGATGTCGCCTTCCTTGAGCGTGGAGAGCAGTCGCTTCTTGGCGGCGTCGCGCTCTTCCTCGATCAGTTTGCGTCGGCTGATGACGATGTTGCGGCGTTCGGTGTCGATCTTCAGGATCTGCGCCCGCACGCGGCGGCCGACGAAATCGCCGATCTCGTGCGGCCTGCGGATGTCCACCTGGCTCGCGGGCAGGAAGACCGGCACGCCGATGTCCACGAGCAGGCCGCCCTTGATCTTGCGCATCACCTGCCCCTCGACGACGTCCCCTTCCTTCGTCGAGTCGATGATCCGCTGCCAGTTGAGGATGCGGTCGGCCTTGCGCTTGGAGAGCTGGACCAGCCCGCCGTCGCCCTCGATGTTTTCGAGCAGGACGTCCACGGTCTCGCCCGGCTTGATCTCTTCATCACCGAACTCCTCGCGCGGCACCAGCCCCTCGCTCTTGAGTCCGACTTCAAGAACCACGTCATCGCCCGCGAACCCGATGACCTTTCCCTTGATGATCTTGCCGGGCGACAGGTCCGCCAGGTTGTCAACCAGGAAGGCGTCCATGTGGGCGTCGGCGGGCGACTTGCCCAATGCCTCCGCCAGCAGGCGGTCCGTCTCCGCGTCCGTCAGTCCGAGCGATGCGATCAGCGTTTCATCAACCATGTTGTTCCTTCGATCGATTGTCGGGGCCGCTCCATCGTGCCGCGGTCGGCGTGCGGAAAGGCGGTGCGAACCCCGCGCCGGCGAGCCTTCGCCCTTCGGCGCGCCCCATCGGGGCTGTTGCAGGCAGGTGGGACCGCCTCCGCGCGCGCGGAATGACCGAGCGGGCCGACCACCGAGAGCTGGACGGTAGCCCGGCGCGACCGCCAAGGAAAGGCGTTTACGCCCCTCCGGGCGGCTCGCCGCGTCCGCTCAGGGCGAGCAGCAGGTCCGGCAACGAGTGATCGAACGCTCCCCGCGTCAGCACCTCGTCGGCCCCGGCATCCCGAGCGGCCTGCAGGCGGGCTTTCTGCACGTGCGGCCCGAAGGCGACGATCCGGACCGTCGCCCCCGCCTCCGCCCGCGCCAGGGCGATCAGGTCCAGCCCGGTCTCTGCTTCGAGGTCCACGATCAATGCCCGGACGGGGGAGTCCGCCAGCCGTGCCCGGAGCATGTCAGCGTTGCGGGCGGGTCGGCAGGGGACGGCCAGCGCATCGGCGGTCGCCTTGATGCGGGTCGCCCACAGGAGGTCGGCAGCGGCGTAGAGTACCACGGTCGTTCCGGGGAAAGTGGAGAGGCCTACCGTACAGACTTCGCCGACGCCAGGCGGGCGCCGGAATCCAGCCGCGGCGTCGCACCGAAGCGACCAACTCGCAGCCGTTTGGAATGTTCGGCTCGCCGACCGCCGATGACAAGGTCGGTAGACAACACCGGCTCGCCCTCTCATCGGCGAGACCGGGGCTTGACACCACCGGACGTTGCACCCATGACACAGACAGCGACTCCCGCCGCGAAGCCCGCTCCCGCCGTCGGACGAGACCCGATCTTCGACGAGCTCGGCTTCCCCACGGACCCTGACAACCTCTACCTCCAGACCGTCGCCACCATGCTCCGCGCGGCGGAGTTGCTCGACCTGCGGCACCGAGTTCGCATCATCCTCGCCCAGCCGAAGAACGAGACCATGGTCCACTTCCCCGTCCGCATGGACGACGGGCACCACAAACTCTTCAAGGGCTACCGCGTCCAGCACAACAACGCCCTGGGCCCGTACAAGGGCGGCCTGCGTTTCCACCCCGACGTCCACCTCGACGACGTCAAGGCCCTCGCTCTCCTGATGACCATGAAGTGCTCCCTCGCCCGCGTGCCGTTCGGCGGGGGCAAGGGCGGCGTGAAGGTCGATCCCCGCGCCCACTCGCCCTCCGAGATGGAGCGCATCACACGCCGCTTCACCTCCGCGATCATGCACCTCATCGGCCCGGACTTTGACATCCCCGCCCCCGACGTCGGCACCAACGCGCAGCACATGGCGTGGATCGCCGACACCTACATGATGAGCCAGCCCAGCAACACGCCCAACGACGCGCTCCGCGTCGTGACAGGAAAGCCGGTCGAGTTCGGCGGCTCGCTCGGCCGCGAGAAGGCCACGGGACAGGGTGTCGTTGACGTGCTCATCGAGATGCTCCCCGAGCTGGGCATCGAACTCAAGGACATGCGGGTGAGCATCCTCGGCTTCGGGAACGTGGGCTCATGGGCCGGGCGCATTCTCGACGAACTCGGCGCGAAGATCGTCGCCGTCATGGATCACACCGGGGCGATCCGCAACGACGCCGGCTTCGACTGCGAGGCGCTGGCCGCGCACGTCGCGGAGAAGGGAGGCGTCGCGGGCTTCGGCAAGGGGACCGGCTCCGGCGGCAGCCCGCGCCTGGGCGGCCAGCCGATCTCCGCGGACGAGTTCTACAAGACCGCGGTGGACGTGTTCATTCCGGCCGCGCTCGAACAGATGATCAAGGAGCGCGAGGCGCGGATGCTCGACTGCAAGGTCGTGGTCGAGGCCGCCAACGCACCCACCGTCCCCGCGGGCGACCGCGTGCTGAGCGAGCGGGGGATCGAGGTCATCCCGGCCATTCTCGCCAACTCGGGCGGCGTGACGGTCTCCTACTTCGAGTGGGTGCAGAACAAGTCGTGCGTCACGTGGGATGCCGAGACCGTGGACAAGGAGCTCAACCGCCACATGGTGATGGCCGCGCGGCGCACCGTGCTCGCCCGCCAGCGATACGGCTGCGACATGCGCACCGCTGCTTACGTGGCCGCCCTCGACCACATCGGCAAGGTCTACGCCGTCCGCGGCATCTTCCCGTGAACCGCTGACAACCCGTCGATCACACGACGCAGGCCCGCCGTCCACCCGGCGGGCCTGTTTCATGCTCGGCCCCCGGCGTTGGCGTGACGTGGCGTGTGAAGGTTTGACGGCGGGCCGGCACTTGCTCGCGCTTCGTGCCCGATATGAACGTGCGAATGGTACGCGTGCGGCACGCCAGCGTCGGCTCGAAGCGGCCGGCGCTGGTGGCACAGGCCGGTCAATACATCGTCAGCCCGCCGTCGACGGCGATCACCTGGCCGGTCAGGTAGCCGGCGTCGTCGCTGGTGGCGTATGCGACGGCGGCGGCGATGTCCTCCGGGGTGCCGAGGCGCTTGACCGCCATGGTCTCCTTGACCTTCTCGACGATGGTCTCGGGGAGGCCCGCCGTCATGTCGGTCTCGACGAAGCCGGGGGCGATGAGGTTGCAGGTGATGCCCTTGGAACCGAGTTCGCGCGCGACGGTCTTCGTGAGACCGACGAGGCCCGCCTTGGCTGCTGCGTAGTTGGCCTGTCCGGGGTTGCCCATCAGGCCGCTGGTCGAGCCGATGTTGACGATGCGCCCGAAGCGGTTCTTCATCATTGGGCGTGCGGCGGCGCGGATGGCGACGAACGCACTGGTCAGGTTCACGCGCAGCACCTCATCCCACTCGGCGTCGGTCATGCGCAGCAGGAGGTTGTCGCGAGTGATGCCCGCGTTGTTCACGAGGATGTCGAGGCGGCCGAGTTCGCTGGCGACTTCGTCGATCGCTGCGGCGAGAGCGTCGGCGTGGCCGACGTCGACGGCCTTCACCCACGCGGAGCCGCCCGCTTCCTCGATCGTCGAGCGGACCTCGGTGAGGGGGCCTTCGGAACGCGCCACCAGGACGACGCGCCGCCCCTCGCGCGCCAGACGCACGGCCGCCGCGCGCCCGATGCCGCGGCTGGCTCCGGTTACGATCGCCACCCGGGCGTCGTCCGCATTGGTCATGGTCTGCCCCTTGCTCGTGTCGGCCCGGTGCGAGTTCACCCGCCCGGGATGGTGATCGGCCCGCCGGGGGTGTTCTTACGGCGGGGGTCGCGTTCGGAGTCCTGCTGCGTGCCGCCCGGCGCCGTGCCCGGCGTAATTCCGGCGTCGCGGAGTTTGCGGAGCAGGTCGCGAATCTGCCGGACGACCTCCGGCGGCAACTGGTCGCCCATCTCCTCGAGCATCTTTTCGATGGCGTCGAGGTCGAGGTTGGCCGGATCGAGACCCATCGCCCGCAACTGCGCGAGCACCTCTTCGGGCAGTCCGAAGGGGTTGCCGCCGTCGACGAGCGCCATGCCGCCGGCGGACTCGTAGTCGCTCTGTGCCAGGCCGTCCCAGGCGGTCGCGCGGACACGGACTTCGGGCGTGGCGGGCGCACCGCCGAAGACCCAGGAGTCGAAGACGCGCGTGCCGTCCCAGCGCAGGATGTAGGACGCGCCCGGCTCCTGCACCGCGAAGGCGACGGATGCAGCCGTGGGTGATTCGCTGAAACGGGCGTAGTCGTCGATCCAGACGATGCGGACGGCCTCGATGCGCGAGGTCGCCTCGGCCCACTCGTCGGAAGCGACAAGCGTGTCCAGCACGCTCTGCGCGGGCTTGTCGAGCAGGCGACGGGCGGCGCTCGCGTCGCCCCGGGCGAAGGCGTCGGCGAGGCGCACGACAGCCTCGGCGAGCGAGCGATCCACGGGCGCCTGCGACTCGACGAACTGCACCGCCGCGCTGGCGTTGAGCGCCTGCACCACCGCGCGAGCATCCACCGGCTCGGGTGGCGGAGGGGGGGGCGGAGCGGGCGGCGGCGGAGGAGGAGGGGGAGGCGGCGGCTTGCTGCACCCGCCCAGACCGACGGAGATCGAGGCGACCACGCACGCCAGCCCGAAACGGCGGGCCGAGAGGCCGGATCGTTCATTCGCTCGGAACATCGTGCGCCTCCACTTTCAACCCCCGGTCGATCCGTCGCATCAGCCCGGCGAGGGTTCGACCGGGAGCGAGTTCGTGCATCGGGGCCGACGCACCCGCGTGCGAGGCGAGCCATCGGCCGCAGTCCGCCCAGCGGACCGGCCGCGTCAACTGCTCGACGAGCCGGCGGCGGATGAAGTCCGCGTCCGCTGCAGGTGCCGCAGGCATCCCGCCTGCACCATTCGCAATCGTATCACCCGCACCGGCGTGCGGCAGACCCGTCACGTTCGAGAGCACGGGACAGCGCGGGGCACGGATCGCGGCGGACGCAAGTGCGGTGGCGAGGCGCTCGGCCGCCGGAGCCATCAGCGGCGAGTGGAACGCCCCCGCGACGAGGAGAGGCTGGGCGCGGAGGCCCATCGACTCGGCAGCCCTGACGGCACGCTCGCAGGCCGGCGCCGACCCGCTCAGCACCACCTGGCCCGGTGCGTTGAAGTTCGCACAGACGAGCACGTCCGTGCCGCGGGCAGCGTCGCAGACGGCCCGCGCCTGGGCCTCGTCCGCGCCGATGAGCGCGACCATGCCCGAGGGCGTTGCCTCGGCGGCGTCCTGCATCGCCCGGCCGCGCAGCGTGACGAGTTTGAGCGCGTCGTCGAAGGCGATCGCGCCGGCTGTGTGGAGCGCGGTGTACTCGCCGAGCGACAGGCCGGCGGTGGCGGCGAGCGGGAGTTCGTCCGGGGAGACGTCCCACGCCGCGCACAGCCCGCGCAGGCACGCGACCGAGACCGTGAAGATCGCGGGTTGTGAGACGTCGGTGCGGTTGAGCGTGTCGGCCGGGCCGTCGAAGCACAGGGAGCGCAGCGGCGCGCCGAGACGCGAGCCGAGGATGCGCTCGGCATCGTCAAAGACAGCGCGTGCCTCGGGTGAGGCGTCGTGCCAGGCGCGCCCCATGCCGACGGCCTGCGCCCCCTGACCAGGGCAGAGAAGAACGATCGGGCTCATGGGGGATCGTAGGGGCGGACCAACGAGCCGCGCCGTCAGGGAGCGGTCTGCGATAGATACTTCGCACGCTCAGAACTGCCACAGGCTGCTGGCCCATGTGAGGCCGGCGCCGAAGGCGAGGAACATGACCTTGTGTCCCTCGCGGAGGCGGCCGCTGTGCTTCAGCTCGTCAAGCACCAGCGGGCACGAGGCGGC